>Ga0169931_10011188_pt1 | contig 12686 bp, 10 predicted proteins | sample Kivu_15m_20L_FD_129675 | JGI IMG/M metagenome (GOLD analysis project Ga0169931, IMG submission 129675) | Freshwater microbial communities from Lake Kivu, Western Province, Rwanda to study Microbial Dark Matter (Phase II) - Kivu_15m_20L... | ecosystem: Environmental > Aquatic > Freshwater > Lake...
AATTTAAGACCGAACCGGCCTGGGCAACTAACTCATTAACCTCAGCAAAGGCGGAAATACCTGACGACGTTGTCATACTCCTAATCTAAATGATTATCCTGAATTTCTTAAAACAGGCAGGCAAACCCCGTATGAAAAGAGAGCAAAGCCACCATTAAACTGCTGATATTTGCCAAGAAATCGAGTGGGTCTCCCCCTCAAAAAGCAGTAACAGATCCACTCCGGAATTGAATGCGTCGGGCGGGCAACTCATTGGTTCAACTGCCAAACAAGGGCCTTATCTCAACGTTATCAAAATGTTATCTTCTGAAGGGTTTGCCACTCTCTCCCTGACATCAAGCTCTGGGATTACCTAAATCTTCCTCGTCCGTAATCTGTCCCTTGGCGTACCCATGAGTAAGATACATAAGGCTGCATGCCCACGCTGATCAAAATATTGCCTGACAGTGAACAGGGAGGAGGCAGAATAGGAAAAAGAGAGTGAACGGCAGGTGCACTTACCTTTAGATTGAGATCCTATGGGCTTAATTTAGAAAGAAAGAATTTGACCAGCTTTGATGACTTTTCGATTCTCCGTCATACGCCACAAAGAGGCGGCATCATCCCAGGGATTCCCATCTAAAATCAATAAGTCTGCAATATTTCCAGGAGTTATTCGCCCAAGATCCTGACGCATTATAATCTCGGCGTTGATCGCGGTTACTGATTTAAGTATTTCGCTAACAGTTTGTATGTTCAACTGTAACTCAAGTCCCTTAAGTTGTTCGGATTCAAGAGTTCCCATTAAATCACTTCCAAAACCTATCTTAACTTTGTTATTTTTGGCAATTTCAATTGACTTAAATCCGCTAGCTAACACTTCAGCATTTTTTGCAAGAGATATCTCTGACATTCCTAAGTCTTTTCCCTGTGCAGCAATTGCATGATAAGCAACTAATGTTGGGACCAAAAATGCATTATTAAGAGCAATTTTTTTGGCTGCAGCTTGATCAAGTAAATTACCGTGCTCGATTGTGCGCACACCATTATCAATAGAGTGGTGAATGGCCTCAGGTGAATAGGCATGCGCAGCCACATATGTTCCCCGGCGTACGGCTTCCTCACAAACAGCCCTTATTTCATCACTTGAATATTGTGGGACTCTGATCGGATCAGTAAGAGAAACCACTCCTCCCGAAGTCATTATTTTGATCGCGTGAGCACCTTTTCGGATTCTTTCGCGCACTGCGACACGTAAATTTTCAACACCATCTACGACCTCACACATGTGAGAGTGACAAAAACACAGGTCTAATTCTGCTGGTCGAGCATCCCCATGCCCCCCGGTTTGGCTTAAAGCTGCTCCTGTGTACAAGTATCGCGGTGACTCAAATATATTGTTTCTAGCAGCTAAAGCAAGTCCGATATCACCTCCAGCAGGATCACGGACTGTTGTAAATCCGCGTTTTAAGGCAGATGTCAAGCGCCTCGATCCCTCCAATGCTAAATAACTAAGTGGTGAGGATTCAATTTTTAAAATATCCAAACCAATTCCATAGGCATGAAAATGACAGTCAATAAAACCAGGTGTTACAACAGCGCCTCGAACATCTAAACTTTCAGATTTTATGCTGTTAAGAGATCCAACCTCACGAATTACCCCAGATTCAATTCTTAAATCTCCGTAAAAGGGTTCGTCGTGAATACCATCGTAAATTAATGCATTTACAATTGACAGGCTTCCAGACATGACAATCTACCCTTACTCAGGTTTTTTGCCGTAACTTTAAGGTTTCTGTTTCATTTACCTCATAAGTTAATGGGTTTAATACAACTCCATACTCCTTCTTCGCAGCGTCAATGCTCACAAAACCATTTCTGACGTCGCGAACCACCCTCATTACCTCACGGGCGAAGGGATCGCCATAACCACCGCCTCCTCCGCTATTGTTGCTTAATACGTCTTGTTCATTCATGGTGTTATAACTACCACCCTTGATTAACTGCTTAGGTCCAGGGTTAATAATTACGTGATTGTTAGTACCTGGCTTTGCCGCTCCAATAGCCCAAGGAGGAGATTTAGTCTTATAAACTATACAAATCGCATTTGATGGTGCCAAAAACCTATAAACCCGCGTAACTCCAACCCCACCGCGATGCATACCAGGCCCACCACTATCAATCCGATAACCATAAGATTCAATAAACATCGGAGTTTTAGATTCAATAACCTCTACTGGATTATTTCTACAGCCGGGTTCAGTTAAATGCATAATTCCATCTTCGCCATCCCCCTCTTTATGACCACCAAATCCCACTGCCTCATTTGTTGCCTCAATCCACATCTCACTATTTTTTGGGTTGATCCCTACTCCCATCATTGAGCAAACATCTCCCCCGGAACACGCGGGAACTAAATCTGGCATACCTTGAGCTAGAGCTTTCAAAATGACCTCGCCACCCAATAAACCGGTCCAAAGCGTGAATGTAGGCATTGGGGGAACGGCATTCATCACAGACCCTTCTTCAGCGATAACCCGCATCGGTGCGAAATTTCCTGCTACAACGGAGGAGGTGGGGGTTGTAAGAGACTTAAAGATCAATGAGCAAAATGCCATAGTCATTCCAATTGGCAGATTGATTGGCCCACGAACGTTTTTTTCTGAACCTGTAAAGTCAATTACCATTTCATCATCAGTTACAGATACGGTAACATGAATTTTAATTGGCCGATCTAAATCAACACCATCATTGTCTACAAAATCGAAAGCGCTCCACGAGCCCTTTGGTAACTTCGACAGCGCTAAACGAGCTAATTTTTCGCCATGCTTATTAATTGCGACCATGGCCTCTTGGATTTGATTTCTGCCATATTTCTTTGTCATGGCTTGCACTCTTAAAACGCCAGTTTGACAAGCAGAAACTTGTGCTTGTATGTCACCAATAACCTGAGTCGGCATTCTGGAATTAAATTTAATAATATTAAAAAAATCCTGATTAATTTTTCCTCTTTGATAAATCTTTGTCCCAGGAAAGAATATGCCCTCCTGAAACATATCGGTGGAATCAAGCACATACCCTGCGTCCTTTTGCTTTAGATCTAAAATATGTATCCGGCAAGAGACAAAGCCCACCAACACATTGTCGAAATGAACAGGAGCAAAAATTAAGGTATCAAGGGTATGAGCACCCGACCAATAGGGATAATTGTTAATAAATACATCACCGGGGTCCATGTTGTCTTTACCCAGAAAATCTATAATAGTTTTGATGCCATAGTCATTGGCTCTAGTGAATACAGCTATACCCGGAGTGTCGGCGACCACGTCGCCGTTTATGTCGTGAATTCCAATCCCATAATCGTGAATTTCGTACACAATAGTGTTGTAGGAGGTTCGGCATAAATTCCGTGCCATTTCCTCCGCGGCAGCGAGAAGTCCGTGTCGTATCACCTCCAATGTTATGGCGTCTATCATTCTTGGCCTTTCGCGACATCAATTATTAATTCACCAAATTGTCCCACTCTTAAAGCATCGCCCTCATGAATTACTGTGGTGGCAGTGTGTTCATAAATTATTGCAGGTCCCTTGATGTGGTCATGGCTGAATAAATTCTCTCGCTTAAAGCATGGATACTCCAAGCTTTTTGATGGCGATACATAAACCTGACGAGATATGAATGGAGCGCAAGTACCCTCAGCTCTCTTTTGTAAAGTGGGTAAAGCAGGTTTATCTACAAGACCAAAACTTTTGACTCTGAACGTTGTGATTTCAATCGGCGCATCCATGCTGTGACCATATTTTTGTTTATGTAACTCAGAAAATGACTCCTTAATTGCGTGAACAAGACTTTCTGAATCAGGATACTCTAAAGATACTGAGTGCTCTTGACCTTGATATCTAGCGTCAAAAAATCTTTGAAACCGCTGTTTGTTTCCATGAAACCCCTCACTTTCCAAAAGTTGTCGTGCTTCTTCCTCCATACCAAGAAATACTTCGTTAACTTCTTTCACAACCAAACTCATTAACGGTTGAATTTTCGTTCGAGCAAAATCATGTTGTACGTTGGCCATCAGCATGCCTAGCGCAGAAAAAGCGCCTTGTCCTGGGGGAATAATTACCGACGGAATTTCCAATTGTCGCGCAACATCAACTGCCACTAACCCTCCACCACCACCAAAAGCAAGCAAAGCAAAATCCTTTGGGTTTTGACCCAACTCAACTGTTATTGCCCTTACTGCCCCCATAATTTTTGTATTTGAAATTTGTACAATTCCTTTAGCAAGTGCCTCGATTGATAATTTTAATTTGGCTGCAATCAATCCCAGTGCTTGCTTTGCAAAATCAGTCTTTAAGTACAGGGACCCACCTAAAGATGTTTCCTCCCCTAAATAACCAAGCATTAGTGCAGCATCCGTAAAGGTGGGGTTACTGCCACCTTTCCCGTAACATGCGGGGCCAGGAGACGCGCCAGCGCTCTGGGGACCCACCTGCAACGCTCCTGCATCGTCCAACCAAGCTATCGAACCTCCACCAGCTCCAATTGTGTGAATATACAAAGAAGGGGTGCTTATTGGAAGATCCTCAAATTCTGCGCCCTGATAAGAGACCGGTTCAAAATTGATAATTAAAGAGGCATCAAGTGATGTTCCACCCATATCTATTGTAATTAAATTTGGATTGTTAGTAAGGCGAGCAAACTCCGCAGCACCCACCACACCACCCGCTGGGCCAGAAAGGATTAGGTTAACGGGTTTTTCGCGTGCCAACTTGGCGGTCATTGATCCGCCACCCGATCTTGTCATAAAAAATTTTCCAGTAAAATCTTTTTGGTCTAATTCTTTTTGAAGTAGTTCAAGATAATTTCGCATTATTGGCTTGATATATGCATCAAGTACAGATGTGCTCGCGCGCTCATATTCACGATATTCTCGAGACATCTCGTGAGAAAGCGTTACCTCCACCGATGGAACTATTTCACGCAGGACTTGCCCCATTAATATTTCATGCTCCGGATTCACATATGCATGAAGAAATGTCACTGCTACTGATTTGTATTGACGATCGCGTATTTGATAGGCAACGGCTTGGGCACTTTTATAGTTAAAAGGTGTTTTTATTGTCCCATCAAACAACATACGTTCATCCACCTCAAATGTGTCACATCTTTCAACCAAAGGTAACTTTTTTTTGAACTTGATATTGTAATTGGTTTTACGATCAGTGCGACCCAGCAAATATATGTCGCGGAAACCTTTAGTGCTCACGAAAGCTACTTTGGCACCTGTCCTTGTCAATAATGAATTCAAGCCCAATGTTGTGCCGTGTATAAAACTCTCAATATCTGATAATTCAGCACCCGCTCGGTTGAATGAGTTTAAAACACCTTGTGTGGGTGCCTCAGGGGTTGTAGGAACTTTTTCAAATGTAATTGAATTATTAAAAGCGTCAAGCTTAACGACATCAGTAAAAGTACCTCCCACATCAACGGCTAAACGAAGATTTTTTGTCATGACCTTTAAGTCATCTTCCCTTTCGTTCCGATGCAGCTACTGCTACTGCTATAAGAATTACTGCTCCGGTGACTAAATCTTTAAAAAGTGGATTCATATTCAAGAGGTTAAATCCGTTGCCAATCAATGCAATTAGATACACACCACAAATAGATCTCCAAATAGCACCAACACCACCATAAATACTCGTACCGCCTAAGATAATGGCTGCAATTGCACTAAGTTCAAGCCCTGTTCCAGCCAAAGGCTGTCCGCTTGCTACCCGGGACACCCCTATTGCTGAGGCTATACCGGCAGCCAAGCCACTGAAACCAAAAACCAAAATTCTGACACGGTCGACTGCGATTCCCGAGAGTTCTGCCGCTTCAGAATTACCTCCAATAGCAGGCACATAACGGCCATAAACAGTTCGATTTGATATGAAACTAGCAATTAAAAAGAATATCATAAGTACCCACACGGCCCAAAAGATTCCAAAAAATTTCTCGCGACCCAAGATTGAAAACTTAGGATCAGATATCGGGATCAGTGCGCCACCTGTAACTAAGACGGCTACTGCTCGATACACTAAACTCGTAGCCAAAGTTGCCAAAAAAGAATGTATCTTCAATCGGGTAACAATGATTCCGTTTACGATACCAAGCACTAACCCCACCACGGGAGCAGTTAATAATCCTAAAATCGATGAACTCAAATTGACAGCCACCCATGCCGCAACGACATTTGCCACGGCAAAAATTGCTCCTGTAGATAAATCAAATCCACCTGAGATTATTACGAAAGTCCCGGCAATAGCTATTATAGCCAAGGGAGTTTGTTGATTCAAAATATTTAAAATATTTGGCGTGGAAAAAAATGAATCAGACGAGAATGATAAAACGATAACTAGTAGCACTAGCGGCACCAAAACCGCATACTCACGTATGAATTTAGAGAAACCTGGTCGTTTTGAATTTGGGGCCCCAGCCTTGCCGCTTACTAGTTGTTTGATACTCAAAAATCTATTCAACAAATTTCCCCCCCCTCTTTGAGGCCAAATAACTTGAATAAAAGGCTTTGCTCAGTTTCCATTACTGGATCAATTTCTGCTGTAATGGAGCCTCGACTCATCAAATATACCCTATGACTCAACTGGAGAACTTCGGCATGCTCAGACGATATCAAAAGGACTGCAGCACCCCGACGCGCAAGTGCAACAATTGTTTTATATATAGATATTTTGGCACCAATATCTACTCCGCGCGTCGGTTCATCTAAAATTATTAACGAAGGGTTTCCGAATAGCCACTTTGCGAATAAGATCTTTTGTTGGTTTCCTCCCGAGAAGTTAGAAACGGGTAAGTTTGGGCTCTTCGGATTTACTGCAACTTCTTCAATTAAGCCTATAACTTGACGCTTCTCAAGGATCTTATTGATGAGACCTCTTTTAGCCAAACTGACCAAGTGTGGCAACGAGATATTTTTTTTTGCGCTATGCACCATGACCAGGCCCTGCGCACGGCGGTCTTCAGGAATTAAGGCTAAACCCATCGCAACCGATTTCGCAGCAGAGGGATTAAAATAAGGAACCCCATCTATGCAAATATTTCCAGATGTAATCTCATCGAGTCCAAAAATTGCCCGAGCTATCTCTGTTCTTCCGCTGCCCACTAAACCAGCAAGACCAACTATTTCACCCGGGTAAATGCTCATTGACACATCTTTGATACCCGTATTGGTTGAAATGTTTTGAATGTCAATTTTGGGAGCGATTTGCCGAATCGATGAATGAGTTCTCTTGGGAAAAGTTTGTGACATTTCTCGTCCTAACATCGAGGCAACAATACTAGTTTTGGTCTCTAATTTGGCGTTACATGTTCGAACTATTCTTCCATCTCGCATTACAGTAATTTGATCACAAACTTCTAAAAGTGACTCTAAATAGTGTGACACATAAATAATTGATCTGCCCTCACTCTTTAATGATTTGATGATTGAGTGCAATTTTTCAGTCTCATCTGCGGTCAGTGACGAGGTTGGCTCATCCATGATAATTATTTGTGCATTCCGCGCCAGCGCTCGCAGGATTTCTACTTTCTGCTTTTCAGCTATCGAGAGTGACTTTACGACTTTAGATCCGACAACCCCAAGCCCAAATTGATTTTCTAATTCGCGAAACCTGGCACTCAAGTCATTTTTTAAGATGCCATGATAATGATTCTCCACTCCTAAAAAAACATTCTCAGCTACACTCAATTGTGGAACAAGAGATAGTTCCTGAGCAATCAACACGATCCCATTTTTTTGAGCGATCGATGTGCTCCAATTTGAATATTCTTTGCCGCTAATCGCTAGCGACCCCGAGTCAAGAAAATATTGGCCAGAAATCACTTTAGCTAGTGTCGATTTTCCAGCACCATTTTCCCCTGCAAATCCATGCACCTCGCCTCGAAGTAATTTGTAATCAATGTTCTCTAGGGCCTGGGTTGAACCAAACCTTTTATATCCGCGTCTGACTTGCACGGAAGGCAGGGCAGTTTCAACTTGACTTACTGTCAAAACTGCCCACTCTCCCTTTTCTTACTTATTGAATTACCTTATCCGTCCCACTCACCAGTGAAGTCTGGATTTGCATCCAGAATGGCCTTGTCCGCAAAAGGCTCTATTCCACCTATGGTGTCTGCATCTATCACCGTAGTTACCGTTTTGCCAGAAAGGCTGTTGACTAGTTGCTCCAATGCAGCAGATCCCATTGAGGCAGGGAAGTTTAAATATGCATGCTTCCATTCTCCAGCTCTAGTGGCTGCAACCGCGGTCTTGGTTCCACCGCCACCAGTTACATAGATTTTCTTAAGATCGTATCCAGCATTCTTGAGTGCAATCGTTGCACCCGCAGTTTGCTGATCAGCATTCGACAACAACACATCAATTTTCTTGTTGGCTTGAAGGATATCGGTCATTGCCTTCAAAGATGTATCACGGTCATAGTTTCCAGAACCAGTCGCCACCACCTTGATATTTTTTTGTGCACCGAGAACTTTTTGATATGCGTCGTATCGCACTTTATCGAATGGATACTGTAATTGCCCGATCATAATTACAACCCTACATGGATTCAGTGATTTACAGTACTCCACAACAAGCTCTGCCTGTTTTGTTGCACCATCTGCTGGGGGACTGGCGACAGTCGCGACGATACCCGGAACTTGTGGCTCTAATTGAGTCAGATTTGGTCCTACTGGAAAGAGGACTGTTACGACGGGTATCTTTTTATCTACTGCCGAAGGTAGGCCCGATGCGATACCAACTGTGTCGTTCGGCACCAGAATTATCCCATCGAAATTACCTGACGTAACTGCATCCTCAAGTTGGTTGAGTTGAACGTCAGCTGCAAATTGTCCATCAAAAATAGTAGCTTCAACATTACCCAAACTTGCAGCGGTCTTTTGAATACCCGCCCAAACAGCCTGATTGTAACCATTCTGGCTTGACGAAGCGAGAAAAGCCACTCTGTAGGTCTTGTCACTGCTTGCATCGTCAGATGAAGATGCACAAGAAGTCAGAAACATAATGCTTACTAAACCAATCACCAACATTTGTTTTTTCAACCTGCCGTTGTGTGTAGCGCTCATTTTATCCTCCCACTCGAGATGATTTTTTATTGAACGTGTCTTCGCACTGAGCGTACCGTACGCCACACGATCAATTGTCGTAAAGAATAGCGGTTTCAAAGGCTAATCCGCTAGACTCATTTTGAAATAGTTCTAAAATAGGGAAACACATGAGTTTTTGAGGAGAATACAATGATTCGGACGACGCTCAACCTCCAACCTAAAAATGCTAATCAGTCAGAAGTAATTCGGTACTTTGTTGAGAAACGGGTACTCGAAAGGTCTAGTAGAACCTTAGGGTTCATCTCGGCTGAGTTATATGCTTCAATGGACAATAGTTCAATGTTAGTTACAGCAACATGGCAAGATCAGAATTCCTACCAGAGATGGGTTAGTGACCCATGGCGTGCAAAATCCTCAGAGGCATTGAGTCAGTTGTTAGACCAGGAACTCAATGCGAAAACCAAAGGCTCAATTTTTCAGTTTATTCACGGTGTTCCTGGTCGATAAGTTTTGCAGTAGAACCCTCATATCGAAATAATTCACTTCGCATGAAAAACACTTGAAACGTTATTGCAAATATCCTTAATTCTGGCAGCAGCATTAAAGAAATGATCCTATATAAATGATGAAAAAAATTATCCCGCCAATGGGTGCACTGACTCTGACTAAGTATGAGCAAGGGATGCTGGATGGTGAATATGGAGATGCAGTGGCAATGTGCATGCGTATCGTGGTGGGTGTTGCACGAGCAAATGGAGCGCGCCAACTTATAGAAATTGAATCAGCACATGCGGATGGGTGTGTTTACTACGGATTAGCGGGGCTTGAATTCTGCGAGAAACTTGTATCACTCGGAGGGAGAGTAAAAGTTAGGACAACACTTAATGTTGGTTCTCTGGATTTATTACATCCAGGTGTTGTTACCGGCACGCCAGATTTCAAAGCTTTAGCGCATCGGCTTATGAATGCTCATATAGCTCTAGGGTGTGAACAAACCTGGTCGTGCGCCCCTTACCAGACAGGGCATCGCCCAGAATTTGGTAGCCACGTAGCATGGGCGGAATCAAATGCAATTGCATTTGTTAACTCAGTGCTCGGGGCACGCACGGATCGGTACGGAGATTTTCTCGACCTTGCAGCGGCAGTTACGGGCCGTGTTCCCTATGCTGGACTGCATCTTGATCAAGAGCGCAAAGCAGTCCTAGTCCTGGACTTTGCTTCAATCTCGAACAGATTACTTAGCGAAGATGTTGCATGGGCTGCAATAGGTTTAATACTGGGAACCCAAGCCGGAACTCGTGTTGCCGCTTTGGTGGGTTTACCGGGTGATCTGGCCGATGGAGGCGTTACGGAGGATAGACTCAAAAATTTAGGAGCCACCTCTGCATCCTCTGGCGGTGTTGGTCTCTTTCACATTGTTGGCGTCACGCCTGAAGCACGGACACTTGATGAAATTGTCGCTCCTGAGGCTGAATACATAAATATTGGAATTAACGATCTACGCAGGGCTCGAGATCAATTATCAAATTCAGTCGGTGATCAAATTCAAGCCATCAGCTTGGGTACACCACACTTCTCTTTGTCCGAGTTCAAATCCCTGGCTTTTGAATTGAGTAAAGGATTAAAATTCGCGAACACTATTGACTTTTACATATCGACCAGTCGCGGAGTCCTGGCTCAAGCGCAAAAGTTAGGATATGTGCAGGCGTTTATAGATGCGGGAGGATTAATCGTGACTGACACCTGCACCTATGTTACTCCAATTTTGAACCCTGAAATCAAAACTGTGATGACTAACTCGGGCAAATGGGCTTGGTATGCCCCTGGAAATATGAATGTCAGCGTAATTTTGGGAAGTTTACATGAATGCGTGCAGTCGGCTTTTAAAGGTAGCGTGGTTCGCGATGAACAACTTTGGTCCAGATGATTGTTATAGGAAGAAGTTCACATCCAGGATCTGCAACAGGGCCAGTATTACGACTAGACCAACCAATTTCTTTTTGGGGCGGAGTAAATAGTGAAGGCATAATTATTGATGTGCATCACCCGCATTGCGGGATCAACCTTAAAGGCAAGATTCTTGCCATGCCATCCGGTCGTGGTTCAAGTTCAGCTACCGCCATGTTGGCTGAGCTAATTCGAAATGGAAATGCTCCAGCAGCGATTATTATGAAACAAAATGACACCATTCTGGTGATCGGGGCATTAGTAGCTAAAGAAATATATGGGAAATCCATGCCGATAATAACCCTTCAAGATTCAGAGTTTGATAAAATAAAAAATGGAGTTGTTATCAACATAACTGCAGAGCCGCAGTCTGCACACGCCTACATAACTCTGTAAACAACTAGGTCCTTTTTGAGTATGAGCCTAAAAAACATTATTACTAGTATATATGGCGGCTGCTCACTATTTCAGTTTGATACCGATGTCAACACAAAGTAACTAGTAAATGATTGGTGAGATAGCCTCCTGTTCAAATACTTTAGGAAATGCCTTAACCAATGTTCTAAGTGGCAAATCAACCCAACTAGGTAATTGGCGAAACACGTGCGCTTTTCTATCTCCATTGCGATGGTAATTCTCTCTCTTGCAATTCTCTTTAACATTCCTGACATTGTTGTCATACTCATAATCTAAATGATTATCCTGAATTTCTTAAAACAGGCAGGCAAACCCCGTATGAAAATAGAGCAAAGCCACCATTAAAATGCTGATAGGGTCAGCCAGTAGTAAAGCGCCGGGTTGTTAGCTCAGTTGGTAGAGCAGGTGACTCTTAATCACCGGGTCAGGGGTTCAAGTCCCTTACAACCCACTTACCTTTTTACAAACAAATCCATCACGTGATCGACCTTTGCGGTTATTAACTTATCAAAGTTCAAGGTCCACTCTTCAATCTTTGCCTTCTGGGATGCATCAAATTTCCGAGCCAAGTTTCTCTGATACTTCTGCTTTAGAAGTGGAATTCCCTCATCCCGCCTTCTCTTATGTCCCACTGGATACTCAACTACTACCTCATCAAGCACTTTTCCATCACTTAAAGTAATTGTCATTGCATTTGCAATAGATCGCTTTTGTGGATCATGGTAATCAGCAGAGAATGATTTATCCTCTGTGCAGGAAATCTTTGCCCGGAGTGCATCAATTCTTGGATCTGCTGCCACATCATCTTCATAATCTCTGGCAGTTAATCTGCCGAAGATAAGTGGAATTGCCACCATATATTGAATGGTGTGATCTCGATCTGCTGGATTTTTTAACTCACCTTTTTTATCAATAATTCGAATACATGCCTCATGGGTTCTAATAGAAACGCTGGCAATATCATCTGAGGTTTTACCAAGGGATGTTAGCTTTTTATTTAAAATCATCGCAGCCTCAACCGCAGTTTGGGCGTGAAACTCAGCTGGGTATGAGATCTTAAACAAAATATTTTCCATTACATACTCTGTGTAGGGGCGCTGAAATACAAATTTATCTCCTCTAAAGGATGAGTCATAAAAGCCCCAGGTTTTTGCCGTTAGCGCAGTTGGATAACCCATCTCACCAGCCCTTGCAATTAATGCCAGACGAACTGCGCGGGAGGTGGCATCCCCTGCCGC
>Ga0169931_10011189_pt1 | contig 12685 bp, 12 predicted proteins | sample Kivu_15m_20L_FD_129675 | JGI IMG/M metagenome (GOLD analysis project Ga0169931, IMG submission 129675) | Freshwater microbial communities from Lake Kivu, Western Province, Rwanda to study Microbial Dark Matter (Phase II) - Kivu_15m_20L... | ecosystem: Environmental > Aquatic > Freshwater > Lake...
CCTGACCTCTTTGAGTCAGTCTTGAGTACCTTTACGGAGTTACCCAGGCCTAGACGGTCCTCTTCGTCACAACAGCCCAATCCCTGGCACAGTCAACCTGTCCCGGCTTAAGTTGATACCCGCATTTGCTGGCTCCAGGCCAAAGAGCAAGACATTGGCACCGAAATCCTCAACTTTGCCCTGGTGCATCTGGGGCTGACCCCACCCGATGGGTTAGCCCTGCCCACCCAGGTGGCCTACATCTGGCAAAATTGGCCCCACCCCGTAGGGGCGCACCGCCGTGCGCCCAGTGCAACGACTCCGCCCACACCCGATTCCCCAGGCGACCAACCCGGCCAGACATTGGGGCAAAAAGCCCAAGACCCTGCATTGGGCGCACAACCGTGCGCCCCTACATCGGGTCATGTGTTGGTGGTGATCGACGACGTCAGCGGTACCGACGACATCGCCGCCTACGCCGCCATCAAACCCTACCTGCCGCCTCAAGAAACCCGCTTTCGGGTGCTGCTCACCCACCCGTTTGCAACTGGGTGCATCCATCCAGACGGTGCAGATCGATGTGCTGAGCGAGGCGGCATCGCTAGAGCTGCTGAGGTCGCTAACTGGGGGCGATCGGATAAGCCAGGAAACCGACACCGCCAAAGCCCTGTGCCAGTGGCTGGGCTACCTGCCCCTGGGGCTAGAGCTGGTGGGGCGGTTTTTGGCCCGCAAGCCGACTTGGTCGCTGGCCAAAATGCAGCAGCGGCTCAACGAAAAAAGTTTGGCCGCTAAGGCCCTGCTCCAGTGCCATGGGGATATGACCGCGACCCACGCCAGCGTTGCCGCCGCCTTTGAGCTAAGCTGGCAAGACCTAGAGCCTGAAGCGCAGGAGCTGGCCTATCGGCTCGGCTTGTTTGCCCTGGCCCCCATAGCCTGGCAGTGGATGGAGTCTTGGTACGAGGGCACCGATGCCGATGACCTGGAAGACTGGCGCGATAATGGGCTGGTCAACCGCAGCCTGCTCAATTTGGTAGATAGCCAGGGCAACACCTGGCAACTGCACCAGATTATTCGAGAGTTTTTTCGCGCCAAGCTGGAGCTATGGGCGGGGGCGGAGGGGCGGAGGGGCTGAAGCGGGCCTATGGCCAGGCGATGGTGCCGGTGGCCCAGCAGGTGCCCCAAACCCCCACCCGCGACCAAATTTTGGCGGCGACGGCGGTGATACCCCACCTGGCCGAGGCCGCGACCACCTGGCAACGGTGGTTAGAGGATGAGTCGTTAATTTGGCCCTTTATTGGGCTGTGGCGATTTTATCGAGGGCAGGGGGCCTATGGGCAGGCCGAGCCCTGGCAACAGATGGGTTTAGTGGTGACGCGCGATCGCCTCGGCGACGATCATCCCGCTGTCGCCGCCAGCTTGAACAATCTCGCGTATCTATATCGGTTGCAGGGCCGCTACGGGGAGGCGGAACCGCTGCACCGCGACGCCCTGACGCTGCGCCAACGGCTGTTGGGGGACGAGCATCCTGATGTCGCCGGGAGCATGAACAATCTCGCGGGATTATATCGGTCGCAGGGCCGCTACGGCGAGGCGGAACCGCTTTATCTTCGGGCGATATCGGTGGTTTATCAGCGTTTGGGTAAAAATCACCCCAATACCCAAACGGTCTTGGGCAATTTTGTCGGTTTTCTGCAATCTGTCGTTGCCGCCGGGCAAGCCCCCATGCTCTCCGACCACCCCGTCACCCAAGCCCTGCTGCAACAGGTTCAAGGGCAATCTCCCCCATCGTGAGCCCAGAAACCGGGTTTCTTTGCCTCAGCCCCATCCCGCTCACCCCCACCCAGAAACCCGGTTTCTCCCCCCGCCAACACCCTCTCCACCGGTAGGGTGCCGTTGCGGCCTCACTCACCCAGGCCACAGCTCCCCCGCCCCCGCCAGGCCGTACCGCATCGCCCACCCATACTATCGTGAAGGCACTATCGTCGGCGACAAATGGCTCTGTGTCGTCGTGAAATATCTAGACAACGACGCCTTTGTCATCACCGCCTATTTGACCGACAAACTCAAGCCAATAGAAGCCCCCCTACAGCACCCCCGATCGCTGAATGTAGAAAAACCCCGTCTGCAGCAGCCCGATCGCAAAGCCCAAAATACCGCCCAGATTCACGATCGCCTGCAACTCGCTGCGCACAATCCCCTGAATCGCCAGCTCCAGCTCCTTGGGCGACGTCCCCCGCACGCGATCGATAATCACCTGGTCAATATTTAAAATCGGAATCGCCTGGGCCACCAGCGACTCTAGATCGCGCTCCAGGTAGCGCTCTAAAATCAGCGCTAGCTCTTCGCTCACCGGGTCCAGCGACTGAGTGACCACCTCAGAATTTTGCAATCGGTTCAACAACTGGGTCGCCAGGGCCTCCCAGTTGACCGAGGTTCCCAGCCCGCGCACAAACTCAGGCCCCAGGGTTTGAATGTAGCCCTGCACCGCCTCCCGTAGATTGAGCCGTACCTGGCGCACGGTAGTCACCGGAAGGTTTTGCAGCGAGACCCGCTGCAGCGACTCTTGCAGACGCTTCTTCAGCTGGAGCGCCACAACCAGCTCGGCAATGCGGGTATTGCTGACCTCCCGCTCGTCTAGGCAAAAGCTGCGCAGGCGACCGAGGGCATTGCGCACCCCAAACAGGTTTGCCACCACCCAGTAGGTACCGCTGGTGCGCTCGCGAAAGATAGTATCGATCACCTGAATGTTGCGATCGGTGAGAAAGTCGATGATCAGCTGCCGAATGCGATCGGGCGGAAACACGCCGCTCAACAACCAGGTGGCAATCTGATCGGACTGGTCAGGGGTGAGCCTAAAGTCCAGCAGCACCTGGTCAAACAGCTGATTGAGCTGGGGCTCTAAAAAGTCCTCTCGCCGTGCCCACACCCGAATCAACCGGGGCAGCGATCGGCCAAACAAATCCTTCAAAATAGCGCCCGCAATGGCGGCGGTGCGGGCCTGCGCGCGGCTCTGCACCTGGTCAAGGGCCAGCTGCAACAGCCACTTGATCGCCGCCTGCATGCGATCGGTTCGCAACAGCCGCCGGGCCAGCTTTTGTAGCTCCTCGGGGGTGAGCAACGACCCCATAATGGTGTCAGAAATCCGATTGGCCAGCCGCTCCTGGTTGCTGGGAATCAGGCCCGGCGTAAAGGGCAGCCGCCGCTTGCCCAGGTAAATGGGGCGGTAGGGGCGAAACAACATCTTAATGGCCACATCATTGGTGAAGTAGCCAATCACACCACCCGCGATCGGCGGTGCCAACAGTAGCCACAGATCAGCCCCGGTCATGGCAGTTGCTCACCACGAGTACCCCCATCAGCCCAGCGGCAATGGGGTAATGAATGGCCTGGTCAAACCCGGCCTGGTGGGCAAGGCGCACCTGCTCCGCCCCGGTGGGAAAGCGATCTAGGCTAGGGCCAATGTAGGCATACTCATCGGTCAGGCCCATGTCCCTGGCGGTGGGCACCACCAGGGTCTCCAGATACCACCGCTGAAACTGTGCCGCCAGCGCCGTGGGGGGGTGGTTAAAGTCGAGAATCGCGGCCTTGGCACCGGGCTTGAGCACCCGCCGCAGTTCGGCTAGCCCCTGGGCGATGTCGGTGAGGTTGCGCAGGCCGTAGCTGAGGGTGGCGGCATCGATGCTGGCGGTGGCTAGGGGCAGAGCCAGGGCATCGGCCTGAACCCAGTGGATTGGGGTGGCCAGGGGAGTACGGCGACATCGCTCCGCCGCCACCGCCAGCTGGGCCGCTGAAAAATCGACCCCGTATACCTGACCCGTAGCCCCCACCGCCTGGGCCAGCATGAACGCCAGGTCACCACTGCCGCAGCACAGATCCAGGGCGGTGTGGCCAGGGGCGGCTGCGCTCCAGCGCACGGCGATGCGCTTCCAGACCCGGTGCAGGCCAAAGCTAAGGCGCTCGTTCAGACTGTCGTAGACCGGCGCAATGCGATCGAACAGACCCTGAATGTCAGCGGCGGTTGGAGAGGGGGGTTGGGCAAGTCCCACGGTGGCACAGTGAATTTAGATGAACCTTTACTGTAGCGCTGCCCAAGGCAGTCAGCTACGGCAGTTTGTGTTGTTCGTTACACAAGCGATCGCCGAGCCGGCCCAATCGCCCACTTTCAGCCCGATTTAAACTCTCTCTGCCCAGAATCGTGACCCTAATTGTCCCCAGAATTGCGCTTACAGCGTGTCACAGTCAACAATCTGAACCTCGCCCGCCCCGGTAATCGTGGGGGTTGGCGCGGGCACCGCCTCGGGATCGCCCTCGCAGATCAGCGTAGATAGCCGCGCTATGCCGCCGGGGTCGAGGGTAGTAAACACGACCCCGGCATAGCCCCGCAGGCCTGGGTTGGACGGGTTGGCTTTGGCGCTGGTCATGACCTCAGGGGTGCCCGGATCAATGACATAGGTATAGTTGGCGTCAATGTTTTGCCCCTCAAAGCCCAGGGTTTCAATCGTAGGGGCGAAATGATCGTGCTCTAGAAAGTAGGCCTGCTGAGCCCGGTTAATCATGCCAATGTATTTCAACGCTTTGGCCTGCTTGGTCCGGTTGGCCTGGCTCAAAAAGCTGGGCAGAGCAATGGCGGCCAGCAGACCCACCATGACTACTACCACCAGAAGTTCTATTAGGGTAAAGCCTTCAGAGCTAGGGGCATCGGGAGTGAGCCTGGACCTACCAACATCGCGGCGGAGACGGAGAACCATAGGACTAGAAATTACGTTTCAGGACGTGTTTCATTCTACGCAATTTCCCTGAGATAGCCGGTCAACGGATGAAGGCTTTATGGGGACTTTATGAGCCCCTTAACACATCCCTCACCCACCCCCATGGCCCGCCAGTCAACACCTCGCCCTCCGTTGGCCGTCTAGCTTTGCCAAAACGGTCTAAACTGTCTGACTATAACCCTCGAAATTGAAGCGATTTGGACACTCTGCTCCCTATGTCAAATAGCCCCGATACCCTGCGTGTGTTTATGACCGGGGCGAGCGGCTGCATCGGCCACTACATTCTTGACCTGCTGCTGGAGAGCGATCGCTACGAGCTGTTTTTGCTGCTGCGTCATCCCGAAAAGCTGCGACTGCCGGTGCAAGATCACCCCAGGGTGCATATTCTCCACGGCGGGCTCGAAAACATCGCCCCCTTTGCGGATCTCTTAGCCACCATAGACATTGCCATTTTGACCGCCGCCGCCTGGGGCGGTAACCCCGGCTACGTAGAAGCCATTAACGTGCGGGCGAACCTGGAGCTGATGGGCCACCTCGACCCCCAGCGCTGCCAGCAAGTCGTTTATTTCTCCACAGCCAGTATTTTGAACCAGCAAAGCGCTCCCCTGCCCGAAGCCGGAGCCATGGGCACCGACTACATTCGCACCAAGTACGAGTGCCACTACCGGCTGCGTGACCTGCCGGTATACGACAAAATCACCACGGTGTTTCCGACCCTGGTGTTTGGGGGCGACAAAGAAAAACCCTACTCCTTCATTTCGGCGGGGCTCAAGGATGTCACCCGCTGGGTGGGTCTAGTGCGATTTTTTAAAGTCGATGCGGGGTTTCACTTTGCCCATGCCCAAGACATTGCCACGGTGGTGTACTACCTGATTGAGCACCCGTCCACCGATGGCTACCGAGAATATGTCATGGGCAACCCTCCTCTCACGGTAAACCAGGCGGTCGAGCAGGTGAGCGACTATTTTGGGCAGCGCATCTGGTTTCGCATCCCACTGTCCATGGGGTTGGCCGAGGTCTTGATTAAGGTGTTTCGGGTGCAGATGGCCCCCTGGGACTATTTCTGCCTGCGCTACCGTCACTTTGTCTACGCCGGGTCGGTCAATCCCGCCAGCTTTGGCATGGAGCCCTACTGTTCGACCCTGACCGAACTCTTTCGAGTCCACGGTATTCAGGGGCATAGCATCCAGGGGCATAGCATCCAGGGGCATGGCATTCAGGGGCACGGCATCCAGGAGCACCGAATCCAGGGGCGCTGAGGGCAGCCAGCGCCTGACCTCCCTACTTCACCACAAAGCGGTAGGGCATCAGGGCGTAGGCTCCCCTGGGGTCGTTGAGGCTGCGGATCAGCTGGGTCTCGTCCACAAACTGAAGCACTTGGGCGGTGAGGGGGGCCTGGGCCGTGGCGACGGTGGCCTCTGTACTCAGAAAAATGCGCAGGAAGCGCTGCCATTCGTCGGGTTCAGGATAGTCTTGCAGACGCCAGTCGTCCCCCAGTTCAGCCAGTTCGGCGGCGGTGGTAATGGCCGGGCCGAGCCCCCCCAGCTGATCCACCAGACCCAAATCGAGGGCGGCCTTGCCCGACCAGACCCGGCCCTGGGCCAGATCGGCCACCTGGGCCCGGGGCAGATTGCGGCCCTCGGCTACGCGGTCTAAAAAGGCGTCGTAGATGGTATCAACAGAGCGTTGCAAGACCACCAGTTCGGCTGGGGTTCTGGGCCGGGTGGTGGAGAAAATATCGGCAAACTCAGCGGTTTTGACCCCATCCCAGTTGACCCCCACCTTGGTGCCCAGGTCTTCGAGGTTGAGAAAGATGCCAAACACCCCAATGGAGCCAGTGATGGTCGTGGGCGCAGCCAAAATGGCATCGGCCTGGGCCGCAATCCAGTAGCCACCGGAGGCCGCCACGTTGCCCATGGAGACGACCACGGGTTTATCGGCCTCGCGCAGCAGCTGCATTTCGCGCAGAATCACCTCTGAGGCGGTGGCGCTGCCGCCGGGGCTGTTGACCCGCAGCACAACGGCTTTAACCTGGTCGTCTTGGCGCAGCTGGCGCAGCTGCCGGGCCAGGGTGTTGCCCGCAATCACCGAGCCCGCATCAAACCCATTGTCGTCGCCATTGACAATGGGGCCTTCGGCATACACCAAGGCTATTTCGTTGGCGGATGAGCGGCTGGTGAGGGGGTCATCCACGGTGCTGGCGTAGCGGGCCAGGCTAATTTGGCGAAAGTCTAGATCGCTATTTTCACCCTCGACTTCGCCGGTAATCTCCCGCAGGGCGGTGATCACTTCGTCTTCGTAGGCGATCGCATCGGCAAGTTTTTGGGTTTTGGCCTCGGCCCCAAACAAAAATCCCTGGGTATTGGCAATGGTTTGGAACTGCTGGGGAGAGAGCGATCGCAGTTTCGCCGTGCTGGCCAGCAGGGTTTGCCACACATCCCCCAGCAGGCGCTGGGTTTGCTCCCGCTCCTCAGGGCTCATGGCATTGCGAATCAGGGGTTCCACCGCCGATTTGTACTTGCCCACCCGCGTCACCTGTACACCAACCCCCAGTTTTTTCAGGGCATCGGCCTGGTACATGGTTTCGGCGTAGAGGCCGTTCATCTCAATTTCCCCAAACGGGTGGAGATAAACGGTATCGGCCAGGGCCGCCAGGGCGTATTCTCCCTCATTCCAGGAAATGTCGTAGGCCAGAATGGGCTTGTCGGTAGCGCGAAAGGCCTCAATGGCCCCATAGAGCTCGACCTGGCTCGCCAGACCTGTACCCATGCCAGCGCCGCCCCCCTTCAGATATAAAGCGACGATGCGATCGTCAGTGGCAGCGGCTTCGATGGCCAACACCGCCTGGCGCAGGGTGACCTCAACCGGGGGCGCGCCGCCGAGCAAAAGCGCTCTGGGGTCAATGGCCTCAGGCGAGTCAGGAATGAGCGTAGACAGGTCGTAGACCAGCACGGTATCTTTCTCCACCGTGGGGGACTCACCCGCTTGCCCTAGGCCGGCGATCAGTACGCCCACCAAACCCACGGCCCCCAGGGTTAGCAATGAACCCAGCAGCACAAAAAACAAGAAAGACCCGGTCAGACTGGCCAGGGTATATTTCAAAAATTGCCGCATGGGAATAACGCTAGGGGGTATGAAAGGGCCAGACTAACGACGGCCAGACCTAACGATACACGTCAGCGTCTTCGGCATCTTCATAGGTGTCGAGGGCCACGTCCTCGGGGGCCTTGATTTCTTCTTTAAAGCCACGTAGGGTCTTGCCCAGGGCGCTGCCCAGTTCAGGAATTTTCTTGGGGCCGAAGATCAGCACGGCTACCCCAATGACGAGAACAACTTCAGTCCAGCCGAGGTTAAACATGGTGCTAGGGGATTGGAGGTTTGTTTTACTATACAGCCTGGGGTCTGGGTGCGGGGCAGGCGCGATGGAGTTGGTCGCGCCGCCCCAGGCGCTAGGTAGCGCGATTGGGGCTAGGCCGCCTGATCCGAGGCAAAGTGGAACCCAGCCTGGCGAATGCGATCCATCGCTACGGCCAGGCGATCGCAGTCGGCAATCAAGCTGACGCGAATGTAGCCTTCACCGCCGGGGCCAAAGGCATTGCCGGGGGTCACGACCACCCCAGTTTCCTGGAGCACCGTCAGGGCAAACTCAGTAGATGAGGGGATGTCGAGGGGGCAGGGCACCCACAGGTACATGGTGGCCTTGGGCTTATCCACCGTCCAGCCTAGGGAGGCAAACTCGTCGATCAAAAAGTCTCGCCGCGCCGAGTAGCGCTGCTGCACCTCTTCCAGGTAGTGATCCGGCAGAGATAGCGCGGTTTCCGCCGCCCGCTGGAGGGCGGCAAAAATGCCGTAGTCCAGGTTGGTCTTCAGGGTGCGCAGGCCCTGAATGATGTGGGAGTTACCCACCACAAACCCCACTCGCCAGCCCGCCATGTTGTAGGTTTTTGACAGGGTGTGAAACTCCACCCCCACCTCTTTGCCACCGGGAATTTCCAGCAGGCTGGTGGGCTGGTAGCCGTCAAAGGCCAGTTCGGCGTAGCAGAGGTCATGGACTAGCAAAATCTGGTGGCGTTGGGCAAAGGCCACGGCCTGCTCAAAAAACTCCCTGGGCGCGGTGGCCGCCGTGGGGTTGTTGGGGTAATTAAAGAACAGTGCTTTGGCCCGCTGGGCGACCTCGAGGGGAATCGCCTCAAAATCGATCAGCCAGTTATCGGCCGCGCTGAGGTGGAGGTTATAGACCTCAGCCCCGGCAATGACGGGGCCGCGAAAGTGGGCCGGGTAGGCCGGGGTGGGCACCAGCACCAGGTCGCCAGGGTTAATAAAGGCCATGGCCAGGTGGGTAATGCCCTCCTTTGACCCCAGTAGGGGTAGGGCCTCGGCGGTAGGGTCGAGGGCGACCCCGTAGCGGCGATCGTACCAGTCGGTAATGGCGGTGCGAAAACTGGCGGTGCCCTCAAAGGGCGGGTAGCCGTGGGTGGTGGCATCGCCGATGGCCTGGCGGGCCGCCTCGACCACTGGGGCCGGGGTGGGGCCATCGGGGTTGCCCATGCCCAGGTCAATCAAATCGAGGCCCTGTTCTCGGGCGCGGGCTTTGAGCTCGTCGAGGCGGGCAAACACGTAGGGGGGTAGGGCGCTGAGGCGGTGGGCCGTGGGCATCCAATCGAGGGTCATGGCTGCACCTCCGGGGCAACACTAGAGAGTTCGGCAGAGACGGGCGCGTGAGGCTTTTCGCGCAGTTCAGGGCAGAGGGGCGATACCATAGCCGCCATCACGGCCTCCGGTGTCACCGTGAAAGGCAGATGGTGAATGTCAGACCCCTCCCGGCAGGCAAACACGGCGGCCTGCTGGAGCTGGCTGAGGGTTATTTCTCCCAAACCCAGATCCGTCAGGGTTTGGGGCAGCCCCGCCGCTCGATAGAAGGGCAAGAGCTGCTGTCGGGCCGCTCGGGCCAGGGCCGCGTTGCCGCCCATTTCTTCGAGGCGCAGCTGCACCAAAATGCCGTAGGCCACCTTCTCACCGTGGAGAATACCGTGGCTAGCCGGGAGCTGGGTCAAGCCGTTGTGCACCGCGTGGGCGGCTACGGTGCGGCACTGGGCCCCGCCGATACCGCCAACCACACCGGCCAGCAGGACGGTGGCGTCGACCACCTCTTGCCAATCGGGGCCGCCCCACTGGCGCAGGGCCGCCGGGGTCTTTTGCAGCAAAATGTCGCGCAGCACCCGAGCCTGCTGCACCGCCGCCACCATCAGGGTTTGCTGGCTGGTGCCGCTGCTGACGGCGGCCTCGTACCACTTGGCTAGGCCGTCGCCAATGCCCGCCACCAGGGTGCGCCGAGGCGCGGTGCGCAGGATTCCATAGTCGAGAATCAGCAGGCTGGGGCAGGTGGGCAAGGCCACGTCGTAGAGAAAGGCCCCCTGTTCAGAGTAGACGTTTGACAGCGCTGTCCAGGCGGCGCAGGTGGCCCCTGAGGTGGGGACAGTGACCACCGGTCGGTTAATCTGGTGGGCCAGCAGTTTAGCGGCGTCGAGCGCCTTACCGCCGCCCAGGCCAATCACCACATCGGCGTTGTGCTGGGCCGCCGCCGCCCGCAGATGGCTGAGGGCCACCTCACTACAGTCGCGGCCGTAGGTGACCGTCTGGACAGCTAGCCCCGCCTGGTCTAGGGCCGTGATCAGGGGGGCGGCCAGCTTGAGACTGTGGGTGCCGCCTACGATCAGGGGACGTCGTCCCAAACGGGTGATCGCGGCTCCCTGATGGGCTAACAGGCCCTCTCCCCGAACGACCTGGGCTGGGGCAATGGCAAGGGTGGGGAATGGAGAGGAAATCATAGGAGATGGTGGGCGAGGAGACAATGGCAGTGGGTTAGCTTTGGACAGCAGTGGGATTGGGCCAGCGATCGCGGTTGATCTGCACTTGAAAGCCATCCTCTGAGCCCTTGGGCGTGGACTGAATTTGGCCCAGGTAGAGCAACCGCGAGATGCCGCCGGGGTCGTGGGCCACGGTACGGGCCCGAATGGTGGCCGTCTGCCCCGGCATTCCCAGGCGGTAGGGCTTAAAGAGATTGCTGGCCGCCTGGCGCAGGGTGGCCTCCAGAGCGTCGGGGGTAATGGTGGGCGGTACGGTAATGACGATCTGGCTCGCCCCTGAATCGTAGACCGTCGTGTAGGGAATGGCACCCAGAACTGCTGTGCGGCTAAACGGTTCAAAGCTGAGGCCCAGCAACCCCACGGTGAGCACGGCGGCAAACCCTGTGGCCCCCACCAGGCGAAACCGAAGGCCCCACTGGAGGACAAAGGCTAGGCCCGCCAGGCCCGCCAGGGCCAACGTACCCAGCGCCGCCCACAGCGTGGCGGTCAAAAAATTGTCGGGGGTAAGCATAACGCCACAACATCCATATAACGACGGTCGCTAGATCACTCAAGATACCGCAGAAGCCTGTTCCCAGCCAGGGGCAGCGGCTCTAGCGATTCGGCGGTCAAGGCCAAGAACTCTGGTATCCGACACTACGGTTTAATACTTGATCCTATCAGCTGTTTTCCAGTCTTTGGCAGAACCCTGGCCCAGTTGGGGCGATCGCTGACCAGCGGCCTGGCTAGAGTTTCGCCCCTGGCCCACGCTAGCCGAGGCTTTAAAGGGGCTAACCGGGGCCCCTTTAAAGCCCCAGTTAAAACCTCGACCAATAAGTTGTAAACCTACCCAAGACACGGTAAAACTTGAAGCCGTAACACTATACGGTGGCAGCGGCAATGATACAGGTAGCAAAGACGGGCATGGGTAAGTTGCGACGGCGGCAGGGCGCGCGCACGGCAGGGCTCTTGCTGCCACTGCTGCTGCTGGGGTGTGGATCCTCTAAGGTGGCTCAGTGCAACCAACTGGCTGAGGTGGTGAACCAAACCCAGGGCTTTATGCAAGAGTTTGAGACCGAGATCCAAACCTTTAGTGAAAGTGCTGCCCAGGTCAAAAACCTGGACGATATTAAGCTAGCCGCCAGCCAGTACACCACCGCCGTCGATAAAGTGGTGACTAACTTGGATGGTCTGGTGGCCGACTTAGAAGCCACCTCCCTTCGGGACGAAGATCTAAGTATGTTTCGAGACAAGTATGTAGGCGTAGTCCAGGGGTTTAGCACGGCCCTGACCCAGGCCCGTGAGGCGATGGATCTGGTGGTCAGCGTCCAATCAGAAGCTGAGCTGCCGGCCGAAATCGAAGAATCACAGCAGCAAACCATGAAGGCTGTGGGTGAGATCGAAAGGCTGTCTCAAACAGAATCGCAGCTCATCAATCAGGTGAACGCTTACTGCGGTGCCGCCCAACCCGCCGGTGAGACCCCCGCCCCCACCGACACCCCTCCTCCCGCCGAAACGCCAGCTACAACGCCGACAGAACCGCCGGCTACTCCTTAGATCTTAGCCACTGTGGGTATTCCACCTAATCAACGATTGCGATTCCAATACGGCGATCGTAGGAACGAGTGCAGCCTGGCGTTAATCGGCCCACCATTCCTGACTCCTACCATTCTTCCTGATCCCTAGAGCCTGGCACCTGAAACCCGCAGCCAAGTAACGGCATTTACGTCGAGGCCTGCGCGCAGCGTGCCCTAGGGATCTAGGCGTAGCCAAGCCAACGGCTGGGGGGCATTCGCCCAATTTAATCGGTATAGGGTGTTCCAACTCAATCTTCCACCTAACTTATTGGGGATCTCACGGTGACTGGCCCAACGGGATGGGTTTGCGTCCTGGGAATAGATGTTTTTTTAGTTGGGATACTCTAGCCAAGCAACATTGAGGACGCGAGGATAGCCTGTAGCCAATTTTGGCAGCAATTGTAAATTCGAGAATAGTTAGGATGTATTCCCCTTGGAGGTTGGGGTTGCCTCGTCAAGCATGAAGTCGATGAGATGTTGCCAGGAGTCAAAGAGCAGATACTTCGTTAGGGTC
>Ga0169931_10011190_pt1 | contig 12685 bp, 11 predicted proteins | sample Kivu_15m_20L_FD_129675 | JGI IMG/M metagenome (GOLD analysis project Ga0169931, IMG submission 129675) | Freshwater microbial communities from Lake Kivu, Western Province, Rwanda to study Microbial Dark Matter (Phase II) - Kivu_15m_20L... | ecosystem: Environmental > Aquatic > Freshwater > Lake...
CCAGCTCGGCGTGCCGGTGGCCCGCTGCGAGTTCGTCGACGAGGTGATGGTGCGGGCGATCAATGCGCACTCGAAGACTGCGCTGCGCGAGGCGCCGACGCTGTTCTTCGAGTTCCACGGATCGGAGGCGTCGGCGCGCGAGCAGGCCGCCACCGTGCAGGAGGTGGCGCGCTCGCACGGCGGCCAGGACTTCGAGTGGGCGACCCAGCCCGAGGATCGCACCCGGCTCTGGAATGCCCGGCACAACGCCTACTTCGCGGCGCTGCAGCTGCGCCCGGGATGCCGCGCGGTCACCACCGACACCTGCGTGCCGATCAGCCGGCTCGCCGAGTCGATCGGCGGGGCGCGGCGCATCCTCGACCGCGCGCCGTGCCCGACCGCGATCGTCGGCCACGTCGGCGACGGCAACTTCCACGCGATCCTGCTGATCGATCCGTCGGACCCGGCCGAGGTGGCGCTCGCCGAGCAGCTCAACGACGAGATCGTGCGGCTGGCCTTGTCCATGGGCGGCACCTGCACCGGCGAGCACGGCATCGGCCTGCACAAGATGGGCTTCCTGGTGGAGGAGGCCGGCGACGACGCGATCGACCTGATGCGCGGGATCAAGCGGGCCTTCGATCCCGACGGCATCCTGAACCCGGGCAAGATCTTCCAGCCCTGACGCCGGGTCCGCGACCGTGTCCGTCCCCACCGTCGCGCCGGCCGGCACCGGCTGGCAGGCGCGGCTGTCGCTGCGCTTCGAGCCGGGGCCGCGGGGCGCCACCCGGCTGGCGCACAACCGCCACGAGGGTCCGCTGCGGCTGATCCGCTCGCTGCCGCAGCCCGACGGCCGCTGCGACGCGGTGATCGTGCACCCGCCCGGCGGGCTGGTGGGCGGCGATGCGCTGCGGCTCGAGCTGTCGCTCGCCGCGGAGTCCCGGGTGCTGTGCACCACGCCGGGGGCGCAGAAGTGGTACCGCAGCCCGGGGGCCGGCGCGGTCGCGCACACCCGCGTGGAGGTCGGTGCCGGCGCGGCGCTGGAGTGGCTGCCGCAGCCCGCCATCGTGTACGACGGCGCCCGGGTCGAGCAGTCGATCGAGTTCGCGCTGGCGGCCGACGCCCGGCTGCTGGGCTGGGAGGGCATGGTGCTCGGCCGTGCCGCGATGGGCGAGCGCTTCGGGCGCGGCCGGCTGCGCCAGCGGGTGTCGCTGGCGGTCGACGGCCACCCGGCGTGGGTCGAGCACACCGACGCCGATGCCGACGATCGGCTGTTCGCCTCGCCCCTGGGCTGGGGGGGGCGCACCGCGGCCTGCACGGTGTGGGCCCTCGCGCCGGCCGGGGCCTGGTCGGAGACGCTCGCCGACGCCTGGCGGGAGGCGCTCGAGGCGGCCTGCGAGGCCGCGGCCGGCCGCCGGGTGCGGCTCGACGCCGGCGCCTCGCGCGTCGCGCCGGGCTTGCTCGCGGCGCGGGTGCTCGCCGATGATGCGGAGGTCGCGATGCGAGCGGCGCACGCACTCTGGCTGCTGGCGCGTCCGGCCGTGCTGGGGGCGTCGAGCCCGCCGCCCCGCATCTGGGCCACCTGACCTGCACCGAACCCGCCACCGCGCCGAACCCGCCACCGGACACCGAGATGGACCTGTCGCCCCGAGAGAAGGACAAGCTGCTGATCTTCACCGCCGCCTTGCTCGCCGAGCGGCGCCGGGCCCGCGGCCTGAAGCTCAACCATCCCGAGACGGTGGCCTTCATCACCGCCGCGATCCTCGAGGGCGCGCGCGACGGCCGCACGGTGGCCGACCTGATGCACTACGGCACCACGCTGCTGTCGCGTGACGACGTGATGGAGGGCGTGCCCGAGATGATTCCCGACATCCAGGTCGAGGCCACCTTCCCGGACGGCACCAAGCTGGTGACCGTCCACCGACCGGTGAGCTGATCCGGGGTCCCGGCCCTGCTCGGGTGCATCGTGCGCACCGGTCGGGTGCTGCCCGGCCGTCCGCGATGGTCGTGGTCGCTGCCGGGCGATCGTCCGCGCGCAGCGAGCGCTCGCGGCCACCCCCAGAGGTCGGCGCGCAGCCCCAGCGCACGGTGTACGCTACCGCCAGTTCCGATGCGAGCCGCGAATGCCATGGAGGCGGGCCAGACGATGATCCCGGGTGAACTGCTGATCGACGACGGCGAGATCGAGCTCAACGCGGGCCGGCAGCGGCTCGATCTCGCCGTGCAGAACGCCGGCGACCGGCCGGTGCAGGTGGGCTCGCACTACCACTTCGCCGAAACCAACGAGGCGCTGCGCTTCGACCGTGACGCCGCGCGCGGCTTCCGGCTCGACATCGCCGCCGGCACGGCGGTCCGCTTCGAGCCCGGCCAGACCCGCACCGTGACCCTGGTCGCGCTGTCGGGCGGCCGCCGGGTCTTCGGTTTCCGCCAGGCGGTGATGGGGCCCCTCGATCCGCCGGCCCGTCGCGCCGGGGCGCGCAGGGCCGCCGCGCAGGCGGCGCCCGAGCCGCGTCCGGCCGCCCGGCCGTCGCCGGCGGCGCGTCCCGCCGCTCCCCGCAAGAAGAAGGCCTGATCGATCATGGCGAAGCTCTCGCGCCGCGCGTATGCGGAGATGTTCGGCCCCACCGTGGGCGACCGGGTGCGGCTGGCCGACACCGACCTGCTGATCGAGGTCGAGGCCGACCACACGATCTACGGCGAGGAGGTCAAGTTCGGTGGCGGCAAGGTGATCCGCGACGGCATGGGCCAGTCGCAGCTCACCCGCCGCGACGTCGTCGACACCGTGATCACCAACGCGCTGATCGTCGACGCGGTCGCCGGCATCGTGAAGGCCGACGTCGGCCTCAAGGACGGCCGGATCGCCGGCATCGGCAAGGCGGGCAACCCCGACGTCCAGCCGGGCGTCACCATCGCGATCGGCGCGTCCACCGAGGTGATCGCGGGCGAGGGCATGATCCTGACCGCCGGCGGCATCGACACGCACATCCACTTCATCTGCCCGCAGCAGGTCGAGGAAGCGCTCGCCTCGGGCATCACCACGATGATCGGGGGCGGCACCGGCCCGGCCACCGGCACCAACGCCACCACCGTGACGCCGGGCGCCTGGCACCTCGCGCAGATGCTCAAGGCCGCCGACGGCCTGCCGATGAACATCGGCTTCACCGGCAAGGGCAACGTGTCGCTGCCCGAGCCGGTGGCCGAGCAGATCGAGGCGGGTGCCATCGGCCTGAAGCTGCACGAGGACTGGGGCACCACGCCGGCCGCGATCGACAACTGCCTGTCGGTGGCCGACCGCTACGACGTGCAGGTCGCGATCCACACCGACACCCTGAACGAGTCGGGCTTCGTCGAGGCCAGCATCGAGGCGATGAAGGGGCGGGTGATCCACACCTACCACACCGAGGGGGCCGGGGGCGGGCACGCGCCCGACATCATCAAGGTGGTCGGCGAGACCAACGTGCTGCCGTCGTCCACCAACCCGACGCGGCCGTACACGGTGAACACGCTCGACGAGCACCTCGACATGCTGATGGTCTGCCATCACCTCGATCCGTCGATCGCCGAGGACCTCGCCTTCGCCGAGAGCCGAATCCGGCGCGAGACCATCGCCGCCGAGGACATCCTGCACGACCTCGGCGCGATCTCCATGATGGCCTCCGACAGCCAGGCGATGGGCCGGGTGGGCGAGGTGATCCTGCGCACCTGGCAGACCGCCCACAAGATGAAGCAGCAGCGCGGCGCGCTGCGGATCGACGAGGCGCGCGCCGACGGCGAGCGCAACGACAACTGGCGCGTCAGGCGCTACGTGGCCAAGTACACCATCAATCCCGCGATCACCCACGGCGTCGCGCACGCGGTCGGCTCGATCGAAGTCGGCAAGTGGGCCGACCTGGTCCTGTGGCGTCCGGCCTTCTTCGGCGTCAAGCCCTCGCTGATCCTGAAGGGCGGCAGCATCGCGATGGCGCTGATGGGCGACCCGAACGCCTCGATCCCCACGCCGCAGCCGGTGCACTACCGCCCGATGTTCGGCGGCTTCGGGGGCGCGCTCGCGGCGGGCTCGCTGACCTTCGTCTCGCAGGCGGCCCTGAAGGCGGGCATCGGCCGGCGCCTCGGGCTGGCCAAGCCGCTGGTGCCGGTCAAGGGCATCCGCAGCCTGAAGAAGTCCGACATGGTGCTCAACGGCCTCGCGCCGCGGATGCAGGTCGATGCCGAGACCTACGAGGTCCGCGCCGACGGCCGGCTGCTCACCTGCGAGCCGGCCACCCGCCTGCCGATGGCGCAGCGCTACTTCCTGTTCTGAGGGGGCCGTCGTGACGATCGTGGTGGCACGCACGCTGGCCGGGACCGAGGGGCCGGCGCACGAGGTGATCGAGCTGGCCTTCGAGCAGCGGGAGCGGTCGCGGCTGCGTGCGACCCTGCTCTCGGGCGAGGAGGTGGGGATCGACCTGCCGCTGGGTACGGTCCTGAGAGACGGCGACCGGCTCGCGCTCGCCGACGGGCGCGTGGTGGCGGTCGAGGCCGCCCGCGAGGCGCTGCTCGAGGTCCGGGCGCGCGACGGCGCCCAGCTCGCCCGCATCGCCTACCACGTCGGCAACCGCCACGTGCCGCTGCAGGTGGGCGACGGCTGGCTGCGGCTGCTGCCCGACCACGTGCTGCGCGCGATGATCGAAGGCCTGGGCGGCCGGATCCACGAGCTCGCGGCGCCGTTCCAGCCCGAGACCGGTGCCTACGGCCACAGCCACGTCCACCACGCGCACGACGACCAGGGCCACGGCGGCCGGATCCACGCGTTCGATGCGCGGCACACCGAGCACCCGGCCCGGCCCCCGCACACCGACCACCCCCACCCCCACCCCCATCACGAGCACCCCGACCGCCCGCACTCCGAGCACGAGCACCCGCGCGGGTCCGGCGCCCCCGGGGTCGGCGGCCCGGCATCGCGCCCGTGACCGCCGACCCCCGGCCGGCCGACGCGATCGGGGGTCGCCTGGCGCTGCTGCAGCTGGCGAGCCCCGCGCTGCCGATCGGCGGCTACACCTACTCCACCGGCCTCGAATGGGGCATCGAGTCGGGTCGGGTGCACGACGAAGCCTCGGCGCTGCAGTGGGTCGAGGACGTGCTCTCGCTGACCCTGGCCGGGTTCGACGGCCCGCTGATGCTGGCCGCCCTGCGTGCGCTGCGTTCGGGCGACCCGGACGCACCCGGGCGGCTGGCGGCGCTCAACCGGCTGGCGCTGGCCTCCCGCGAGACCGCCGAACTGCGGCTCGAGTCGGAGCAGATGGGGCACTCGCTCGGCCGCTGGCTCGCGGCGGTGCTGCCCGACCCGGCGGGCGACGCGCTGCTGGCGACGCAGCTGTCGCCCCTGTCGCTGCCGGTCGGCTGGGCGGTCGCCTGCGCCCGGCTCGATGTGGCGGAGAGTGACGCCCTGCTGGGGTTGTTCTGGAGTTTCGTGGAGAATCAGGCCATGGTGCTGATGAAGGCGGTCCCGATGGGCCAGGTCGCGGCGCAGCGGCTGCTGCGCCGGCTCGGGCCGGCGATCGGGGACGCGGTCGAGCGGGCGCAGCGGCGCGAGCCCGGCGCCTGGACCAGTGCCGCCCCCGGGCTGGCCATCGCCTCGGCCCGGCACGAGCGCCAGTACTCCAGACTGTTCAGGTCCTGACACCATGAGCGAACACGGACCCCTGCGGGTCGGCATCGGCGGGCCGGTCGGCTCCGGCAAGACCGCCCTGACGCTGGCGCTGTGCCGCCGGCTGCGCGAGCGCTACGACATCGCCGCGGTCACCAACGACATCTACACCCGCGAGGACGCGGAGTTCCTGGTGCGCCACGACGCGCTGCCCCGGGAGCGGATCCTCGGGGTCGAGACCGGCGGCTGCCCGCACACCGCCATCCGCGAGGACGCCTCGATCAACCTCGAGGCGGTCGACCGCCTCACCCGGGCGTTCCCCGCGCTGCAGATCGTGTTCGTGGAGTCGGGCGGCGACAACCTGGCCGCCACCTTCTCGCCCGAGCTGTCCGACCTCACGCTGTACGTGATCGACGTGGCCGCCGGCGACAAGATCCCGCGCAAGGGCGGCCCCGGGATCATGAAGTCCGACCTGCTGGTGATCAACAAGATCGACCTGGCGCCCCACGTGGGTGCCAGCCTCGAGGTGATGGCCCAGGACGCCCGGCGGATGCGCGGCGAGCGCCCCTTCGTGTTCTCGAACATGAAGGAGGGCCTGGGGCTCGACGAGATCGTGTCGTTCATCGAGCGGCGCGGGCTGTTCCTGGAGTCCGCCCCGTCCTGATGGTTCCCCGGCGCCCTGGTCTGCGACGGTCATCCGAGCGTCCGCCACGGCCTGCAGCGGTGCCTGCCGAGGCTCTCAGGCCCGACTGCGTCATGATGACCCGCGATCCGCTGGCCAGCCGGGTGCGGTTCGGCGGCCGGGCGCCGCCGGTTGCTCAGCGCCGGTATCGCTTCGGCACGAACGGCAGCTTCACGACCTCGACCGTGGGCCGCTTGTCGCGCACCGCCGCCCGCAGCGGCCGGCCGTCGAGCGCGGCGGCCGACACGAGCGCGAGCATCACCGGCCGGCCCAGCGTCGGCGACACCGTGCCGCTGGTGACCTCGCCGACCACCGCGTCCGACGCGTCGAGGACCGGCGCGTGCGCGCGGATCGGGATCGCATCGGCCGATACCAGGCCCACCAGCCGGCGTGAAGGGCCGTCGGCCAGCTGCGCGAGGATCGTCGCCGCGCCCGGAAAGCCCCCGGCCTTCGCGCCGCCCGCGCGGCGCGACTTCGGGATCGCGAACGCGAGGCCGGCCTCGACCGGCGTCGTCGATGGCGTGATATCGCTGCCGTGCAACGGCAGGCCGGCTTCCAGTCGCAGCGTGTCGCGGGCGCCCAGGCCCACTGGCTGCACGCGTGGATCCGTCAGCAGCCGGCGTACGATCGGCTCGGCCGTCTCGAGCGGGATCGAGACCTCGTAGCCGTCCTCGCCGGTGTAGCCCGAGCGCGTCGCGAAGCAGCGCGCACCCTCGAGCGACAGCTCGCGCGCCTGCAGGAAGGTCATCGCGGCGGCGGCCGGGTCGAGCGCGGCGAGCACGCCCTCGGCGTCGGGTCCCTGCAGCGCGACCAGGGCCGCCTCGACCCACTCGATCGACAGGTCCGGGCACAGCGCGACGAGCCTGGCGAAGTCGGCGTCGCGGTTGCCGGCGTTGACGACCACCCGCAACTCGTCGCCGAGGTTCACCCCCATCAGGTCGTCCTCGATGCCGCCGGCGTCGTTCAGCAGGAACGAGTACTTCTGCAGGCCGATCGGCCAGCTGTCGAAGTCCACCGGCAGCGCGGCCTCCAGGCTGTGGGCGAGCGAAGCCGCGGAGCCATCCTTCGCGCGGATCCGCAGCTGGCCCATGTGCGAGACGTCGAACAGGCCGGCGTGGCTGCGGGTCGCCGCGTGCTCGGCCTTCAGGCCGGCCGGGTACTGGATCGGCATCGCGTAGCCGGCGAACGGGCCGAACCTGGCGCCGATGCTGCGGTGCAGTTCCGAGAGCGGGATCGAGCGGATCGTCTCGTCCATCACGCGTAGTCCGCGATCGGCGGGCAGGTGCACACCAGGTTGCGGTCGCCGGCGGCGTTGTCGATGCGCTTGACGTGCGGCCAGAACTTCGCCTCGCGCACCCACGGCAGCGGGTAGACCGCGGTCTCGCGCGAGTAGGCGTGCGTCCATTCGCCGGCGATCTCGGCGGCGGTGTGCGGCGCATGCTTCAGCGGATTGTCGGCGCGGCTCCACTCGCCGGCCTTCACCTTCGCGATCTCTCCGGCGATCGCGACCATCGCGTCGCAGAACCGGTCGAGCTCGGCCTTCGACTCGCTCTCGGTCGGCTCGACCATCAGCGTGTCGGCGACCGGGAACGACAGCGTCGGCGCGTGGAAGCCGTAGTCCATCAGCCGCTTGGCGATGTCCTCGGCGGTCACGCCGCACTCGCCCTTGAGGTGCCGCACGTCGAGGATGCACTCGTGCGCGACGCGGCCGTTGGCGCCGGTGTAGAGGATCGGGTAGTGATCCTTCAGCCGCGCGGCCACGTAGTTGGCGTTCAGGATCGCCACCTCGGTCGCACGGCGGATGCCGGGGGCGCCCATCATCCGGATGTACATCCACGAGATGGTGGTGATCAGCGCGCTGCCGTACGGTGCGGCCGAGACGCTGTTGGCCGCGTCGGGCTCGGCGTACGGGTCGCTCGCCAGGTGCGGGGCGAGGTGCGCGGCCACCGCGATCGGACCCATGCCGGGGCCGCCGCCGCCATGCGGGATGCAGAAGGTCTTGTGCAGGTTCATGTGGCAGACGTCGGCGCCGATGTCGCCCGGGCGGCACAGCCCCGCCTGGGCGTTGAGGTTCGCGCCGTCCATGTACACCTGCCCGCCGGCCTCGTGGACGGCCGCGCAGACGTCCCTGATCGCCGCCTCGAACACGCCGTGGGTCGACGGGTAGGTGACCATCAGCGCGGCGAGCGCGTCGCGGTGCTGCGCGATCTTCGCGGCGAGGTCGGCCCCGTCGATGTTGCCGTCGGCGTCGCAGGCGACCACGACGATGCGCAGGCCCATCATCTGCGCGCTGGCCGGGTTGGTACCGTGCGCCGACGAGGGGATCAGGCAGACGTCGCGGTGGCCCTGGCCGCGCGAGGTGTGGAAGTTGCGGATCGCGAGCAGGCCGGCGTACTCGCCCTGCGCGCCCGAGTTCGGCTGGAACGACACCGTGTGGAAGCCGGTGATGTCGGCGAGCCAGTCGCCGAGTTGGCGCAGCATCTCGGCGTAGCCGGCCGCCTGCTCGCGCGGCGCGAACGGGTGGATCGCGGCGAACGACGGCCACGACACCGGGGCCATCTCGGCGGCCGCGTTCAGCTTCATCGTGCAAGAGCCGAGCGGGATCATCGAGTGAACCAGCGAGAGGTCGCGGTTCTCGAGCCGCTTCAGGTAGCGGACGAATTCGGTCTCGCTGTGGAAGCGGTTGAAGACCGGATGCGTGAGCACCGCCGAGTCGCGCCGCAGCGCGGCGGGGATCGAGGCGGGCTCCACGCCGATGTCCTGCGACGAGGCGAGCGCGGCCGGGTCGGGTCGCGTGCCGGTGAGCACCTGCACCAGGTCGGCGACGTCGGCGAGGCCGACCGTCTCGTCGAGCGCGATCGCCAGGCGGCCGTCGGGCAGCGGGCGCAGGTTGATCCGGGCCTCGCCGGCGCGGCGCGCGACCGCAGCCGCATCGAGGCCGGCTGCCCGCGGGTCGATCGCGACGGTGTCGAAGAACGCCGCGTGCGCAGGGGCCACGCCGGCCGCCGCGAGCAGCAGCCGCGCCATCGCGTTCGTGCGCAGCGCGATCCGCAGCAGCCCCTGCGGGCCGTGGTAGACCGCGTAGAACGCCGCCATGTTGGCCAGCAGCGCCTGCGCGGTGCAGATGTTGCTGGTCGCCTTGTCGCGGCGGATGTGCTGCTCGCGGGTCTGCAGCGACATCCGGCAGGCGGGGTGGCCGGCCGCGTCCCTCGAGACCCCGATGATCCGGCCCGGCATCGTGCGCACCAGATCCTCGCGCACCGCCATGAACGCGGCGTGCGGGCCGCCGCAGCCGAGCGGCACGCCGAAGCGCTGCGCCGAGCCGATCGCCACGTCGGCGCCCATGGCGCCCGCCGACTTCACCAGCATCGCGGCGAGCGGGTCGACGCCGACCGACAGCTTGCCGCCTGCGGGGTGCAGCGCGTCGGCGAGCGGCGCGAAATCGCGCAGCCGGCCCTCGGTGTCCGGACATTGCACGTGCGCGCCGAACACCGTCGAGGCGTCGGACGCGAGCGCATCGGCAACCACCACCTCGACGCCCATCCACTTCGCGCGCGTGCGGATCACCGCGATCACCTGCGGATGCACCGACGCGTCGACCAGGAATCGCCGGGACGGGTGCTTCGACGCCCGGCGGATCACGCCCAGCGCCTCGGCGGCGGCGGTCGCCTCGTCGAGCAGCGAGGCGTTGGCCATCGGCAGGCCGGTGAGGTCGACGACCATCTGCTGGAAGTTCAGCAGCGACTCGAGCCGCCCCTGCGCGACCTCGGCCTGGTACGGCGTGTAGGCGGTGTACCAGCCCGGGTTCTCGAGCACGTTGCGCCGGATCGGCTCGGGGGTGATCGTGCCGTGGTAGCCGGCGCCGATGTAGCTGCGCCAGACCTGGTTGCGGGCCGCGATCGCCCCGAGCTCGGCGAGCGCCGCCGCCTCGGTTGCCGGCGCCGGCACGCGCTCGGGCGGCGCGTCGCGCAGGATCGCGGCCGGCACCGTGTCGCGGATCAGCGCCTGGCGCGACGCGTAGCCGATCGCGGCCAGCATCGCCGCCTCCTGGGCGCCGCCCGGCCCGATGTGCCGTGCATGGAACTCGTCCTGTCCGAGCAGGGCCTGCAGGTCGCGGCCGACGTCCTCGCCGTGGATCATCGCGGGTCCTCCGGTCAGGCCGCACCGGGGCCGGCGTCGTAGGCGTCGGCCGACATCAGCCCGGCGAGCTGGCCGGCGTCCGAGGGCTTCATGCGGAACAGCCAGCCCTCGCCGAAGGGCGCCGAGTTGACCGTCTGCGGCGCGCTGCCGAGCGCGTCGTTGGCGGTCAACACCTCGCCGTCGAGCGGCGCGTAGACGTCGGAGGCCGCCTTGGTCGACTCGACCACCGCGACCGCCTCGCCCTTCGACACGGTGCGCCCGGGCTGGGGCAGCTCGGCGTAGACGAGCTCGCCGAGCGCCTCCTGCGCGTGACCGGTGATGCCGACGGTGACGGTGCCGTCGCCGTTGTCGCGGACCCACTCGTGGGATTCGGTGTAGCGCAGTTCGGAAGGGCTGGCCAAGGCAGGCTCCGCAGGAGGGCGATCGGTCGCGCGGGCGGTTGGGACGAGGGCGCGAGCGCCGACGCGGGAGCGCTGCCGCACCACCCGCGTGGTCCGGCCGCGCCCCCTCTGTCCGTTTGCCTGAGAGATTGACCTTCGGCGAGGCCGCGCACCCGACGGGGCGTGCGGCCTACTCTCCAGAGAGCCCGATCCGCTGCGGTCCTTCTGCCTGAGAGTTTCCGGGGCGATACACCTTCGGCGCCGGCGCCTGGCCGGACGCGCGCATCCGGGGGCCGGTCTCTCCCGCAGCGGCGATGAGACTGGCCGGGACGGTAGCCGCCGGGTTGGGTGGTGTCAAGCACCGTCCGTCGCCGACGTGCCAGTCGCGCCAGGTGGTGCCCAGCACGCGCGCCGCGACCAGGGTCATCCGCAGTCGGATGGGCAGCGCATCGGGCGGGGCGGGGTGCGGCATCGCGATTCCGGCAGCGGGGTTGTTGGATTGGGGATAATGGCGAGACACCGTTCAAGGGCAATGACACGGACCGACCCGATGAGCCGAATCCTCCATCGCCAGGCCGAGGGCCGGTATCCCAGGGTGACGTCGGGCGAGGGTCCGTGGCTGCTCGACGCAGCCGGCCGGCGCTGGCTCGACGCCTGCGGCGGCGCGGCGGTGTCTTGCCTCGGCCACGGTCATCCGGCTGTGCTCGCCGCCATTGAGTCGCAGGCCCGTCAGCTGGCTTACGCCCACACCTCGTTCTTCACCACCGAGGTGGCCGAGGCGCTGGCCGAGACCCTGGTGACCGGGGCGCCGCCCGGCATCAGCCACGCCTACTTCGTGTCGGGCGGCTCCGAGGCGATGGAGGCGGCGCTCAAGATGGCGCGCCAGTACCACCTCGAGCGGGGCGAACCGCAGCGCACGCTGTTCGTCGCCCGCCGGCAGAGCTACCACGGCAACACGCTCGGCGCACTGTCGGTGGGCGGCAACGCCGGCCGGCGCGAGCCGTTCGCGCCGCTGCTGGCACCGGCGGTCCACGTCTCGCCCTGCTACGAGTACCGCGAGCGCCAGCCGGCCGAGAGCCCCGTGCAGTACGGAGAGCGGCTCGCCGCCGAGCTCGACGCGGCCATCCGCGCGGCCGGCCCCCGGCGGGTGATCGCCTTCGTCGCCGAACCGGTGGTAGGCGCCACGCTGGGGGCGGTGCCGCCCGTGCCGGGCTACTTCCGGCGGGTTCGGGAGGTCTGCGACGCGCACGGCGTGCTGCTGGTGCTCGACGAGGTCATGTGCGGGATGGGCCGCACCGGCACCCTGTACGCCTGCGAGCAGGACGGCGTGTCGCCCGATATCGTCACCATCGCCAAGGGCCTGGGTGGCGGCTACCAGCCGATCGGCGCCTGCCTGCTGCAGCAGCATGTGTTCGACGCCTTCGCCGGCGGCTCGGGCGCCTTCCAGCACGGGCACACCTACCTCGGCCATGCGATCGCCTGCGCGGCGGCGCTGGCGGTCCAGCGGGTGATCGCCGAGGAGGGGCTGCTGGAGCAGGTCCGGCGCACCGGCGCGCTGCTTCGCACCGAGCTCGAGCGCGCCCTCGGCGCGCACCCGCGGGTGGGCGACATCCGCGGCCGCGGGCTGTTCCTGGGCATCGAGCTGGTGGAGGACCGGGGCAGCCGGGCCCCCTTCGACCCGGCCCGCCGGATCCACGCGCGGGTCAAGCAGGCAGCGTTCGATGCCGGCCTCCTGTGCTACCCCAGCGGCGGCACGGTTGACGGTCGCCGCGGCGACCACGTCCTGCTGGCCCCGCCCTACACCATCGACGCCTCCCACGTCGATCGGATCGTGGGCGGCATCGCGGCCGCGATCGACACGGCGGTCGAAGGATGCGGAGC
>Ga0169931_10011191_pt1 | contig 12681 bp, 15 predicted proteins | sample Kivu_15m_20L_FD_129675 | JGI IMG/M metagenome (GOLD analysis project Ga0169931, IMG submission 129675) | Freshwater microbial communities from Lake Kivu, Western Province, Rwanda to study Microbial Dark Matter (Phase II) - Kivu_15m_20L... | ecosystem: Environmental > Aquatic > Freshwater > Lake...
AATAATGAGTGAAGATTAAAGATGGGTAAAATGGGGTTTGGAGTTTGGGAATTGGTGATTGGGGATTGGCGATTGGGGAATGGGCCCAATCCCCAATCACAAATCCCCAATCCCCCACGTCTTTATTATATTACAAAAAATTTAAGATACTTTTAATAAAGTAAAATTATAAATATCTCAAGTATTTTAAAATAAAGAAAATTTTAATTAAATTCATATTGAGATATTGTTTAATATTCAAATATGTTTTTTATGCTATTTGTAAATAAAAAATTTTTAAACTTTTTATCAAAACTGCGAATAATTTTATATAAATAAAAAATTTTAGTAAAATAATTGAATTTATTTAACAAAGTATAAAAATTTATAATAATTTCAATATATGACTACAGAAAAAACATTTGTAAAAAATGTTTATCCTCTCTCATCCGAAGACAAACAAAGAAAAGTATCAGACCTGCAAGAATTCTTTAAATACATTGTTGAAGGAAAGCACAAAGAGATGAGCCAACTATTAGAAGAAAGTGAATTCGCAGAAAAATCTTTAAATATCGCATTAGGCAAAGCCTTCCGCGTTTACAAAAATTCGAATCCAGCTAGCAAGGAAATAATAAATACATTATTAAAGTAAATTTCTTAATTAATATCTTCAGGAAAAATGCAGATCCAAATACTAACATAGATTTTCATACAAGAGCTTCTTCTTATAATAAAAATTGCGCAACATTCTTCACTGGGTTGATGAATGCCGCATCAGAAAATGATCAACAATTGGTGAACATTTTATTAGAATATAAATCTCGCATAGATTTAAAGGACAATTTCCAAAGAAATGCATTATTTTATGCAATAAATACTAAAAATGGAGACCCGAGCGCGATGGTCAGCTTACTGATAGAAAACGGAATTGAATTAAATGAACCTGATGTAGATGGGAATACACCTTTGACGTTAGCAGTGACTAAGGGGCTGAAACTGGTAGTAAATATTTTACTCGAAAATGGAGCTGATTTAAATTATAGAAATAGTAAGGATGGCAATACCGCACTGCATTATGCTGTTATGATGAATAATCCAGAGATGCTCCTAACCCTGCTTTCTCGTAAGCCTATTTTATCTATAAGAAATAAAAACGAACAAACTCCAATTGAAATATCAGCTACATGCGCTAATACTGAAATCTATCAAATTCTAGCAGAGGAATATAACAAAAAAGATTCGCGAGATGAAAACATACTCATATCTAACGATAAATTTAATACAGGAGAATACATGACTGATTCAAGCCTATTACAAGAAGATTATAGAAGTAATCTTTCTATGAACAATTTAGCAAACAATTACAATAATAACTCCTTAAATCAAGCTAAGTATAACCAGAATCTAAATAAGGTAAATCCTAATTCGTTTTTACAAAACGACAATAAAAACTTCCCTAATAATTATAACCACATTAATAACATAAATTCTCACCAACACAATATTCAAATAAATATCAACAATAATTTAAATAATACTGGGGAGAATATAAAAAACTTACAAACTATGAATGGATTCAGTAAAGGTGTAAAATTACACAAAATGCAATATCTTCAGGAAAAACGTAGTTTAGATAAGAGTGGCAGATCAATTAAAGAAAAAGTTTACTCATTTCCTTTAAATCAGAATCAGAATAAGCTAGGAAACAGCACAAACATTGAAATTCCGTTTAGCTTTCAAAATAACATTGAGAGAAATAATAAATCGAGCAACGGAAATCAATTACATACTTACATAAGTAATATAGCTAAATATTATTCATAATTATCAGAAATACAATCAACCCCAGTCTTGCATATCGATATTTCAGATGATACTAAGCAAGATCAATTCATCTTAAATTCACAGCTTGAAGACTTAAAAATTACAAACAATAATCAAGCAAATAAAATAATTCAATTAGAAACTAATATAAACGGACACATAGATGAGGTAAATATAAAAGTTTATATAATCAACTCATATTAGAATACGTCATTAAAAATTGAATTAAATCGCTTGAAAGAAGAACTTAAAAACAAAGAAAAGGTGATCAACGGACTGACACTTGAATTCAGTGCTAAAGAAAACGAGTATATGAATCAGATAGATGACCTGCGCTTAAAATTGGAAGAGAAAGCATTGACATTGCAGTGTGTTATGGATAAATATGAAAAGACAGAAAAGGAACTTTTTGAAGTGGTATGTTAATATATGTTTAAATTAACATATTTCGGTTAGAAATCTAAAGAATTTTATAATACATACTGCCACGAATGCAAATCTAAAAAACAATCTATGGAAATAGGCAAAAAGGATTATCTCGAAAAGAAATTTTCTCAAGTCAAATATGATGAAAAATACATCATAAAAAATTTACAGCGAGATATATTAGATTTCCAAGAATACACAAAAGAACAAATAAAAAAAGTCAAGTCAACTCAGGAAGAGTTAATTAAACTTATCCAAGAAGCAGTAAACGAATGCATGCCTGACTACGAAGTAAGACTCTACGGTTCACACGCGACTAATCTTTGTCTGCAATGGTCAGACTTGGACGTGGTGCTGATTCACAAAAAGAACTTTAATGCTACAAACTATCAAGTTTTACAAAGCTTGTATCTAAACCTGCTTGTAATTTTATGCTAGATAATTTTTTTAATTAGGAGAAAACTTGGAAAAAATCTATTAAACTTATAGACAGCGCGGTAGTTCCAATAATAAAAATGACAAGCACAGAGCAATACAATTCAATGCATATAGATATTAGCCTACAGGATGGAAAGCACTACGGATTGAAATGTGTGGAGCTAGTCAAGTCCTTCATGAAAGACTACGAAGCACTTGAACCTTTGATATTCGCATTGAAGAATATTCTGAAAAATGCGAATTTAAATGATCCCTATACAGTAATTCATCTAAAACTTACTAAATTTATAGGGCGGATTGAGCTCATACGGCCTTATATTAATGGTGGTGTCATTTTTACAAAACCAACAAGAGAACAAAAAATCCATCAAAATTGCAGACGGAAACATTGGTAGATTATTCCTGGAGTTCCTGTGGCATTATGGAATATTTTTCGATCACACTAAGTATGTTATATATGCCTATCCCCCCAATGAGGCCTTATCAGATAAAGAATCCATCAACTTTTTATATGTATGATTAATATTTATAAATAAAAAGAATATCCAAGCTGCTCATGAATTAATAATTGTAGACCCCCTAAGCAAAAATAATAATGTTGCAAGAAGCACCTATCAATTCGTCAGCATTAAGATGGCATTTATGATCGGATTCATAGTCTCACAAGAAGAATGCGAATGTGGATGCCATTTTAATAAACTTGGGGAAGATAATACAGTATATAATAATGATCATTGCATTCTGAAGAGAATCTTCAACTCCGTAAAAAGATTTAATGCTAACTCATCTATGCCGTGATTTATAAGCCTGTACTATGCTTTAAAAGTATGACATAATACATCCTAATAATAATTAGCTTTTAATTATCACGAAAAAAGAAAGAAAATATAAAACAAAAAGAAAAAGAAAATTTATATAATATTATAAATATCAAAAAATAATATAAAAATAAAAAAACAGAAAATAATTTTCGTTTTTAAAAATTTTATATAGTTATACTTTAGAAAATATTTTTTATAGACCTTATTTCTTTTCCAATTTATTTGCAAATCCCATATTTTTACTATTATATACTCCAACCTCTTCAGTATTGTCAGTGTAATTACCTACCAAAACATTATATACCTTTTGAATTTTAGATTTTACTTGCGTGTTGGAAATTTTTGTCCCTCCGATTAGACTATCAAAATCTAATTTCTGAGTTTTGGAACATAGACCTTGGGTATTCTCTTTAGAGACATCGTTGTATTTACTTAAAACCTGGTTACTCTGTTTTGAATTTATTCTATTATCATCTCTCCTTAAATTGTCGCCTATTCTGTTCATCTTCAAAGGTAAAGGATAATTTCCAAGCTTATCATCAATTGTCTTATTATTCTTTTTATTAAGAGTGTCATACACATTTATTTCCTTGTTGTTTAGCTTATTTATTTCTATTTTCTGTTCGAATTTGTATTCTTTAGGGGTGAGCCTGTTCAAAGATGAGAGATTCATTGTATATCCCGAGAACTTGTCAGTAGATGACTTATCCGAGTAATTATTTTTTCTCGAAATTTTGTTGACATTCGTATAGGCAAATTCATTTTTATTTAGATTGTTATTGCTTAGTTTCTTAGTTGGACTCATTGGTTCTCTATATTGCTTTTCGAGATTTGAAAGATTTTCTGAATCCACATCGTCTAAAGGCAAATCATTTTTGAATTTTCTCGATAAGTTATCAAAGATGTTGTTCTCTAAATTTTTAGTTAAAAAGAAACATAATATTTAAAAAATTATACGCTTGTTATCCTTTAGATTCGTAATTCTGTCTGGTTTAATATTGGTAGAATATTTCGTATCCTTTTGTAATAGATTACTCTGAGTGGTTCGTGTATTGAAGTTGTTTTCACTTTTTCTTAAATGTAATTTGTCATCTAAGTGGTTTGTCTGCATATTTTTATTTCTGGCGACTTCAAATCCATTATCAGTTACTGAACTTTTATTCGTATTAGTAGGAAGAGGAATTTGGTTCATTATGTCATTTGTGTTGCTTGTTTGATGTAGAAGAGGAATATTCTGATTAATAGAACGTGAAGATTTATTGTAGCTATTTAAATTTGTATCTTTTATGTTTTTTAATTCAGATTGCTCGATACTCTCGTTAAAAGAAGATCCCCTCGAATTATTTACCTTTCCTGACTTTACATAGCTTGATTTTGATGGAGTTGCAGTATATGTGTTATCTTGACTAATAAATGATGTCTTGGCTGAAATTTTGTTTCTCGGCTGGATTTTGATTTCTTCTAAAGGCTTTGATTTAAAAGCCAAAGGGCGATCATAGTTCTTTTTATCAGGAGGATCGTAAATTTCTATGGTAGATCTGTTTGAATTTATTTTAGCCTTCTCTCCTTTGGATTTTTCTTGAACAAAATATTTTTCACTTACCATCTTGAAGATACTCGAATTTTTATTCTCTTTGTCTTTCTGTTTTGTTTCTTTTTCTTTCTCCCTACTAAGATTGTTACTTGAATTTATTATCATGCTTGTTTTATTTGCATAATTTACAACAGAAGGAATCGATGAATTATTTTGAATTGAAACACCTATCATAGAACTATTGCAATTCGAATTGCCTCCATAAATCTTTAAAGGAGTTGCAGTGTTTAATTTTAGTACAGGAATTAATTTCGTTGGTGTAACTGTTAATTTATCGTTGCTTATTATATCGTTGTTTGTATGATGAGAAAATTGGGATAAATCCGCATTTGAATTGTTATGCCTATGATGAGTATTGCTATTTGTATTATTAATAGTATTGTTATTATTTATATTCTTATTCTTCTCGCATTCCTTAAGAATTTCCTGACTAGCCAAACTTTTTTGTATGCAATAAACAGCGGGCTTAATACCTAAATAAACATGTTTGCTGTTAATCAACGGTGAAGGGATAATTATCACACAAGGCGTATCTTCATTTCCAAACCCTTCAATGTTTAAGTGATTATTTTTATCGTAAAAAAAATAGTTAAGTTTTCTTTCATTATGTGGAGGAATATCAAAAGTCAGCACAGGATCATGCAGTAGCATATACATACATAATTTAAATAAATTTTGAATTAGATTTCTAAAAAGATTTTTGTTAAGCTCATCGATAAAATCATCAAGAATGTCTTCCATATTCTTATTATCTTTGTTATCCATAATAGAATATTCCTTAACCTGCTTAATCAATTTTTGTTTTATTCTATTGTTGAAATCATCGTTAAACTCAAATATTTGTGAAAAGTAGTCTTGGAATATTGACTTGAATAAGGCTTGGAATTTTTCTTCGTTTTTCATGTTATTTTTTTCTTTAGATGGTTTGTCTATGTTTAAAACCTTTAGAACAGAATTTATTTTTTCATTTATAAATTCTTTTGTTTCTTCATAAGTAATTTTAAGTATATCATGCGCTACATGTGATAAATTTATGTAATCATCGTATAAACAATCAAATGCTTCAAGTAGTTGATCTTGACATAAACTCTCCCATAAAGTCTTAAATTCTGAAGGTAGCAGAAACGAAATCGAAGTGTTATTCATGTTCTATTCGTTAATAATATTGTCTAATTTTTACTTTACCATAAATTGAATTGATTTCTTGTGTCTTTTTCAGATTGACCTCCAATTTTTTTATTAGAGTTTGAGATTTAAAAAGATCCTTTTCAAGAATTTCACATTTCTTCTTGTAATATTCTAATTCACCGTAAACGTTATCGAAATTAAGCTTATCAGAGTGGATTAGACAATTTTTATTTATGTGATTATAGTTTTCATCTTTTTCAATTTCTGTCATATTGAATTAAAAAATTAAATTTTTTTATTGAATGTTAACATTTCAAAAAGAAAATAATGATAGATTTTAAATAAAAAATGAATACCATAATTTTTATTTAATGAATACTAATTACATATTAATATAATATAATTAATTTAGTTAGAGTTATTGCTTATTGTCAGGAAAAAATTTTAATTTTCACAAAATCGATGTTTACAATTTCTTCCAGTCTGGACGAGTCGCTTCTGATCTTGCTCTCGTCGTTTAAATTTAAACAAATTCTTAAACTGACGATGAAATTGAAAATGTCCCTGTTAGGAGTATTCAGAGTAGCATTTCCTCTAAGAGAGAATATATACTTCATTTCTTCAGGAAGAAAATCTATTTGACAGTTATCGTAGTAGGCATCTAAAGTGATGATGTGATTAGTCAGAATTGCAAGATTATTTTCGAAGGAGTTCAACGGTTGATCTACGATTTCTAAATAAATGACAGGACTCTAAAGTTATAATATAAAATAATTAGAATATTATAATACCAAAAATTTGAAAAAGATATCTGATCTGTTGTTAAATCCATCGAAAAAAGCGTAACATATCAAATTCGTGATTTTGTTAAACAAATCGTTATCTTCTATAATAGAGTAAAAGAGATTCTGTAAATTCTTGTTATTTTCATTTTCAAGTAAGTAAAGTAAATAATTTCCTCTTATTTTGTCCTTTATTTCAACAGATTCTAGTTCTTTTGTAGATACTTTTCCACCATCTGAAATGTTGTTATCTAACTCATCTATCTTCTGTAAAAATTTGGATTTAGAAATTTTTTGGAACCGAATATTGTTGGTCTCGTTTACTCCAGAACATAGCCTGTTAAGTTTATTATCGAAATTAGAAATTTGATTTTTCGGATTAAGTTTCAATAAATTGTAGTTGTTGATAGTATTAGAGAAGGTATTTGTCTGTTGTTTATAAGAATTTATATCATCAAATTGAATGTTGCGAAGGCAATTGTTTTCCATTTGGAAATTGTAGCCGTAATTACCTCTGTACGAATGGTTACCGCAAGAATTTTCCCTCTCTTCTTCTCCGTCAGAGTAAGCGGGTGTGCAGTCTCTTTTTTTCGTTTTTTTAATTGGTGTTCTTATAGACGCTTCATAAACTTCAGAAGAGGGTTTTTTCTTTCTTATGGGAGTGTCTATTGACATCGATGTGTGTAATTTATTGTTAGTAGTTCCCAGAGAAATTCCTGTCAAAGTTGTGTCATTGTCCGCGAAGGACAAATTTTCTTTAAAATTTCTCCTTTTTTCTGGAGTCCAGGCAACTTTTTTATCTACTTTAGCTACAGTCTTTTCATTTTCATCATATTGCCAAAAAAAATTCGGATTCTGGTTGTTAATTCCAAAGTGATTGTTCATCAGAAAGTTTTATTATTTAAATTTATAAAAAAACTTTAAGTAAATTTTTTAATTTAACAATTTAATTAAATTAATTATCAATAGCATTCTATATAAGTCATTAATTAATATTTTAATATTTTAAAGAAATCTAATGAGTTCAACTATTGACCTTGATCAAAGTGCACATATTAAACCAGATAAAAAGAAAGCAAAGATCGACACTTCAAAATGGCCCCTTCTAATGAAAGTAAAATTAAAATTGTGTAAAGTTTAAATTATATAGAACATCGATGAATTAAATGTAAGATCCAATCATTTTACACCCATCCCATGCGGAAACGATCCTACTAAGAGACCCTTAGTAGAGCACTTAAAATATGGTGTTGTAAATTTGGATAAACCAGCCAATCCTTCATCTCATGAAATTGTAGCTTGGATAAAAAAAATTTTAAAAGTAGAAAAAACAGGTAATTAGCAATTTATTAACAATCTCCGTAGGTCATTCTGGAACACTGGACCCTAAGACCACCGGATGCTTAATTGTCTGCATCAACAGAGCCACTAGACTTGTCAAAGCTCAACAATCAGCAGGTAAAGAGTACGTCGGAATTGTCAGATTCCACAACCCCGTCGAAAATTTGAATGATATTGAAGAATGTATTAAAAAGCTCACTGGTACTTGTTTCCAAAGACCTCCCCTCATTGCCTCAGTTAAAAGAGAACTCAGAGTAAGAACCATTTACGAGTCTAAATTATACGAATATGATCAAGAGAAAAATATGGCTATGTTCTGGATTAGCTGCGAAGCTGGAACATACGTCAGAACTATGTGTGTCCATATGGGATTATTGATGAAAGTTGGAGGACACATGGCTGAGCTTAGAAGAGTTCGTTCAGGAATTATGAAGGAAGATGAGACCATGGTAACCATGCATGATCTCTTAGATGCCCAATGGCAATACGAACAATCCAAAGATGAAAAATATTTAAGAAGAGTTATCATGCCACTTGAAGTTTTACTAACAACCTATCCCAGAATTATGATCAAAGACACTGCAGTTAACGCTATTTGCTACGGAGCTAAATTAACCCTTCCTGGAGTTCTTCGCTTCGAAAATGGAATTGATGTTGGAACTGAGTGTGTTTTAATTACTACTAAAGGTGAAGCCGTTGCCGTCGCTGTTGCAGAGATGAGCACCTCTGTTATGGCCACCTGTGACCATGGAGTAGTTGCTAAGACTAAGAGAGTCATCATGGACAGAGAGACCTACCCTAAAAAATGGGGACAAGGACCTTATGCCTTAAAAAAGAAAAAATTGATCACTGAAGGAAAACTCGACAAGTACGGAAAGGTCAACGAACAAACCCCAGAAGATTACAAAAAGATTTTCGGAAAACCAGCAACTGCTGCTGAAGAATCAAACGGAGACGAAAAACTTTTGAATAAAAAGAAGGCTAAGGAAGCAGAGCAAGTAGTAGAAGCTGAAGAAGAAGTCGTTCCAGTTAAAAAAAGTAAAAAGAAAGTTGAAGTCGTTGATGAAGAGGAAGAGGCCCCAGTAGTTGAAAAAAAGAAAAAGAAGAAGGTTGTTGAAGTCGAAGAAGAGGAAGAGGCCCCAGTAGTTGAAAAAAAGAAAAAGAAGAAAGACCAATAAAGTGCATTATGTAATATCACTTATTTAAATGATACAATTATTTCTTATTATTAATTTTGAATCTTAAAATATGTTTAAAATTTAAGTATTATAAAAATTTATATAATATTAAATTCATTCATAATTAAATAAAAATGTAATTATAAAAGGTAAAAATGATAATATAATTCTAAATTTTATTTTTAGAATAAAAATTATTATTGTTTTTACGTATTGTATTAATATTAACCTTATAGATCACATTAATGGGTAATTGTATTCGTAAATATATAATAAAGAAAAAAAAATCTTCTGACATCAAGTTGAATTTAAGCAGATCCAAACCATTTCATTCAAATTCCTTTTTTGATAAAATTTCGGATGAGGAAAAAAAACATTTGAACGTTGATCAAGTTTTTGAAGAAATAAAAGACATTAAGCATTTACAAATCAAAGGGACAATATTATTGAATGAAACTACTGGAAAGCCGAAAGATTTTTACGATACTTTAAACAACATAGCACAGTGTATATATATTTGTCTTACTTTATTTTTAGTCAATTATGGAAGCATAAAAAAAGTTAAGCATAAAATCTCAGGAAAAATAAGAACAGAGAGACTTATTAAAAAGGAATTGATAGAAATAAAAGAAGAAGAAACTCTGATATTTAAAGAAATAGCTTTACTGAGGACTTTAGATCATCCCAATATTTTCAAACTTTATGAATTTTACAGAGATGAAAAATTTTATTACCTATTTAGCGAGTATATGAATTTTAATTTTTTAGTTTTTGCGAGGAGGGAGAGTTATTCAAACTGATCAAAAAAGGACCGAAAGGGTTTCCAGAAATGTCCGTTGCTCACATAATGAAACAGCTTCTATCAGCAGTAAATTATTGCCATGTTGCTCATAAGGTTGTAAATAGGGATCTTAAATGCGAAAATATTTTAGTAGAATCAATTGAATATAAATATATAAATAATCAAAGGATCCCATTTTATTATATAAAAATTTCTGATTTCAAATCTGCGAGATCATACAAAACATCCAAAAAGCTTAATAAGAAAGTAGGGAATCCTTATTATATTGCACCTGAAGTTCTCAAAAGAAAATATAACGAGAAATGTGATTTATGGAGCTGCGGTATTATTATGTATATTCTTCTAACTGGTAAGCCTCCATATAGTGGGAATACACCAAAGGAGATATTATCAAAAGTCAGAACGGGAACGCTAGAATTTTTTGGTAATATTTAATACCTTAACTTTATATAGATACTGATCTTGCATTTAATTCTCAGGAATGTAAATCCCTTTTGAAGGAACTTCTTAGATTTGACCCTGATAAAAGACCGTCTGCTGCTAAGGCTTTGTGCCACGACTGGTTTAAAAGCAACAAAATAGATTTGGATTTGAATATGGGATTCGTCTATGAAAGTTTCAATAATTTCTGGAAATTTTCTGCCGAACTAAAATTTCAACAGGCTGCCTTAGCTTATATGGTTCATCATCTAGTTGATATCGCAGATATAAGAGAGATTAAAATGATGTTTGAGATGTTTGATAAAGATTGTGATGGGAGGTTAGTCCATGCAGAGCTAGTTGATGGCTTCAAAAGATACCTGACAATACTTCCTAATGAAAAAGAATTATTAAAAGCAATTAAAAAAATAGATCAAGATGGAAGCGGCTATATCGATTACGAAGGTAGTTTAAATATAAAAATTTATTTCACATTTAGAATTTATCAGAGCCACCATAAACAAAAAGAAATTACTTTCAGATGAAAATCTAAGAATAGTCTTCAAATTATTCGATAAGGACGATAGCGGATCGATCACTCCGCAAGAATTGAAAGCAATACTAGGAATATCCAATAAATACTCAGACGAAGTTTGGGATGATATAATAAATGAGATAGAACATAATCACGATCATGAAGTTACGTATGAAGAGTTTAGAAACATGATGAGAAAAATGATTATTTAAGCATAAATTAATTCAAATTTTACTTCAACATAGAGAAAAGTTTAAATAATTTTCTCAAATATATACATTTAATACCTATTATATATTTAGTTTTAACACTACAACCATTACTTCTTTAAATGTATTTAAATTTTTACTGGTAGTTGTAATTCCTATTATTATATTCTTTATTTTATTCAATATTATTTTATTATATCATGGTAGATACTAGCATATTGATCAAAAAAGTTGAAGAAAAAAAAATCTCATCGAAAGGAAACGAAGAATTAGTCCAAAGAATAACAATATACACAAAAGACTCCAATGATTACAAGGTAACATCAGATATAAGGAAAACAAAAGAAAAGAAAACAATAAAAAAGGAAGTGGCAGAGAGAATGAAAATTCCAAAATTCGGGGCTTGTGCTGGCCAACCCAGAGGAAGCTTGGAGGCAGGAGTTATATTAGTAAGTAAGGAGGAAGTGAAAATAATTAACAGAGAAACAGATGTTGAAACAGATATGAAAGAAAAGCTTTTAGATTCAATCAATAGTAGAAAGAAGAATGTCATAAGAGAAATGCAAGAAATTAAAGAAAAAGAAAAGCAGCAAAAATTAGCTCAATTGTTTTCTGCTAATAAGCCTGCTGTTGCTGTGAAAAAATCTAGAGCTAGAGAAAACAGTGTTAAAGTTTCTGGTTTCAATCCCAGATATACCGAAGATGATCTTTACAGATTATTTGAAAAATGTGGAAGAGTTAGAAAAGTTTATATCCCTAGAGATTTTTACACCGGTCAATACAGAAATTTCGCATTTGTTGATTTCGAACAGTCAATCTCTGTTAAAACCGCTATAGATGTGTATAATGACGCTGCAGAAGATGAATGCATTTTAATTGTTGTTGCTGCAGATGAAAAATAACTAAAATAATATTTTAAATATCGAATTATGATTTAATTCAATTCCTATATTTATATTAATATTTGTTTTATTTTTTCTAAATATTTCGTTTACTCATTTTAAAATCAAGAAATAATAATTTGAAATCGTTTTATATATTTTATTTTTATTTCATATTTTTAAAAACTAGCTGGGGATTGGGGATTGGGGATTGGGGATTGGGGATTGGCCAATCCCCAATCCCCATAATAAAATTAATAATCCTCTAAAATTTTAAGTTTTATTATTAAATAATTAATGTCTAGTGAAGGAAATTTTGAACC
>Ga0169931_10011192_pt1 | contig 12680 bp, 10 predicted proteins | sample Kivu_15m_20L_FD_129675 | JGI IMG/M metagenome (GOLD analysis project Ga0169931, IMG submission 129675) | Freshwater microbial communities from Lake Kivu, Western Province, Rwanda to study Microbial Dark Matter (Phase II) - Kivu_15m_20L... | ecosystem: Environmental > Aquatic > Freshwater > Lake...
CGAACATTTACTCCAAAGGCATCTGCCACTGCCTGGATATCCTGTCCGCCTCGAACCGCCTTGACGGCTTGCTGTCGAATAACGGGCAGCGCCGCTCTGCCGTGCTTTCGACCATCGGTTTCTCGTTTGCATTTCATGCGAAAAATATATCAAAATAATGACAAAACAAGTGCAAAGTTTAGTACATGCATCCAGCATAGTGATCTGCCAGTCGAGCTTGTTCCGGTCGCAGCCGCCCTGAACCAGTTGCTTGGCCGTCTGGCCGCTGCTTTCGAGGCCGACGAAGCCTGGCTGAGAGCGCTGCCCATGACTTTCGAACCCTGCTGACTAGGGCTACCGCTTAGTCGCAGCGGCTGATGCAGTTTGCCCGAGGCGAGGGAGGATGGATCGATCTCCGTCTGCCTCGTAAACTGGCAGTGTCAGACTTCGATCCCGACATTTTTGGGGCCCAACTTTCCAGTATCCTACAGCCCTGAGAAGCTATTGAACGTCGATCACCACACCTATTTTTTAACCTGACCGTAACCCGATGTCTCGCAGAAATTTCGTTATCTGCTCAGCCAGCCTGGCTGCCGCCACCATCGCCGCCCCTGCGCTCATGGCACAGCCTCGTCGGCTGCGCTTTGGGGTGGGGCCCTTCATGCCCACGGCGGTCGATACGCGCAAGGCTTTCACGCCGCTCTTTGCTCACCTGGCCAAGGAATTGGGGGCGCCGGGCTTTGATCTTGCGGTCAGTGGCGACTGGGCGGGGCTCGCCGTGGCGATGGGTTCGGGTCAGCTCGATGCCGCCTGGATGGGGCCCTGGGGCTATGTCATCGCCCACCATGCCACCGACTGCCGGGCAATTGCCACCGTCAAGTACGATGACAAGCCGACTTATCACGCGATCATCGTGGGCCGACCGGAACTGGCTGTCACCCGGTTTCCTGATGACACGCGCGGCCGGTCGATCTCGTTTGCCGATGTCGGCTCGACCTCGGGCTGGTTGATCCCGACCTATTACGCGCGGCAGATCTGGAAGATCGATCCCCGGACGTTCTGGAAATATTCCGAGGGGGCCTCGCATCCCGGTAACGAGATCGCGGTCGCATCCGGGCAGGTCGATCTTGCGACCGATTTCGATCGCAATCGCAATGCCATGATCGCTGCCGGCCGCATCAAGCCCGACAGCACACGAGTGGTCTGGTCGTCGGACGCCCTCCCCAACGATGCTTTCGCGATCCCCAAGGCCACCTCGCCTGAGCAGGCCCGCGCGATGCAGGCGATCCTGACCGCGATCAGCCCCGGGCAGGCCGCGAGCATCATGCCGCCGCGCTACACCGGATTCGTGCCCGCCACACATTCGACCTATAAGACCATCGAGGACGCAGGCATTGCGCTTGGACGCATCAAGTCCCGAGGCTGAGCCCGCCCGCCGCGCGCTGGAAGCCATCGAGCGCGAACACGCTTCCTGGGGCGCTCGCAGCCTCAAGCACTGGGCGCTCGCGATCGTTCTGGCGGTGTTCTTTGCGGGCAGCTGGAATCTCGCGCAGGTCGATCTCGAGCGACTGTTCACCGGCCTGCCGAGGCTGGGGCAGTGGCTGGCCATGGCCTGGCCGCCTAAGCTCGACGAGCTGCCGACTTTCCTCCTGCGCATGGCCGAGACCGTTGCGATGGCGGCCATCGGAACCGCCGTGGCGGCCGTGCTCGCGATTCCAATGGCGGTGCTCGCGAGCCGCAACATCACCCCGTTCCCGAGGCTCTACCTGCCCGCACGATGGGTACTCAATGGCCTTCGCGGGATTGATTCCTTCGTCTTTGCGCTGCTCTTCGTCGCGGCGGTGGGGCTGGGCCCGTTCGCGGGTGTGCTGGGCATCGCCCTCCACACCTGGGGCAGTGCCGCGAAATTCATGGCGGATTACATTGAGAACGCCAACCTCGGCCCGATGCGTGCGGTCGAGACCACCGGTGCCTCGCGTTCGGTAGCGGTCTGCTACGCCCTGGTGCCCGACGTCCTGCCGGCCGCGCTGTCGACCACGCTTTATCTTTTTGAATTCAACGTGCGTGCCTCGACCGTGCTCGGCGTGGTCGGGGCTGGCGGTATTGGCCAGGAGCTCAAGAACAGCATGGATCTGCTGGATTTTGGCCGCCTTGCGACGATCATCATCGTGATCCTGATCGTTGTTACCCTCATCGATCAGCTTGCGGCCTGGCTGCGACGCAGGCTGGTTTGAGCGATGGTGGCGGTCGAACGAACGCACAGTGCGGGCTCGTCCATCCTCTCTGTGAAGGGTCTGGTCAAGCAGTTCGATCGTGGTCCGGTCATCGATCAATTGTCGTTTGAGGTACGACCCGGGGAGTGTCTGGCGCTGCTCGGACTAAGCGGCGCGGGCAAAACGACACTGATTCGTTGCCTGGCGGGGTTGCTCGCACCGGATTCGGGGGAGATCTTTTTCGAGGGCAGGACTATTACCCGTCTGTCGCGCGCTGAGCGCCGCAGGATCGCTGTGGTCTTCCAGCAGTTCAATCTGGTCGGGCGTCTCACCGCACTCGACAATGTACTGGCGGGCCGCCTTGGTCATGTTTCGCAGTGGCGGGGCATCCTGCGCCGATTCTCAAGCGCGGATCGCCTGCTCGCGCTGGAGTGCCTCGATCGGGTGGGTGTACTGGATCGGGCGACGCAGCGTGCTGATACGCTGTCGGGCGGTCAGCAGCAACGGGTGGCCATTGCCCGAGCGCTGGCGCAGCAAGCGGGGCTGATTCTTGCCGATGAGCCGATTGCAAGTCTTGATCCGGAATCCAGCGACGGCGTGCTCGAATTGTTGCGCGGAATCGCTCGGGAAGACGGCGTGGCCATCGTCTGCAGTCTGCACCAGGTCGAGTTCGCGCGAAAATGGGCCGATCGCATGATTGGCATCCGGGGTGGACGTCTGGTCGTCGATGTCGCAGCGTCTTCTTTCGACGGGCGCATGGAGCGCGAGGTGTATGGTGAGGGCGATGCGTCGGATGAGTGATGTGGCGGGCGCGATCAGGCACGCACGCGTTGTCAGCTGCTCGGCCCGGAGGGCAGGATGAATTCGGCTCGGCTGCTGGTGAGCGTCGCGGTGCTAGCCGCGCTCATCGCTTTCTTTGCGTTTGACCTCGATCGCTACCTTTCTCTGGAATTCTTTCAGGCCCAGCGTCATGCAATCGATGCTGCGGTGGCTGCGCAGCCGATCCGTGTGGGGGTGGTTTTCTTTTTGGTCTATGTGCTGGTGACCGGGCTGTCCTTGCCGGGCGCGAGCCTGCTCACGCTTGCAGCCGGAGCCGTTTTCGGCTTGTTCTGGGGTGTGGTGATGGTGTCGTTTGCGTCCACACTGGGCGCGACGCTGGCCTTTCTGAGTGCGCGCTTCCTGTTTCGGGACTGGGTGCAGCAGCGTTTTGGGCTGCGCCTGCGGCCGATCAATGAGGGCATGGCGCGCGACGGTGCGTTCTATCTGTTTGCCCTGCGACTGGTGCCGATCTTTCCGTTTTTTGTGATCAACCTGCTGATGGGGCTCACGCCGATCCGGGTGTGGACCTTTTACTGGGTCAGCCAACTCGGCATGCTCGCAGCAACGATCGTCTTCGTCTATGCCGGCACGCAATTGGGTGAATTTCGAATGTCTCCGGGGCTTCTCGCGGCCTTTGTCCTGATTGGCGTGTTTCCCCTGCTTGCGCGGAAACTGATTGAGACCCTTCGGGCAAGAAAGGTCTACGCGCGTTGGCCTCGGCCCGCTCGATTTGACCGTAATCTGATCGTCATTGGAGGCGGTGCGGGCGGTCTGGTCTCTGCCTACATCGCTTCTGCGGTGAAGGCCAAGGTCACGCTGATCGAGGGGTACAAGATGGGCGGCGACTGCCTCAACTATGGGTGCGTGCCAAGCAAGGCCTTGATCCGCTCGGCCAAGGCAGCCAAGCAGTTGCGTGAGGCCCATCACATGGGTCTGCGCAATGTCGCGGGCGAGGTCGATTTCGGCGCAGTGATGCGTCGCATCCAATCGGTGATCCAGGCGATCGAGCCGCATGATTCGGTCGAGCGTTACACCGCGCTTGGGGTCGAGGTGCTGCAGGGCCACGCCCGGATCACCTCGCCCTGGACAGTCGAGGTGCGACACGCGGATGGCGGGCTGCAGGTTTTGACGACGCGCAGCATCGTCATTGCAGCGGGTGCGACGCCTGTGATCCCCGCTCTCCCAGGGCTGGATCAGGTCGCCTGTCTGACCAGCGATACGGTCTGGGAGCTGACTGCGCGACCTCGTCGTCTGCTGGTGCTGGGTGGCGGGCCCATCGGTTGTGAGCTCGCTCAGAGCTTCGTGCGGCTGGGCAGCGCGGTGACGCAGGTCGAGCGGGCACCGCGACTTCTGATGCGAGAGGACCCGGAGGTGAGCGAGCAGGTTGCGGCATCGCTTGCGGCCGATGGCGTTCGGCTGCTGACCGGGTCGCTTGCGCTACGGGTTGAGCAGAGGGGAGACCGCAAGTGCCTGATCGTCAGTCGCGGCCAGGCCGAGGAGGCAATCGAGTTTGACGAATTGTTGTGCGCGGTGGGGCGCTCACCTCGAGTGACGGGCTATGGCCTGGAGGATCTGGGCATTCCACTCACCGAGCGGAAGTCAATCGAGACCAATGCCTATCTGCAGACCCTGTATACGAACATTTACGCCGTGGGCGATGTGGCAGGGCCTTACCCCTTCACCCATACCGCTGCACACGAAGCCTGGTATGCGGCGGTCAATGCGCTCTTTGGTCACATCCGCAAGTTCAAGGCCGACTACTCGGTCATCCCCTGGGCGACTTTTACTGACCCGGAGGTAGCCCGAGTGGGGTTGTCCGAGAACGAAGCGCGCGAACAGGGGATACCGTTCGAAGTCACCCGGTACGGGATCGACGATCTGGACAGAGCGATCGCGGACGGCACCGCTCATGGTTTCGTCAAGGTACTGACTGTGCCGGGCCGCGACAGGATCCTCGGCGTGACGATTGTCGGCGAACATGCGGGCGACCTGCTCGCCGAGTACGTGCTGGCGATGAAGCACGGGCTGGGGCTCAACAAGATCCTCGGCACCATTCACACCTACCCCACGCTATCCGAAGCGAACAAATATGCGGCGGGCGAGTGGAAACGCGCCCACGCGCCCAAGCGCCTGCTCGTCTGGGTCGAGCGCTTTCATGCCTGGATGCGCGGATGAATCTTCTTGCCTCGCTGCGCTACCTCGTTGCGCTGAGTGAACATCGGCATTTCGGTCGCGCGGCCATTGCGTGTCACATCACCCAACCCGCGCTCTCCAATGCCCTGCGCGCGCTCGAGGCGGAATTCGGGGTCACGATCGTACAGCGCGGGCGTAGTTTTGTCGGGTTCACGCCCGAGGGCGAGCGGGTGCTCGCCTCGGCGCGTACATTGCTGCGCGAGCGTGATCTACTTGCGCAGGATCTGCTGAGCCAGGCCGAAGCGCCGCACGGGGCCTTGATGATTGCCGCAGTGCCGAGCGCGATCCCGGTTGCGTCGCGTTTTGCCGCGCTCTTGCAGCGCAAGCATCCCGGTATCGTACCGACCCTGCGCTCACTCAGTTCGACCGAGCTCGAATTGGGCCTGGACGAGTTGAGCATCGATCTGGCGCTCGGCTACACCGATCGGCTGGCGCGATCTTCACGCTCGAGCGTCAATCCTGCAGGCCAGGCGGGCGTCGCCGCGCGGACGCCATTCCGGGCTGGCATGAAGCGCGCTGAACGACGATTCATCCCACAGTATCTCGAGCGTTATTACCTCGTCAGCCGCGCAGCGCGCGTGCGGGCGGCCGGTTTGCGCATGGCCGAAGCGATCGCCTGGCGCGAGGCTGCACAGCGCCCGCTCTGTCTGCTGACTCCCGACATGCACAACCGGACGATTGTCGATGCGGCTTTCGCGCGGGCGGGTGTGCCTGTCCAGCCGGTCATGCAGACCAACACGATCGTTTCGCTGGCGCTTGCGGTGGTCGAGGGCCAGGTGTGCACCGTCATGCCGGGTGCGGTGCTGTCGGCGGTGCGCAGCTACCGCGAGCTCATGGCTCAGCCCCTGATCGAGCCCGAGATCGAGACTCCGGTGGGCTTCATGACGCTTGCCCATTCGCGAGCCTCGCGGGCCCTGGCGGCGGCGCTTGATTTTGCGCAAGCCTCCGACTGGTTGCGACACGTGCAACGACACAGCGGGCTCTTGGCTGAAGCGGGTGGATGAGGGCGCGAGACGGGGCGTGGGCGAGAGATGCCGGGAGAGGAGGGCCCCGGAGCACCCGCGCCTGCCTTGTCTGGTGCTTTGATTCAATTCCTGAATCAAAACATGTTCCGAAATCATTGGACCTGAATCACAGCAGCGGGCAGACTGCCCATTGTGAAAAAAATACCCATCAAGGCACTGCCCGCTCGCGCGCCGGATTCGGATGTTCAGCGTGCCGTTCGTGCGCTTGCACTGGCTCACGCGGCGCGCCCGGGCCCGCTCTTGCCCATTCTGCATGCGGTTCAGGATCAGTTCGGTCACGTGCCGGCCGAAGCCGTCCCCGTCATTGCCGAGGTACTGAACCTGTCGCGTGCCGAGGTGCACGGTGTCGTCAGTTACTACCATCATTTCCGCAGCGAGCCCGCTGGCCGCGTGTTGCTGCAGTTGTGCCAGGCCGAGGCCTGTCAGGCGCGTGGCGCGAGCGAATTGGCCCGCGAGGCGGAAAAGATCGCGGGCTGTCCGATGCACGCGACCCACCCCGATGGATCCATCTCGCTGGAGCCAGTGTATTGCCTCGGTCTCTGCGCGATGGGTCCAGCGGTGATGGTCAATGGTCGGCCGCAGGCGAGGGTCACGCCCTCTCGTTTAGCTGGGCTGATCGGCGGGAGGCGCCCATGAGCGGTTCGCCTGCCATGCAGACGGTGCGCGTTTTCATTCCGAGAGACTCGGCGGCCCGCGCGGTCGGTGCGGATGAACTTGCGCTGGCCTTGCTGAAAGAGGTCGAGCGTCTCGGTTTGTCCTTGGAGATTGTGCGTAATGGCTCGCGCGGCCTGTTCTGGCTTGAGCCCTTGCTGGAGGTGGAAACGCCCGAGGGTCGAGTGGGCTTCGGCCCGGTCGGTGTCGAGGACCTCCCCGGTCTGGTCGCGAGCGGTGCGTTCGACCCTGAGCGGGCCGCCTCGATCACCCATCCCCTTGCGCTGGGTCGGGTCGATGAGCTGCCCTATCTCAGGCAGCAGCAGCGCCTGACCTTCGCCCGAATGGGACTCATCGATCCGCTGTCACTCTCGGATTACGAAGCCTACGGGGGCTGGGTAGGCTTGCGTCAGGCGGCGAGCCTGTCGGGTGAGGCCATCGTTCAGCAGGTGCTCGATTCGGGCCTGCGCGGCCGGGGCGGCGCGGCCTTTCCGGCAGGCATCAAGTGGAAGACCGTGCGCGCAGCTGCAGGCCCGCAGAAATACGTGGTGTGCAACGCCGATGAGGGCGATTCCGGTACGTTTTCCGATCGCATGACGATGGAGGGCGATCCGTATCTGCTGATCGAGGGCATGGCGATTGCAGCGCTGGCGGTGGGCGCCTCGCAGGGCTATGTGTATGTGCGAAGCGAGTATCCGGACGCGATCGAGACGCTCACCGAGGCGATCGCGCGGGCCACGGATGCCGGTTGGATCGGTGACGGCGTGGCCGGAACCGGCGCACGCTTTCAGCTTGAGGTGCGCAAGGCGGCCGGCTCCTATGTCTGCGGCGAGGAGACCGCGATGCTCGAGAGCATCGAGGGCAAGCGCGGCATCGTGCGGGCAAAACCCCCCTTGCCGGCGATCGCCGGTCTGTTCGGTTGCCCGACGGTGATCAACAACGTGATCACGTTTGCATCGGTTCCGGTTGTCCTCACCCGTGGGCCAGAGTTTTATCGTGACTTCGGCGTGGGGCGTTCCACTGGGACCTTGCCGTTTCAGCTGGCGGGCAATATCCGCTACGGTGGACTGGTCGAACGGGCGTTCGGCGTGACGCTGCGCGAATTGGTCTTCGACATCGGCGGTGGCACAGCGAGCGGCCGACCCGTCAAGGCGATTCAGGTGGGTGGTCCGCTCGGTGCCTATGTGCCGCAATCCCGCTGGGATGAACCGCTGTCCTACGAGGCCTACGCGGCAATGGGTGCGACCGTCGGACATGGCGGCGTCGTTGTGCACGACGACACCGCAGATCTCGCCAAGCTGGCACGTTACGCAATGGATTTTTGCGCGATCGAATCCTGTGGCAAGTGCACGCCCTGCCGCATCGGTTCGACCCGAGGTGTCGAGGTGATCGACCGGATCGTCAAGGCCCCCGATGAGCAGGCGCGCGCGCAGCAGGTCGATTTGCTGCGCGACCTCTGCGACACGATGGTGCACGGATCGCTCTGCGCAATGGGTGGCATGACGCCCTTTCCCGTGCTGTCTGCCCTCGATCACTATCCGCAGGATTTTGGGCTTGACGCGACGCGGGGGAGTGATGCAATTCATCAATCGAAGCAGGGCGTCCGCGCGCGCGCGGCCGTGACGCCCAGCCAGGAGACCTGAGATGCTGAGCCACCTTCAGGAGATCGACCGGGGCACGCCCGAGCGACTGTCAGACGAACTCGTCACGCTGGACATCGACGGTGTCTCGGTGAGCGTGCCGAAAGGTACTTCGCTGATGCGCGCGGCCGTTGACGCGGGTGTGCGGGTGCCCAAGCTCTGCGCGACTGACAGTCTCGAGCCCTTCGGTTCGTGCCGTCTGTGCCTGGTCGAGATCGAAGGCCGAAAAGGCTATCCCGCCTCGTGCACCACGCCGGCCGAGAGCGGAATGAAGGTGCGCACCCAGAGCCCCAAACTGCAGCAACTCCGCAAGGGTGTGATGGAGCTCTATATCTCCGACCATCCCCTCGATTGCCTGACCTGCAGCGCCAATGGCAACTGCGAGCTGCAGGACATGGCGGGCGTCGTGGGCTTGCGCGCGGTGCGCTATGGCTTTGAGGGTGCCAATCACTTCAAGGGCGAGAGCAAGCCCGCAGTGGACGATTCGAATCCGTACTTCAGCTACGACCCGAGCAAGTGCATCGTCTGCAACCGCTGTGTTCGCGCCTGCGAGGAGACACAGGGCACCTTTGCCCTGACGATTCAGGGGCGTGGCTTCGAGAGTCGGGTGTCGCCGGGGCAGGGCGAGTCCTTCATGCAGTCCGAGTGCGTGAGCTGCGGCGCCTGTGTCGAGGCCTGCCCGACCGCGACCCTGCAGGAAAAAAGCGTGATCGAGCTCGGCCAGGGCGAGCACAGCGTGATTACCACCTGCGCCTATTGCGGGGTCGGGTGCGGGTTCAAGGCCGAGATGAAGGGCACGCAGGTGGTCCGGATGGTGCCCTGGAAGGACGGCAAGGCAAACGAGGGCCACTCCTGTGTCAAGGGTCGGTTTGCCTGGGGGTATGCCACGCACAAGGATCGAATCACTCAACCCATGATCCGGGCGAGCATCCATGACCCCTGGCGCGAGGTGTCCTGGGACGAGGCCTTGAACCATGCTGCGAGCGAGTTTCGGCGCATCCAGGCGCAATACGGGCGGGATTCGATTGGCGGCATCACATCGAGCCGATGCACCAACGAGGAAACCTACCTCGTTCAGAAGCTGATTCGTGCGGCCTTCGGCAACAACAACGTCGATACCTGCGCACGGGTCTGTCATTCGCCCACCGGTTATGGACTGGGCCAGACCTTTGGTACCTCGGCGGGTACCCAGACCTTCAAGTCTGTGGAACAGTCTGATGTGATCATGGTGATCGGTGCCAACCCGACCGATGCGCATCCGGTATTCGCCTCTCGCATGAAGAGGCGCCTGCGCGAGGGCGCAAAGCTGATCGTGATCGACCCCCGGAAAATTGATCTGGTCGCTTCCCCGCACATTCGGGCCGAGCATCATCTGCAGTTGCGACCGGGTACCAACGTCGCCGTCATCAACGCGATCGCGCATGTGGTCGTGACCGAGGGCCTGGTCGATGAGGCCTATGTGACCGAGCGTTGCGATGACCGTTCATTTCAGCAATGGCAGGCGTTTGTTGCGCAGCCCGAGCAATCGCCCGAGGCGACCGAAGCGGCAAGCGGCGTGCCGGCTGCCACGCTGCGGGCAGCGGCCCGTCTCTACGCCACCGGCGGCAATTCCTCGATCTACTACGGCCTGGGTGTGACCGAGCACGCGCAGGGCTCCACAATGGTGATGGGCATTGCCAACTTGGCGATGGCCTGCGGCATGGTGGGGCGCGAGGGCGTGGGTGTGAATCCCCTTAGGGGTCAGAACAATGTCCAGGGCTCTTGCGACATGGGTTCGTTTCCGCATGAGCTGCCGGGCTATCGCCACATCTCGGATACGACCGTGCGCAGTCAGTTCGAGGCCGCCTGGGGGGTGACGCTCAACCCGGAGCCCGGCCTGCGTATCCCCAACATGTTCGATGCGGCGATCGCCGGCGGATTCAAGGGTCTGTACTGTCAGGGCGAAGACATCGTCCAGTCTGACCCTGACACCCAGCATGTTGCACGAGCTTTGAGCGAGATGGAATGTATCGTTGTCCAGGACATCTTCCTCAATGAGACGGCCAAGTATGCCCACGTATTTCTCCCGGGCTCCTCGTTTCTCGAGAAGGATGGCACCTTCACCAACGCTGAGCGCCGGATCAGTCGCGTCCGCAAGGTGATGCCACCGCTTGCAGGACTCGCTGACTGGGAGGTGACGATCCGGCTTGCGCAGGCCCTCGGTTACCCGATGCACTACGAGAGCCCGGAGGCCGTCATGCGCGAGATTGCAGCCTTGACGCCGAGCTTTGCAGGGGTCAGCTATGAAAAAATCGAGCGCCTGGGCAGCGTGCAGTGGCCGTGCAATGACAACACGGCCGAAGCGGGAACCGCCATCATGCATGCCGGGGGTTTCGTTCGGGGCAAGGGGCGCTTCTTCATTACCCAGTACGTCGCCACCGCTGAAAAGGTGACCCGGCGTTTTCCGTTGTTGCTGACAACGGGGCGGATTTTGAGTCAGTACAACGTAGGTGCCCAGACCCGTCGCACGGCCAATACGAGCTGGCACCATGAGGACCGACTCGAGATCCATCCCCATGACGCGCAGGAGCGCGGGATCCGAGACGGCGACTGGGTCGGTATCGAAAGTCGTGCTGGGGAGACCGTGCTTCGCGCTATCCTGACCGACCGGATGCAGCCGGGGGTGGTCTACACGACCTTCCATTTCCCGGAGTCGGGCGCGAATGTGATTACCACTGACAGCTCGGATTGGGCGACCAATTGCCCGGAATACAAGGTCACCGCCGTACGGGTGAAGCCCGTGCTCCAGCCTTCGGTCTGGCAGCAGCACCACTCTCGCTTCAACCAGGAGCAACTCGACCTGCTGCATGCCGCGCAGGACGAGTGCGTGCCGGCCAAATGAGTCACGCCGCGCCAGAGCCGAGCGTGCATCCGATGCATCTTACGGCTGCTGAGAGTGCTGGTCCCGGCTCTGAGTGGGCCAGCACCGGCGCACAGTCGCTTGATGCCTGGCGCTTGCGCGGGGCCACCTGGAGCCGGATCAGCGACACGATTGCCGAGGAAGTACCTGTTGCGCTTCAGTACAACGGGATTTCGCATGCGGTGATGCTCGCGACGCCCTCCGATCTCGAGGATTTCGCCGTGGGCTTTTCTCTCTCCGAGGGTATCGTTGACGCCTGCGCGGACATCCACGATCTTGAGATCGAGTGCTCCGAAAAAGGCCTTACCGTGGCCTTGCGCATCGCGTCGGCACGCTTCGAGGCACTCAAACAGCGGCGTCGTAGTCTCGCGGGTCGAACGGGGTGCGGCCTGTGCGGGGTCGAAAGCCTCGAGCAGGCGATCGGACCGACACCCCTGATCGCTGCTGGGGCATGCTCAATCCGTATTGCATCCGCAGCCGTGCTCGCCGCGGTTCAAGCGCTGCGCACGCATCAGCCCCTTCACGACGATACGGGTGCGACGCATGCGGCGGGTTTTGCCGAGATCGATGGGCGACTCGTTGTCGTGCGCGAGGATGTCGGCCGCCACAATGCGCTCGACAAGCTGATCGGGGCGCTGGCGCGTGCAGACATATCGCGTGAGTGCGGTTTTGCCGTGGTCACGAGTCGTGCTAGCCACGAGATGGTCTCGAAGACGGCGCGGGCCGGCATCCCGCTCCTCGCCGCGGTCTCGGGCGTGACGCGGCTCGCCGCGCAGACCGCGCAAGATGCCGGGCTCTGCCTGGCCGGATTCGTGCGCGGCAGCGATCTCACCGTATACGCTCACGTTGAGCGTATCGAGCATGAGGCAGCGGATCAGCGTCCGTGCGCGGCTGCCCGAGCTGAGGCGGCGCATGGACGCTGACAAACTGATACAGATGGCCAATCGCATCGGCGAATTCTTCGAGGCCTGGCCCGAACGCGCCGAGGCCCTCGAGGGTGTCGCGACCCATCTGCGCAAGTTTTGGGATCCGCGCATGCGCCGCGAGCTGCTCGCTCGGGTCGAGGCGGGTGAAGCCGAGTCCTTGACGTCGCTGGTCCGCGAGGCTGTGACGACGTATCGCGAGTCCTTGCGACCGCCGGGCTGAGCGCCGGCAAGCTGACCCGCCGGAGCCCGCTGCGGCGCGGCTCCTGGGGTGAATCAGCCTCCGCACCGGTCGAGCATGGCGCTTACTTCAGCGGACCCGCCGTTCCAAGCCCCAC
>Ga0169931_10011193_pt1 | contig 12680 bp, 7 predicted proteins | sample Kivu_15m_20L_FD_129675 | JGI IMG/M metagenome (GOLD analysis project Ga0169931, IMG submission 129675) | Freshwater microbial communities from Lake Kivu, Western Province, Rwanda to study Microbial Dark Matter (Phase II) - Kivu_15m_20L... | ecosystem: Environmental > Aquatic > Freshwater > Lake ...
CCCTCCTGGCAGAGCTTCTCGCTAAGGCAAAATCTAGCCATTTTTAGCACTATTTCTACGGTCTGCGTTGATCTTTAAAATTCTATTTATAAAAATTGGATGATACAACGGCAATCTGTTCTTCGAAGTCCAAGCTTAGACAAAAGTCACTTGTTGTTCTATCACACTTCGGACGCTGAGAAAAATCTAGTACTCAAAGAATCATCTCGTTATAAAATAGATTTGGACGAAATACAATACTTCATTTGGACCAGACTATGGATTAAGGCATTTCCTACACTCATTCACTATATACTACTGCCTTATCCTAGCACTGATGACGATTCGGATTGCGTGCAACCAAGTGCGACTGAATGTACCTTGTCATACTTGACTTCATCAGTGCATGTATACCTAAGCGTCTTGGCTCATCAAAGTCTTCTTGAAAAGTACCATGAGACTAAGCCGTTGTTAAATAGATTACAGTATGACAGTATTGATCGATTTCATTCTCCAGTAAGGAACTTCGATGCACATAATGATAAGAATCTAACGTACGGAGAGATCCATCCAAAGTCCATAGCATGGTGTATACAATATATTTGCAGTCATTATTGGTTGAGCAATGGGTCTCCATTTACAGGTGGAACCATTGTAGATCTAGGAAGTGGAAATGGGAAAGCTCTTTTGGCTGCGTCATTGATGCATCCATATAGGCAAGCGGTGGGTATAGAAATCGTACCATCACTTCATCATGCTGCACGGTATCTTCTTGAAACTACGATTGGAAATGAGTACTTGTTCCTTGATCAACGACAAGGTACAACGATTTTTACGACGTTAAACGGCGACTTGACATGTGTAGATACAAAATTCCTGGATGATGCCGATACAATTCTTGTACATGCTACCATGTTTGACAATAACCTAATGAATCATATCCATAGACTCTGTAGAGCATGCAAAGATGGAACATACTTTATCATGATCTCTCAATGTCTTGTGAATGATAGAAATAGCCAAGTTATACACTTTGAAACGATCATGGAAGTGGAGCTCTCAATGAGCTGGGGTAAAACATGCGTATTTATACAAAGAAAAATAATATGGTGATACAATAGTATACTTGGCTTTCATTGAACAATCGAAGTAGGCCATAGCTGCGCGTATATGTGAAAGGATTCTTTAGCAATTACTTATATGACAGCATCACCAAACATGTGTCATATCACTGTATAAGATACATATTTGATGATGTATTGATTCAAAAGTGACTATACGTAGCTACATCCCATTTATTCGTGGTCGTATCGTTTTGGTATAGCAATGGGCCCCTACTTGATTAAAATCAGAAATTTCATTACCACTCTTACCAGCGTTATGAACATTCAGCCACATTTACAAACATAATAACATGGTTTTATAAGTTCCAAGGCAATCAATTTGTAATACTTGTTGGTTATGTTCAGGTGGGTCTTGCTTAGTGATTCACCTCGGCCAAACTCTGCGGCCGGTGGTCGTCGTCGTTTTATCCGCAATACGTTTTCTTCCATGATGACATCCATAGTATATATGATCGGATACCTATTTATCATTCGTATTCTATTTCATGGTTACTATCTTGTATCACATACTCAGTTTGATCCTGATGAATACTGGCAAAATCTTGAACCTGCCTATTGTATAGTATTCGCTCAAGTTGATAGTAACACGTTTCGTAATCACAATTTGAGTAGAGCTTTTCATCATGATGGACAACAACCACGACACAAAAGGCCTAATTGTGTATACACTTGGGAATGGACACGTCGAAGATCATCATCATTACCCCACGTATCCCAATCATCAAACCTATGGATGCATATTATTTCAAGATTCAAAGATGCATTGCATGGACCCGTTCGGTCGCATATGTCTCTCCTACCAACGATTTTTATTTATACCCTTTGTAAACGATTTCAATGGGATAGTCGAAATATGATTGCAACCTATGGGCCATATTTTATACATGGAATTACTGTTGTTATACCGACGGATGTTGCAATGAGTATCCTGGCTACAACTTGTGAGAGGATGTTTATAGACTTATACTCTACGAGTGATTCCCGCACATTGCCTAGCAGAACTGTAAGCACCAGCACGGTTCATAATTGGACTCTGTTTGCATCTCTTACCAACTGGTTTCTGGCTTATACTCTCACTCGGACATATAGTAATTCTATCGAATGTATGCTTCTTACTGTCGGGGTAGCTTTAATCCTATCAGCTTTGTATGAACTATCATCTATTATACATGATATAGACTTGGAAGAAGACACAATAAAGAGTACAATATCTTCAACTAATACTACTGCTTCTGCACGTATTATACCCATGAAATATTGGTATCAAGACTTTGCTTTATCGATTTTGTGTAAAATTGCCTTTGCATTCTTTTTGGGTGGTTTCAGTGTAGCCATCCGTTTTTCTTCCATTGCAACTTGGATACCCTTGGGATTGATTACAACGATACGAATTTCCCATACAACCATTCTTTCTTCATCATCTCATAACCTACGAATGATTCATAGGACACTTTTTCAATGGTATCCATTTTGTAAAGCTATTGGATTCTGTGCTTTCTTCGGAATATTGGGTTTACTCCTTTCTTGTCTTGTAGATCGATACTATTATGGATTTTGGGCCATACCCTTTCTTGGTAACTTTCATTTCAATATTATTTTAGGTAAGTTTGTATATGGACATTTTGCATTGTTAGAATGAAGAGTTTTTATTTGTGTAAAAAAACTAGTGGCTCTTTCCCCCTTGTAGGTTATGGTTCTCTTTATGGAACACATTCAATTTCATGGTATTTTCTTGTCGGATTACCATGCGTTTGTGGATTTCTTTTACCATTCTTCTTGTCCGAAGTTTACTTTGTATGCGATATTATTCTGAAACGCATTTTACGACAGGACTTCAAGTTGCATTCTATAATCGAGGATCCATATTTCATTCTTGTAGTTCTAATTTCATCACATCTTTGCTTTCATTCCATTTCCCCGCACAAGGAACTGCGATTTATTTTACCGATTCTGCCATTAATGTGTGTTTTGGCTGGTCGCGCATTAACCAGGTTTGAGCTGCGAGGTAACAGTGTCCAAAGTGAGCGAACTAAGCTTACTAAGCTTTTTTTCAGTCGTCAACGTTTCTTAATTGTCAGTTCTTTGATCATGAACTATCCACACTTATATTACCTCTGCCGTTTTCATCAACCAGCATCCATCGATGTCAATAAGTACATTTCAACATACATCCTACAAGAGCATGCAGAACGTCAGAACTTGTCTTTGACACAGCTAAAAGCGTCAACGAAACAGTACCAAGTTCATTATCTTTTAGGCTGCCACTCAACTCCACTATACAGTCATCTTCACATACGCCCATCCAATATGAAGGATCAAATTACGATTAATACCTGGACACTTGACTGCTCACCTGATTGTCGTTCAGATCCTGACAGAATCTGCGAGAGTGACGCTTTTTTATCCAATCCGTTACAGTTTATAGATGAATATTGTAATCTGAAGGATGCATCATCAAGTAGATGTGCCGACGAAGGTGATTCTATCGACATCACTGTTTGTGACAACTTTACATCTAGTCCGAGAAATTGTCCCTTTCGTAATTGTTATCTCCCTGACGTTATCGTGATTGAAGGTGACGCATATGATAGATTGCGTAATCTAATTTCTTCCATCGATTTCAAAGAGATGGAGTTTCGACAGGGCATACAATCGATTCGAATATTATTAAATAATTCTGAGCGAAACGCTACGAAGAATTCGAAATTCTGTTTCAGACTTGTGTGCATTAACATAGGGTTTAAATCAATATGGGTTCTGACGAGGTCAAGCGAAGAAATATGATTGTTCATCATACCCATTCTGTTTGGTATTCTACTGCTCCGCTCCTCGTAACCTCGTTTGAACCCTTAATGATTTCCTACTGCAGCCGAACGAACAAGAAACTTGCTGCTTCTTGGGTATCAATATGAGGTTCTAGCGGTGCCCTAACCTTTACTCTATCTCTTTACAGATAAACGAGGGTACTGATATATAGATCGTTACTTTATCTCTATTCTTATTTATTCGTTAGTCTATAAGTATTACTATGATGGAGAACGCGTTCCGTAACCCGCCCACGGAACTACATAAAGAAATAGAAAATCATACTATTTCTTTCTCATTCTTAGATTATAAAAAATTGTGAAACATGGTTTTTTTCTTTTATTTTTCTCTGTGTAAGAAAAGACGCCTCTTTCTATCTTTTGAAGAATGAAAGAAATAGAGAAACAAACTTCTCTCTTTCAAAGAAAAAGAAAGCCGTGCTGTTCAGGTTGGGACAAGCGGGAATAACATGAGCGACAATCCACAAGCAGTATTGAGATTGAGGCAGTCGGCAGCGGCAAAGTGCATGATGTGGTGGTGCTTTATTGTTAGATCACATATACCTTGATTATCACCTGATGGAATTACTACTCTTTGATCTCTCCTCTTCAGCCATATCTATCAAAAGTTCATGTCCATTATATGCCTCCAGGTCGTAGTCAATAAATAATTTATTACTGATATATAGGATAAAAATATGATTTCAGATTGTATCGCAACAATTCAATTTGCGTTGTATCCAGATACCTGTCTAAGGTTGGCATTATTTCATAACATTCCGATTCCTTCTAGTACTTTGAATACTATACAACAAAATCATGAGTTAAGGGATCGCCTCACTATCCTAGATGCAAGTAATGTTGTCTCTCTTCGACACATGGCTATTGCAGCCAATGTAGCATTACAGCGAAACCATGACGTGAACACTTCTTCTATCGAAGATAGGATAAACCAAGATTTCAAAGATGGGCAACCATCCCGAAATGGAGTGAGTATAATAAAAGAAATTCTCGCTTGTTTAGGTGGAGGTACACACGTACAACATGCTATAGCTGACTTTTTATTCGAACAAGTGGACAACTCATGGCGACAAGACGAAATGAAGATAGATTGTGATAAACTCTACTCTGTTATAGTTCTTGGAATCAACTTTTCATCCCCGGAAGTTTTCGCATCTAAACTCCATCATTTAAGTTTTGCATTGGACAAGGCTGAATCGATTTCGTCCATGGTAGGATATTTTTCAAGAATACGTTCAGAATTGGAAATACAAGCACTTTGTCGTATTTATAAACTCAACATAAAAGAGATTCCAATGAATAATCATGAATCTTTAGAAAATGCAATTATTACTCGCATAGCAACTAAATTTTATACATAAAAAACTTCAATTAATTAGGAAATCGTCAATGACTATGAAGTATATCATTATTTTACATCATTTTGTTTACATAGAATATTTTCAGTAAAATCTACTTTTCTTTGATCTGGAGTCAAGAGTATAAATCTTGCAGCAATTTTTCTCAACTGATTTTCATTATGTTGCATATTGTTTAACTTAATATCTCTTGCCATTGCAGAATAATTGTCCCTATATTTTGTTATGCATTTTGAAATATATTGCTGCTGCTCCAAGGACATGGGTGGATTGGGTCGTGATGACGACTTTTCCAAGTTCATGTTATCGGATTCTGGTATATCAAAAAGCTGTACAGCTGTTGTCTCATGATTCGAGTTGTTGGTATGATTGATGGTTGTTCCACGTGATTTTACATCGACATTGACAAGTGCCATAATGCCCATCTTATTCATGTTATATGATGGTGATTTCCGTGGATCCCAATGAGCTCGGATTACTGGATCTGTTATTTGTGGTGGAATAAACTTGGCATAGTTGCGATTCTATTGTACAGCAAGACAAGCTAGGTTAGTTCATGCATCAAGTACTGTAGTATCGTTCATATTAAGGCCTTTGGTATATGCACCTTTAGTTTCACTTTTCCATATCTGCCAGAGCGTCTCTTTTTGTTTCTTACCTGACCTCCCATGTCGAAAACACTGTTGATACTTTCATGCAAACATTGCAATTTGTACGTCAAAAGGTTTCAAGTTTCAAGTTCCCAAGAAATACTGCATCGGGCTGTGGGCTGCTGTGGGAGCTGTGGCTGCATGTGGATGGCTGTGATGAATTCTACAGTCTCATGTACAGCACGATAGAGTAGTCCTAAATGACGTGGGCAGGAATAATAATGCTTTTTGTCTTTTTCGCCGTTGATATATTATATGAACATGAATAGGTATATTATTATGTACTATGTCTTTAATACATTATGAATAATGTGCTGTATCTGGGTAAATTGAGACTAAACTGTCGCGTTAACACTCACTGGTCAAACATATCAGGATAAGCATGAGCAAGAACAACTCGCCATGGAAATCGAAAAAGCAATTACTGGATATTGAGTCTCCCAAGGTTCGCTTTTTTGGAAATGGCAACTTTGGTCGCCGTATAAGGGCGAAAGATGCTCTTGCGAAAAGAGTTCAAAAAGTTTCACAACGAGCTGCTTTGGTGGGCAAACAAAAGATATGGGATTCAAACGATGCCTCTATAGATGCAGCTCATAAAGTTGTAGATCAATGGGAAAATGCATATACTGCGTTCAAGACACTTCTTATCAATACTAGTAAATCAGCGCTTGATTTATATGGTACTGCGAAATCTGGAGCCCATCGTATCGAACATTCTCTCTTAGTACCAGTTCGAGATGTTGTCATTTTACCTACTTTCGCTGGAGTTGAAAAGATTACTTCATCCACAATCCAATTTTTACAAAGTGAGAGGGCATGTCAAGTTGCATCATCTACTATGCAAATTGTTCGTCAGACACCGTTCATAGGAGAAACGATTGTCGCACCTGCTATAGTGCATACTTTTTACTTCTTAAAAAATACGTGGGATATAATTCAATACCCGATCCCAAGTAGAGAGACAGTACGGTATGTTGTCGACACATCATTAACTAGTATGAAATGGGCGATATCAACCACGGGCAAGGAAATTTACTTTTATATGAAGCTTGTGGATGCTACGATAACTCGAACACTTATGCACACACAGTGGAGAATCCTAGGCTCAGGGCCTTATGGAAATTTAATAGCGGAGCATAAGGAAGAGATTATAAATCATGTCTGTGAACGATATCTTAGTTATCCAGACCCAGTGTCACGATATGAACTAGTTACTCACATAAAGCGACAAAATCGAACCTTGTATGATGATCTCATAAAATCTGGATTGCTCCAGAGCCGTGGAGGAGTGAATACTATTCATGACATTTGGCTTGATATCTCACCCATTTATCGTAGCATGCATTCGGCACCATTATTGATTCCAAGGGATACCTCTACCACCACTGAGGGTGTAAGTCCTCTTTGGTTCTACAATACATCCCGTTTTACTGATAAGATAACAAAAGATCCATACTGGATTTGCTTCCACGAAAGAGATCGTAACAACTTGGAGAATAAATTTTTTCAGTCCTTGTTGAAGAACGAGGAACAGCATCATGATTTATCACCTAACGCCATTTTTCCGAACGAGGAATTTACTACATTTTCAGATAATACAACGAAAGATTTTCACCACAAGTCTTATCCTACCTTTGCTAAATGGTACGAGCCGGACATTGTTAGTGACGTCCTTGTTGAGCATAATAGATTCTCAGTTACCTTCACATCCAAATTACTCGTGACAGAGACTTTCACTTCCATGGAGCCGTTTATTTTTCATCCTCTTTCATTTTTAATGCGTCCGAATCTTTGGCGATACTACGGTGAAGGGAATGACGTAAGAAGGGGAACATGGTTTTTGGATAGCCAACGGCATGGGCTTCAACCATATTCTGATGAGAGTGCTGCTGTTTTAGAGGATGCTTATCTGTTTCTATGCTGGCTAAATACATCGGAGAAAGTTGGAAACCATGAGATTGACAATATTCTTCTGACGGTATGTGTGTTAAGTCCAGATGATGGAGAAGAACAACTCGTTCAATTTCGTTCACTGAAACAAATAACAGCTATACCTAAGTCACTCCCGAGTGGATTTTCTATTTTTAAGAGACGTGTTTATCGAGGAGCTGTTTCTAACCAAGTAAAAGAAGTGATATCATGTCCTAAATCTGCATCAAACATCGACAGGGAACTTGCAGCTCCCAACGAACTAGTCCCTAAAAGTACAGTTTTTGAGCTTGACTTCGATCAAGCTACTCATCTTGTGTTGGTAGTTCATGGTATAGGCGAAACCATGCGGTCGATCGGCTCAGGTGAAATATGTGGTTTGACTCTACCACCAGCGTTGACGGCGACTCTTATCGACAACGTCGACTGCCTACGGAGGAATCATGGTGAAATCTTATCGACCTACCACGTTAATCATAATGGGGATTCTAACAGCAATTTTCTCGGTAGAGTAGAATATTTACCTATTGAGTGGCATGAGGCTTTTACTATACAATCGCGACGATCCCCGACTTCCGCAAGCGATGATGAAGTCGATCATTATCTTCATGAAATAAGTGAATTCACCACAATGAGTGATATATCACTCATGAGTATTAAAGAAACACGGAATTTGGTAAATAACACAATGATGGACATCTTATATTACATGTCTCCGATTCACCGTGGAACTATGATAGACATTGTTGTCCGAGAAATGAATGTCGTTGTTGAAAAATTCAAGAGACTGACAAACTTTAACGGAAAAATTTCTATTCTCGCACATTCTTTGGGATCCATAGTTACATGGGATATTCTTCTCAATCATTTTGGTTACAAGGTTTCTGATGAGTTTCCCAGAACAAGGCTTACTCATGACTTATCTCCCTACGATGGTGATTTATATAGCAATTACAAATCGAATCCTTCTTCGACGGAGGAAGGACATAGTGCGTCAAAGATTGAATTTCCTGTCGACAATGCTTTTATGATCGGGTCTCCTATCGCTGTTTTTTTGATGTTACGAAACATCTCAATAAGTGACACGTTTATCCTTCCTGGCTGTTCAAGAGTATTTAATGTAAGTGATTCATTTCAATGAGCCTTTGTCTTCGACTATACCCTCACCGTTGTATTATTTTGCTTCATCAGATTTTTCATCCTTACGATCCAGTTGCATACAGGTAAAACCACTAAACTGATAATTCTTCAGGTCCTTATTAACGTTCCTATTTATCGACATCATCCTATGTTTATCCTTTTCTAGAATCGAACCATTAATTGACAAAAGAAATGCAAATATCGAACCATCGATTATTTCCACTTTTAAGGGTGGATACAGAATTCAATATCAAACTCGATTCTTGTGGAGAACGATTATTGACACTGCTCTGCAGGCACAGAAAACCGCAATCCGATCTGTTGAGAACACATTGGAGAATGTTGGTCTTTTAGGAGTGCATACTGAGTCAATTGATGATGATCGCACTGATTACGAGGAGGACGACTCTGTCTCTGTTCTTTCCTTGGACAGCTGTAACATCGTGAATTGCGGATATTTATGCGAGGGTAGACGATTGGACTATATGCTCCAAGAAAGGGAAATAGAGAACGCGAATGAGTATTTATTTTCGCTAGTAGCTCATTCGTCTTATTGGAGGGAAAGAGATCTAAGCTTTTTTCTTGCGCGGCGTATTATTAGATCTTCAATAAGCGAGTCGATAAATCATTCAATATCGGTGTAGTTATTAATTATTCAACAGTATTTGGTACAGCCACATCTTTATAATATGGGGGGCTATACCTACTTACTTTTAGATCAACGTAAACAAAGAATAGTAAAAAGCAAATCGCCTCTTAGACAGTCTCCAGTCGATCAGTTACCTTATTATAACCTATAAACATATACCTACTAGACGCATAATGACTGATTTCGTTGATAAGTTTCAAATGGCGATAAACATTAAACGAAGAAAATACTCACCAACTACAACAGTCGTTACGCAGGATTTATGCCGTTCATGACAAAGTGAGGTTTCATCTATCTAAAAAACGAAGACGATTGATTACTTGCCTTGGAATCCGAAAATGAACCTAGGAGGATTTTCTACATTCGTATTCTCCCTTGAAACGACGACTGTCAATCAATTTTTGCGTCACGTCGAGAACCATTTTTTCTAGAATCTGCTTCCGACTCGAAAGCTCATGAATATGACACTCGCAGGTTTTGATTGATGACTTCTCCAGTTCTAAACTATTGATACAGTCCTTCAATTCAGCTGATGTTTCTTTTATTTTTTCTCCATGTTCCAGCAACAGCTCACGATGCTTGTCCACCATCGCAGTTAAATTATCCACCACTGCTCTTCGCGAAATAGCGATCTGGTTTTTCTTCGAAACGTCAATCAGCGTACGTAATTCACGTTGCCTAGATCGCAAATTTTCAGCAGTGGGTACAGCAACTTGAGGATATTCTTCCGCTGTTTCCATAACAGCGTCTGAGCGATAGGTATCTTTCTCCAGTTGATGAAGCCATTCACTTGTAGTATTTGTACTCTCTATTTCCTTCTGATTGACATTTAAAGCAATCCTAGATCCCTTCATCGATTGCTCAAGAAGCTTGAGCTCCAAGCGGCGCTTGGCTATTTTCAGCTTTAGTTCGATGGATTTTGCCGTCTCGCTACCTTCGGTGTCCCCATCATCTCCGCTGTTAACGTTTCCTATGTCACTTATTGTATCCTTTTCAATGTTTGACGTTTTACTCCTCATGAATTTCAAGCGTTTGGGTGCGTGTATAAATTCAGACAGACCATGGCTCCCAATGTTATTTATCACTAAGGTTGGCATTGAGAAAGCTGTTATATTTTGAGAAAGCGTCGCATCGCGAGAACGTAGATGTTTCTGTGGCCCGTCATCGATCACCATCAAATTCTCGGGTACTTGGAAAACAGATGGACAAGCACAATCTCCTATTTGCAATTGCCCATCAGAAGAATTCATCATTTCCACTTGCTTTTTCTGTGCGAGTAAAAGTCGAGCCCTCGCTTTTAGAAGTTGAATTTTTTTCGCGGCGAGTTCCTGCGTGAGATAGACTTTTGGTTGTTCAGTAGAAGCGAGTGGTGGTGACGAATCGGTTTGCTGTTGGTCACACCCCAACTCTTGTGGCAAAGTTACTAGTTGCGTTTCACTTTTGTGAAACGATGATGATTGGAGGCGATTTTCAGCCGCAGTCACCTTCGTATGCAGGGATTCATCTTTCTCGATCGTCTTCTGAGTGTTTCTTGGTGGATGGAAGGATCGCTTGTCTCCTGACTTTGGATGATTCGATTGTGATTTTACCGAGCTGCAGATCGAAGATATGGATGCAGAGTGAGAAGATGTATCAAGAATAGGTTTCTGTTTTCCATCCTCCGAGCCATGATTAGATGCTTGGATACTGCCGGATGTCTTCAGATTCTTATGTTGGGGGTCTTTGTCATTTTCATCATCGGAAATCTCCATATCTAGATGCTGAATATTGCTTGTCAATGATGATGCAAACTGTGAAGGTAAATGGTTAATGGGATGAATCGGGCATGGTACCCCAATTCCAAAGCTAATGTTTTTCACAGAATTCTCAAATGTCGTGTTACCTACGGGAAGATACTGGTTGTTTACTTTTCTGTATTCTTCTTGTGTCGTTGAATCATCAATATCTATCTCAATCACCCCTGTCGAAGGTGGTGCAATCGGCTCCGTTAGTTCAATTACCTGTCGAGCCTTTCTACGTTCCTTCTTAGCCCGCCTTTTCTCACTCTTGGATAGGAATGAAATATTTTCGTTGATTGTATGGTTGTTGAAATCAGATTTGTTAGTTGGATTAAGTGATAAATTTAAAGAAAGGGATGGATAAAAGTCGGATTGCTTTGTCTCCGTATAACAAGTTGCATCATCGCAATCCTTTTTGGTACTTTGCGATAGACCATTTACAATAGCTTGTAAGCTCACCAATTTTTCAGGAAACTCGCTTTTCTTCAATGACGCATATGGGACTCCTAGTGGAATCATACTTTTTGTACTAGCTTTCATCTTCTTTGAAAGAGGTGGTGGCGGAGGCGGTGGAGGTATGACCGAAGATTGTTGTGCTAAATTACTCGCAAAAGACGAATTCATGCTGTAGTTTTGTTTAGTCCAAGGATTATGAACCCCTACATCCTTTTGAGCGGAAAAATTTCCTGAGTTCGATTCGTTTCTCCAAGATAAATGTGGCAATTGATTAGCTATGGCTTCCGTCCACGATAAACGAGGCTGCGGATTCGAATGGGGTTGTGGGTCAGTAGCTTGTGTATATCGTTTCATCCATTCTTGTTTCAGTTTCTCTTTCTCTTCTTGAGCTTCAATAGTATAACCAATCGCATTCAATTTTCTAATCTTGGTATAGAAATTTTCCATGTTTCATACCAGATGCATCACCGTCTTTTCTCGATAACTGCAGAGTTGTCTTTTCCCGGTCGTAATTTCACATTGCTGTTGAATAAATTAAACAGAACTGCAAAATGCGTTGGGAATCGGCCTGCCTTCTTTTTCCACAGACGTATGAAGGAGTAAAAGCTGCAGAATCGACGTGACGTAAGCATACATAGTTACGACGTAAGCATACGCGCAGAAGGCGCGCTACGCCCCCGGCCCGAGCTCAAATTAGGGTTCGTTACGGGCCCGAGTATTGCGCACTCGCTGCCTGGGGGGGGGTCTCCCCCCCATGTAGGGGATTCATTCGCGTGCCCCGCCCAACCACAC
>Ga0169931_10011194_pt1 | contig 12679 bp, 9 predicted proteins | sample Kivu_15m_20L_FD_129675 | JGI IMG/M metagenome (GOLD analysis project Ga0169931, IMG submission 129675) | Freshwater microbial communities from Lake Kivu, Western Province, Rwanda to study Microbial Dark Matter (Phase II) - Kivu_15m_20L... | ecosystem: Environmental > Aquatic > Freshwater > Lake ...
AGCAAGGAACGCAACTCTGCATCAGACCAGATGTAAGTGAGGCCTTCTTCGCCATCTGTATCAGCATCTAGGGCGCTATAATAGCCCCCTAATGGATGTTTCATGTCTCGCTCGAGAAACTCAAGCATCTCAGTAATGGCCTGATCAAACAAAGGCTCCGGATATTGGGCCTGAGCCAGACTCAGGGCATCGAGCAAAGTAGCTTGATCATAGAGCATTTTCTCAAAATGGGGCACCAGCCACTCTCGGTCTGTACTATAGCGATGGAGGCCTCCTGCCAAGGTGTCCCAGATACCACCTTTTATCATCATGCGAAGGGTGTGAAGAGCCATCTGATTTGCGTCTGGATCGCTTACGCTCAATAAAAATCGCAAGCCCATCGACTGGAGGAACTTGGGCGCTCCTGAAAATCCACCGCGTTCAGTATCGAAGCGATGTTTGTAGTCTTGTACTCCTTTTTCGATTGTATCAAAGGTGATGGCCTGTGATGGTAGAGCACTATATAACTCGTGTTGAAGAGCAGATTTAAGCTTTTCAGCACGCTCAGAAACCATCTTTGGGTCATTCTTCCGGATCTCTAATAAGCGCTGAAGCACGGTACGAAAAGCAGGACGTTGATGAGAGTCAACAGGGGGGAAGTAGGTGCCACCATACACAGGAACCAGGTCAGGTGTCAGCCAAACACTGAGGGGCCACCCACCGTGACCGGCGATCATTTGCACTGCATCCATATAAATAGCATCGATGTCGGGTCGTTCCTCACGATCAACCTTAATCGAGATATAATGCTCGTTCAAAAAAGAGGCAATTTCCGGGTCTTCAAATGATTCATGTTCCATGACATGACACCAATGACAGCTGGAATAGCCTATACTCAAGAAGATCCATTTATCTTCTTTTCTTGCTCGTTCCAATGCCTCCTCACCCCATGGATACCAGTCGACAGGATTATCTTCGTGTTGACGCAGGTAAGGTGATTTAGAAGCAGAAAGTCTGTTCATAGGAGTTGAATACCCACCAACACATCTTGGCTACAAGATTAATCGAGTGTTGGACCTTTTGGATTTCCCCAAATTTCCTTGTTACGTCTTCTCATAGCAATTCGGGAAATGAGTATACTAATCTGATATAGAACGGTGAGGGGAATAGCGACTAGTATCTGGGAGATAGGGTCGGGTGGGGTAATAACTGCAGCAATAACTAGGATGATGACGATCGAATGACGGCGGTATTTGATCATAAATTCCGGCGTCAGTAATCCAATCCTCGATAGAGCCCATGTGATTACCGGTAATTGGAAGATGGCACCAGAGGCTAGGATCCATGTGGTAAGGGACCCGAAATAATCATTGATATCAAAATCATTTCGAACAAAATCCGAAATCGTAAATTGCATAAAGAACTGCAATGCAAAAGGAGTTAAGATCAGATAACCAAATGCAATTCCCAGCATGAATTGAAAGGAAATGGAGAATGCCATCATTCGAGTATGTCGAATAGCGTTATCGCCTAAAGCCGGCTCAATGAAAGCCCATAGTTGGTAGAAAAAAACAGGGGATCCGGCTATAGCACCCAAAGCGAGTATTGTGCCCCAGAACGTGAAAAACTGCCCGGGTAGCCTACGACTTTGAAGAACGATATCGATAGAATCGATCCCCAATACCCGATACATGAAAAAATCTTTGCGTGTAGGGCCCAACAGCAGAACATCCATGACCCAATCAGAAAAGATGATTGCAACGATGACCCCTGCAAGAACACCAACTAATCCTTTAATGATTCGCCAACGCAGCTCTTCCAAGTGATCTAGGAAGGGCATATCGACATCACGTGGCTTGGCAGCTTGGGCCGGTGGGGGTACCGGACTCATTACGGATCGGTTGTTCTGATCGGCCATGTGTTCACTTATCCTACGGTAGAGAAATCATACAAAGGAAATTGTTGGCATAAAGCCTCAACTTCAAGGCTGAGTTTACTTAGGTAGGCCTCATCCTGGTGGTGTAGCAAGGCACGATCAATCATATCGACAACCATCAAGAACTCTTGTTCTTTAAAACCTCTAGTGGTCATGGCGGGAGCACCGATACGGATTCCGCTAGTCACCATGGGGCTTTCAGTATCGAAGGGAACCATATTTTTGTTTACGGTGATGCGGGCATGATCTAGTGCTTTTTCAGCTTGGGTTCCATTGATCCCTTTGTTGCGAAGATCCACTAAAATGAGGTGATTATCGGTGCCTCCGCTTACTAAATTGTACCCTTTTTGGAGGAAAGCCTCCGCCATGGTTTTAGCGTTTAGCATCACCTGCTTTTGATATTCAACGAAGGATGGCTGAAGTGCCTCGAGAAAGGCAACCCCTTTGGCAGCGATCACATGCATAAGTGGTCCGCCTTGAGTGCCGGGGAATACCGCAGAATCCAGGAGTTCACTCCAGCGTTTGACACGACCACTTTTGGGTGCCACTTTACCCAGGGTATTCTCTGAATCTTTCCCGACAAGAATGAGGCCGCCTCGAGGGCCACGAAGAGTCTTGTGAGTGGTGGTTGTTACCACATGGGCATGAGGTAAGGGATCGTTGAGAAGTTTTGCAGCAATCAGGCCTGCTGTATGTGCCATATCCATCCAAAGTAAGGCACCAATCTCATCAGCTATTGAGCGAAAGGCTACATAATCAAAATCTCTCGGATATGCAGAAGCTCCAATACTGATCATTTTGGGTTTGATTTTACGGGCAGTGTCACGAATGTGGTCCATATCAAGGCGACCACTCGCTTGGTCTACCCCATAAAAACGGGCATCATAAAGGATGCCTGAAAAGTTCACGGGCGATCCATGAGTAAGGTGTCCGCCATGTGATAAATCTAATCCTAGAAGCGTATCCCCTGGATTGAGTAAGCTCAGATACACGGCTGCATTCGCTGTAGCACCACTATGAGGCTGTACATTGACCCAATCGGCTCCAAAAAGACGCTTGGCTCTGTCTCTGGTTACATCTTCGACTTTATCAACTACCTCACATCCACCATAATATCGTTTGCCTGGCAATCCTTCAGCATACTTGTTGGTAAGCGTTGAACCCATTGCTTCTATCACACTGCGAGATGCAAAATTTTCGCTGGCAATAAGCTCTATGTTTTTGTTTTGCCGATCAGTTTCTTCAGCAATCAAATGGAACATGTCGGGATCGGTATGCTTCAGAGACATAATATTACTTCAATGAGATATTTTGAGGATTGAGCTGTGTCATTTTTTCGACGCGACGCACATGTCTTCCGCCTTCAAAGGAGGTGTTTATGAAGATATCAAGAATTTCCTCGGCTGTCTTCTCGTCGATAAAACGACCAGGTAGGCACAAAACATTCGCATCGTTATGAGTCCTACTGGTAATGGCTACTTCCGGAGCCCAAACTAGACTAGCGCGAACGTGAGGAAAACGATTTGCAGTCATACAGACCCCTTGTCCACTGCCGCAGATCAGTATACCCATTGTATACTGTCCATTCTCTACAGTTTCTGCAACCTTAACAGCATAATCAGGATAATCGACCGATTCGGTGGAATAGGTACCCATATCGACGACTTCATGACCTCGTTTTTCCAACATCTTAATCAAGGATTCTTTCAGGGCATAGCCTGCGTGATCGCTGCCAATAGGTATCTTCATAATGTATTTAAGGTAAGGATATTCAACGAAAATATGTGATTTAGAGAGCTTATGACCCCAGTAAAGCAATAGTTAAGATGTTTACACCCATTTGCAAGGCTCTCTCACGAATACTCTCGGGATTACCGTGTGCGGCCGCATCAGCCCAACCATCACCTAAATTGGATTCATAGGTGTAAAAAAGAACTAATCTTCCTTCTCTGAATACCCCAAAACCTTGAGGAGCTTTATTATCATGCTCGTGGATTTTTGGCAGTCCCTCTGGAAACTTAAATACGGATGTGTATATGGGATGGCTCAATGGGATTTCAACAAGATCTTCTGATGGGAAGAGACGTTCTATAAAAACGCGAGCGGCCTCATCTAAACCGTAGTCGTCATCGATATACAGAAAACCACCGTTATCGAGCCATGAACGCACATTTTCAAGTTCAGCCTCATTATAAACGATAATACCATGTCCCGTCATGAAAGCAAATGGATAACGATGCAATTCTCGGCTACCAAGCTCAACATCATCATATTGCTCTTTGATACTGATCGGTAAAAACCGACGACTGTAGCTGATTAGATTACGTAATGCACTGGGATCATTATACCAGTCACCCCCGCCTCGGTATTGTATTCGGGCTATACTGACCCTGGTATCAGCCTGAGCCATCGTTCGTTCAGAACTGATCGCTAGAATCAAAATGAAAACCAACATGATGAGTAATCGCTGCACACCTTAAGATAACGAGAGCATTTAGATCTTAATATTTTTTTCTCTTGTCAATGTTGATTTGAAAAATGGTTTTTTTAATTTTAAAACCTAGCGGAACAATTAAGTCGAATTGTAGTATATTCATCCTAACAAGAAGAGAACGCTGGTGAGTAAATGGGCTTCCTGGTATGTGCAATTAAACCGACGCCGGGTCGGTAACTTACTGAACTGTGTAACTTACTAGGTGGCCCAGTTTATTCTTCACTTATCCGCTGCTACTCTGTTCCAGTAAAAATAAACAGATCCAAGCCTGTTCTCTTCCAGATCCTTGAGCTCATTTAGGGCTTGGTCATATAATAATTTTCCGGCGTAGTCTGGTTTCAGCAAGGCTAATTTTGCACTTTCAACCAAGCCAATCATGTTTTGGATCCATCGGTGGTAACCTTCTTCTCCAAATCCATACACTTCAGGGTGTATGCTCACTTTGGTTTTTTTGAACTCTGTTTCAGTAAGCATCGCGAAGAGTTTTTTCCCAATGTAGGCATCACCACCCAAGTCGGTCTGTAATCTGCCAAAAATTTCCCATATTTTCAGAAAAGCTGGGCAGTCTGGCCAAGTTTGGTGGATTTCGATATTATTTTCTTGAGCATAAAAACGTCCACCAGGTTTTAATACCCGATATGCTTCCCTCATCACTGTAAGAGGATCGGCAACATGTTCAAGGATGTATCGACAGTAAACAACATCGAAGGAATTATCATCAAAAGGGAGTTGGTGAGCATCACCTTGTACCCATCTTACCTTGCTGTTCAAGTTTCGAGCCTGAGTTAATTGTACTGGACTTAATTCAATTCCGGTTACATCGGCACCTGATTCAAGGGCAATCTGATCGGCAAGTATTCCTAGGCCAGAGCCTATTTCCAAGACCTTATCATCGGATGTAATATTCAGGAATGTGATAAAATCGGGATTGGACAAACGATTTAAAGCGGCCAGTCTTTCCTGTTCTTCGGGTTCAGTTCCGTGAATATATTCGGCTTTTTTCATGGAGTGGGACTTGCTTGAATATCGGTTTGGGAATTATTTCCCAACAGGAGGGAACTCATCACATAGGTACTTATCGATAAAGCCAGTGATACGATATATGCGTATTCAAGCTCGACAATGTAAGTTAGACTCAACCAGCTGATCATAGCCACCAGCAGAGTAATCGTAGCAGTTCTACTATCTCCCAGTTTGGTAAATAACCCAAATACAACTACGGTAAAAATCCCAGCTGTTCCAAAAGCAGAGGCATCAACAACCAAATCGTAGATGCCATCGGCATACACAGCAATGGTATATGCAATGAGTCCAAATGCAATAACTCCTATACGTGCAGTTTGTACTTTCTTCGCTTCGGTCATGTTTGGAACAAAACTTTGAACTACGTTGTGAGACACGAGTGAAGAGGCCACAAGAAGCGCTGAATCAACTGTTGAAAGAATAGCTGAAACTAAGGCTCCAGCAAAAATGACATAGAGCACGGATGGAAGATATTTTTGAGCCATTGAAGGAAGGATTTGCTCTGGAACAGCTAAATCAGGGATCAGATAGAATCCAACTAAACCAATCATTGCTGGGATCATTCCGACCGACAAATACAGTGTTCCGGCCTGGATAGAAGCGCGACGTGCCACTTGAGGAGATTTTGTGGCAATAACTCTTGATACCAGCTCTTGAGCGACCACGCTGCCACATAATGGGATGGCCCAAGTATCAAGTTTAAGCCATATGGACTCGTCGGCTGATCCCCAAAGAGACCAGCGCTCTGCCGGGATGTTGGCTACAATAGTGGGGAGTTCGGGCTCAGAAAGAAACACAAATACGACGAGAGCGATCAAGCCGATGATCAATATGGTACCCTGCAGTGCATCGGTGATGGCATCTGCCAAGAGTCCACCTGATACCGTGTAGATCACAACGATGATCGCGGCAATGGTGATGGCTAGGGTTACATCAAGCTCTGACGAAGCTGAGAGCACCTGGCCAAAAGCGCGTATCTGAGCTGCTGCCCACATTACCGTTGTGGGAATCATAAAGAGAACGGCCAGCTTTTCCACTTTACCCGAGTATCTTTCCCGAAACAAATCGGCCAGAGTGGTCATATTCCTTTTCCAAAGTGGTCGAGCAAAAAGTAAGCCCATTAGAATCAGACATAATCCAAATCCGAATGGATCAGCTGATCCTCCTGAAAGTCCACCGCTGTAAATGGCACCGGCTGAACCAATACAGCTTTCGGCACCAAACCAAGTTGCGAATATGGTAAAAGTACCAAGCATCAGGCCAAGTTGGCGTCCGGCTAGCAGGTAATCCTGTTCGGTTTGGATGTAACGGGATACCCAAAAACCGATGGTCAGCTGAGCTCCGATATAGGCAAGGATGCCTGCAAAAATCCAATTCATGGATCTATAATCCGTTTTACCTTCTTAACGAACGTAGGTGAATATGATCCTTTTATCACTCCGTAAAACCCTATATGAATTGGTATTTCTAAATTAACCTAAATCTTAGCCCTGCCATAAATCTGCGTCCTAAGACAGGACCGTAAACATAAGAAGTGTCAAAACTATCACCAAATGGATTAGCTGCATCAATGATTGGATTTTTTTGTGTGTAGTTAGAAAGGTTCTTGACTGACAGGTAAAAGTCCAATTCTCTGTTGGGTCTAAGCGTTAATTGCAGATTGTGTTCACTAAACCACGGTGAGCTGGTTGCTCGCTCGAACGGCGGCTCGTACTCTGGTAATTTCATAGGGCCAACAAGTCTACCGGTCCAATCAAGACTGGGTCGCCATGTTGTTTCAATGGTGTAAGAGCCACTGAACACACCCAGGAAAGACGAGGCAAATTCAATATCCTCTTTTTCACCCAACTCATTTTTTTTGAACACATCTTGAATGGTACCGCCAAAAGACAGACTAAGAGGGAAATCAAAGTTTTGCGTGATGCTAAAGCCTAATCCTCTACTCACCGAATATTCATCCGTATTTTTGTAGATAATCTGATTTTGGCCCATTTCACTTCTATATACTGGAATAATCTGATTGGTAAAACGTGTAACAAACATATCCAAATCGATTGTTGTTGCAATATGGCCATTATTAAAAAGCTGGTTGATGTTCAACGTGAGATTCCGGGAGCGTTCAGGTTTAATGTCACCTTCAACGATGATTTCTCTTACCCCAGTTATCACTTCGTGTTCTTCTGTAAATAAATTGATCACTCTAAATCCAGTTCCAGAATTAATTCTTATGGTTGATCCAACAAAAGGATTCAACTTTGCACTCAATCTTGGCGATAAAATAATTCCATGTTCGAAGTAATGATCTACGCGTAAGCCACCCAACACAGTGACTTTTTGACCCGAGCTCTGCTCCGCTTGAAAATATAATCCAGGTATAAATCTCTGATCACTGCCATCAAAGTCTTTGTTGTCGGAAAACGTTTGTCTTAGATCATCATATCTAAGATTCAGGCCTGACTGAAAAACAAATTTATCGTTCATAATATAGTCAAACCCGGCCTTCATGAAGAGGCTATATTGATCGGCCAAATATCCATAATCGCCGTAAAAACTATCCTGATAATGATAGCTTCCAGAAGCTTGAATTTTTCTCACAAACTTGGAATTTCTCCACGTTCCAGAAACAGAGCCCTCTAAACGGTGAGTAAATATGGATTCACCATAGACCTTATCATTGCCACGAATAGACTTCGAATAACTTTCGGTTCCACCTAAACGATCTTCATAATAATATTTGATGTAGGCATTCCACTCTGCAGGTGTCAAATTTCCAACATTCCATTTGTTGAAAATGGTGAACCTAGTCGCATTTGGTAAATCTGTGATACCATCATTATTTAGATCAGTGAATCTATTGTAATGATAGAAGCTACCATTTATGATGCCGCGATACTTCCCAAGTTTAGGTGAACTAATAAAATCAATATTTTTTTCGCTTAATTCTGAGTAATTAACATCAATCGAAAACAATGGTGAAAATTTAGGATTTAGAGTTCTAACATTAATTACACCCCCCATCGCCTCTGATCCATAAGCTGTTGAAGATGGACCACGGACAATTTCAATCTGGTCAATAATTGCTGGGTTTATTCCACTTAGCCCATATACCGAAGCTAGTGAGCCCATAATTAGGCTACCATCAATCAGAAACGCAGTATAAGGCCCATCCATACCGTTTATGCGAATACTATTTGTCCCACAAATAGCACAACTCACCTGGTTAAATACTCCATTAACGGATTGTAATGCTTCCGACACAGTGTTTGTTGGATTCATTCGAAACAACTTTGGACTCACCACTTCAACTTTCACTGGGGAATTACTCACTGAAGTTTCAGCCATCGAACCAGTAACTACGATTTGATCTAAGTCGAAAGTTAATCTGACTAATTCTAATGTAACCTGGCTCGTTTTGGAATCCATCACCTCTATTTGTTTCTCAAGTCGCCGATATCCTATCGCTGATACCATAAGTGTATAATTCCCGGGGCGTAATCCCTTTAACTGGAATTCACCCTTATCGTTTGTGGTGGTCCCACTATTTGTACCTTTTATAGCAATGTTAGCTTGTATTACCGGGCCATTAGAGTCTAATATTTTTCCGTCTATACCACCTTGAGCAAATAGGGTGTTAACAGACAGGCACATAAAGACGCAGAGTTTAAAAAAGATTAAAAATAGGGTTGGCATCTATTTATAAGGGTTTAGTCGTTTGTAAGCTATCTGTTTTTGAACATGAAGAGACGAAAATAGAACCTGCAAAGTTTTGTTCAAAGCTTTGGGCTATCAAGGTTCACTCCATAAAAACGATAAAATAAGAAAGGTGTTGTAATGGTATTTTTTTATCATGATATCCGTTCATTAAGAGGTTTTGCTGATGTATTATATCAGACGTAACTTCCATCATCAAAAATTTGAACACTCTAGCGATCTTAGTTGTCTGTATGTTCAATATCGGTATCAATTTATATGCTTTAGTTTATGTCAACACCTGATACGAGCAACATTCCCCTACCCGAAGTCGAGATTAACCTCGTAAAAGTAAAAAATCCGGTTGAAGCGACCATCAAAGAGAGTTGGATTGCTACAGATGCCTCCAGTCCCAATTTTATCCGACACATTACTTTTGATGTTTCCGGAACCGAGTTGGAGGGTAAATTTGTGGCCGGACAAAGCATCGGTGTTTTAGCCCCTGGTGTGGATGAAAACGGTAAGCCTCATAAGCTCAGACTGTATTCAGTGAGCTCACCCACCGGCGGAGAAGGTGGACTTACCCATTTAGTTTCGACCACAGTAAAACGGGTGATTGATGAGCATTGGGATACCCAGGAGCTTTTTACGGGAGTTTGCTCTAATTATCTATGCTCTCTAAAGCCGGGGGACAAGGTACTAGTGACCGGTCCAAGTGGGAAAAGTTTTGTCTTGCCCGAGAATCCTGGTGAATACAACTATGTTTTTTTTGCCACCGGCACAGGGGTTGCACCCTTTAGAGCTATGGTCCTCGATTTGCTGAAACAGAAAGCAAAGTCGAAGATTGCAATGGTGTTTGGATGTCCATATCGCACTGATTTACTCTACTACAAAGATTTCCTGAAGCTCGATAAGGAACACGATAATTTTCATTATATCACGGCTATTTCGAGGGAAGGATCTCGTCCTGACGGAACCAAACCCTATGTGCAGACCACAATCGAAGATTACAAAGACATTTTACACCCAATACTATCGCAAACAAACACGGTGATTTACATCTGTGGACTCAAAGGGATGGAAACGGGGATTTATGCTAACCTGGTAAAACAAGGATTCCAGGATTATTGCAGGTTAAGTCCAGAGCTTGAAACTAAAGATCCATCAACCTGGACACGGGAAGAAATTAATACTGGTATCAAAGCGAGCTATCGTACCTTTGAAGAAGTGTACTAGGATGGCGATGAATCCATTCTAAAATTTGGGCAAAAAAAAAAGGGCTGGGCCCTTCCGAGCGCAACCCTTTTGGAGGATTTGTATATGTTGCTCTATGTAACATACATGCTTACTTAAGCGTTCCCGCAATCATTAAAAACCATAAAAAATGACTGAGGAACTTCTTTAATACGTACAATGAAGCTGATTTATTGTGTGAATTGGGCAAAAAATTTAAAAGAATTCAGGAAGGGATTTCCATGGTTGCAAATCGTTTAGCCTCCACCTGACGATTTTTGATTTGCATAAACACTTGAATACATTCTGCTCCAAAAAAGATTACTTGAGCATTGTAGTACACCCAAATAAGCAGGACCACAAAAGTACCTGCAGCACCAAAGACGTCGTAACTCACAAAACTGGCTAAATACCAACCAATGAGCCATTTGCCGATCATGAACAAAACAGTTGTGATAAAGGCTCCAAAGGCGACCTCTTTCCACGGGATGGAAACATCGGGTAGCATTTTAAAAATCACAAAGAACAGGATGTAGGTAGAAGTCCAAAGTAAAATTTCATTCAGAACAGAAGTTAAACCCAGGTCAAAGGGGAGTTTGCTTTCAAATAAGGGAGTAACGGTATATAAAAGAGCATCGATGGTGACGGATGCTGCCAATATGAGGGTGATGCTAAGAACGAGAACAAGGCTGAGTAGACGATCGATGATAAACTGCCATACTCCTTTTCCTTCTATCGTTTTAACCTTCCAAATAATGTTTAAGGTAGACTTAAGCTGGGCAATCGCTGTTGTTGAAGCAAAAAGTAAGGTTAATCCTCCGATGATAGGCATTGTGAGACCCGGTTGAATCTCTATTTGTTCCAATATGGCAACCACGGTTTTCGCAAGCTCGGGATTGAGATAGTCTTCAACAAGTTGGCGTAGCTGAAGTAAAGCGGTATAGTCGTCATATATCCAGCCGATACTGCTCACGGCGATGAATAAAATGGGGACTAAAGAGAAAATCGTGTAAAAAGCCAGTGCGGCTCCATGCATAGGGATGTCGTCAGAAAACCACTTCTTTAGACTTCCCAAAAGTACTTTTTTAATAAGCTGTTGGAAATGCACAGCATTATAATTCGTGAAAAGGAAAACCCCTATAAGCTACTCATTCATCCGATAGGATGCATCAACTATTGTGTTCTAACTTAAAGGGTCATTTCGATCTTATTGGATCTATCAAGCCAATAAGATCGAAAGAATTGTGCTCTGATTGCGTATATTACACAGTTTTGTGAGTCCAGTAAGAAATCATCACCGACCTCCCATTTTCATCTTTCGAATTTATGCAATTTCGTAGCTCAGAGCAGATCCGTAAGGACTTCCTTGATTTTTTCCGCAGTAAAGCACATGCTATCGTGCCAAGTGCACCAGTCGTACCCCTGGATGACCCTACCTTGATGTTCACGAATGCGGGAATGAATCAGTTTAAGCCCATCTTTTTAGGCGAGCAAGCGGGTTATTCGGATCGTGGTGAGTTGTGGAAACGTGCTGCCGATACACAAAAATGTATTCGTGTAAGTGGTAAACACAATGATTTGGAAGAAGTTGGTCATGATACTTACCATCATACCCTCTTCGAAATGCTTGGGAATTGGAGCTTTGGTGATTACTTCAAGGGAGAAGCCATCCGTTGGGCATGGGAGCTGCTTGTCGATGTGTGGGGCTTAGATCCTAATCGACTCTATGTAACTGTTTTTGGGGGTGACTCAGAGGATGGCTTGCCTGCCGATGAAGAGGCTGAAGAGCTTTGGAAAAAGATCACCAAAATCAAGCCTGAACATGTTCTGCGCTTCGGTAAAAAAGATAATTTTTGGGAGATGGGCGATACCGGCCCTTGCGGACCCTGCTCCGAGATTCACGTAGATTTACGCAGCGATGAAGAACGAGCCGCCCAGCCCGGAAGTGCGCTTGTGAATGCCGACGATCATCGGGTGATGGAGATCTGGAATCTGGTGTTTATCCAGTTCAATCGTCAGAATGATGGCTCTTTGAAGCAGTTGCCTGCCAAACACGTTGATACAGGAATGGGTTTTGAGCGTATATGTGCTGTAATCCAAGGCAAATCGTCCAATTACGATTCGGATGTCTTCACACCGCTGATCACGCATATCTCAAAGATGGCCAACATCCCGTATGGACAAGATGCACAGGCTGATATCGCAATGCGTGTAATCGCCGATCACATTCGTGCGGTGGCTTTCTCGATTGCTGATGGTGCCTCACCTTCCAATGATGGCCGTGGATATGTTATACGCCGTATTCTGCGTCGTGCCATCCGCTA
>Ga0169931_10011195_pt1 | contig 12679 bp, 11 predicted proteins | sample Kivu_15m_20L_FD_129675 | JGI IMG/M metagenome (GOLD analysis project Ga0169931, IMG submission 129675) | Freshwater microbial communities from Lake Kivu, Western Province, Rwanda to study Microbial Dark Matter (Phase II) - Kivu_15m_20L... | ecosystem: Environmental > Aquatic > Freshwater > Lake...
AACAAACTGGTAACGGTACACGCGAATCAGGAGTCGCTTCGCTAGAGACTTACACACAATACAAAACAATTTCTATCGATTACTCTAATAAATTACAAAGAGCGCAGATAGATTAATTAGTTCACAACTTGATGTTCTAAAAATTCCCTTAATAATATAGGCACTCCCCTATACTTGTGAGGTTCAAAATTGTAAATTTGTAATGATCTTCTAAAACCTTCAGGCGCAAATTTATAAGCATATTTAAAAGCCTTAATACTAGGTAATTCAGCAGATTGATTTTTTAGAATACTTTCCATAATTTTATAAAAACAAGTTGGATCAAGATTTTTCAAGAGATTAATAACTGACTCAGAACCATTAGAACAAAGACTTACAAACTGTTCATTACTGATTCTTAATCCAATTTTTGGGGAATCAAAAACTTCTCTGAATCCTTGAATAATAATATCAAGCTTTGATTGATGATTTTCAAGCAAAGAATCAAAAAACTGTCTAATAGCTTCAGGTTTATGAAGATGTTCCAAAGAACCATTCATCTTTTTACAAAGTTCTATAAATTTACTTGTTTCACCCTCTTCAAAAGCGCGTTTTAGTTCTTGTAATGAAACTGAAACAAGATTTGGAGTTACTTCTCTTTCAAATTCCTCTGCCACTTTGAGGTTTCTAAGATATTGTGATAAACGATTTCTAGCTTTAGTTGCCTGAAATATTTCATCTCTGAAATTATATTGACCTTTTGAATTAGCTAAAAAAATAACATGATTTTCTATTAGAGAATCAACTGCACCAAATAAAGATATCATAATTATAAAAGAATTATAAATCTATTATCCACAAGAGCAAAAGTATTTACTGTATTATTTTTTTTTAATATTTAAGCTATATCAATAGTCGGATTCCAATCAAGGCTATCGCGGGTTTGTTTAGGATTAAATCTATCAAATATTTTTCTTAGATTAACTACACTAAAATCAAGCTGATCACTAAAATCAATTTGGTTATTGGTTTTTTTCTTAGATAAACTTAGTTGCAGCTCATGATCTCTTTTATCGATATCACCAAGGTTTGTAATATCTGCTTGTGTTAGAGAGAGACCTGATTTTAAAGCTTTTGCTTCTGCTGAGATTATTAATCCTTGCAATCCTGGCACCCATGATGAAAAAGCCTTTAACTCACTTATATTCATGGATTTAGCGCTTGCCATAATTGCATCATAGACTTTTTGTTTCATCATCGCTTGATATTCATGCGCTTCTGCTGAATCTGGTTGGTCTAGGATAGAGACCCCGTTTTTGGTAGGAGCTGTCGCCTTTAAAATCGAAGTTACCTGAGCAGGACTGCCCCCACTAGCTAAGAGCAAATCAGCTTGGGCACGTTCTTTTAAGTAATTCATGCGAGATTCTTCTAACTTTTGAAGTGCAGATTTAAATTCATCTTCTCCATTAAAATCTATTACTTCACCTGTAAACGGGTCACTGAGCTGACCTGAGCGAAGTGAGTTATTACCTAGGCGTCTTGAGTAATCTGTAGAATCAAAAACATCATACATTAAACCATTATCAGCAAGTAATTTAATAGGTGTCGAAAGCGAAACTCCATTAAGATAGGCTTGAATCGAATTAGGGTTAATACCGGTCATAGACGGCGGTTTAAGTCGATTGAGACCTGATTCAAAATTATATTTATGTCCAAATCCACTAAGCATTCGAGAGAAGCGTTTTCCTAAACCTTGACCAATATCAGCGGCTCTATCAAAAGGTTTTGATTGAACCAAATTACGCAAATCCAAAAAATCATTTATATTCGAGTAGTCCATCCCTGAGTCCCTTAGACCTAAAAAGGTCATAAATATACAAATTAAAATTTTTCTTGTATTTGACAAGAGAATCATTAAAGTTATTTAATCTTTAAAGGTGAAATTGTTTTAAAATTTGCTAAAATTGCGATAAATGGGCAATAATTCAAAACTTTGGGAAGGAAGATTTACTAAAAGTGCTAGTGAAATCTTAGATGATTTTAATCAAAGTTTGAATTTCGATCGCGAATTATTTCCTCAAGACATTGAAGCTAGTAAAATCCACGCTCAAATGCTGGGTAAGCAAGGGATTATTAGCCTTGAAGAAGCCGAAAAGATTATTAATGGACTAGATCATATTTTTAATTATTTTTCTGAGCAGATAGATGACATCAAAAACCAAGAAGATATTCATAGTTTTATAGAAGCAGAACTTGTTACGCTTATCGGCAAGACTGGTAAAAAACTCCATACCGGACGTAGCCGTAATGATCAAGTGATAACAGCTCTAAGGCTCTGGCTAAAAAACCAGGCTTTTGAGCTTAAAAATCTGCTGAAGGATTTAAGTAAAACGCTCATAACAAGAGCTGAGCAAGATATTGATTGTATCTTAGCTGGATACACTCACCTCCAACAAGCGCAAGCAATTAGCTTGGGACATTTTTGGATGGCTCACGAAAGCAAGCTGGCAAGAGACATTGAAAGACTTGAGGATGCTCTAAAAAGAATTGATATTTGTCCGCTAGGTTCTGGAGCGCTCGCTGGGACAAGCTTCCAGCTGGATAGAGAATTTTGCGCGCGTGAACTTGGGTTCGGCGGGATCACGCACAATAGCTTAGATGCTGTCAGTGACCGGGATTTTGTCTGTGAGTATGAATTTGTGCTTTCGATGATTATGATTCATCTTTCGCAGTTAGCTGAAGAAATGATAATTTGGAATAGTCAAGAGTTTGGGTATATAGAAATCGCTGACAGTCATGCAACCGGCTCAAGCATGATGCCCCAGAAAAAAAATCCTGATATTCCCGAGCTGGTTCGCGGAAAAACAGGCAGAGTGATTGGGGTGCTAAACGCTCTGATGATCACACTTAAGGCTCTACCACTAGCTTATAACAAGGATTTGCAAGAGGATAAAGAATTACTGTTTATGGCTAATAGCACCGTTAAAAAATCACTTGTAATAATGCAGTCTTTTTTAGAAAATATAAAAATCAATCGTGATGAAATGTATAAAAAAGTTTTTAATAGTTTTTGCGGAGCGACTGATATCGCTGATTACCTTAGTAAGTCAGGAATGGCTTTTAGAGAGGCTTACAAGCTAACTGGCAAAATTGTGAGCGATTGTATCGCTGCTGATAAATTCCCGCATATGCTCAAGCTTAATGAGTGGAGAGCTTATCACGAGTGCTTTTCAGAGGATATTTATGATTTCATAAAACCAGAAAACTCTGTAGACGCTAGAGACATTCCTGGCGGAACCGCTCGCAGACAGGTTTTGGCGGCAATAGAATCTGCTAAAAGGAAATTAAATGTTTAGAATTAGACCGCGCAGGCTAAGAAAAAACTCCTCAATAATTTCTCTAACCCAAGAAAACTGGGTTACAGCAGAGGATTTAATCTATCCGGTTTTTGTGCAAGCAGGCTCAGAGAACCAAGCTATAAAATCAATGCCAAATATTTATAGATTTAGCCTTGATAATCTCCTTAGAGAAATCGAAGAATCAATGGAGCAGGGCATTCGGGCGATAGCTATGTTTCCGGTTGTGGAAGAGGAGTTTAAGACACTTAGCGCCGAAGAATCTTATAATCCCAATTCTCTAAACCAAAAAACAATTCGCGCCATCAAAAAAAGATTCCCTGAATTGGTCTTGATTAGTGATATTGCGCTCGATCCCTATACCAGCCACGGGCATGATGGTCTAATTGAAGATGGCAAAATTCTAAATGACGAAACCGTTAAGGTTCTGGCGCTGATGGCGCTGGCGCAAGCGGAAGCTGGCGCTGATATCGTAGCTCCTTCAGATATGATGGATGGGAGAATTGGAGCGATCCGCGAAGCTCTGGATGCTAATAAGTTTTTTGATACGAAGATTATGTCTTATACAGCTAAGTACAAATCCAATCTCTATGCGCCTTTTAGAGATGCTCTGGGCTCGCTTGGTAGTAAAAAATCCTGCAAAGAGAACTCTGATATCCCAAAAGACAAAAGCTCATACCAAATGAATTATGGAAACTCCCGGGAGGCGCTCAGAGAGTTGGAGCTGGATATTGCGGAGGGTGCTGATATCGTTATGGTGAAGCCTGCCGGCTGGTACGGTGATATAATCCAGACCTTTAAGCAAAACAGCACAATACCTATCGCCGCTTATCAAGTAAGCGGTGAGTACGCCATGATTTACTCGGCTTACCAAGCGGGATACATAGATTTAGAACCTGCCATAATCGAGTCCCTGACTGCAATTAAGCGTGCTGGGGCAGACCTGGTCTTATCTTATTTCTCGAGACATTGTCTACGAATCACTCAAAAAATAAAATAACACTTCCTCGTAAAGTAAAGGGATCCACACATACTGCTACAAGAAAATACGAGTAATCTTTTGTAAAAATATTTTAATTAAAATTTATCTATTATTTTTGAATGAAAATTTAGAGAATTTGTATTATTTATGATTTGATTCAATTTAGAATTCATTGAAGAATTGCTTTTAGGTCTCAAATAAATAATTTGTGAGATTTCTTTTAAAGTGAAATTTGTCTTTTTTCTTAAAAAATATAAAAGTATAGATTGCTTTGTGGCTAAATCGAAATCCAAAGCCGATATTTGTTTTATTGAATCAAAAATTTTTTGATTGGAGATTTTATTTAATTTAAAACTGTCTTTAATTTCTGTGTTAAATGTAAAGCCTAAATATTTACAAGCTATAGATTTAATATATTCGTCAGATCCTAGTATAGTTTGAGAGTAAATTGTATCAAAGGGATTCCAATTACTAGATTCTAGAACATAGTCAGAGTAGGCTTTTGAGGGAAAATCTTGCTTGAATTTTTTTAGTATTAATGAAGTTTCTAAAAATTTAGGTTTGGCTAAATTAGGGTTTTGGTAAAAATTATAACTAGACCAGTTCCAATTTCTTAAATCTGAAACAATCTCATGAAGCGGATTTCGATGAATATATTTTGAAACAGTTACCAAATAATTCTCAGTATCAATAAGAGGCGATAAAAATTGGCGCTCAAAAACCTTGCCTTTTTGATTATATTTTTTATTAAAATAAATTGCATAACGTAAGAGAATTAAGTGCATAGCACTTGAGATATTTTTGAGAGGATTTTGGACTAATATATGGAAATGATTAGTCATAATGCAATAAGCATGAACAATAAGCTTATGAGATTCACATACAGACCAAACAATATTTAAAAAATATTCAAAATCATAAGAATCCAAAAAAAGTTGTTTTTTTAGATACCCACGATCCATAACATGATGAAAGGAGTTTTCATATTCAAGACGATTTCTGCGCGACATGAAAAAAATCTATCAAAAATCTATTGCTAAGATAAAAACATTGCGGAAAACTCCGAAAATTTCCTTATTATTTAGATAAGATTTACATTCATAGGAATGTCTTAAAAGTGGTGGTCAGAGGCAGAATTGAACTGCCGACACGAGGATTTTCAGTCCTCTGCTCTACCGACTGAGCTATCTGACCAGAAAGGTGAAAAATCACCAAAAAAAATATTAGCACAAAAAACAAAAATAACTGATAACTATAAATTTTTTAATAATAAAAGAAATTATTATTTGAATTTTATAGTACATTCGTAGACAATGTCTGCAAATTACCTTATATTAAAAGTATGAATTACCTTTGTACCCATAGTTTAAGTTCGATATTAGCAGTTTTGGCTCTTGCTGGATTAGTGATTTCACTGTTTAACCTTGATGAAGTGAAGGCGCGTTACACAAGCTTGATAGCGAGCTTTTTGGTCCTGGGTATCACCATCAAGCAGTACACTTGCCTTTTTGATCCGAGCGTTAGCGAGCTTCAGATGGTGGAGAGCTACAAATGGGTCGGTCCGATTAATTTTTCTCTGGGAGTCGACGGGCTTGCTTACTCAATGGTTTTGCTGATGGCGATCTTGCTTCCCTGCGCTGTGATCGCTTCTAAGCCCATCGCCCAAAAACAAAAACCACGCCTCTATTACTCACTACTTATGTTTTTGTCGCTCGCTGTGATGGCGGTGTTTATGGCAAAAGATATATTTTTGTTTTTCTTGGCTTGGGAATTAGAGCTGGTGCCGATGTATCTATTGATCGCGATTTGGGGTAGCAAAAACCGAAATTACGCTTCTATGAAATTTATGCTTTATACTTTTGCGGCTGGAATTCTGCTTCTGGTCGGATTGTTTATATTACTCATGAATACTGGGTTTGCGACATTCGATATGGTAGAACTTGCAAAAGCAAGCATGAACCTCGCGCCTCAGATTCAATCTGTGATTTTTATTTTGGTGGCACTATGTTTTATCATCAAGCTCCCTTCTTTCCCGCTCCACACCTGGCTTCCAGACGCTCACGTAGAAGCGCCCACACCAGTTTCGATGTTACTAGCGGGTATCCTTCTTAAGATGGGATGTTATGGTTTGGTGAGATTTGGGTTAGGATTTTTCCCGGCGGTACTTGTTAAGCTCGCGCCTGCGATCGCGATTCTTGCCGTCATTAATATTATTTACGGAGCTTACGCGGCGCTCGTGCAAACTGACCTAAAAAAAATCGTCGCTTACTCGAGCATTTCGCATATGGGTTTTATTCTTCTTGGGCTTGCCGCGCTAAATACAGCCGGCTATAGCGGCGCTGTGTTTCAGATGTTTTCACATGGTTTAATATCAGCGGCGTTATTTATGATAGTGGGTATGCTTTATGAGCGCACTCACACCAGAGATATCGGTGAGTATGGTGGTCTTGCTAAGGTCATGCCTCAAACCTTCTTCATTAGCTTGATTGCGGTGATGGCTAATCTTGGCTTACCTGGCTTATCTGGGTTTGTCGGCGAGTCGCTGGTGTTTTACGGCGCTTTTAGTTCGGTGAATTTAACTGGCAGTCTTGATTACGTGCGGATTTCAGCGGCTGTCGCGACTCTAGGAGTGATTATCACAGCAGGCTATATGCTCTGGATGAACCAAAGAGTTTTTTATGGTGAAACCCCGTCATCATGGCTAAAACTAAAAGACGCTCGACGTGATGAGATTTTAGTACTTGCTGTACTAATCGGTCTATCACTGCTTTACGGAGTTTACCCGAAACTAATCAGCGAAATTTTTGAGCCTCAGTTAGTAGCGTCAGCTCAATCAATAGCTTCGCTTTTTATTACTAAATAATGAATAGTAAAACTATCAAAATCGCTCACAGTCCCGATTCTGATGATGCTTTTATGTTTTATGCTCTCAAGCATAAAAAAATCGACACTCGCGGTTACCAGTTTATGTTTTCGGCCGATGAGATCGCCGTGCTAAACCAAAAAGCCCTAAATAAAGATCCAGAACTAGATGTGATTGCCGTATCTTTTCATACGCTAGCCTATATCCAGGATACTTATACTTACCTAAACAGCGGCGCGTCGATGGCGGGCATAGATTACGGTCCTAGAGTGGTTTCTAAGGATTTAAGCAATCTAATTAGACAGTGTATAATTGCGGTCCCAGGTAGGCTTACCAGTGCTTATCTGGTTTTGAGATTATACGAAGCTGTTAGTAACGGAGCAGTATGGGACTCAAATCTAAAAATCAAACTTGACCAAGGATTTTTTACGCCAAGGTTTTGCTCTTATAATGAAGTGTTTACACTGCTGGAATCCCGCGAGGTATCAGCTGGGCTACTTATCCACGAAGCTCAATTACGCTACCAAGAGCTCGGCTACAAGCTAATTGTGGATCTCGGGGCGTGGTGGTACAAGCGCACCGGTCTAAAAATGCCGCTCGGCACTAACGCCATCAAAAAATCTCTAGGAGCGGATTTTATAAATGAATTTGATGAAATGCTCAAGCAATCTATACTCTGGGGGCTTGATAATCTAGATGAGGCTCTTGGCTACTCCAGAGAGTTTGCCCAAAATAATCTAGACGATAAATCTGCTCATAAATATATAGAGATGTATGTAAATGATTCTACAATCCAATTAAGCGTAGATGATAAAAAGTCTGTAGAAATACTTTTGGGGTTGGTAGATAATTAAGCGGCTTGATGTAAATCTAAGACTTGACTATTACGATCAGAGGTTTTAGAAGGAACAGGTTTTAGTACATGTGCTTTTAACTGTTTCAAAATATCACTTCCTAGTTTTTTTGCTAAAGGTTCTCCCTTGACAAGATTTTTAAGTTTGAGAATAGCTTCAGGACCATTAGTAAGAGCATTAGACATTTCAATAGCTGAACTTTCAGCAGTAGCAGAAGGTAATTTTAAATTATCACTATAAAAAGCAAGAAAAGCAGTATGTAATTTATCCTTAACTTGTGATTTTTCATCAGCTTGAAGCTGTGATAAAACACTAGAAATTTTGCTTAGAACATTAAAAGATTGCCCTAGAGATGTTGGCATAGCATTAAGAGTAGGAAGATTATAATCTCTAGCAATTTCAGCAAAAACTTGATTAATAGGATTATTTTGGCTTAAAACTGCTTTAGCAATCTCTGTAGCAGAAGGTAAATCAGCCACAGGTCTACGGTCAGAAATACGAAAATTTTTAGAACTATTTTTAACTCTACTATAAGGGGTAATAGAATTTTGATTTCTCTCAGGACCAGCAACATTTGTAACCATACCCTCTATCTTACCAAAACTCCACGGAAATAGTCAAGCGATTTTTTTAGACCTTCATCAAGATTAATAATTGGCTCCCAATCTAGCAGAGCTTTAGCACGCGAGATATCGGGTCTGCGCCTACGCGGATCATCTTGAGGCAGGGGTAAATACCTAATTTGGGACTTAGAACCCGTAAGATTAATAACTTTTTGGGCTAATTCTTGCATAGTAAATTCATAAGGATTGCCCAGATTCACAGGCAGATTATACTCGACACCCATTAAGCGATTAATACCTTCCACAAGATCATCGACAAATTGAAAACTGCGGGTCTGAGTGCCGTCGCCATAAATCGTAAGGGGCTGATCGTTTAGAGCTTGAGTCAAAAAATTACACACCACTCGCCCATCATCAGCACGCATCCGCGGGCCGTAAGTATTAAAAATACGAATAATGCGAGTATCGATTTTGTGTTTGCGGTGGTAAGCCATGGTGATGGCTTCGGCAAATCTTTTGGACTCGTCATAAACACCGCGCGGACCGATAGGATTAACATTACCGTTATAAGTCTCGGGCTGAGGATGCACATCTGGATCGCCATAAACTTCAGAAGTCGAAGCCAAAAAAAACTTCGCTCCTTTCTCCAGAGCCAGTCCTAGAGCGTTATGCGTGCCTAAGCTCCCGACTTTTAGAATCGGGATCGCCAGCTTCTCAAAATCGATCGGGCTTGCTGGACTAGCGAAGTGCATAACCCAATCCAGATCATCTTCGATATTAAGATACTGAGAGACGTTTTGGTGAATAAATTTAAAATTAGGATTTTTAATAAGAGCTTTTAGATTATCAAGCGAGCCGGTGACAAGATTATCCACGACGATAACTTTATTATTCTGAAGAATTAATCTATCAGCCAGATGCGACCCGATAAAACCCGCTCCACCAGTGATTAAGATGGTCTTACCTTGCATGTCTTCCCATCCCTACATAATTAAAACCTAACTGAGTAAGTTGATTTGGGGAGTATTGATTACGGCCATCCACAAATAAATTCCCCGACATCAAATTAAGAATTTTTTGCATATCAAGGTTAGTGTATTCCTTCCACTCTGTAACTAAGACCAGGGCGTCCAGACCGCTTGCCATCAAGTAAGGATCTTCAAAATATTCTAGATTTAGATCTGGGTTTTCGTGGCGACAATGCTCGATAGCGATTGGATCACAGGCACTTACCTGCGCGCCCGCTTTTATAAGAGCGCTAGCGATATCAAGCGCAGGTGCGTCTCGCATATCATCTGTATTGGGTTTAAACGCTAGCCCTAGAAGCCCGATTTTTTTACCTTTTAGGATTTTTAGTTTTTCTTGCAGGCGTTTGATAACAAGATCTCTTTGTTTGTAATTCACATCCCGAGCGGCTTTTAGGATTTCTGGATCATAGCCGTAATCGTTAGCGATACTAATAAGCGCGTCCACATCCTTCCCAAAACAACTTCCGCCCCAACCAATTCCAGCGTTAAGAAATTTAGCACCGATACGAGTATCAGCCCCAATCCCTCTCATCACCTCGTTTACATCGGCTCCGACATAATCGCAGATATTAGCGATTTGATTTGCAAAACTAATTTTTAGAGCAAGAAAACTATTAGCTGAGTATTTAATCATCTCAGCGCTGGTAATATCAGTCGTGATCAATTCGACTTTGGAGTAATTTTTTGGTCTAGGACAAAAATCCGGAGCCTTAAAAACCTGCTCAGTGAGCTCGTTATAAAGATTTTTTAGTCGCAAAGTATCTTGCTTGCTATCACAGCCCAGCACTATTCTATCTGGATAGAGCGAATCAGAGATAGCCGAACCCTCACGCAAGAATTCAGGATTAGACGCAACGCTAAATTTGATCTTAGGGATAGTATTTCCCGATTGCGCTGAAACCCTTTGTTTAAGACCATTTTGGACAAGCATGGCTACCCAATTACCTGATCCTACTGGTACTGTTGATTTATTAATTACAATAGCGTCATCTTGCATATACTGTCCGATGCTCAAAGCCGCTGATTCTAAGTAAGATAGATTGGGTTCACCATTAGGCAGAGGCGGGGTACCCACAGCAATAAAAATAAATTCACCGTGCGAAATAACCTCACTAGCGTTAGTCGAAAAAACTGGATATTTTCCGTTTTGCTTACAAATAGCAAGTAATTCTTCTAGATTCGGCTCATAGATAGGGACTTTTCCGGAATTAAGAAGATCAATTCTTTTTTCGTTTATATCCAAGCAAGCTACATCGTGCCCCAAAAAAGCAAAACAAGTCGCAGTGACCAATCCAACATAACCCGTACCTATAACACTAACTTTCATTAATAAGTAAATTATACAGCGTTATAAAATTCGTTAATGAGTAATACTTTTTATACTGAGTTAAAAAATTATTTCTCTTATATGATGATTTTCTATTTCATCGGTGATTAATTTAGTTCTGTTCTTATAATCAGCTCTATAGCGGTTATCATCAAGCTTTTTGAGCTTGAGAGTTGGTAAACTTCTCTCAGTATGGTTTTGAGATAGAGAAAATTTTCTATCATTAATTTTTAATTTAATTTCGTTGTTTTTCATTTGTTCAATAGCATCATCGAGATTTTTTATGATTTTGGCATGAACAATATCACCGTGCTCAGAGCAAGATGAATAATCAATTTTTATCAATTCTTGTGAAGTCATGATTTCCCCTTGTGCCTACAAAAGAAAATTTATTTGCTTTTCGGAAATTTATCTGGGTAGGACATTTTTATAAGTGCATATTTAGTTTATAAATTAGTTAAGGATTCGCTGAAAAACGAAGTTTTGAAGCGGAATCCGCCTAACAAAAATTTTAAGGATCCACTCCCTGAGCCAAGATTCTCTCTTGGCTCAGGGTTGAAAAATTGACGAAGTCGAATTTTTTAGTGGATCCTTAAAGATTCGCTGAAAAACAATTTTTGAAGCGGAATCCGCTTAACAAAAATTTTAAGGATTAGTGGTATTCACAAAAAATAATCTATAGTTTTGTTTTTGACCGTTTGAATTATTAAATTCAAGTTTTTTACCATCGACACCAAAAATTTCTTGTAATTCACCTAAATTAGGATTTTCTTCTTTAATGGAAAGTACATTAGAGCCATCATCATTAATTTTTATTGAATCATCGTTTGCTGATTTTTTATCTAGTAAAACCTCTCCGCGAGCTCCCAACATATATCTCGCTAAAATTTTAAGATCTTTATTATCAGTCTCTCTTTCAGTACCGACGACATCAAACAAACCACGATTCATTGCTTTTGAAATTTTATCTTCTATTTCGGTAATTGATTTTGGGTTCTCTCCTAAATTTATATTTTGCGTGAGCTCTGAACCTCTAAATCCTTTTAAATATCTTGCAATTAATAATAAATCAGAACTTGGATCAAGTTTTTCATCACCAGTGATATCTAAAAGCCCCCACTGATTAACTTTATCTAATTGGTTAGATAGTGCAGTACCTGTTTTCTTTTTACTTGTAAAAGGATCATCTCTTAAAGTACGCGAAATTTCAACAATATTATTCGGATCAGTTACATCATAAACAGCTGTAACTCTCTGCCCATCGTCATTAGTAAAACTTATGGTCTCTGTAATATTACTAGAAGTCGCACCACTAGAAGTTCTAGAATTATATGTAGTCCTATAACCGGAAGGTCTTCTTAACGAATCTACATCGTCGAAAGTTAATGTTTCGCTTGAGGTATTTTCCACAAAACCATTAGATTGTGAAGTATTAGAATTATAAACAAAATTTCCATCATCATCTTTAGCTTCAGAATTTTTCTTAAGTGCTGAACTCATTACATGGAAAGGATTTGAAGGGTCCGAGATATCAGTTGTTACCGTTGAAAAAGTACCATCACCAAGATCATTTATAATAGTCGATAAAATTGTTACATTATAATTGTTATCGACAATGGTAGTTCGAAAACCAGTAGGATTACCTTTTTTATCGAGAGGAAAATCTTCATATGTTTTTGTAATAGTAGCTCCAGAGCTAGAAACAATAGTCTCTGTAGTTGTCCCAT
>Ga0169931_10011197_pt1 | contig 12679 bp, 13 predicted proteins | sample Kivu_15m_20L_FD_129675 | JGI IMG/M metagenome (GOLD analysis project Ga0169931, IMG submission 129675) | Freshwater microbial communities from Lake Kivu, Western Province, Rwanda to study Microbial Dark Matter (Phase II) - Kivu_15m_20L... | ecosystem: Environmental > Aquatic > Freshwater > Lake...
CGGCGCACCTCGCGGATGAGGTCCTGGACACGCAACAGGTTTGCTTCGGTGCTGTCGAGTCGCCGCTCGGCTTTCTCCTTGCGCTTGCGGTACTTCAACACGCCTGCGGCCTCTTCGATGATGGCGCGGCGGTCTTCGGGTCGGGCGTTCAGAACCGCATCGATCTGGCCCTGGCTGATGATGACGTGCTGCTGACGTCCGACACCCGCGTTGGACAGCAGTTCCTGCACGTCGAGCAGACGGCACTCGACTCCATTGATCGAGTATTCGCTCTCACCCGAACGGAAGAGCGTGCGACCAACAGTCACCTCGGTGAACTCGATCGGCAAGAGCCCCGAAGAGTTGTCGAGCGTGAGCACCACCTCGGCGCGGCCGAGTGCAGGACGCTTGTCCGTACCGGCAAAGATGACGTCGTCCATCTTCTGGCCGCGCACCGCCGAGGGTGCCTGCGCACCGAGAACCCACGCGATGGCGTCGACGACGTTCGACTTTCCCGAACCGTTCGGGCCGACGACGACGGTGACCCCTGGTTCCAACTCCATCACCGTGGTGTCGGCGAAGGATTTGAAGCCTTTCAGGGTCAGGGACTTGAGAAACACAGCGATCCGAACTTACAAGATCGGACCGTTTCGCACCGCCTCCCGCGGGTCGGTCAGCGCTGACAGACGGGACAAAAATGCGTGGATCGACCCGCCCCCGTGACGCGGCGGATGATCCCCCGGCCGCACGTGATGCACCTCTCCCCTTCCCGCGCGTAGACGCGGTGCTCGGTTTGGAAGATGCCCTCACGGCCGAGTGCGTCGACGTACTGCGTGTCGGACAGAGTCGACCCGCCGGCGGCAACGGCCTCACGCAGCACTTCGACGGTCGTCCGGTGCAGCAACTTCAACTGCGCGGTCGCGAGTGTGTCGACCCTGCGATCCCACCGCAGACGCGACCGATGCATGATCTCGTCGGCGTAGATGTTGCCGATGCCCGCAATCACTGCCTGGTCGAGAAGCACGGCCTTCAATCCGCGGCGGCGGCCCGCAACGGCCGAGCGGAATGCGTCGAAACTGAAGTCATCGACGAGTGGATCGAGGCCGAGTCGACCCACTTCGGGCACGAGGTCGTCATCGGGATTGAACACCACGACCTCGCCGAACGTACGGGGGTCGACGAATCTCAACTCGGTCGGCTCGGCCCCCTTGCGTTCGAGCCGCAGTGCGACGTGCGTGTGGGCCTCTCGCGGAGAGTCAGGTGCTGCGAGCAACAAGCGGCCGCTCATGCGCAGGTGCACCATCATCGAGTTGCCGTTTGCAAGATCGAAGAAGAGGTACTTGCCGCGTCGATGGCTCCCGACGAAAGTCTCTCCGAGAAGCCCGGCCCGCACCACGTCGGGGCCCGTACGGCGGACGCTGCGCAATCGACCGATGTCGACCTTGGTCACGCGGGACCCGACGACGGCTGCATCGAGTGACCTGCGCACCGTCTCGACCTCGGGCAGTTCGGGCATGTCGCTACTCAGCCGTCGGTCGGCTCGGGCAAACGACCGAGGGCACCCTCTGCCGCCACTTGCTCGGCGTTCTTCTTCGACGGACCCGTGCCAACGGCCTCGACATCGCCGACGATGACGCGGGCCGTGAACGTTTTCGCGTGGTCGGGCCCTTCGCTGTCGACCACGTACTTGGGTGCGGACAACCCGAGTCGAGCGGCGCGTTCTTGCAGCACGGTCTTTGCGTCGAGTTTGTCGATGTTGGGCAACGCGCGTTGCATTGCCGGCAGCAACAACCGCTTCACCTTCTCGTACGCGACGGCTGGTCCCGCATCGAGGTAGATCGCACCGATGACGGCCTCGAAAGCGTCGGAAAGAATCGACGTCTTCGTTCGCCCTCCTGCGGCGTCCTCGCCCCGTCCCAACAGCAAAGCCGGACCGAGATTCACCTGACGCGCCAGCGACGCAAGAGCCTTTGCGTTGACGACGCTCTTGCGCAAATCCGTCAGGCGGCCTTCGGGGAGTTCTCCGAACGTGGTGAAGGCAATGTCGGCAACGACCCAGCCAAGGACCGCGTCGCCCAGGAACTCGAGACGCTCGTTCGATTCGGGTGCGTCGAACTCGGCCTGCCACGAACGGTGCTGCATTGCCCGCACGAGCAGTGTCGGATCGGCGAACTCGTGATCGAACCCGGCTGTCAACCGGGCGAGCGCCTCAGGATCCGGATGAGACTCGACCATAGACGTAGTCGACGGCATCGCGCACCGTCTTCAGGTCCTGCAGGTCCTCGTCCTCGATGCGGAATCCGGCGACGACGTCGGCGAGTTCTTCCTCGAGGGCCTCGACGAGCTCGATGAGTGCCAGCGAGTCGGCGTCGAGGTCGTCGACGAAGGACTGTCCTTCGGAGATCGCACCCGGATCGATTTCGAGAATCTCGGACAGTTGGTTGCGAACGATCGCAAAAATTCCGGCCCGATCGATTGATGCCATGTCTGTCTCCTGTGGTGTTGCGGTTGGATTTTTGTCGTCATCCGTCGTTGACGGACGTGTTCGAGATTAGACCGATCGCCGAGCGGATGGCCTCGACCATGCCGGAATCAACCATTTCCTTTGCCACCTTGATGCCGTTCAGCATCGCGCGAGCCGATGACGAACCGTGCGAAATGATGCACACACCGTCGACGCCGAGGAGGATCGCACCGCCGTACGTGTCGGGGTCGAGCGATTCGTAGAGCGGAAGCAGCGCGGGAAGCAGCGCATCAGCGTGCACCTTCAGATCGGGACTGGAACCGAAAGCCGAAAAGAGCGCCCTGACCACCGTCTTCAGGCTGCCTTCGAGTGTCTTCAGGACGACGTTCCCCGTAAAGCCGTCGGCGACGACCACGTCGACATCGGGCGTCATGATGTCGCGACCCTCGACATTGCCGATGAAGTTGATTCCGGGTGCTACGGAGAGCAGTTCGTACGCCTCTTTGCGAAGGGTGTCGCCCTTGCCGGGTTCTTCACCGATCGACAACAGTCCGACGCGTGGCTTTGCGATGCCGAAGCGGCGCGCGGAATAGATCGAACCCATGACGGCGAACTGAACCAGCCAGTCGGCCTGTACTTCGGAGTTGGCACCGGCATCAAGCAGAACCGTCGGCGTGTGTCCGGGAACCGGGATCGGCGTGGCGATGGCCGGACGGTTCACACCTTTCACACGACCCATGCGCAAGAGGGCCGAGGCCATCGTGGCACCCGTGTTGCCGGCGGAGATCATCGCCGATGCCTTGCCGTCGCGCACCGCTTCGGCCGCGCGAACGAGGGTGGAATCCTTCTTGCGACGCACCCCGCCTGCTGGGTCTTCGTCCATCGCGATGACTTCGTTTGCGCGGATGACCTCGAGAGACGAGATGTCGACCGAAGTGAGATCGGCAAGGTTGTCGGGGCCGACCAGCACGCAGGGAATACCCGCAGCGACCGCGTCGAGGGCCCCCTTCAGGATTTCATCGGGAGCTCTGTCGCCGCCGAGTGCGTCGACCGCAACGGGAAGATTCACGAGGCGAGACTAGGCGACTTCGACGGCGGTACGACCCTTGTACCAACCGCAACCACCACACACCACGTGCGGCTTCTTTGCCGCGCCACAACGGGGGCACACGCTGCGCGACGGAACTTCCATGCGCATGTTCGCGGACTTGCGGCTGTGGGTCTTCGCCTTCGACTTCTTTTTCTTTGGTACAGCCACGATGGTCTCCGTTGGACGTCTTTCTCAGCCCCGAGAGGTTATCGGCGCGACGGGACTTTGCGCCCACCCACACTCAGCGGTCGTCAAGGCGCTCGCGCAGAGTCTCGAGGGCGGCCCAACGGGGGTCCGAGGTACCGACCGTGCAGCCACAGTCGGCCTCGGCAGGGTTCGACTTGTCTGCCCCGCAGACTGGACACAGCCCGGGACAGTCGGCGCGACAGAGGGGTGCGTCGGGCAGGGCGAGAAGCAGGTGCTCCCGCACGAGCGGCGCGAGAAGCAACTGCTCGCCCGCGAGTGGATAGGCATCGGGGTCGGTGATCTCGCGCTGGTACAACTCGCCGATCTCGACGTTGACCGTGTCACACACTTCGGAGAGACAACGCCGACACGTGTCGTGGTACGCGGCCGAGACCGTGCCACGCACGACGATTCCGGTGTTCGTGGATTCGAGATGAAACGCGATGGGTACGTCTTGCGTCGCGATGCGATCGTCACCGAGTTCGAGAAGGTCGCTGTCAACGGCAACGGCGATGTCCTTGACGTTGCCGACACGCCGCAGCACCTCGGCGACGTTGACGACGAGACCCGAGAGTGGAGATGTCACGACGACTCGCGGACGCTCAGAAGTGGTCTTGGTCGAAGAACCCCTGGATCTCGCCCGAGGGATCGGTCGGCTGCGGTTCGTCGGTCTCGGTTCGGTTGCCGATGGAAAGACGTTGGCGTCCCGTCGCCACGGTCTTCATGAGGCGGTCGAGCAGGATCTCGAAGCTGCCGAGTCGCTGGTCGAGGAAGTCTTCGGTCTCCATGCGCAGACGACGCGCGTCACCCTCGGCGTTCTCGACGACGGCTCGCGCCCGGGATTCGGCAGCACGAACGACTTCGGTGCGCTGCACCATGCGCTCGGCCTGCACACGTGCGGCCTCGATGATTTCATCGGCTTCGCGACGCGCCTTGTTGACGAACTCCTGTTTTTCGCGCAGCATCCACCGCGCCTGTCGCAGTTCCTCGGGCAGTCGCGCAAGCGCATCTTCGAGGATTTCGATGATCTCGTCGCGGTCGATGCGCGGCGTGCTGGAGAGCGGCATGTTCGGAGCCGACGCGATGATGTCGAGAGCGCGTCGCATGAGGGCCTCGGCATCGCCCATTTGGGGTTCTACGGGTTGTTGGTCGAAGTCGTCGTAACCGTCCTCGTAGCTCATGAGAACATCTCCTTCAGCGCCGCAGTGACGTTGTTCGGCACCATGGACGAAGGGTCGCCACCATACTGGGCGATCTCGCGGACGAAGCGGCTGCTCACCGACGAACGCTCGGGACTGCACGGCAGGTAGACGGTGGGAACGCCGGCAACCGCCAGGTTCGTGTGGGCCATCTGCTGTTCGATCTCGAAGTCACCCGAGTTGCGCAGTCCCTTCACGATGAAGTCGACGTCGGTGGCCTTGGCGGCGTCGACCGCGAGACCGGGAAACGCCTTGACCGAGTACTTCCCGGCGCACGGGCCGTCGGCTAGTGCGCCGTTGATGAGTTGGATGCGCTGTTCGACCGTGAAGACCCCACCGTGTTTCTCGGGGTTGTGAAGAATGGCGATGACGACGTGACCGAAGAGTCGGGACGCCTGTTCGATCACGTCGACGTGACCGAGATGTATCGGGTCAAAACTGCCCGGATAAAGAACCTTCGCCATGTACCGACAACGGTACAACCGCACAATCACGACTCGTCGGCATTCACCCCTTCGCGGACGAAAAACCCCACCGTTGTGCGCCCGTAGTCGCGCCGCCGGACCGCCTCCCAGCCACTTGGCACCTCGTCGTGCACCGCAGCCCGCGTCTCGGTCTCGATGACGAGCACGACCGAGGGAGGTGCCGCCTCGGCCGCCGAAAAAATCTCGTTCCAATGCGGGAAGCCGTAAGGCGGATCGGCGAGGACCAGCGTCGCATCGACGAGTTCTTCCCTGAGACGCAGGGCACCCGCAGCAGTCACGTCGCGGACGACGTCGAGCTGAACGACACGGGACACGTCGCCGATTCCGAGCGCGTCGATGTTCCCCTTCATCACACCGAGAGCACGACGGTCGTTTTCCACGAATGTGCACCGCGCGGCCCCGCGCGACAGTGCCTCGATACCGAGTGCACCGGAACCCGCAAAGAGGTCGACAACGACCGCGCCATCGACGGCATCGAGACTGCCGAGTGCATTGAATACCGCTTCGCGCACCTTGTCGGTTGTCGGCCGCGTCGCGTCACCTTCGGGGCCGTCGATGCGGCGACCCCGCAACTCGCCCGCAACCACACGCATGTGTGCAGTCTGTCAGGCAATAATCGAGCCGTGCAGCAACCACCGTCCGAGAGCATCTGCGTCGACTGTGGCGGAGTTGCCCACCTACTCACTCCCCCACGCGAGGACGGAACGTGGTTGGTCGGCGATGTCATCACCTACCGCTGCCGGGACTGCCGCGATCGATGGGACATCATCCTCGAGAGCGACGACGTCGACCCGCCCGACGCCTGATTTTCGACTACTCAATTTCTGACGAGTCAATTTCTGACAACAAAGTCCTCGCGGCCGCGATCCTCGATGAAGAGTCGCACCTCGTCGCGTATCTCGGGATGGGCCGTGAGGTCGGTGTCGTCGCCGACGAGATCGATTGCGACGTAGCGGGCCGCCTCGATGAGATCGCGGTCGGTCTTCAACGATGCGAGTTTGAGGTCATCGCTACCGCCGCTCTGACGCTTGTCCATGATCGTTCCTTCACCGCGTAACTGCAGGTCGACTTCGGCCAGTTCGAATCCGTCGGTCGAGGCGACGAGTGCCTCGATACGTGGCTTCATCTCGGCGATCAGTTCGTCGTCGGACAGTCGTGTGACGAGCCAACAGGTCGATGCCTTCTGTCCACGGCCGACGCGGCCGCGCAACTGGTGCAACTGCGCGATGCCGAATCGGTCGGCGTCGAGGATGACCATCTGGGTCGCATTCGGCACGTCGACTCCAACTTCGATGACCGTCGTGGCGACGAGCACATCAAGATCGGCACGACGTAAGGAATCCATCACTGCGTCTTTCTCGGCGGACTTCATACGACCATGCATGAGCCCGATGCGCAGGCCCGACAATTCCCCGTCTCGGAGTTCGGCGAAGGTCGCCTCGGCCGACGCAGCCTCGAGCTTCTCGCTCGCTTCGATGAGCGGACACACCACGTACACCTGGTCCCCGCGACCAACGGCATCGCGAACCGCGGACCACATCGCGCCCGTTTCGGCTTCACCTGAAACCGAGTGCGTGACGATGGGAGTACGGCCCGGTGGCATCTGATCGAGCACGCTGACATCGAGGTCTCCGAAGATCGTCAACGCGGCCGTGCGCGGAATCGGTGTCGCCGTCATGACCAGGGTGTCGGGACGGATCTCCGACATTTCGCGCAATCTCGCCCGTTGCTCCACGCCGAAACGATGCTGTTCATCCACCACCACCGCACCGAGCGACTTGAACTCGATCCCCTTCTGTATGAGGGCATGGGTTCCGATTGCGATGTCGATCGATCCGTCGGCCAGTCCGGCAACGACACGACGACGTTGTTCACCGGTGACGCGGTTCGTCAGTAGCTCCACTCGCACCGGCCGGTCGCCGAAGAGGTTTTCGGGGTCGGAGACGACGAGGCCGCCGAGCAATCGCGTGACTCCCGCAAAGTGTTGTTCGGCGAGGACTTCGGTCGGAGCCATCAAAGCGCCTTGGTAACCACCTTCTACGGCGGTCAACAACGTCGCAACGGCGACGACGGTCTTGCCGCTACCCACATCGCCCTGCAGGAGTCGATTCATCGGCACGGTCCGCGACATGTCGGCGGTGACTTCGTCGATGACACGACGCTGCGCCGACGTCAACGGAAACGCAAGATTCTCGATGAACTGCTCGACGAACACACCACGGGTCGAATGAGAGATTCCACGCGCGGACTGTTCGATGCGTTTCTTTTCCCGCACCAGATAGGTCTGCACGCGCAACAATTCGTCGAAGGCAAGCCGGCGTCGCGCACTTTCCATTTCGTCCGTCGAGGTCGGCAAGTGGATCGTCTTCATCGCATCGAAGCGGGGCACGAGTCCGTGTTTCTGGCGCACCGCTTCCGGCACCGGATCGACGACACCCCGTGGAGCACATTTGTGCAGCGCGGTCTCGACCCACTTCGCCATCTCCCATGTCTTCACCCCGTTGTCGCCGCTCTGTGGGTAGATGGGCACGATGCGACCGGTGCGGTCGCCGATCAGGTCGACGATGGGGTTCGTCATTTGCAGCGCACCCCGGTACGTGTCGGGTTTGCCCCACACCGAAATTGTGAGACCCGCATACAGCTGTCGACTGCGCCATGGTTGATTGAAGAAGGTGAGGGTGAACTTGCCCGTGTCGTCACCCACGCGAACGGTGACCATGGTTTTCCTGTTGCGTGTGGTTCGCTTGTCGACCGACAACACGTCGACAACGACCAACGCCGATGCACCCGGAGCGAGGTCGCGGACCCGACACTCCTGCGTACGGTCGACCCATCTGCGCGGGTAGTACATGAGCAAGTCGAGGACGTTGTCGACGTCCAATGCGTGGAGGTCGGCGAGACGCTTTTCGCCGATGCCCTTGAAACTGTCGAAGTTCTTGGCCTGCAGTTCGGCGAGGGTCAACGGACCCGCGCCGGGCTCTTCCGCGGGTTTGGCTTTCCTACTCGACACCGAACAAGTATGGATACAGCGGTTGGCCACCGTGGTGGACCTCGACCGTGATGTCCGGGTGGTGCTCTGCCATCCACGCCGACAATTCGGCCGTCATTTCGGCCGTCGCATCGGTTCCCGCCAACACCGTCAGGATTTCCCGGTCGGGAGAAATGAGGTGGTCGAGCAGTTGGGTCGTGGCAGCGCGCCAGGTTCCGCCGATCGCGACGATCCCGTCGCCGCGCACGATGCCGATCCAGTCGCCGGTTGTGATGGGGCCCGCGTCGCTGTCGGTATCGCGGACGGCCTGGGTGATTTCACCCGTCGCCACACTTGCGGCAGCATCACTCATTTCGCGCGCATTGTGTTCGGCCGACGCCTCGGGGTCGTACAGCACGAGAGACGCGAGCGCCTCGGGCATCGAACACGACGGCACGACACGCACTTCTTTTTTCGTCAGCTCGCCAACTTGGTTGGCCACCGGGATGATGTTCTTGTTGTTCGGCAACAGAACGATTTGGTTCGCGTTCATGCGCTCGACGGCGTCGAGAAGTTCGGCCGTCGAGGGATTCAGCGACTGTCCGCCGGATACGACGCCATGAACACCAAGTTGGCCGAACAGTTCGGCAATGCCATCGCCGCTGGCGACTGCGACCACGGCGCACGTCACGGGCGGCAGCGAACTCGAGTGCTGACCCGCATACCCGGGATGACCGGCGCGTGCGGGATGAATGACGTCGCCGGCCTCGACGCCGAGTTCGGCCTCCCGTTTGGCATGTTCGTCGGCAACTTCCTCGAACAGATCGGTGACGCGAATGGCCCGTGGACGACCACCCAGTTCGAGCGGCGCCTCGATCGCTGCACCAATGTCGTTCGTGTGGATGTGGCAGTTGTAAAGACCTTCGCCACCGACGACGACGATGGAGTCTCCGATACGACCCCACGCTTCCATGAACTCACGGTGTTGGGTGTCTTCCAGGTCGAGGAGGAACATGACCTCGTAACGCAGCTCGCTGACGTCGACTCCGTCGTCGGATGAGCGGTGCGCAACCGACTCGAGCGCGTCGAGATCGGGACCCGCCGATTCGTCGGGATCGGGCAGAGCCTCACCGGTCACCACGTGAAGGAACGAGTCGAGAAGCAGCAGATAACCCGCACCACCCGCATCGACCACGCCTGCCTGTTTCAACACGGGCAGCATCTCGGGCGTACGGCGCAACGCGTCGCCACCGGCTTCGCGCGCGGCACGCAGAACCGACGCAAGGTCGCCGCCCGTGGTTGCATGCGCGGCCGCGGCATCTGCCGACTCACGAACGACGGTCAGAATGGTTCCCTCGATCGGCTTCAACACGGCTTCGTACGCCGACTTCGACGCGGCGCGGAGTCCATCGGCGAGCCGCGGCGCGCCGACGCCCGAAGCGTCCGATGGCGCGAACGTTGCGGCGAGGCCGCGCAAGACCTGCGACAGGATCACTCCGCTGTTTCCTCGCGCACCCATCAGCGCGCCGTGGCTGATCCCACCACACACCGTCTCGAACGACAGCCCCAACTTCGCAACGCGACCATCGACTTCGGCAACGACCGCATCGAGGGTTCGCGCCATGTTCGTTCCGGTGTCGCCGTCGGGCACCGGATAGACGTTCAGGCGGTTGATCGCCGATTGATGGCGGCGGATCGTCTCTCGGAACGTGGCGACGACATCGCGGATTTGCTCGGCAGAGAGCTGGTCGGGGCCAGGCACGGGGCAGATCGTAATGATTCGACGCGCCGCGGGCGTTCCCCTTCTCGAATTGGGACTTCCCAAATTTGCTCCCGTTGTCGTCGGGAATCAGGTTCCGGCTGGTTGGGCCTCGGAAGGTGCGCTGTTAGCCTCATCTTTCATGTCGGCTAAGTGTCAGGTCTGCGGTAAGGGCCCCTCGTGGGGCATGTCGGTGTCGCACTCGCATGTGCGCACCAAGCGCCGCTGGAACCCGAACATCCAGCGCATCCGCGCGCTCGTCGGTGGCGCACCCAAGCGTCTCTACGTGTGCACCGGTTGCATCAAGTCCGGCAAGGTCGTCAAGGCCGGCCGCTAGTCCGCCGCGACCAAAGTCTGAGAGACTGAACCGCATGCAAGGGATCATCAAGGCGTACGACCCGGGTTCGGGCGACGGCATTGTCATCAGTGACAAAGATCTCAGCGAGTACAACCTCGCCCCCACCGCGCTCGAGGGCTCGATCTTCCGCATGTTGCGGCAGGGCCAACGCGTGGTTTTCACCCTCGATTCCGAGGGTCGGGCAACCGGACTGAGCCTCGGTTCCGAGTCCGACATGGGCACCCCCGGTTTCTGACCGGTTCACCCGAAGTTCTCGCCGCAGCCCCTCAGGGTTTATCGTTTTCCCACCGAGTTTTTCCGCTGGAAAATTTCGGTACCCCCGATCGAAAATCCCGCCAAGGAGGACGCGTGAGCGCCACCACCAAGAACGCCAAATTGCAGCAATGGGTCAAGGACTGGGCTGGAGTTCTCGAGCCGAAGGACATCTACTGGTGTGACGGGAGCGCAGGAGAGTACGACCGTCTCTGTCAACTGCTCGTCGATGCGGGAACGTTCACGAAGCTCGACGAGGCAAAGCGTCCGAACAGTTACTGGGCACACTCCGACCCGGGTGACGTTGCGCGAGTTGAAGACCGCACGTTTATCTGCTCGCAGGATGCGGCCGATGCCGGCCCGAACAACAACTGGCGCAAGCCCGAAGAAATGCGTCAGGAACTGACGACGCTGTACAAGGGCGCGATGAAGGGCCGCACGATGTACGTCGTGCCCTTCTCGATGGGACCGCTCGGCTCACCAATCGCCCACATCGGCGTGCAGCTCACCGACTCGGCCTACGTCGCGGTCAGCATGCGCATCATGACGCGTATGGGCCAGGGCGCACTCGATGTCCTCGGCGACGACCAGTGGGTGCCTTGCGTGCACTCGGTCGGTGCGCCTCTCGCAGCGGGTCAGCAAGATTCGGCCTGGCCGTGCAACCCCGACAACAAGTACATCGTCCACTTCCCCGAGACGCGCGAAATCTGGAGCTACGGCTCGGGGTACGGTGGCAACGCATTGCTGGGCAAGAAGTGCTTCGCATTGCGCATCGCCTCGGTGATGGCTCGCGACGACGGCTGGCTCGCCGAGCACATGCTGATCCTCAAGCTCACGAACCCGACAGGCGTTGCCAAGTACATCGCGGCAGCGTTCCCGTCGGCGTGCGGAAAGACCAACCTCGCGATGCTCGTTCCGACAATTCCGGGCTGGAAGGCCGAGACCATCGGTGACGACATCTGTTGGATGAAGTTCGGGGAGGATGGTCGCCTGTACGCGATCAATCCCGAGGCCGGCTTCTTCGGCGTTGCACCGGGCACCGGCTATGACACCAACGCGAACGCAATGGAAACCCTGTGGGGCAACTGCCTGTTCACGAACACCGCGCTCACGCCCGACGGCGACGTGTGGTGGGAAGGAATGAGCGACGATGCGCCTGCTCGCGCAACCGACTGGCGTGGCAACTCATGGACGCCGGAAACCGAAACGCCTGCGGCGCACCCGAACGCTCGCTTCACGGCACCGGCATCGCAGTGCCCGTCGATCGCGTCCGAGTGGGAAGACCCTCGCGGTGTGCCGATCTCGGCAATCCTTTTCGGCGGTCGTCGCCGCACCACCGTTCCGCTGGTGACCCAGGCGTTCGACTGGGCGCACGGAGTGTTTCTCGGTTCGATCATGGCCTCGGAAACAACGGCGGCCCAGGCCGGCGCCGTGGGCAAGTTGCGCTTCGACCCCATGGCGATGTTGCCGTTCTGCGGTTACAACATGGCCGACTACTTCGGTCACTGGTTGCGTGTCGGCTCGCGCGGCAAGGCGGAGAACCTGCCGCAGATCTTCTTCGTCAACTGGTTCCGCCGTGACGAAGATGGTCGCTTCCTGTGGCCCGGTTACGGCGAGAACAGCCGCATTCTCAAGTGGGTGTTCGAGCGTGTCGACGGTTCCGCGAAGGCCGTCGAGACACCGATCGGATTCCTACCGACACCGGCCGACCTCGACACCAGCGGTTTGTCGGTCAACACGGCCGACCTCGACACGATTCTCTCCGTCGATGTCACCGGCTGGCGCGAGGCGATCCCGCAGATTCGCGAGCACTACGCCACGTTCGGGCCGAAGCTGCCGAATCAGTTGATGGAGTCCCTCGACTCGCTCGACAAATCCCTCGCCAACGCCTAACGGTTCTCGGCGCCCTTTCGTAGGTTTCTCGGTGTGTAATTACCCG
>Ga0169931_10011198_pt1 | contig 12678 bp, 11 predicted proteins | sample Kivu_15m_20L_FD_129675 | JGI IMG/M metagenome (GOLD analysis project Ga0169931, IMG submission 129675) | Freshwater microbial communities from Lake Kivu, Western Province, Rwanda to study Microbial Dark Matter (Phase II) - Kivu_15m_20L... | ecosystem: Environmental > Aquatic > Freshwater > Lake...
ACTCGATCGTGATCGCACCGCCGACATTTGGCGCGAGCTGGACCGCGTTGTGGGCGATCGAGACAGCGGATTGGTCCGTTGGAAACCGTAGCACATGATTGTTCGCGGTGGATTGGGCCAAAGCCGAGCCACCGCCAGCGAGCAGCGCGGCAAGGAAGGTGCTTCTGGGCAAGTTCATGACGTCAGTCTCCGGATTCTGAGGCCGCCGCGTTGCGCCGATGGATCCTCCGGTCGGCGACCGGAAAGCATGATCCGCCGTGGGCCGCGTGACCCCGTGCATCTCAAGAGAGCCGATCGCGCCGATCACGAGACAGGCCCATGCCGTAAATTGCCCAAGATTCCAGCCACGTGCCCCCTTCCTGACACGCGGCGGTGGAACGACTTGGCCGACCGGAGCCTGCCCGAGGCCGGACGAATCGACCTGGAGCGCCCGGATCGCGCCAGCCAGAAGCCGCGGATCGACCCGCCCCGACGCCGATGCCCCCAGCCTCATGACCCACTCAGCATGAAGACCATGCGGTCCGTCTCCTCCATCAGGCGGGACTGGGGCACGCCGTCATCCCGCAAGGCCTGCTCGACCTCGGATCGCAGCCTCCGCTGCACCAGTTTCGCGTCGGCCTTCAGGTCAAGCAGCGCACGCCCGGTGCGAGCCGCGATGGCCTCGTAGGTCATGCCCTCGACGAAGTGCAACTGAAACACCTCCCAGGCCGCCTGGCGTTGCGAAGCCTCCAGACCCTCGAGCGTGGCGTTCAAAGCCCCCGCCACCACCGACTCGGCCCAACTCCGTTCCATGGCCCTGGCCGCGTCGGGCTCGTGCAGCGCTGGCAGGTCGAGCAGTTCCAGGCCCGCCGGATCTCGAATCTCCAACGGCTTGCCGCCGATCCGGCCCTCACGCACACGCTCCCGCAGATGCATGACAAGACCGTTGGCCAACCATCGCCGCAACGGCAGTGCACTGTCCACCCACTTGGCAAGATAGTCGTCCCGGCCGAGTCGACTGGCGAAGAAGCCGTTCACCAGGTCCGCGCTCTCGCCCATGGTTCGGAAACTGCTGCCCTGCACGTACACCCGGAGCGGCTCAAAGTAGCGCTGCATGACGTGAACTCGGAGCTCGGCCAGCGTGCGGTCTCGCACCTGCGGATCCGTGCTGGCCAGCGCGCCCCGCAGCGTCTCCACGATCCAGGTGCGATGCGTGGTTGGGAACACGTCATGATGCGACGAAGATGGCCTGGACATCGATCTTTGGAGGCTAGGGCCGCATGACAGACCCGTCTCCACCGAACGGAAGACGTGCGAGGGCTTCGTGAGACACGGCGAGTGATCGGAATTGTTTCATCCCCACCCCCCTCACCGATACCGCGCCGCGATCCTCGGCATCAGGTACTGGTCGAACGCCGTCTCCAGGTCATGCCGCGGACTCCACCCCCAGTCGCCGCGGGCGGCGCTGTCGTTCACGTCCTCGGGCCAGCTGTCCACGATCGACTGCCGCCCCGCATCGGGCTCGAACGAGATCCGGGCCTTCGGGAACCGCTCCATCACCAGCCGCTCGAAGTCCCCCGCGCTCGGCGAGAAGCCCGCCACGTTGTACACGCAGCGCGTCAGCCGCTCCTTGGGGGCCGCGGCCAGCTTCAGCAGGGCCTCCACCGCGTCCGGCATGGTCATGAACGGGATCCGCGTGTCGCGCCGCACGAAGCAGGCGTACGCGTCGCCCTGCGCCGCCGCATGGATCATCTCCGGGCCGTAGTCGCTGGTGCCGCCGCTTGGCAGCGTGTCCGCGCTGATGATGCCGGGAAAGCGGATGCTCCGGAAGTCGATCGGGCTGGCCACGCGGTCCTTGGCCAGCTTGCGGTAGTGGCTCTCGTAGTAGCGGCCCAGGTGCTCGCCAGCCAACTTGTTCACGCCGTACATGGTGTGCGGCTCCAGGAACTGGTCCTCCTTCACCACGCCGGCGCGCCGCTTGGTCTCCAGATCGGGAATGCCGTACGCCGCGATCGAGCTGGGGAACACGAACTTGACGCGTCGGCCGTGACTTCGGGCCTGCTCCGCCGCCAGCTTGAGCAGGTTCAGCGTGCCCACCACGTTCACCTGATGCGCGGTCTCGGGCGCAAACTCCCCCCGCGTGCTCAGCAGCGCGGCCAGGTGGAACACCTCATCCACCTCGTACATGGCCAGCAGCCGCTCCAGCAGCTGGGCGTCGCACACGTCTCCCACGAAGGCGTTCTCGCAGTGCTCCCGCACCGACGGATCCAGCTCGCGGATGTCCATGGCGACCACGCCGGTGCCCTCACGGGCCGCCAGCACCTGGATGAGCGCATGGCCCATCTCGCCGCCGGCGCCCGTGACCAGCACCGCGCGGCTGCGACGCAACCCAGAGAGCGGACGGTCACCCACCGCCGCGAACACGCCCGACTTGCCTGGACTCACGGCTCCACCTTGAACCTGGAAAGGACGGCCTTGGCCTTGAGCACGCCTTCGAGCTCGTCACCCGGCCCGTTGAACTGGATCATCACCGGCCCGCGGAAGTCCGTCTGTCGGATCACCCGCATGCAGTACTCCGTGGGGAACCTCGCCGAGTCACCCTTGTCGTCAAAGGCGGCGTAGTCGGCCAGCACGCACGCCGCGAACGGCGCCAGCAGGCGCAGGCCCGTCATGCGATGAAACTCCTCGCGGGCGTCCACGCGCCAGCCGTCCCAGGCGGGCTCCACCCGCACCACCGGATCCCCGAGCCTGTTCATGGCCGCCGCCACGAAGTTGCCCTGGCTGCTCATGCCGCCCAGCAGGCGCACCACCCCCTGCACACCCGCGCCCTTCAGGACCGGGACCAGCGACTGCAGTCCCTCGCCCACGCGGGCCGACTGCTCCTCCCAGGTGCCCGTGCCCCGGATGTCCAGGCCCACGCCCACGCAGCCGAGCGCCGCGGCCCGCTCCATCCAGGGCTTCAGTCGCTCGATCCATGCGGACCGCCCGGCCGCATCCACGGCGGCCAGTCCCGGGCCAAGCTCCGGATCCAGCAGCACGCCCCGCACTTGTGCGGCATCGCAGGCCGCCCGGATCGACCGGACCCGATCCACCGTGAGTTCGCCCATCAGGCCCGCGCTCCAGTTCAGCCGGCCCACGCCCACCTTGCTCCGCACCAGATCGGGCAACCGCTCGGCGGTCAGGCCCTCGCCGCACAGCCTTCGAAAGGACATCTGCGAGACGCCCATGGGATTGGCGGCGGCAAGCTTGCTCCTGTCCGTGACGCGGCTTGCCGGGCCGGGCTGCCCGGGCACGTCCACCGGCGCCTGCTGCCCCGCTGCCTGACTGCAGGCGGTCAGGCAACCACCGCCGATCGCGGCAAGGAAGGTTCGTCGGGAGAGCGGCATGTGGGGCGGCACCCGTCTCAGGCGTCGCCGGGCACGCGGTGCTGGTGCGGATGCGAGAAGCGCTCGGCCATGTCGTCCACACTGGTCCAGCGGTGCGCCTTCATGTGGGCCACGGTGCTCACCAGCGCCACCACCAGCGGCACCACGCCAAAGGCCACGATCACCCGGCCCTGCTGCTCCACCGGCAGGTAGTCACCCACGATCAGGCCCGCGAAGGCGGCACAGGAACCGTAGAGCACCGCATTCAACAGGAAGAGCCGGACGGCGTGCCGAAAGCCCATGGGTCGGCCGGCACCGCGACGCGCATGGGAAGTGGTTTCGTGACCGTGGGACATGTCGCAAGTCTATCGGCCGCCCTGGTGCCAGCCGCTGAACAGTTCGGTGCTGAAGTAGCGCTCCATCCGGTCGCAGAGCACGCTCAGGATCACGGCGCCCGGCGGAAGGCGATCGGCGGCCCGCATGGCGGCCGCCACGTTCAGGCCGCTGCTGGGTCCCACCGGATGCCCAAGACGGATCAGTTCCCGCGTGACCCGCAACGCCTCCTCGTCGGCCACCTCGATCACGTCCAGATGATCGAACGACTCGGGCCGATACAGGTGGCTCATGCCCTCGAGGACGCCCGGAATCCGGCTGGAAAAGCTGCATTGCTCCACGGCGGCGAAGCAGTCGCAGCAGGCGGCGCCGGAACCGGCCACCGGGCGCGCCGCGAAGGCGCGTGCCTGGAGCCCGGCGTCCTCCACCGCTCGGCGCATGCCCTCGAGCGTGCCTCCGGTGCCCACACCGCTCACATAGGCGTCCACGCGGCCACCCGGCAGCTGCCGAAGCGCCTCGCGCATGGTGCCGCAGCGATGGGCCTGGGCGTTCTCCGGATTCTCGAACTGCCGCGGCTCGAAGGCGCCGTGCGCCGCGGCCCAGGCCCGGCACGCCGCGAGCGAACCCACGATGCCCTCGGCCTTGGGTGTCAGATGCACCTGGCCGCCGTAGCCCGTGATCATCCAGACCCGCTCCTGGCTCACGCCCTCGGGCATGAAGGCCGCAAACTGCAATCCCAGCCGCGCGCAGACCATGCTCATGGCGATGCTGGTGGAGCCGCTGCTGGCCTCGGCCACCCAGTCACCGGCCTTCAATCGACCCTGCCGCCATGCATGGCAGAGGATGTGGGCAGCGATGCGATCCTTGGTGCTCCCCGAGGGATGCATGTACTCGGCCTTGCACCAGACCGCCGGCCGATCCGCGCCCAGTTGCACCCGCACCAGCGGCGTGGACTGCACGCACACGCCCATCTCGGGCAGTTCCGCGACTTGGGGGGCCGAAACCGGCATCGCGAAAGTGTAAGGAACCGTCGAACCGATCTTGTCCTGTGGCCGCATGGGCATCACAATGACGGACATGGGCTTCCGCCTCCTCTCGATGCTGCTCGTGCTCTCCATGGCGTGGCCATGGACGCCGGTGGCGATCGGCGGGGCTGCCCAGACCAACGCCGTCTCCACCTGTTGCGGCCAGGACTGCGCGTGTCCGCCGGCCGACTGCCCCTGCTGCATCCAGGAGGCGCCTGCGCTGCCTGCGGTCCCGACCCGCACCACCACCTCCTTCTCCGCAACCCGGGAGTTGGATCGGCTCGCCGCGGATCTTGTGCGGGTCACCGGGGTGCAGGTCGTGCCTGAGCATGGCCCGTCGCGGCTCGTGCCGACCAACCTCCGGCCGCACGACACCGCATGTCGCGGCCGTGCCGTGCTGCTTCAGTCCTGCCGTCTCCAGACCTGATCGGGGATCTCGTGCGCGCGCTCCGCGCGCCCAGCGGCCACCCGCACGTCGCGGGTCAGGCGGCCGATCCGGCGATCGCCGGACCTTCGATCCCCCATTTCAGGAGACCAGATCATGCATCCCACCTTCCGCGCCATGCTAGCGCCCGCCATCGCCCTGGCCGCCGTGCTCGGCGGCTGCGAGTACTGCCTTGTGGAGCGCAGTCCCGAAGCCGAGAAACTTCTGCACGACGACACCGTCCTGACACGCTCGCCCGCCCAGATCCAGGTGATGGGCATGAGTTGCCCCAAGTGCGTCAGCAACGTGGACATCCAGCTCATGCGCGTGCCCGGCGTGACCCGGAGCGCCATCGACATGTCCATCGGGGTCGTGCGCGTGGAGTTTGATCCCTCGCGCGGCATCACCCGGGCCGCCCTGGCCAAGGCGGTCGACGACTCGGGTCTCACCGTCACCTCGATCCAGGAGGGCTGATCCCATGCGAACCATGCTCGCGCTGACCGCGCCGGCCGTCACCTGCGCCGCACTGGCCCAGGAGGCCAGCTTCACCCCCGCCGCCACCATGCCCTCGCCGGGTGCGTGGGTGGTGCACACCATGTTCAGTGGCGGCACCTTCGAGTCCACCGGGCCGCAAGGCGTGGACGGCTACCTGATGTCCTACAACACCATGGTCCAATACGGGCTGGTGCCTGGTCTGGCCATCGAAGGCAGCCTTCCGGTCTACAACGGCAGCCTTGGTTCCACGGATCCCGCCAAGCGGATCCTGGGCACGGGACTGGGCAACCTGGAGGTGGACGTGAAGCTGCGGCTGCTTCGGGTGGACTTCAACACCATCGACACGCTCCGAATCGCCGCCACCGCGGGCGTGCAGGCGCCCACGGCCACGGGCGACTACCGCGGCACGGCGGTGAATCCGTATCTGGGCGGCGCACTCACGTGGATCGCCGGACGGCACGGCGTGGGCGCCAGCGCGCGGTGGATGTTCACCACCGGCTCCACCTTCGATCCCAACTTCGGCGACTTCACCAGCGCCGACATGATGCATGCGGCCGCCAGCTACATGTACCGTCTGGCCCCGGCCGAGTACGGCAGCGAGCACAAGGAGGCGTGGTACGCCAGCGTGGAGACCACCGCCGTCTACGAGACCAACGGCGACGCCCAGGTCATGCTCGGCCCGGGCATCCTGATGGAGGGCACACGGTTCGCCTTGGAGATGGCGATCCAGTTCTCGCTCTGGCAGGAGTCCACCAACCGCGGGGACTCGCTGTTCACCGCCATGGTGGGGCTGCGGTTCCTGTTCTAGAGGGATCCGCGCCAAGGCGCTTCGCGTTACAATTGCGGCCCCGCGCGGCGGCCCGCCTGCCGTGCCATGCCACCTTAGCTCAGCGGTAGAGCGGAGCTTTCGTAAAGCTCAGGTCACGGGTTCAAATCCCGTAGGTGGCTCTGCGCCTACCGCACGATCATGCGGATCGTCTCGCGGGGCCCCAGATTCAGGGCTCCGTAGCACGCCGCGGCGGCATCGGAGACCTGCCCGGCGCCACCGGTCATGATCTCGCGAAGCCGCTCCACCTGTCCCGGGTCCGCCCTGTCGCCAAAGCGGCGGGCACTGGCCGCGGCCGCCCGGAGCAGGCCTGCCTGCTCCTCGGCATCCGCCGGCTCCAGAGCCTTGCTCAGCAGCGCGCGCTGGGCAGCCTCCGTGGGCACCCAGGCCAGCACCTCGGCCACCACCATGCGAAGGTCACCGGACTGCTCACGAAGGGCGTCGATCAGGTCCAGTTCCGCGTCCTGCATGCGGAACACGCCGCCCCCCGACTCGCCGATGCGGGCCAGCGCGCTGGCGGCCGCCATGGCCATGGTGGCGGACATCTCGGGCGTGGAAGCGCCGCCGCCCGCCCGCTCCTGCAGCACCTGCACGGCGCCAAGGAAGGTGTCGGGGCCGTCACCAAGCATCCACATGTTCACGCCGCGGTCCTCACGCAGGCTGCGATCCAGCAAGCCACGCTCGGTCTCGGGCACCGCCAGCAGCAGGAGCGAGCCGCCGGTCACGGACTCGCCGCGCACCAGCTGGCTCTGGTTGTTCACCGTGGCGGCCGATCCGGCAACCACCACCATGTCGGGCATGCCGCGGCCGGTCAGCGCCGCGCGAAGCCCGTCCATCGAGCGATCGCCGGCCAGCAGCACGAATCCCGCCTGCTGCAGCCAGCCTTCGATCACGCGGCGATCCTCGTCCTGCTCGGCCAGCACCGCGGCCGAGGGCCGGCCACCGGCCCGCATGGCCGAGGCCAGGATCGGCACCACGCTGTCGCAGCGGCCAAAACTGGAAGAGGGCATGGCCGAAGCCCACGTGAGCGCCGCCTCCAGCCGCACCAGCCGGTTGGAGCTTTCGAGCGCGCGGTTCATGGGTCCGCTCTCTCCCGATGCCGTCAGGCTGGCGGCGCTGGCGGTCCGGGCCAGCACCCGGATGGCCGAGAGCTGCAGGCCCGGATCGCGGATCTCCTGGGCCAGCGACAGCACCTGCTGGGCCACGCCCGGTCCCGCGGCCATCACCATGGCCTGCGGGGAGAGCGAGCCGTCCTCGCCTTCGGTCCCCTCCGGGGCAAGCCGGAGTCCCGCGGCCAGGTACACGCTCAGGGCCAGGCTGTCCTGGTCATCCAGACGCATGGCCTCGGTGGCGCACCGCTGGGCCATGGTGTCCAGATAGGCCTCGGATGGCAGTTCGCGTGGCATCAGCCCGTGATCCGAATCGAAGTTCCAGAGCACCTGCATCCCCTCGCTCGGGTAGGGAAGCAGACCGTCGCCGCCCACCAGGTAACTGCGGGCCAGCGAGGTCCACAGCGGTGCGGGCTCCATGGAACCCACGCCGATCCGCGACATGGCGTTCATGGCGGCGCTCTTCACGTCACTGGTCACGCCAGGCTGAGCGGCCAGCGAGGCCAGCCACGGCGCCGAGACGCGCGAGCCGATCGAGCCGAGCAGTCGGCACACCACCAGCTGACGAGAGGCCGGCAACTGCAGCAGCGCCTCGCACAGCGGCACCGCGGCGGGCCGACCGATCTGCAGCAGCGCCCGCTCGGCCATCACGCCCATCTGCGTGTCCTGACCATCCATGATCACCTTGAGCAACGGTGGCACCGCAAACGCGCCGGCCGCCTCCAGCCGCTGCATGGCAAGCGCCTGCTGCCGAAGCGTGCCCGTGAGTTGCGAGACCGACTGGCGAATCCGGACCGGATCCCGCGCCATGGCCAGCCGCCCGGCCTCCAGCTTGGACGAGAGCATCTCGGAGAGACGGCTCACGCCCTCCATGGAACGGCTGGCCGTCACCGCGCGGTCAAAGCGTTCGCCCAGACCGGCTCGATCCACCATGTCCGCCATGGCCTTGTCCGAGAGTCCCGGCGCCAGCAGCGTCTCGGCCGCCGCCTTGGCCAGGTCCGGTCGCCCGATGAGCACGGTGTGCATCCAGGCTTCCAACGCCTCCTGCTGCTGCGGCGTGGCCGGCACGTCGGCCGCCGGTTCCTCGGCGGCGTCGCCCTGGTCCCCACCACCTCCGGTCAGTTCGTCGATTCGGGCCTGCACCTTGCCCCGCACCATCTGCATGCCCATCCTGGCCTCCGGCGGCACGTCACCCATCTGGGCCAGCTGCGCCTCCATCATCGCCAGCATCTGCCGAAGCTGCTCGGGGTCGCTGATCTGCGCCAGCTGGGCGTCGAGCATCCGCATGGCCTGCGCCATCTGCGCCGCCATCTGGGCCGATGAGGGCACGTCGCTCTCGTCGTCCGCGGGCTCCTCGTCGTCACCGGTGTCCCCCTGGTCCATCGGCTCGTCGCCGGAGGCGGGCGGCTCATCCGCGGGCGTGTCCTGCGCCATGGCGGGCACGGGACACGCAAGGAGCGAGAGGAAAAGCGCAAGCGCAAGGGCAAGGGGCATTCGATGGGTCTCCACAGATGCGGCCGCCGTGGCCGAGGAGCGGGAAAGGTACCGAATTCGCCGCACAGGCGACGTGCCAGGCGGTCGCTATCCTGCGGTCGTCGAGGTGTCCCGGGGGAGGATCCCGGGCACCAATCCTGCTCTTCGCGGCATGCGGCGAGCAGGTTGAGGGAAGGCGGTGAAAATCCGCCGCGGACGCGCCGCCGTGACGGGCGCGGAGCCCACGGGCTCCGCAACGCGTCGCCCAGAAGCCACTGGCCCAGCTTGGGCCGGGAAGGCGGGCGACGTGCACCCGAAGCCGGAAGACCTGCCTCGACCTTCGGTCCGAACCCCCGCGCCATGGGGTCACGGACGGCCTCCGATGGATTGGAGGACGGCGTTGCGTCTGGAACCATTTCAACGGCTTGCCTGCGCCGTCGCCGTGGCGCTGTCCGGCGCGGCCGCGGCGCGTCAGGCTCTCCACGCGGTGCGTGTGGTCGGCTATTCGGCTGGCACGGGTGCGGCCCCCGGCCATCGAAACCCGGCCGCGGCGCTGGGCGATCCCGCTCGCATGACGGGCTTCATGGGCAGTCAGGAGACCGTCACGCCCTTCCAGCCCGCATATCGGGCGGATCAGGTGGTGTCGATCGGCGCCGGTGGTTGGATCGAGCTGGAACTGGGCGCCCCCGCCACCAACGATCCGTCGCATCCCTTTGGCGTGGACTTGATCGTGTTCGGCAATGCCTTCTTTGCGGACATGGTGCCTGGAGCCGGCGTACCGCTGTATTGCGCGGGCGAAGGCGGATCGATCGAGTTGAGCGAGGACGGACAGACCTGGTTCACCGTGCCGGGTGTGACCGCCGACGGCCCGATGCCCACCATGGGATGGGTCGACGCGGGTCCGTACGACATCCTGCCGGGAGCCGTGCCGACCGACTTTCGCAAGCCGATGGATCCCGCGATCACCGAGTCGGACCTGATCGGGCTGGACTACGCGGACGTGGTGGCCGTCTACGGAGGCTCCGCCGGAGGCGTGGGCGTGGACCTGGCGTGGGTGGGCCTGCAGCGGGCACGATTTGTCCGCATCTCGCACGCGGTCGGCGGCGTCGGAAGCCCCGAGATCGACGCCGTGACCGTGCTGGCCGCCGCGGCGAGCCCCGCGGACCTGGATGGCAACGGCACGGTGGATGCCGGCGACATCGGCGTGCTGCTCACGTACTTCGGCCAGGTCGGCGGGCCCGCGGACCTGGACGGCAGCGGCATGGTGGATGCCGGCGACATCAGCGTGCTCCTGCTGGAGATGTCCTGATGCCACGCGGACTCACGCTGGTCGAGGTGACCGTGACCATGGGCGTGGCGGGCACGCTGCTGGCGCTCTCCATGAGCGGCTTGAGCGCCGCGTCGGACCGGGCTCGGTCCGAGCGTTGCCGCAGCAACCTGCGGCAGATCCATCTGGCCAGCCAGGGCTACGCCGCTTCGCAGCAAGGGCACCTGCCGCCGGCGATCCTGTACTTTCAGCGAGGGGGATCGCTCCGCACGCTGGCATGGGACTTTGAGCACCGTGGTGGCCACGCCCGACCCGGCTCCATCTGGAAGTTCACCGACCATCCCACCGAGGTGCAGCAGTGCCCGGCCTGCCGTGAGGCGAGCACCTTTGGCGCGGACCCGTACACGGGCTACCACTACAACACCAGCTTTCTGGGGGCCGAGGGATTGCTGCCCTCCTCCGCCGCCGATGGCTCGGTTCAGGATGGATGGAGCCGCGTGCGTCTGGGCGTGGGTCCAGGCCAGTGGCGGCGAACGGAGAGCGTGGCCGTGTTCGCTGACGGCGGATGGCGCGGCGGCGCCAACAAGTTCATGCGGGCGCCCGAGGCCCGGGTGGAGAACGATCTGGCCATGGTCCATGCCGGAGGGAGCGCCTTTCGGCACCGAGGCCAGTGCAACGTGGCCTGGCTGGATGGCCACGTGGACTCGGCGGGCGAGCCGCACCGGGGCGAGCGGTCCACGCCATCGCTTCTGAAGCACGTGATGGACTGGCCCCGGAACGGCTTCCTGAGCCCGGATGATTCCGCCTACGATCCGCGTTGAGGAGAAGCGATGCGCGTCGACCGATGTGTCTGCCACGGCGTTTCCATCCAGGACATCCTGGAACTGGCCAGGTCGGAGAAGCTCACGCCGCAGCAGTTGGAGGATCGCCTGATCTGCGGCACCGGCTGCGGCATCTGCCAGCCCTACGTGCGTCGGGCGCTCCGAACCGGCCAGACGGTGTTCACCCAGGTGGTGCGAGACGCGGACGAGCCGAACCCGCCTCGGCTCAGGCAGGACGCCTGATCACGGCCGAAGGCGATCGACCGAATCTTCGCTCCAGGTCTCGCCACGGGATGCGCATGGCGGTGGGCCGGCCATGCGGACAGTTGGTGGACCGCTCCACCTGAGCCAGCTGCTGCAGCAACGCCGCGATCTCCGCCTCGCCCAGCGCGTCACCCGCCTTCACCGCGGCCTTGCAGGCCATCATGTCCAGCACATCGGCCAGCAGCGATTCACCGTCGCCGTCGGCGCGGAAATCCTCGCGACCCAGCCACTCGCGGAGCAGCTCCAGGGCATCCACGCCGCGCTCCAGCAGGAACACCGGCTCGGCATGCACGGCCAGGCTTCGCGGGCCGGCCGCCTGCACGTCGTAGCCCAGTCGCTGCAGCAGCGCCTGGGCCTCCTCCAGGCGCTCCAGCTCCAGGGCTGTGGCGGATTCCACACGCGGGGCCAACAGCGGCTGACAAGCAAGCGGTCCACCCAGCACCTGCGCTCGCAACCGCTCGAACATCACGCGCTCGTGCAGGGCGTGCTGGTCCACCACCACAAGCCCCTCGGCATCGCTGGTCACAAGCCAGGCCCGGCCCGCCTGCAGAAAGCGCGGCGCCACCACAGGTGCCGGCAACGGCGTGTCCGGCTGGGCAAAGATGGCCGCCGCCGCGGCGGGCTCGCTCAGGACGTGCCGCACCCGCCCAAAGTCGAAGCCGGCGGCACCTGCATGCGCGACCGGCTGGTCCGGGCCGCCGGACGCGGTGGGCACCCACGGAACGCCACCTGCTCCACCCAACTCAGGCATCAGGTTCGCGGACCGCAACGCCGTCTTCACCGCGCGATGCACCAGTGCGTGCACCGCGGCGGGCTGCCGAAAGCGCACTTCGCTCTTGGCCGGATGCACGTTCACGTCCACCTCGCGCGGGTCGATCTGGACGCCCAGGAAGCCCACGGGCGTTCGACCCGGCTCGATCAGGCCCCGATAGGCCTCCCGCACCGCATGCATCAGGCCCCGATCGGCGATGGGGCGACCATTGAGGGTCAGCCGCAGCCCCTTGGCATTGGGTCGGGCTCGCTCCGGACGGGCCAGTCGGCCCCAGACATGCAGCGGCCGATCCGCACCCAGGGCGCTGGAGACATCCACTTCAAGTGGATCGGGTCCCAGCCCATCACCCAGGACATCCATCACACGTCGCTCCGGCTCCTCCACCGCCGGCAAGTCCAGGCTGCAGCGGCCGTCCTGCCACAACGTCAGGGCCACGCCCGGGTGGCCCAGGGCGATCCACTCCAGCACCTCGCTCACGCGGGCCGCCTCGGTGGGCTGACTCCGCAGGAACTTGCGTCGCGCCGG
>Ga0169931_10011199_pt1 | contig 12677 bp, 5 predicted proteins | sample Kivu_15m_20L_FD_129675 | JGI IMG/M metagenome (GOLD analysis project Ga0169931, IMG submission 129675) | Freshwater microbial communities from Lake Kivu, Western Province, Rwanda to study Microbial Dark Matter (Phase II) - Kivu_15m_20L... | ecosystem: Environmental > Aquatic > Freshwater > Lake ...
TCTACGAAGACGACGCGCGCGGCACAACCTACGATCACAACCACACCGCGATCGTGGCCCTCGCCAGCTGGCTCGGCGACGCCTTCCCATCCGGCGAGAGCGAGCTCACCCGCCGCCACACGCAACGACTCCAACAGTTTCAAACCACTGCGGAGCAGGTCGCGCTGGCCAACTCGATCGATACCCGACTCCGCGAGGCGATCGCCGACGGCTCCTTCCCGCTACCCGAAGGGTGGAGCCTCGTGGCCGTCGCGCTCGACCGGCAACAAGGCATCACCGCCCCCGCGGTTAGCTTCCTCCACGGCCTTGTGGCCGTCGTCCTGCGCGTGCTGCCTACCGGCAGCGGGCGTGTGACCCCGTTCCGAACGCCCCGCTTCGATGTGCTCTACGACGGCGAGCCAGGAGAGTCGCAAATCCACGAGGAGGCCGTCACCCGCGGCCTCGTCACCCTGCTCGAAACCCTCTTCCCAAGCGAAGCCTCCCCAGATGCCACAACCCCGATCGAAGGCTGAACCCGAGGCCCGGTCAGCGCCCCGGTGAGAAGGGACCTAAGCCCTGGCGGCGGGTTCGTCTTCGCACGAAGGTGCTCTGCCATCGCGCGCATGACTGGCATCACGTCGCCAGGAAATCGCTCGCGGTCCATGCTGAACAGCACATAAGGCCCAGCAGAGACCTGAACCGGCTCCGTCGTCCCCTGCCGAAGCGCGATAAGCACTCGAAAAATCACGCCCTCTGTTCAGCACAACGTGGATGAAACCGTTGCGGGGGCCCTCGATCCATACGACCCGCCACCCGACGACCTCGAAGCCCACGGCAAGCGGCAGGAGAAACTCCCGCGTCACGGCAGTGATGGACACACGTTGCTCGCTCCCCGCGCCCCGGAGCGAGCCCTTGGAGAGACGCCGCCTCAGCACGAGAAAGCCAAGAAACACCTGCAGCATTGCCACGATAGCGATGGTCCAACGGACCCGGGGAGACTGCAGGCGATCGGCGAAGGAAGAGACGTCAATCACGATCTTGAGCAAAGCATATGCAACGCTCGAACCACCGTAATCGCGGAAGTTCACAGAGCGAGCAACGGTCGCCACAGGCGGCACAGCGATCGCGAATCCAACGGCGGCCCGCGCGGTTGCCGCCGCCTCGATCGCCGATCGAGCCGCGGTCAACGACGTGGCCTACCCCCGCTTGCGGCCGAGCCGTCGCAGTGACTCAAGGAGCGAGGCCTCGTCGTGCCCGGCGAGGTCATCGGCGTGCTGGAGCAGAAGATCCACCGCCACCCGCACGAGGGTGTTGTCGGTGATCCGATCGCCCTTCATCCCACGACGGGCCTTCGACAGGCGACGGGCCAGACGGTGCAGCCCCTCCATCTGCTCATCCCGGAAGCGAACCTCCTTCCGCGTCAGCCGGAGGTACAACGGATCGCTCTCGCCCTCGGGCTCGTCTTTGACTCTGGTAGTCCGTGACTTCGCATCTTCCGAACTCCGCGCCTCCGAACGCGAAGCTGCGTCGTCACCCGTCGGAACTGACTCACGGACCTCCGCAGTCACAGACTTCGGTACTTCACGAGTCCCCGAGTCTCCCGCACTTTCAGGCTCTGCAACGTCGGAAGTCACAGAGTACCGACGTGCACGGGTCTGCGTCGTGGTGGCGGAGTCCGGGACCACGCCCTGCGTCTCCGTCGCGGCCCCAGGAAGCACCCTGACCGCAGGAGCAGCCTTCGCGGCGACCTCGCGGGCCTCGGGCTCCTTCGCGACTCTGTCACTCACAGGGGTACGAACTTCCGGAGTTGGAGCCTTCAGCTCCTGGCTGAGAAAATGAGCGAGGCCCCGGCGAGGCTTGTTACCAGTCACGGAGCACCTCATCGACGACGCGGCGGTAGTCTCCCGCAGCCTCCTTGCCGCCCGCCCCTGCGTAGGCGTCGATGGCGACGCCGTGGAGGGAGGCGCGCTCGTGGGCCTTGTAGGCCCGAACCACGGCGTGGAAGGTAGCGACGCCGGCCTCGCCGAGGGTGCCGAGGGCCTCCATCGCCTCATTGAGCGATCGCGGATCGACGCGAGTCAACAGCACCCGATGGGCCACCCCGGTCGGCGCGATCACATCGCGAATGGTCGCGATCAACGCCGCCATGTCGAGCGGCGCCGGGGGAGTCGGCAACACCACGTAGTCCGAGGCGCGGGCGACGGCCTGGAGCCCCTCGGAGTCGAGCCGCGGGGGGGAGTCCACCACCACCACGTCATAGCCGTCCACCTCGCGGAGCCGCGCGAGCAACGCGGGGTCGGTCTCCGTGGTCACCGCGAAGGGCATCCCCTTCCCACGCTCGCACCACCACGCTGCGCTGCCCTGCGGGTCGGTGTCGACCAGCAACACCTTCCGGCGCTTCGAACTCAAGAGCGCGGCCAGACTCACGGCCGTCGTCGTCTTGCCGACGCCGCCCTTGCCGTTCACCACCGCAAGAACCTTCGATTTCCGGCCCGCGGCCCTCAAACCTCGTTGCGCCATACGCTCCCGACGAGCCCGAAGCCCTACCCCACACCCAGCTCGGCGGCAAGAGCGCAATCACACAAACTCTGTCAGTTCGCGGCTCACAGACTCACGGCCTATCAGCCGGGTGAACGCGCAACTCTCGCAGGTTGCAACTTCGTAAGTTCGAGACTTTGTGGTTCCGCGAGAAGGGCCCCGCTTCCCATCGCCGCGAGTCAAAAACAAAGTCTCGGAGCACCAGAGTGACAGACTCAAACCCACAAAGACACGGACTGACGAACTTCGCGAGTAACAGACTTGCACAACCAAAGACACAGAGTTCGCGCGTCCGTGAGTGACAGAGTACCGGCAACGCAGAGTCACAAACGCACGGAGGGTCGACGAAACAGAGTACGGCGCTTCGAGAGTCTGTTACTCTGCAATTTGAACCGTACTTGAGAGCGCGTCGATTTGCGCGCTCTCGGCGTCCGTGAGCGACCACTCGAGGCAAGCCGCGCAGCGACGGGCCTGGTCGCCGCGGGTCACTCCCACGACCGGAATCACCCCGGGCCTCGCCCGGAGCCAGTTGAGGGCGACCTCCGCGGGGTCGCGACCTCCGCGGGCGTCGCCGATCGCACGGAGGAGTGACACCACCGGCGCGGCCGCGCGCAGACGGGCGGGAGCGAAGTCCGGCGCCTCCCCGCGGGGACCAGCCGGGCGACGCTCGGCGGTGTAGGCGCCGGCGAGGATCCCCTGGGCGAGGGGGCTGTAGGCCAGGAGGGTCACCCCGAGCTCGCGGCAAGCAGCAAGCACCCCGTCCCGCTCGGGGGAGCGGTCGAGCGCGCTGTACCGCACCTGCACGCTGGCCAGAGGGATGCCCTCCGCCGCGAGCGCGGCGTGGGCCTCGCGGAGCTCGGCGGCAGTCACGTTGCTAACCCCCACCGCTCGGACGAAGCCCCGCCTCGCACATGCCCCTAGCGCCGCCGCCAGGGCCCCTACAGGGGCTTCCGACCGGTCGGCCCAGTGGATCTGGTAGAGATCGACGCAACGGGCTCCCAAACGCCTCAGGCTGGCCGCCAGGGCCCCGGGGACCGCCCGCACCCCGCCGCGGCCTCGCAATGGCGCGAATTTCGTCGCCAGCACCACCGTCTCGTCCGTCCGACGCGCCAGCGCCCCGAGGATGCGCTCGGACGCGCCGTGCCCATACACCTCGGCCGTGTCGAAAAACCTCACCCCTCCGGCCAGCGCCGCGGTGAAAGCGTCGACCACCTCCGCCGGGCCGTACCGCTCGCCGTAGCCCCAGTACCTCGCGTCGCCCCAGGCCCAGGTGCCAAAGGCGAGGGGAGTCACCCGCAGATCGCTCCGCCCAAGCTGCTGCGTCAGGACATCCATTCAGGTAGTCGCAAGAAAGGAAAAGTAGGATATGTCGGCAACCGTGTCCGTCTTTTCTTGCCTTTCACCTGGGGGGCAAATCGGTGACGGACCGTCAGGTTCGTCACCTTGCCCCCAGAAAGGTATTCCTATCAGAATACCTTTAAGAAGCATTATGTAAACCGAATTTCTCAGTGATATCAAGCACTTACGAGATTCGGAGCGCCGGGGTCTGCCGGTTTTTGTCACTTTTTCCGCCGGGGTCTGCCGGATCCTGTCACTTCTGGCGCCGGGGTCTGCCGGTTTTTGTCACAGTGAGACAGTGAATGTCCATCCGCCGGGGTCTGCCGGTTCTTGTCACATGCCTCCCCCGAGGTTGGAGGCAGGGATGTTCGAATCGGACTTGAAAGCCCTGCGACGAGGTCTGCCGGTTCTTGTCACATCACGCCCGCTCGAGACCGTTGCGACGAGGTCTGCCGGTTCTTGTCACATGTCTCATGGGTGACGGGGCGCTGGGGGTCACGCGTGCTGGAGGTTCTGCAGCGCCGTCCGGATGCTCGTCGGAAGGGGCTCTTCGGGCTGTGCCTCGGCCCGGATCACCGTCCGCCGTGACACCTTGAGCTGGTCTGCCGCCTCCTGCTGCGTCCACCCCCGAGAGGCACGCCAGGAGCGCAGTTCGGCTCCGGTGAGCGGGGCGGCCAGTGTGACGGGCTCGGGCGGGATGAGCCCGTGCACCATTCGCTCGCGCACCCACTGGGGCTGGTAGAGACGGCAGCGGCCCGTGAAGCTCCACGCCGGCTCCTCTTCCCACTCGAAGTGCCCGAGGCCGCCCACCTGCTGCAGCTCGGCCATGTTCTCTTGCAGGGCCTCCCACGCGCGCCGCGGGTGCTGCGGCTGGATGCGAATCCCCGCGGCTTCCATGAGCTTCGCGCCGGTGAGCACGATGTGGTCGGTGTCCTCGGTCAGATCCCACCGCCAGCGGATCGGGAGGATCAGCCCGAGTGCGATCGCGTAGGGGAAGCGCACGTGGTCGATGCGTGCGAGCTCGACCGGCGCTGGCGCCCAGAGCCGCCCGATCTCCCCGCTCGACTTCCGCACGCCGTCATAGAGCACCGGGTGGATCACGAGCTCCAGGCCCTCCAGGCGCCACTCGCTCCCGCGCATCGCCTCGCCGCGCTGGGTCACTGCCAGCACCGGCCCGCGCAGCCGCACCGTCCCGTCGGGGTGGTAGATCGCGATCTCCATCCGGGTCAGCGCGTCGACCTCCGACGCCACCATCGCTCGCACCTTCGGGTCGCGCCGCGACCGGTCGCCGTAGCCCAGCGCGTCGAGGTGGGCCTCCAGCGTCCAGCGGATCCGCCCCGTGCGCCCCGCGTCGGTGAAGAGCAGCTGCAGCGCGGCCCAGTGGCGCAGCCCCTGCCAGTGCTTCCACTCCCGCACCGCGTGGACGATGCGCTCGGGGAGGTCTTGCACGTTGAGGCGCAGGCCCAGCTGCTTGCCCGGGTAGATGATCTCCGCCCAACCGCTCTGCACCGGCACTTTGCGGAGCTTCCGGTCCTTCGGGAGGTCGCGCCAGCCCGAGAGCAGCTCGTGGTGCACCGAGCCCGCGTCGATCGCGATCGCCGGGCGCTTCTGGGCCTCCTGCACGTCGAGCTCGGCGCTCGCCACCAGCACGCAGAGCCGCACGTCCCAGCGCTCCATCGCCTCGCGGAGCGCCTCGTCCTCGGCTGGCACCGCGCCCGCCGCGGCCACGAGGTCGCCACCCTGCAACGAGACGAAAGTGCCGTCCAGAAAGGCCTTCGAGAGCCGACGGGCGTGCGGGTCGCGGAGGTTGTCGAGCAGCGTCGCCACGTCGCGCTGCGCGAGATTCACCGGCCACACCCAGGGCGCGTCCTCCACCCGCGCGGCCAGCGCCAGCGCTTGCTCCGCGCCCTCCAGCCGCCGCCACGACCGCCCCTCGAGCGACCACGCTACGCGAAACGGACACCGCTCGGCCATCCGCTCGACCACCGCCGTCCGCAGCCGACGGTCGACCTTCAGCGCGTCGACGTGCTCGGTGAAGAAAGCCACCGCCGCCTGCGCCGCGGCCTCCACCCGCGCAGGCTCCGTCGCGGCCTCCGCCCACGCCCGCAGGTCCGCGTCGGCCGCGCGGGCCGCGCGGGCCGCCGCCTGCTGGATCCGCGCGGCCACCAGCGCCTGCGAGATCACAGCTCCACCGCCTCTTCGACCGCGGGCGCGTCGCCCTCGCGGAAGGCCGTGCCCGACCAGCGCAGCTCGACCCGACCGAGCGGGCCGTGGCGGTTCTTCGACACCACCAGGACCCGGCCCCCGGGCTTGTCCCCGACCCGCGCGAGCACCGCCACCCCGTCGGCCGCGTACTCGATTTCGCCCGACTCCTTGCCCAGGCCCACGAGGTCTCCCGGATCCTTCGCCGGGTCGTTGACCAGGTCGGCGTAGTTCGCCCGCGCGGTGCTCGAGAGCACCAGCACCGCCGCCCCGAGGTCGCGCGCGATCGTCCGCGCGACGTACGACACCCGCCCCACCGTCGCCCGCGGCTCCTCGCCCCCGCGCCCCGCGCAGAGCTGCAGGTAGTCCAGCACCACCAGCGAGGGCCGCAGCGCCCACGCCCGCGACGCCAGCGTGTCCGCCCCGTACCCGAAGGGAACCCCGCACTCCGTGTGCAGCGGCAGCGCGCGCGCGCGCCGGCTGGTCTCCGCCACCAGCGCGAAATCCGCCTCGTCGATTTGCCCCCGCAGGATCGCGCTCCACGGCACCCCCGAGAGCGCGCCGAGCACCCGCGCGGCCAGGTCTTGCCGCGAGAGCTCGAGAGCGAGGTAGAGCGTGCGGTGACCCTTCTGCGCCGCCGCCACCGCCGCCTGCACCGCCCACTGCGTCTTGCCCGCGCCCGTGCCCCCGACGAGCACGTACATCCCCGGCCAGAGCCCGCCGCCGAGCAGCGCGTCAACCCCCGCCCAGGGCGTCGCCAGCGGCTGCTGCCGACCCTCCCGCCGCTCCCACACCGTCTCGAGCAGCGCGTCGAGATCGTCTCCCACCAGGGCCGCCCGGTGCGTGTCGCCGTCGCCCGTCAGCACCTTCCCGAGCTGGGTCTGCACCGCTGCCAGGGCGTCCCCCGCCAGCAGTCTCGCCGAGGCCCCCTGCAGCGCTTCCACCGCCCGCCGCCGGGCCGCCAGGTCGAGCACGATCCGGGCGTGCGACTCGCAGTGGGCCAGCGTCGGAATCTCGTCCGTCAGCTCCCCGACGTACTGCGCACCCCCCACGGCGTTCAGCCGGTCGCGCGCCCGCAGCTCGGCCACCACGGTGAGCACGTCCACCGGCTCGCCGCGGCCGTGCACCGTCTGGAAGGCGTCCCACAGCGTCGCGTGCCGCGGGTCGTGGAAATCCGCCGATTTCACGATCCCCGACAGCCGCGGAATCACCCGCGACGCGCCTTCCCCGTCGAGCAACGCCGCCGCCAGCACCGCGCGTTCGGCCCTCTCGTCGGCAAGCACGGGCACTCGCGGCTCGGACATGACGGCCGCGACGCTAGCAGCGGGCGTGCCGTTGCCGCCAATTTCAAGGCATTTCCTTCCGGACTCCAGCTCCGCGCCCCCGCGCTCCGCCCCCGCGCCAACCCTTCAATGGACATTGTCTGTCCTCTCGGGAGGCGTCGCGTCTGCCTCGCAACAGTTGCATAGCCCCGCAAGAAAGTCCGTGCTTCCGGCTCGCCGGAGGGCCATCCCGTCCGAGGAATCCCCTTGGATTTCGAGCCGTCGGGCGAGGGGAGGGGGGAGGGGGGGCGGGCCGGGTCTCGGCATGGTTTTCGCGGAGCGATGCCCGATTCAGGTATTTTTTTCGGTGTCGCGCGCTCACCGCCGCGGTCGCCGTGTGCCCAGCGGTCACCGGTCAATTCCTCGAAGCGCTGATGTACGCTCCCTTTTCGACCTTATTGCCTTGGTTTCTCGGTGTGCCGGATGTGTTTCCCCTGATTCGCGGAGGCTCTTCGTGCAGCGGGCGAAAAGACAGGACGACCCCCCGGCATCTCTCCACTCCTTCAACGGTGCGGCATTGGTGAGCTCGATGACGTCGCGGTGGACACCCGGAGCGCTCCTCCTCGCGCTGCTGGCTTTCTTCGTGGTCGGCTGCGGGACGGGCGTTCCCCTGGTCGGCAACGACGACGCGGGGGTGGTGATCTCGTTCGACAAGCCCCTCAGCGACATCGGTGAGCGGGACATCAACTACGACGGGGCCAACGATTTCGTGCCCGGGGAGCTTCCCGAGGTGTCTCGCGTCGAGGACGCCGCCCAGGGTTGCGAAGACAACGACCTCGACGGCTTTGGCCGCGGCACCACCTGCCGCGGCATCGACTGCGACGACCGCGATCCGCGCATCACCAACCAGTGCTACGAGGGCTGCTTCTACCCCGACGTCCGCGAGGGCTGCGCCTGCGAGCCCGGCTCCCAGCCGCTCCCCTGCGACCTCGCCACCGGGCGGAGCTCTGGCATCAATGGCGTCTGCAACCCCGGCCAGCGCACCTGTTCGCCCAACCGCAACGGCTCGTCCTGGTCTTGGGGCGCCTGCCAGCAGTGGCGTCCGGACTACCCCGGCGCGCGCTACATCGGTCCGATCTCCGCGTGCCCCGGCTCCTGCCTCCCCACCTGCCGTCGCCAGATCGTCTGCCCTGATTCAACCGACCCGGCGTCCGCCGCGCTCCCGTCGGGCTCGACCGGCGTCACCATCGGCACCAGCATCCCTGCGGTCTTCTGCCCGAGCGGCACCCCCAACGGCGGCGTCACCTCGACCTGCATGCCCGTCGCCGGCGCGGCCTACACGCGCGGCACCACCCCGTTGTCCGTCCCCTGGTTCAATGCCTGCGCGGCCCCGGGGCGACTCACCTACCTCACCGGCACCGACGACGGCTACGTCAACTCCACGCTGCCCTTCGGCTTCAATTTCTATGGGTCGGCGCAGTCGGTCCTCGGCATCAGCTCCAACGGCATCCTCTCGTTTCCCGATGTCCCGTCACTGACGAGCTACATCAACACCACCCTGCCGTACGCGCCGATTCCCAACGCGATCTTCGCCTTCTGGGACGACCTCATGACCCGCTCGACGGGCATCTGCGTCGCCACCAACGGCGTGAGCCCCACGCGGCAGTACGTCGTCCAGTGGGCCGACTCCCACTTCTGTTGCACCGACGACCCGAGCATCCACCTCGACTTCCAGGTGCAGCTCGCGGAGACGAGTCACATCATCGATGTCCGGTACAACCGGATGCAAGACCCCGCGGGGCGGGCGTCGGGCTCGAGCGCCACCATCGGCATCCAGCAGGGCACTGGCGTCCGCTATGACCTCGTGTCCTTCAACACCACCGCGGCGGTCGCCACGGGCTCGTCGATCCGCTGGCTGCCCACCGCCAGCGCGACGCTTTGCTCGCGCGGTGTCTACAACCGGGTCTTCGATGGCAACTGCGCCCCGTCGATGCCGAGCGAGGCCTCGCTCTTCACCGGGACCATTCCCTTCTGGGGGCAGTTCAACTTCACGTCCAACGTGCCCTCGGGCACCTCGATCCAGTTCGAGGTGCGCGCGGCCGACACCGTCGCGGGGCTCTCCACGGCCGCGCCGGTGCGCCTCGCCGACGCCCCCTACGGCCTCGCCGCCGCGCCCACCAGCATCGACCTCCGCGCTGTCCTCCGCGCGGCCTCGACCCCGGGCAACGCGCTCTGGAGCCGCCGGTACCTCCAGCTCACGGCGTACCTCAACCCCTCGGCCGACGGCAGCACCGCGCCGACCCTCATCTCCACCGAGACGCAGTACACCTGCCTCCCGCGCGAGACCTCCGTGCAGTGCCGCGCGGGCGGGACGTGCGCCTACTCCGTCGCCCCCTGCCGCCGCGGCGTCGTCGCCTGCGTGACCCCTCCCGGAGCCGTGCTCCCGCGCGAGGTCTGCAACGACGCCGGCCCGCTTCCGGCGGGTACCAGCTGCGGCTCGGGCATGGTGTGCAACCCGTCGGGCGCGTGCGTGCCCTGCTCCGAAGGCACCGCCTGCACTCCGACGACCGCGGATCCGGCCTGCGCGGCGGGGAGAATCTCCTGCGCCACCGGAGTGCCCGTCTGCGGCGCCACGCTCTACGCCGCGGGCACCCCCTGCGGCACCGTCGGCGTGACCGACTACATCCGCACGGCCTCCGCGGCCACCTGGCGTGACGTCTGCGCGCTCCCGGGCCGCAACCTCTACCTCCCGTCCCTCGACGACGGGGTGACCCTCGACTCCCTGCCCTTCCCTTTCCGGTATTACAGCAGCGCGGTCTCCTCGGTCGGGATCTCGACCAACGGCATGCTGCAGTTCGGCGGCACCGTCGGCCTGTCGGCCTGGGTGAACGGGCCGCTCCCCAACGCCTCGACCCCCGACACCCTCTTCCCCTTCTGGGACGACCTCGAGACCCGCGCCTCGGGCGTCTGCACGGCCACCCTCGGCCTCGCGCCCAACCGCACGTACATCGCCCAGTGGAGCGACCTGTTCTTCTCGCCCGCGCCGGCCGACCCGTCGGTACACCTCAACTTCGAGGTGGCGCTCAACGAGGGCACCAACACCATCGACGTGCTCTACGGCACGATGACCGGCGGCAACGCCTCCGGCGCGAGCGCTACCGTCGGCATCCAGGAGGGCATCGGCGCGCGCTCGCAGACGGTGTCCTTCAACACGGCGGGCTCGATCATGTCGAACTCGTCGTACCGCTGGACCCCCAGCGGCGGCATGGTCTGCAACAACCTCGGCCGCTGCGTCTCCTGCTCCGACCGGACGCCCTGCTCGCCGACGAGCAACCCCTGCGACACGGGCATCACGGTCTGCACCTCGGCCGTGCCCGTCTGCACGCTCACCGGCCGCCTCGCCCCGGGAGCCTCCTGCGGCACCGATCAGGTCTGCAACCCCTCCGGCACCTGCATCCCCTGCCGTGAGGGCGCGGCCTGCTCCACTGGGCTGTCGTGCGAAATCGGCGGGATCGCTTGCGCCACCGGTGTGCCCACCTGCCGTGCCGTCGGCTACCTGCCGCGCAACGCCACTTGCGTCGTCTCCGGTGGCCCAGGCCGCTGCGACGGGATGAGCACCTGCCTCCCCTGCGGCTCGATGGAGGTCTGCGACGGCATCGACAACAACTGCAACGGCACCATCGACGAAGGCCTCACCCGCGGCTGCTACACGGGCGCCGCGGGCACCTCCGGGGTCGGCGCCTGCCGGCCTGGGACGCAGACCTGCGTGGTAGGCTCGTGGGGCACGACCTGCCCCGGCGAGGTGGTGCCGCGCACCGAGCGCTGCGACGGACTCGACGACAACTGCGACGGGACGGTGGACGAGCCCTTCCGCTTCGACAGCGGACTCGATGGCGTGGGCAACGTCAGCGCGACGCGCGACCTCTCGCGGGAGAGCGTCTCCGGTCGGGCCACGCCAGATGCTCCGTGGTTCTCGGTGACCGCGCTGGGTCTCTTCACCGCGAGCCTCGCGCGGGCTCCGGTCGGCCTCGCGGCCAACGACGAGGTGCTCCTGATCAACCTCCAGGGAAGCTCCGGCGCGGTTGCGCGGGTAGGGACCTACGAATTCTTGAGGGTGCGGCTCGTGGCCGGGAACACCCTGGTGTTCTCCACGGCCGTGACCAACACCTACGGCGTCTCGAGCAACGCATCGTTGGCCGGTCAGGTGGTCGCATTGGTGCGGGTGCCGACCTACTCCAACCTCACCGTGGGCGCCGGGGCGGTGCTCACCACGCAGGCCTTCAACGGCTCAACCGGCGGCGTGTTGGCCTTCCGTGTGGCGGGTCTCCTCAACGTTGCCGCCACCGGCCGAATCGATATGGCCGCGCGTGGCTACCGCGGCGGCGCGCCGGGCGCGGTGTCCGATCAGGACGGCTACCAGGGCGAGAGCCGCTCGGGCATCGGTTGTGGCGGACAGACAAGCAGTTGCGCGGCTGGTTACCTCAACAGTTCGTGCAACTTGTGCTGGCAGGCCAACGACGGCGGCGGCGGCGCGTCGGTCACCGCGGGCGGCGGCAATCACGGCGGCGGCGCGACCCCCGGCGTGTCATGGAATGGTGGTGGGGCTCGCCCGCCCGCCGCGGGTGGCGCCTACGGAGTGGCCAACCTTTCGCTCCTCACCTTGGGCTCTGGTGGCGGTGGCACCTGGCGCGGCGGCAACGTGATGAGTCTCATGCCGGGCCCGGGCGGCGCCGGCGGTGGTGCGATCTTCGTCACCGCCTCGCGAGCGACTCTGGGCGTCGGGGCGCTCTCGGTCGGTGGCGAGACATGCACCTCGGCAGCCTCTGGCAGTTTCGATTACGGCTGCGGAGGCGGCGCCGGCGGAGCGCTCTATGTCAACGTCGAGACCCTCGTCACGAGCGGCGTGGTGGGGCGTGCCAGCGGTGGGGCGGGGGTGGTTCCGCCGTCGCCGTCGGGACGTATCCCGCGCCCGGGTGGCAACGGCGGCAACGGCCGCGTGCGCGTTGACGCGCGCACGATCAACAGCTTTATGGGCGGTACGAGCGCCGCGATCAACGCGATCAACGCCGCGTTCGAGCCTGATCCCGGCTTCACCGCCGTGCCGCCGATGCTTGCCGCCATGGGTCTCGGTCAAGCGTGCACCGCGGGCGTCGGGGCCTGCGCGCGGACGGGCACCTTCGTCTGCAACGCAGCGCAAACGGCCACGACCTGCTCGGTGACCGCTGCTTCGCCGACCCCGGAGATCTGCGACGGGATCGACAACGACTGCAACGGGATGATCGACGACGGCCTGACGCGGAGCTGCTACGGCGGCACTGCGGGGACCGCGGGCGTCGGCGCTTGTCGCGCGGGTACGCA
>Ga0169931_10011201_pt1 | contig 12677 bp, 6 predicted proteins | sample Kivu_15m_20L_FD_129675 | JGI IMG/M metagenome (GOLD analysis project Ga0169931, IMG submission 129675) | Freshwater microbial communities from Lake Kivu, Western Province, Rwanda to study Microbial Dark Matter (Phase II) - Kivu_15m_20L... | ecosystem: Environmental > Aquatic > Freshwater > Lake ...
CGCCTGAGCCGCAGCCCGTCAACCCGTCGAGCCCGCTCCCCGCCCGCAACCCGCGCCGGCGAGTAGGTCCGGCCGTATCCAACGCGCCCGCACCACCGCCGCAGCGGGCCTCGAACGGCTCGCAAGCCCGCCAAAGGGGCCCGATCTGGGCTCTGGTGGACCACTTGACGGATCGGCGCACCGCGGCGAACCCCCACCTCGCGGTCGACGACGGCCGCCTCCGGCGGAAGTCATCCGCTTGGAATTCCTATCCGCTGGAGCAACGGCAAGCGCTTCTACGCCTTCGACGGCGAGCCTTTGCGCGCGCTGCCGGACTCGATCGAGGAGCGTCCCAGTCAACTCGCGCTGCGCTGGCACAACGAGCGAATGTTCGTTGCCTGATGTGGGCGGGCGCGGACCGAGCGGGCAGGACTGTTCCACTCGGGCTCGTGCCGGCCAGTTCGTCGACGGACGGCCGAGCCGCGCCGTGCCGCGAAGCGTGGCGATGCGCCGCCGCCGGGACTCGGACGGGGCCGCGCCTGACGCGCTTGTCGTCGCACGCAGCGCGCTTCTACTGCCCTTTGTAGACGCGCCAGGCGGAGCCGCCGGCGCGGCCGTAGAGCTGGCCCCAACCGTTGCCGAGACCGCACCCATGGATGGCGAAGCACGCTGGGCACATCCAAGACCAGAGCATGTTCGTCGTCGTACAACCGTCGATGACCCAGCCGACGGCCAAGAGAGATCGGCCACACAAGTCGCAGGAGTCGGGAGGGCCCTCAGTGGTCGGGTGGTTGGAGCCGTCCCACGGCTCGGCTTGCCGCAGCAGCCCATCGAGCACGCCTCGGTGGCCCGAGCCCAATCGGTCGCGCTCGAGGCACTCGGTCACGACCGAACCCAGCGTGCGATCGGACAGGTTCGCGAATTCTCGGGCCATCGCTTGCAATGCGACGACCAAGTCTGTGCCTAGCGCGAACTTGCGCCCGTCCAACAACGCGTAGATCGGCTCCGAAGCGTCCGAAGGGAGCCTCGGTCGCCTCAGAATGGGCATCTCTCCATCGAGCATAGTGGCCATCCGCATCTAGTGGTCGCGAAAGCGTATCCCGACGCGGCGCTTGCGTGAGCCGCGCGTCGGACGACTTGACCTGCAGCAATTGCGCCGAGGCGCGCTCCGGATCGGGGCTCGGATCCAGCAAGGCGGCCGATGCAGCTTCATGCTCGGAGCAGTTCAGTCAGCGAGGCCCAACGACCTCCGCGCACTCGCCCGGTGGGCTTCAGCCTGCCGGAGTCACGTGTTGGTGATCGCGTACACCATGTCGCCGACGAAGCGCTTGAAAGACTCGTTCTCGACGAACTGCTTGTAGACCTGAGTGTCGTCCTTCAGCAGGAGTTGCATCACCTTGCCCAGCGCCTGGTCGTGCGCCATGCGCGCGGTGTGCGGGGTGTTGGCCTTGGCGTTCTGGAAGGCCGCATCGGCTGCCACCTTGGGCGCGATGTCGTCGCGGATGCGTTTGGCGATCCGGTCGGTGTCGGTGAACAGCGTCCCGAACTGCTCGTTGAAGGCCTTGAGGATGTTGCTCAGGCGATCCAGCTCGGGCTCAGCCTTGCGCCCGCTGACGTCCGTGGGCACCGGCTCGATCTCCGCGTCTTTGTCGGCGAGTGCGATCTTCAGGGCGGCCTTCTTCTCGACGCGGTAACTGTCCATGTCGATGGCCTCGAGGATGCCCTTGGCAAGGTCCTCCTCCTTGGGCGCGGGCAGCTTGGGAGTGAGGAGGTCGAGGAAGATCGAGAGCTTCTCCCACTCGGCGATCTTGTAGGAAATGACGGACGCCAGGAATGGATACGTGCGGCAGAAGGTCTTGGCCTTGCCCTTGAAAGCCACCTGCCCGTCCTCGTCCAGCTGACCGGTATACGCCGCCACGCAGGCATCGAGGATCGGGTCCAGTTTCTCGCGCTCCGCCTCCGCGAGAAACAGCTCCACCAGCTGCTGCACCTGTTCCGGCGCATACACCTGCGACGCATCGAGAGCCGCCTTCAGGTCATGCAGTTTGTTGGGATCGGTCTCCTCCGAGAGCAGCGTCGTGCGGTAATAGTCCTGGAAGGCGAAGGTGACCCCTTCGCTGTTGTTCTGGAAGTCGAGCACGAAGCAGTCGTGCTTCTTGGGGTGCGCGCGGTTGAGCCGCGAGAGCGTCTGCACCGCCTTGATCCCCGAGAGCGGCTTGTCCACGTACATCGTGTGCAGGAGCGGCTCGTCGTAGCCGGTCTGGAACTTGTCGGCGCAGATCAAGAAACGATAGGGGTCCGTCTGGATCTTGCCGGCGATGTCGCCGCTCGGGAATCCGTTGAGCGAGACCTCACTCACCTTTCCGCTACCGAAGTCGTGCTCGCCTGAGAACGCCACGATCGCCTGATAGGGGCTCTTGCGTTCCACGAGGTAGGCCTTGAAGGCGCGGAAGTACTGCACGGCGCGCTCGACGCCGTTGCAGATCACCATCGCCCGCGCCTCGCCGCCGATCTTGCCCGCCGCGATCACTTGCTCGTGGAAGTGGTCGACCATGATCTCGGCCTTGAGCCGGATGGCGTGGTCGTGGCTCTCGACGTAGCGCCTCAGCTTCTTCTTGGCCTTCTTGGTGTCGAACTCGGGGTCTTCCTCGGTCTTGGCCACCAGCTTGTAGTAACTGTCCACGGGCGTGTAGGCCTTGAGCACGTCGAGGATGAACCCCTCCTCGATCGCCTGCTTCATGGTGTAGCTGTGGAACGGACGGTGCTTGACCTTGCCCTCGCCGTCGGGCGGCAACGGCTCGCCGAACATCTCCAGCGTCTTGTTCTTGGGCGTGGCAGTGAACGCGAAGTAGCTGGCGTTGGTGAGCATCTTGCGCGAGGCCATGCGCCGCTCCAGCGCCTCGTTCACCGTGTCCTCGGGATCGGGGCCCTCTTCGCCATCATCGACCTTGACCTTTTGCGCGGCATCGCCGAGCGCCTGGCTCATCGCCGCCGAGGTCTTGCCGCCCTGGCTCGAGTGCGCCTCGTCGATGACGATGGCGAAGGTCTTGCCGCCCTCGGTGGCGATCTCGTCGAGGATGAAGGGGAACTTCTGCACCGTCGAGACGATGATCTTCTTCCCTTCTTCGATGAACTTGCGCAGGTCGCCCGAGCGCTCGGCGTGGCCCACCGTGGCGCCCACTTGCATGAACTGCTTGATGGTGGCCTGGATCTGGCTGTCGAGGATGCGGCGGTCGGTCACCACGATCACCGAGTCGAAGACTGCCTGATCGTTGCGCTTCAAGCCGATCAATTGGTGTGCAAGCCACGCGATGGAGTTCGACTTGCCGCTTCCGGCCGAGTGCTGGATCAGGTAGCGCTTGCCCGCGCCGTGAGCGCGCACGGCGTCGAGCGCCTGTCGCACCAGCCGGAGCTGGTGGTAGCGCGGCCACACTTGCTTGCGCTTCTTCTTGCCGGACTTGGGGTCCTTCTCTTCGACGATCTGAGCGTAGTTCTCAAGGATGTTGGTCAGCCCCGCCGGAGTGAGCACCTCCTTCCACAGGTAGTCGGTCTTGAGCCCGTGCGGGTTGGGCGGGTTGCCCGCGCCGTCGTTGTGTCCCTTATTGAAGGGCAAGAACCAGGAGCCCTTGCCGCGTAGCTCGGTGCACATCCGCACCTCGCTGTCGTCCACCGCGAAGTGCACCACGCAGCGGCCGAACTCGAAAAGCCGTTCGCGTGGATCGCGGTCGCGCTTGTATTGCTCCACCGCGTCGAGGACGGTCTGCTTGGTGAGGCTGTTCTTCAGCTCAAAGGTGGCGATCGGAAGGCCATTGATGAAGAGCCCGAGATCCAGAGCGCGGCGGGCCTGGTCCGTGCTGTAGGCGAGCTGACGGGTGATTGAGAAGCGGTTCTGCGCGTGGAGCGCCTCGGCTTTGGAGTTGCCGGGCGTGGGCGTGCCGTAGAACAGGTGGAAGTGCAGCGGCCCGTGGTCGATGCCCTTGCGCAGCACGTCGATCACCCCGCGCTTGCCGACTTCGCCGGAGAGGCGGGCAAGGAACTTGAGGCGTTGGATGTCCTTGGCGTCGTCGGCATCCGCCATCGCCAGCTTCTGGAACGTCGCGGGCTGTGTGGCGCGCAAGAATGCGAAGAGCTGCGGCACGTCGATCGCCTGGGCGCGGTCGTAGTCCTGCGGGCTGCCGGCGGTGTAGCCGGTGCCGCCGTACGGCGGAGGCCGCTCGGCAACCCGGTTCGGGAGGACGCCGAGACCGTCCGTGCCGGTCATGTGTCGCAGGATGAGCGTCTCCAGGCCCTTTTCGCTGATGTCGGTGTTCATCTGTCGGCGTCGCTGCCGGCCCGGCAGCCATCAAGCAACCAGCAAGCAAGCCCCACGGCCGTAAAGTATTGCCACAAGATCACTTGCATGCACCCACCTGGCTCTGCCGCCCCGCCTCGAAGTGCTGCGATCAAGCAATCCCGCCCCGGTCCGACCGGGCTCCCGCCCAGAACGGTAGGTAGCTTCGGCTCCGCGTGCCAACGTCCGGATCCGCGATCTCGATCAGCCCCGCCTCGACGGCCTCTCCGAGCAGCCGGGAAGCGTTGGCGATGTTCTTGTCTTCGATCCCGAGGCGCTCGCGCAGCGAGGCGTTGGTCATCGGCTGCCTCATCACGTAGCGCAGGCAGGCATGGAGGTAGCAGGCGCGCACGCGCTCGGCCTTGTCCATGGCCGCCAGCGGCTTGTGCGCGAACAGGACGACCCGAGTGGCGCCTTGCGGGCTTTCGAAGAGCGGTGCCGGAAGCTGGAACAGCTCCACCTCGGACACCACCTTGTCGACCCCGCTGCCCCGTTCCTCGCAGATTCCGACGCGGCGCATGAGGGAGGCGAGTGCCTCGTTGCGCGAACGCGGAGGCGTGTCGATGAAGCGTTGGGTGTCCACCAGCGGCTCGCCGGGGCTCGTGATCTCGATGCGGTCCTCGAAGATCTCGATCATCGGTCCCGCGCCGGTGACGAAGAAGTCCTGGTGGATGAGCGCGTTGGCCACCAGCTCGCGCACCGCCAGCTCCGGAAACATGCGCACGTTGCGGCGCAGCGCCTGCCCCATGACCTCATTGGCCGGCAGCAGCCCGTTGATGTACTCGACCAGCCCCTCGAAACCGCAGGCGTACCCCCGAGCACCTTCTTGTTCCTTGAGCGTCTCGTTCCGTCCGCTGCCGCGGTACTGCACGACGCGAACCGCCTTGCGCCGCAGCCCGTGGAACGCATCCAGCCGTTTGGCGAACAGGATGGCGCCGAGGTTCGTGACGTCCCAACCGCCGGCATCGTTCCGGTGGATCAGGCGGTCGCTCGCCAGCGCCTCGAGAATGCCCCGTCGATCCGCGGGCAACCGCCGCTCCAGCAGGTCGAAGTAAGCCGGATAGTCGAGCAGGCGCAGCACCTCGTCCTCCGCGACGCGCTGGGCAGCGATACCGTCCTCGAAGGGCAGCTGGTCGAAGATGCGCCAAAGCGCCCGCTCCTTCTCGGGGAAGTCTTTGAGCTTCTTCTTGTACGTGCCGACGCGGACGAACTCGTGACCAGAGAAGCGCACCGGATGCCGGGACGCGCGCGCGATCTCCAGCAGGACCACGCGAAGCCCGTCGACCTCGACGGTGAAGAACCGGAAGTCGAGCTTCGGTTCCAGGAGCCGCAGCAGCCAGCTCTCCAGCTCTTCGTTGCCGACGCGAGCCGCGTGGGGGTCGAACCCGGTCCCGACCCGTGCGTGATCGGCGTCCCGCACGCCCCAGACGACATAAGCGAAGGCCTTACCCACCAGCGCCGCCGAGTTTGCCAGCGCCGAGATGTACTCGCCGATCGCCTGCGGCTCGGCCTCGTTCTCCTTGAACTCGACCCACTCGGTCTCGCGCGGCAACGCGCACAGCTCGCGCACGAGACTCGCGAGGTAGCTGGCCGGCCGGTCGGTGGTCATGCAGGCGCCCCTTCGCCCTCGACGTCGGGCTCGTCGCCAGAATCGGTGATCTCCTCCGCGTTGTCGAGCGGCGCCTCGACCGGCAACCGCGCCGCCGCCTCGCGCACGTCGAGCTTGCCGGTCACCACATCGGCGACGAGGCGCGTGCGGTACTCGCGGAGGAGTTCGATCTCGCGTTCGAGGCGGGAAATGGCCGTTACGAGAGGACGTGTTCGCTCTGAAGACTGCTTCACGATCGTGACTTGCTCATCGTGCGGAGCTACAGCGATCGAGATCGACAACAGCCGGTCCTGTGTGAGCTTGGGCTGCGCGGCTCCTGAGATCCACGGCATGTAGTTCAACGTCTCGAGGAGCTCAGCAAGGTATGCAATGTTTCCGTGCCTTGGCTTCAAGATGTGGGCGTGGTTGTTCACCCAGAACTTCCCCCTCGCAATGATCGCGAGCGGCAGATTGCGAAGGACTAGGTTGGCCCCGTCTTCGGCAATGAGCAGCAGCTCGTCGTCGAAAATGTAGTCGTCCACCCTATCGATCACACCGGATGCGCCGTAGTAGTCGTAGGTCCTCGCAGTCATGGCCCCGCGCTCGACCGAATTGAGTGGAACACGCTGCGTGTTCAAGCAGTGGAACTCGTTCTTGATCCTCGACACACTCCAATGCGCCGGAATATCGCCAAGCCACGGGATGCCGGAGGGTTTGAGGGGGACGAAGGGGTCGAGACCGCGGGTGACGGCGCGGTGGATGACGGCCTGCTTCTGCTCGTTGAGCAGCGCGATCACCTTCCGCTTCGCCCGGATCGCCCGCTCCAGCCGCGCGTTCGCCCAGTCCAGAAACCGCACTATCGCCGCCTGCTCGTCGGGCGGGGGGAGGGGGATGGGTTGGACTCCGAACATCTCAAACCGGAAGTCTGTAGACCGTTCACGGATTCCCTTTGCGAGGGCGAGAATCCACTGTGATCGCGCCATCTCCCGAAAGAGGTGAGCGTAGTAACGCGCATTAACGCCAGCCTTTGGCTGGCACACGTTGTATACCGGCGTACCTTTGCCGTCGCTATCCGACACCCCAATCGCTCCGGCAAATGCATCCATACCGTGGATGACGAGGTCACCTTTTCGAACTCCCTGGTAACCCGAAAACACCGTGGCCTCCGTGTAACCTCGAAGCCTTCGATAACGGCGAAGGGTGACCATACCGTCACGAAAACAAGTAACTACGTCGTCCTCGTCACGAACCGGGCGATCCATCTTTGTGAACAACGACTTGGCACGCTCTACGCGCCAATGCCCCGGCACCTGCCCGAGCCACGGCAGCTCCGACTCCTTGTACGCCGCATAAGGCTTGAGATCGGCGATCATCACAGGGCCTCGAACCAGTCACGAATCTTCTTCGCCATCAACACGCGGCGCTCCGCAAGGAATGCGTCGTAGTCCGGCACCTCTCCATCCAGAAGCGAGACGGGCAGGCAGTGTGCGCGCAGGTTTGTCTTCAGCGCGGAGAGACTAGTGATGCCGCCGTACTTCAACTTGCCGCCATCACACTGGGCCACGAGCTCGGCGAAGTACTTTTCGGGTGCCTTGTCCCCGATGGCGATGTTGATCTCGCTTTGCGCAAGCACGAAGTTGGCGACCTGGTTGTACTCGCCGCGGCTCTTGCCTTGCTGCTTGAGGTGCTTCTTGGGGTAGACGTGGTGCACATCGCTGCGATTCAAGAGCAGGTCGTTCACGGTGATGTCTCGCGAAAGGAAGCCTTTGTCACCCGCCTTCACCTGCGCCGCCTGGTATGCGAGGAAGAAGGCGCTGTTCGACGATGCGGTGTCGAGCTCGAGGGGCAGCAGGTTGTCCCAGTAGTTGGAGTTCAACTGAGTCGCGATGGCGGCATCGCAGAATTTCTGCAGTCCCTGCACATCCATCTGACGGATGTCGTAGTCGATGTCCGTTTCTGGGTTGCCCTTGGAGTAGCGCCTTGTGAGCTGCGCAAACGCGTACCAGCGGCGGACGAGGTGCTCGAGACTGGCTGCAGGCAGCCCTTGATCACGGCCCCTCAGGTACAAAATGTAGGCGAAGTTGAGGTTGTTCTGCGCCCCGATGAGATGCGCGGTGACGAAGCCCGCCGAGCGCACGATCATCGTGAAGCGGTCGAAGTGCGTCTTGTTGATGAAGGCAAGCACGCCTTTCTTCAGCCGGCCAAAGGAAGATTCGGCGATGGCTTCTTCGTACTGCTTTGTTTCGAAGTTGCGCCCTGAGAGCAGGGCGACGAGGTCCTGCAGCTTGCCGCGTCGGAACTCGCTCGCGAAGGCCACGCGGAGCATGTCGGTGTAGCTCGGGTCGTAGATGTCGTCGTTGACATCCTTGAGCCAACGCAGCGCCGGAAAGAACTCCGACTCGGCGAAGGCCTTATCGCCCTTCTCGATACGATCGACATGGTCTGGCGACTTGGCGCAGTGGCAGAAGTAGTCGATTGCCTTGCGCAGCAGGTTGCCTCCGTAGCCATGGTTGGCTGCGATCTTCGACATGGCGAAGTCCGCCTGATCGAGTCGCGCTCCGGCCGAGTTCACGCGGATGAAGATCTCTGTGACGGTCTCGATATCGAGGTCCTCGGCCAATTCGATGATGCCGACGTGGTTGTTGGTGATCTTGCGCAGTTTCTCGAGCGTGGCGAAGACCTCATCCTCATCGACGCCGGGGTTCGCCTTCACGTAGGCACGCGTCACTTGAAGCATCTTGGCGTCAGGCGCGAACAGCGTGGCGACGTCCTCGATCCATGCGACGTCCTTGCGGATCGCGGGGTTGGCGACCTCGAACTTCTCCTCGATCGGGTGGAACGCGATGCGGATGCGGACCGTCTCGTAGTCCTCCGTCAGGACCTCGCGGGCGAGCAATGCCGCCATTAGTGCGGTCACACGCTGCTGGCCGTCGATCAGAATGCGCTTGCCCGCCGAGGGAGTGCCATCCTTCAGACGCACGGTGGGGTTGCGCCACGCAATCAGGTATCCGACCGGGTAACCCTGATAAAGCGAGTCGAGGAGGTTGCGGACCTTGGTCGCCTCCCAGACGAAGGGACGCTGAATCTCGGGGATCGCGATCTCACCCGATTTGACCCAGGTGAGAAGCGTCTCGATCGGATGCGGCGAGACGGAGTACCGTTGCGTGGACATGGTTAGTTGCTCCCCCTCAGTAGACCGTCCAGCAGCCCCTCGGCTTCCTTCTCGATAGAGAGGATGTCGGCGCTGATCTCCTCCAGCGTGCGCAGCGGCTGCGGCTTGTAGAAGTGCCGGGTGAAGCTGACCTCGTAGCCGATCTTGGTGGCGTCTTCCTTGATCCAGGCGTCGGGTGTGTAGGGCAGTACCTCGCGACGGATGAAGGCCTCAGTGCCGCCGTCTTCCAGTAGCGGCACTTGCTCAGTGTCACGCAGGTCGCTGTCGGGCTCGTACTCCACGACGGCAGGCTTGCCCGCCACGCTCGCCTCGAAGAAGCCGCGCAGCGGGTCCACCTTGGCCTTGCCAGGCCTGTGCACCTTGGCGATGACCGGCGGAGCCTTTTCATCGCGCCAGCTCACCGCACGCAGGATCTGTTTCAAGTCAGCGGCGGGGAGCCTGAGACTGGCCTTGGCCAGCGCAGCGTCCACAAGCGCGCAGAAGGCGTTGTGGTCCTCAAAGAGCTTGTCGCCTAGGGCGGTGCGCAGCGCAGAGGCAGCCTCGACGAGTCGGCCGTCGCGCTCCCAGGTCTTCGGGTCGAGCAGCTTCTTGCGCTTCTTCTCGGGCAGTCCCTTCTTCGTGCTGCCGCCCTCCTCGTCTTCGCCGTCGTCCTCGTCGCGGCCCCACTCGGCAAGGCGCTTCTCCAGGCTCGCGGCGACCCGGGAGAACTTGGTGAACATGTCGTCGCCGAACTCTTCGTAGAGCGCTGCGCGGATCTCCTCGTCGCCGGAGTTGAAGCGCAGCGTCTCGATCGCTCTGAGGCTGAGTTGACTGTGCAGACGCAGCGGGCGCTCGACCGTGACCTTCCAGTACCCGAACGCGGCATTGGGGAAGATCTTGGACTCGGCGGTCTCCTTGAAGTCGAGGAATGTGCGGTTGATGCGCTCGATGTCCTCGTGCGAGAGCTCGCAGTTCTTCTTGCCGAGGTTCTTGCGTAGCGGCTTGAACCACTGGCTTGCGTCGATGAGCTGCACCTGGCCCTTGCGGTGCGCGGGCTTCTTGTTCGACAGCACCCAGATGTAGGTCGCTATGCCGGTGTTGTAGAAGAGGTTGAGCGGCAGAGCGACGATGGCTTCGAGCCAGTCGTTCTCGATGATCCAGCGGCGGATGTTGCTCTCGCCCTGGCCTGCATCGCCGGTGAAGAGCGATGAGCCGTTGTGGACCTCGGCGATGCGGCTGCCGAGCGCCGACTTGCCGTTCATCTTCGAGGCCATGTTGGCGAGGAAGAGCATCTGGCCGTCTGACGAGCGGGTGACGAGCGAAAGCTCCTCCCCGTTGTGCATGACCTTGAAGCGCGGGTCGCGCATCCCGTCCTTGCCGCCCATCGCCTCCAGGTCCTTCTTCCAGCTCTTCCCGTAGGGCGGGTTGGCGAGCATGAAATCGAACTCCTGAGCGGGGAAGGCGTCGTGGGAGAGCGTGGACCACTCGGCTCCGCCGACGATGTGGTCGGCGTTCTCGCCCTCACCCTTCAAGAGCATGTCGGCTTTGCAAACGGCGTAGGTTTCGGGTTCACACTCTTGGCCGTGGAGAACAGCTTTGATCTGTCGGCCGCGTTTCTCGGCCATGTCAGAGAGCGTCTCTTCGGCCACCGTGAGCATGCCGCCCGTGCCGCAGGCGCAGTCGTAGAGCAGGTAGGTGCCGGACTTAATCTCCTTCTCGATCGGCAGGAAGACGAGGTTTGCCATCAGGCGCACAGCATCGCGCGGCGTCCAGTGCTGACCGGCCTCCTCGTTGTTCTCTTCGTTGAACTTGCGGACCAGTTCCTCGAACACCGTGCCCATCGCGTGGTTGTCGATGCCGTCCGGTGAGAGATCGATGTCGGGGTCAAGGAACTTGTTGATCAGTGTGCCGAGGGCGTCGGCCTTGGAGAGCGTCGAGAGTTGGTTGCGGAATTTGAAGTTCTCGAGAATGTCCTGGACGTTGGGCGAGAACCCGTTGAGGTAGTCCTCGAAGTCCGCAAGCAATTGCTGCTGGCTTCCGCGGGAGGTGAGGTCACGCAGGGTGAACTTCGAGGTGTTGTAGAAGGCTTGCCCAGCGGCAGCTCGCAGAGCCGCTTGCTGCTCGGTGATGTGCGCCTCATCGAGCATCGCCTTCGTGTCAAGCACATTCCGCTTGGTCGGCTCCAGCACCGCGTCCATGCGCCGGACGACGCACATCGGCAGGATCACATCGGGGTACTTGCCGCGCTTGAAGAGGTCGCGCAGGACGTCGTCGGCAATGCCCCAGATGAAGGAGACGATCTTGTTGTGGGTGGCCTGGTCCATGCGTGGCTAGAACGAGTGCGTGGGGGAGTGAGTACGAAGCATGCTGAAAGGCGGAACCCGCTTGGCAAGTCGCGGAGAGTAGCAGCGCGGAATGTGGCGCAGTGCGACGGGCGCGGCGGTCGATCGAGATGCACGTCAGGCTCCCGGTCTCGATCGTGGGTCTTCGTGATCCGCGGCCCGGTCACTTCTCCGCGGCCCAGCGGCCGTCGCGACGGACTCCTGTGGACAGAGTGCCCAGGATCTCCGGCTTCGGCGCCAGCCGCACGAGCCCGCCGATCCAGCGGGATCGCAGCCCGAGCAACGTGCGGTGTTCTCCGCAGAAGGCGAGCACGGGAGCGGAGAGGGAACGGAGCACACGGATGTCGCGCAGTTCGCCGAGGACTTTCGGGTCGCGTTCCCGGAGATGGGATAGAAGTTCGGGCGGGACGTCGCGCTCGCCGCTTGTTCCGTCCAGCACGCGCCGCAGTTCGAAGCAGTCTCCAAGCGTGGTCGTGTTGTCTCGAGCGAGCACGGCGCCGGAGAGGCTGCAGCGCACGGTCTCGGACGGCAGGTACGGCTTGCCGTCCCAGGTGCAACGGACCATCTCGGAGTCGCAGGCGATCGCGCCCGACTTGGCCGAACGAACACCCGCGTCGGGCAGCAGCAGTTTCTTCGAGACGGCGCTCTCGACTAGGAGTCGTCGCAGTGCTCTGCGCTTGGTCACCGAGCACGTCGCCAGGGCCGAAGGCGCGACTTTCGCGCCGGATTCGGAGCAAGTCTCCAGCTCGTCGGGGTGGGCCTGCTTGCCAGTCTCCGCGCAGGTAGCGAGCAGCCTTGCAACCACGGTGCGGCCGGACAGATCGCTTCGGCTCAAAAGGCGGCGATCCACCTGCTTGCCGGTGAACTCACATCGGTCCAACTCCGAGTGGAGGAGCCACGCGCCGGACTCCTCACACGCCAGCCCTTCTGATGGCAGGGCCAGCTTGCCGGACAGAGCGGAGCAGCACATGAGGTCGCGATCCGCTTTCGCACCGCTGACGGCCGAGGCCTGGACTTCCGTGCTGAGGAGCCGCTTACCTGACACCGCGCAGGTCACGGTCTCCTCCTCGAGCGCGGCTCGTTCGGGGTTCTTGTCCGAGCGGAGCAGCAGGTCTCGCCGTACACGACGTCCTGAGACAGCGGAGACGCCGAGCTCATCCTGCAGAACCAGGTCGCCTGTCTTCTGACACGGCGTCAAGAGCATGCGGTCCACCAGCTTGCCGGACAGAGCGGAGCGCGCGCACTCCGACGGGAGCAACCGTTTGCCCGAAACCTCGCACTGGACGA
>Ga0169931_10011203_pt1 | contig 12676 bp, 14 predicted proteins | sample Kivu_15m_20L_FD_129675 | JGI IMG/M metagenome (GOLD analysis project Ga0169931, IMG submission 129675) | Freshwater microbial communities from Lake Kivu, Western Province, Rwanda to study Microbial Dark Matter (Phase II) - Kivu_15m_20L... | ecosystem: Environmental > Aquatic > Freshwater > Lake...
AAAAGTTAGAGGGAGTATATATAGAAGATAGATGGAGACAGCAGCTCAGTAGCGGAGAGCAAGGAAGGCAGCTACGCCCGCTCTCACCCACACGTCCTCTTCTTCTTGCGATGGCAGCTCGAGGTACATCACGAAGTTCGTCGAGTGACCAGTCGTCGACAGGGTGCCCGCTCTGCTGAGCACCTTGTACACCGGGCAGTTGTATACTCCCTATTTACTATGTAATAGACAGTCTTACGGTCTCGGGCTTCTTGCGGTTCTTCTTTGGCAGGAACCAGATCATTGGCAGCTCAGTGTACAGCTGCTTCGCCTTCGAGTCGTCTAGCATGTGGGTCGTGTGATTCCACCGAGCGCCCTCAAGGTAGAGACCTATAAAAAATGAGAGAGAGAATGTTACCGAAAGCGTAGACGCCGTCTTCTGGCTTCTCGGTGACCTCTTGCGGACTTATCTCGTCGTAGTACTTGACCTCCATGTCAAGCTCATCGATGGCGATCACATGCTTTCTAGCGTAGTTCTGGAGGCAGCCTGTAAAGAAGGCCTGTGGGAAGAACAGGCCGCTGATCCAGAACACAGTCGGAGTGCCACCTTCGATCCAGCGCTTCATGAAGTTCATGCGATCGTTCAGGTCCTGTATCCAAGATGCGAGGGGCTTGAGTGATAGGAAACCAACACCTGCCCACTTGGCGGGCACTTGGTTGTTAAATAGGGAAGTAGCCATCTTGTCGAGGTCCTCGCTCATTACGACCTCGCCCTTAACAGCTTTCTAAACGTTTGCTAGCATCTCAATCATGACAACCAGCAACTTGTTGTATCTTATCACTTCTTGTGTCAGCACAGTGTTCATTGACTCGGTGTATTCGGTTGGGTATTTCTCGATGACATCATCTAGATCGAATGGCTGGGGAGTCTTTGTCTATAGATCAAGTGAGATTTCCATAATGATTTGATCACGGGTCTTTCCGCCAGCCGAAGATGACTTCGGCTGAATAGAAATGATACTCTCGAGCATCCTGATAGTCTCAGACTGGTTAGTTGTGATTTCAGCATTTTCGTGTAGGCCGAATACTTCAGGATTGGGGTTCAGAGGTAGCTCTCTAATATAGGAGAGGTAGTCTTCCTAGGTGTTTGCTACTACTGAGTAGTAGAGCCCGCTCTTGGAGAACTTGTAGTTGTCTTCAACGATTCCTGGGGCAATGTATCTGGCAAGGATGGACTTGATTAACCGCACGTCCTTATCGTCGGTCACACGGCCGCCGTAGTTGATCTCAGCACCGAGGTAGTTGAGCACCTTGAAGGGAATCATGTCGTACTCGTCGAGGAAAAGCTTGAGCTGCTTCTGGCAGACATCGAAATCCTCGAAGGTGAAAGCGTAGGGAATGTTCCATCCGATAGGGCCAAACTTACGTCTGTCTTGCACGATAGCGTGGAAGAAGGCGAATCCGAGGAGTAGCATCTTGTACTCGCGAGGCTTCTTGCAGTCGTTTAGCATCTTGTTGTCAAGCAGGTCGAAGGTTCTCAGAAGGTTTGAACGCAGACCTTGAGGCGGCTCGAGGGTCATCTTGACTGAGTTCTGCAGGGTTGACACTGGGAAGCTTTCGCTGGGCATGCTGGTGAGCCAGAGTCTGAACTCCTGGTGGATTGTCTTGTTAAAGCCCTCAACAATCATTTCAAGCCGAGGCATCCAAGAAAGTGACAAGTGGCAGTTCTGCAGGAGAACCCAGCCACCCTTGACCTTGGCATCTTCGATCATTCTCTCGGCCTTTTTGCCTTAGCCCTAACCGAGGGAAATCATCTCGGTTCTTCTCCACATATCCATCTCCTCGGCGAAGGTCTTGAAGTCCTTGACTGGGTCGGTACCAGCACTGAGGACGAAGATAAGAGGAGAGATGTTAGAAGAGTCCTTGTAACATGGCAGGATCTTGAACGTGGGCGGGTCTACGAACTACTTGCCGATCTTTTCGATGACATAGTTCTGAACTGCGTGGCAAACTTTATCAGGTCTGATCGATTTTAGCACTATGATCTTCTAAAATGAGTTGAGCTTCTCGTTCCACTCGCCAGGAAGGGGCTCCTCATGGGCATCGGGGCAGTCGAAGATCTTCTTAAACTTCTTGTGGAACTCGATGAAGTAGGAGTCAATCCCTGTAAAAGCAGGCAGCTTCGACATTATAAAGAGCTGCTTGTACACCTGAGTCCACTCGAGGTCATCGAGCCAGTCTGTTGGGTTGGCTACCACATCGATTGATCCACTTGGGCCAGCCAGGAAGTAGCGCCACTCCTCCCTGTCTATTTGGTTATCTCCGAAAAGGATCTTCGTTGTGAGGAGGAACGAGAAGAGAAGCTTGTCTTTCTCGAAGAGCGAACGGCACACGTTCTGGTAAAGGGAGTACGTGAAATAGTTGTTAAGATTCAGGATGCGCTCATTCACGTCGTTCGATGGCGAAGAGTTTTGGACGGAGTTGCCGAAAAGGATCTGGAACCACTGCAGCGAGTACTGGTACATGGGGTCGATCATGGCCAAGTCCACGATGCAGAAGAAGAGGAGAGAAGCTCTGTAGGCCACCGGACGGAAGCTCTCTCTTGTAGTATCAATCTCTTTCTCCGTGATCTCGGACTCTTTCATTCTGATGTTGATGGCATCAGAAGTCTTCTTAGACTCAGCGAGGATCTCAATGAGCTCATCCGTCTCAAGGATCTGAGCGATGTTTTCGTTCTTGGTGAGTCCGTGGAGGATCATATCCTCAATATCCCTGAGCTGCTTGGCGGACAGCGCGTTCATTTCGACAATCTGATTCTTCTTCTCTTGTAGTTCAGGCAGCTCGAGTTGCACAAGCTAGTTTAGCATCTGCTCCTCGAGTCCGACAGGCGTGATCGCAAAGTTGAGAATTGTGACTTTGACTGAGGTCTCTGGCGTGTAGTGGGGGTTCGGCAGAGTCGTTGTCAGGAAGAACTTGAAAGACTCATTATATGCAATTGTCTTCTCCCCCATCTTGATGACGAAGCCACTGCCCTACTTGACCTTTTGCTGGAGCAGAATAGGCTCGAGAGCCGGGTCAAGCTCCTCACCGATGTTCTCGAGGAGCACCCATTTACCGAACTGAATGGCCAGCTCCAGATTTCTGAGCAGGTTCCCCTCAGACGGCTTGAAGGTGTCAAGTCCGGTCTCGACGCTCTTGCCAAGATTCTTGATGAACTTGTTCGCCTGGGTCTGAGGATCGATCATGAGCGGCCATCTACGTGACTTGAAGAGAATGATGCCGTTCTCCACTGAGAGACCATCACTAGGCAATCCAGCAACTGACCATATTCGGATGGTGACATCGTCGCCTAGCACCTACTTCATCTGAATACCAGGAGTGTGCTTCAGCTTTAGTCTCTTCAGATTGTCTCTCCATTCTTCCTCGAGTTCGAGTCTGTATTGGGAGGTAAATGGTCCAGCATATGAAACCATGCCGGCAGCAATGAGGCAATCACCCACGAGAAGGCTCTACTTCTCACCAAGCGTCTTAACAGTGTCAGTCCATCTGACTTTCTCGCCCTCAAGACCACCGATCATCTTCTCAGCGCGGATGAGCTTCTTTCCACAGTCATCAATGTCAGCAGCAAGCGCCTTCTCCTGTCTGATGAGGTCATCCATCTGGGCCTAAAGCTTTCCAAGCTTCGCATTGATCTCGCGAACCTTAGCCTGCTTCTCTGCAAGGTTGGACTGCACAATTGCGAGCTTTGCACCCATCTCGGCGGCAATCGCTCGTTTGGGGTTCACAATCTTGAGCACCTCGTGGTAAGTGATCATAGCCAGGATCCAAATTCTCACGGCTACCAGGGCACCTGAGGCACTAGCTACCTTCTTCTCAGAGAGGTCCTCAGAGTCCATCATAGGCTTGATTCTTGAGATGAGGGCGTCAGGGATATTATCCTTGTCATAGTTAATCATGTCACTTAGGAACTTTTTAGGGTCACTAAGAAGGTTCAGCTTTGCAAGATCGAACCAACCCTCCGGATCATACTGAATCTTCTTTGGATCATTTGGCTTCTTTGGCTTCTGGCCCTTGAGAAGCATAAAGCAGACAACTTGGAAGCAAGATACTACTGTCATTGTTGGCGTGTTAACGCCCTTGAGGACGTAGAAGTCGCCCACATCAATCTGGTTCACTTTCTTGACAGCGTTCTCAAGAGCGGGCAAGGCGACTGCGAGATCAGCGTCAGCATCTCCCTTGATCTTGGATACCTCGGCCTCTTGCTTTGACGCCTCGATCTCCTCAGCGCTCACGACTACCTTGATCTCGTTGGCCTCGACTGACTCGCGCTCGATGATCTGCTTTGTTTTTTCGACCTCTATTTGAGTCTTTTTGAGCTCAGGCCCCTTCTTCTCAAGCATCTCTCTCAGATTTGCCACCTCAATCGCTGCCTCATATAGCACCTCTAGACCTCTCTCTAGCCTGCGCTTAGCGTCGCCGAAGTACTTTTTTCTCTCGACCAGTACAGATTTGTAGCTCTTCAGCAGCTCTAAGTAAGAAGTAGGAGTGACGTAGTTCCTTCTGCGCAGCTCATCAAGGTACTTCTTGGACTTTTTCTCGACGCTCTGGTGCATTATCTTAAACATGTCAACGCACAGGTTCTCATCATCGCCTAGGTTGAGGTCAGAGTCGGCTATAACACCCTTAGCGACGTTCATGAGAGCTTCCTCTGGCCATTCAGTGAACCAGTCAATCGTGCAACAATTGACTAGTGAGGGGAACTTTCTTAGACGGGTTCTGAATATCTCACCAAGTGGTGAAAAGGCAAGGAGAATGTGAATGTTCTGCTTGACTCTGTTGAGGTAGCAGCCAAACATATTCATCTTGTTCAATGGAATGTTCTTGCGCAGGCACTCGCTCTTGCCCACGTTGAAGATACCTTCGTAGTCTTCGTTCTTGTACAGAGCTGGTACATCGCCAGAGTTTAGAACATTATTGATGTCCTCGACCATCTGTTCATTTATGATCTGGGTATCGCAGAATAGGAAAGTGGTCGGCTTGCCTTCGACTCCTGCCATCATCAAGCAAGTCTTGAGGTTATCGCGCCAGTTCAGCATTGAATAGCCCTTTACTACTTCAATCTGGAAGCAGCGCTGGCTACTGATGTAGGATGCGAGCTTGGCCAAGCTTTGGCGACCAGAACCCCCCACGCCCAGTAGGAAACCGTTGCCCTATGGCTGTCTAAGGATTCTGCAAATCCTATTAACGTGATCGCAGGCGTCGAGGAACATGATCAGCTTCATGGGATTCTTTAGGCCCGAGTTGAAGTCCTCCAGATAACCCTCGATCTTCTTGACGAGGTCCTTGAGATCCTGGATCCATATATACGGTCTGTTCTCTCCATCTATTCCATTAATGTAGTCGCCGAAGATGATTCTCTCTGAGAGATAAACTTGCTCGCGAGTTAGCTTGAAGGTATTGACTGTCTCTACGTTGAGTAGTTCATTGAGAGTGTCTCTGTCCTCCTGGGAGATCATGCGATCGCCGAACACGCGCTGGTTCTCATGGATCCACAGTCGCACGAGCTCAAGCACTTGAGTAGTCGTCTTTTGCTGTGCAGCGCAGAGACCTTGGAAGATCTTCGACATGTCTCTCAAGTTGAATGTATAGTGGGACTTGGATGGAGTTGGCTTGAGGTTGGTCGCCACTGCGTTGTAAACTCTCTGGGTTGCCTCAACGACATCATCAAGGCACTTAGCAATAGGCTCAGAGAAGCCAGCCAGGAAAGCATATAAGATCTTTTGGAAGATCATGGTAATGCTCTCTTTGCCTAGGTTGGTGTAGGTAATGATGTTGAAGTGTCTCTCGAGACGTTTTGTCAGAGGGCTTCTCCCACCACCAGGCGGGCCCATAGCGCAAATGAAGATGATGTCCTCAATCTTCATGAAGGGCTTCTCCTTTTGCTTGCGATCGTACCACCCCTGATGATCCATCCATTGTCTGAGTAGTTCGATGGGAGGCTACGCACCGTAATCCTCCTTCTTGGGCATGTTAAGATCATCTACGAAGATCACGAAACGCTTGCCTGGAGGTGGACCATACACACCCTTTCTGCGCTTGTCAAATTTCTCGTCCAGTGCATCCTGGGTCTGGTTGGCGGAGGTCTGTGCCGAGAAGGTAAGTGGGATTGTCTGATAGTCCTCATTTAGCTCTGACTGTAACAGCTAGTTGATATTCACAGTCTTGCCTGTACCAGTTGGGCCTGGCGAAAGCACATGTTTCTTGTTCATCACAAGGATCTTCTTTAGGTACTTCATTCTGATGGAGTCGAAGGTGGGCACGACGATTTCACCATACCCAAGCTTGTTATCAACTGAGTAGGATGGAACAGTATTTGTCCAGATGATCCACTCTTTCTTGTTCTTGTCGAAGAAGTAGTCATAAACATAGCCCTCAGCAGGCATCTTGTGCTTGAAGTCCTTGCCCATCAATTCTCTGCAGCGGTTGCTGAAGCGTTCTCTGCCTTCTAGGTTTGTCGTGCAACCGATAGACCAGATAAAGGCGAAGACGAAAAGAGCCTCAATGCATGACTCAATGTCGTCGACTTCTTCAACAGACACCTTTTTGATCTCAGTATCGAAGTAGTCAGCAAAATAGCAGTCAAGGATTCTCATTAAACTTTGAGCAATGTTGTTGTTGACTGTCTGCACTGGCTCGATGCAGTTCTTGCGCATGAAGTAGATGCCCTGCTCGAGATACTTTTTAAATAGATGCTCAAGAGTAGGGATGAAAGTCTTCTTGGTCTTGAAGCCTGGGGGGACGGTGTTCAACCAGGACTTAATCAGGGGGTCAAGGCCCAAAGCTCCAGGCTCCATATAGACCATGCCGCAGCGAGAAACAGTGGCAGGCGAGGCCACAGCGAGATCCTCGACCTCGAACATCATTGTCATTCTGTCGGTTAGCGGAATAATCTGACCCGAGTTGAGGCACAGCTTCTTGTTATCGTCAAGGACGGTGTTCATGTTCTCGATCCAGATGGCGTCAACGGGTCCATCAAACATTATCCAATGCTTGTCGCGTGATTCGTCCTTCGCGCTGTCCTGAACCATCTTAGCGAGCACGCCATCCATCCACTCAGTAGTCTGAGGGTCGAAGTCACCGTAGAGCTAACCCATTGTGATCGACTTGGGGTTCAAGATATGGTAGTGAACGATGGCAAAGTTATCAAGATGTTGGAGCTGAGTCATGGCATGAGCAAGAGTCTTGTAGTTGGAAGTCTTGGCGCCACCTGTGGGGCCGACGATCATTAGACCATGACGCACTTGAATCGTGTCGTAAAGTTGGATGATTTTTTCGACGAATGACTGAGTAGGCTGAAGGTTCTTTGACTAGGCTGACTTCTTAATCTCGTTTAACAAAGAGCCATAGTCGATGTTTGGCTTCTGAACTCCAGGGAAAAGATCGGAGACGATGTTCTCAAAGAGAGGTAAATCATCCTTGAGGAACTTGGGTACGTTTACATCACGCAGAGCTCTCAAGAGAAGCTGGTCTTCGTTCATGTCAGGGTCTGCTCTCTTGAGGAGACCGGCAGCATTGATAACTGATGTCACTGCACGCATGCCATAATCGTAGTGATCCTAAGACGAGAGCTGCTCTGAGGCAAGTTTGAAGGTCGTGACCATCTTCTTGGCTAGAATTGTGGCCTTGGTATAACCGAAGGAATATAGACGGATCTGTCCAATAAGAGCATAATCTGGGACCATCATAGCCACTGGTCTGAAGAGAGCCTTAAGATTGTCGGGGAGCTCAGAGCGGCCGGCGTAACCAGGGTTCATTGTGATGAAGACGCAGAAAGTTGGCTTCATCTTAATCTAGCTCTCCTCAAAAAGAAGTTCATCATCACCGCGGCCCTTAGCACCGAAAAGAATGAGAAGTTGTTGAGCGATCACAGAAAGGACCTCAATGTTGATTCTGTTGAACTCATCGAAGCAAGCCCAGGCACCAGCAGCCGAGAGACCCTTGAAGAATTTTCCGATCATAATGTAGTCCATGCCATCTGAGCAGTTGAACACGACACACTGCATGGCGAGGGCTTTAGCGAGATCCTTAGTGGATTCAGTTTTTCCTGTACCAGCTGGGCCAGCAGGGGCACCCCCAAGGTTGAGCTTGAGAGCTCCCATAAGAGTCATGTAGCACTTATCAGTCAGTGGTGTGATGACGAGTCTGAGAGTGTTGCCGAGGTACTCGTAACCATATGGGAAGTCAGTCTGGATACACTTGACTCTACAGTTGTCGTTTTCCCAGTAGTAGCGGAGCTGAGAGATCCACTCGAAGGCGTTGATATCGTCAATTTTGGCAATACGCAGCTTGTCGATAACGTCCTTGGCGTGGACATCAATGACGATCAGGGCGCCAAGGGTAGTGCTCTGAAGCTTTGTAAGCTTTCTACGCACAAGCTTCACTGTGTCTTGCAGTTGATCGTCGAGCTTCTGGAAGTACTTGTCAAGACCGACAAGACCTTCCTTTTTGATTGCATCCTCGACCTCAGTTGTCCAATGGACCTGTGAACCGTTGAGAACACACTGACCAGGGTGAACTAGAATCCACTCAGGTCTCGCTTTTTTCAGGTAGTCCTCAACTGAGTGCAATAGCACTGCTCTGACACTCTTGAACATCATACGTTCGATCTCTCCCATCCAGAACTCGACACCCTTGTCTCTGGGATCTACCAAGTCCACGAACTCAATCTTCTCCTTCTCGCCAGAATACATAGCCTTGATTGTCTTGTCAGGCTTGAACTCAAGATCCGCCATGGCCTCGAACACCTTACGGAGGTGAGGGCGCACGTTCTCGACTTCCTTAGTCTGAGAGAGGATTTCTAGCAGCTCATCGTTAGACAGGAAATAGAAGCGAGCGAACACTGATCGCTTAGCTTCGAGGTACTCCTTGAGACCTCTCTAGACAAGGTCAAGATTGCGGTTGTTGTCCTAAAACTTCTGAAGAAGCTTATCGAAAGCGCATGCCTTAAGGACGTTGGGAGTCGCCTTTGTAGCACTGATAATTTCTCTCCAGTTCTTGTCGACATTTTTGAACTTCTTGTTCTCTGACGGCAGCTGCTTCATGATATCTGGGGAATCAAAGATGGGTTGCAGGTACATCCACTGGCCCTGACACTTGATCCACTCGTCGATGCACTCAGACACGTTGAGGAGGGTTGCGTTCCATTCTTCGATCTCAGCTTCGAAAGGCTTTTTGAAGGGAGAGAACTGCATTGTCTGAGTAAGCACGATGTGCTCATCAAGCATGGCCATAGCATCATCGAAACCTGCCACTGAGTAGGTCCCAGTGTTCTTGAATGGAATTAGACGGAAGTCAATACCTTCCCACTCACGCTTCATCTTAGCCATGCTCGTTTCGATGTTGTACTCCTTGCCAGCTCGCTCTCCGACGTCCACGCAAATATCTGTGAATTTAGGCAAGTCCATGTCGATGCAATTCTGGAAGGTGAAACCTTCATAAGGCTTGACTTCGAAGCCGACCTTCTCAGAGATGACGGCCCAGTGACGCTCTTTCATACCGTCCGTTCTAAGACCAAGGGCCAGAGGCACTAGGGGCTTGAACTCTTCAACCTCGTTCTTGATAGCCTCAGCAATCTTCATGATACCTGGGAGCTCCTTGTCTCTGAATAGACGGATGACTTGGGCCATCGTCTTGTTACTAGCATCGACAGTCTCCTCGAGCTTTTGGGCGTCAAGCTCCTCAAAGGCGTCGTGCATCCACGATTTGTAGGACTTGCGCCAGACATCAGTTGTTGTCCACAAGTTGAAGAAAGGCTGGAACTTCTTGTTCTCTTCACCGATCTTAGAATAGTCAGTTGGCTCCATGTTGGTAAGCATCTGTCTATTGTTGAAGAGCTTAGCCTGGTCCTGGGCAGCAATTATCTTTGCCTGAATAGCACGAGCCATTTAAGCTACCTCATCGAATTGAGTGATATCCTGATGCTTCTGGAATTGAGCCACCTAGTCTGTGATTTCGTTGATGGTCTTCTCAAATTCCTCCATACTACCTGACATCTAGGATAGGTACTTGTCCTGGAGGACCTAAAGGATGGCAAGCTGCTTCTCAATTCGCGAGCCAGTTTCCTGAGGGGCTCCGTATAGCTTCCAGCGTTTGTTGAAGTCGTCATCGTCAGTGAACTTGTAGTTGAAACCATTCAAGATCTCGTAGTAAGACAGGCACTCTTTGATGTCTTTCTGGAGCTTTTCAATCTCGTTGGGCACACCGGCGATGTAGTCCTTTAGGGCCGTTAATTCCTCGATGTCCTTGGGATGGCTCTCGATCTTCATGTTCATCTTCTCGAAGTGAGTCAGAAGTTCGTTAGCGGTGATCTTAGCGCGCTTAGCAATGAGATCGATCTGGTCCTTGGCGATCTTTAGATGCTTGTCTGCGAGCTTGTTTCGGATCTCCTTGCAGTTGACCTTGAATATGGAGACGATAATGTCATCAGGAATCTCGCTTTTGAGCCTTTCTGCCTCTTTCATGTGAAAAGCTACGTCCTTCTTGAGAAAGTCGATCTCGGGAGGATTTTCTTCGTCGTCAAGCTTAGCCATAACTGCAACTGGATCCAGCTTGTATTCCTTATCATACTTAGCGTAGGTCTTGATGTAGTCGTTAAGGGGATCGACGGCATCGTCAATTTTGCTTGTCAGGGTTTGATAGAGCCCAAAGATCCAAGCGTTCTCGTCAGGGAGGGCTTTTTTGTCTTTGGGATCCGGGTCTTCGGGCTTGTAGAGAGGCCTTACGACTGCACGCAGATAGGTTTTGACGTTGGATTTGAACAGATGAGGGAGCACCTTCTGCTCAGGCGACGGAATGTCCTTCAGGTTATTGATACCCTTGTCAAAGATTGCCTGCACAACTTGGCTCACCTCAGCGGGAGACGAGCTGAATCTAGCCTCATTTGTGGAGTCAGTAGTGAGATCAATCTGGAAGAGAGGGAAAGGGTCCTTGAGTTGGTCATCGGCAGCGAGCTCCTCCTTAGTATAGAAGACATTCTCGACAGTGTTGGAGTCAATGACTTTGACTGACTTGGGCAAAAACTTGAGCATTTGCTCGACGAACTGAGTCACTGACCTCTGGGTGATCGCCAGAAGGGTGTCCTGCATGATTATCTTGACCTGAATGAGGAACTTCTTGAGCTTTCCGTTCTCATAGACCTCGCGACTGGTTTCGTTCAGGTTGTACCAGGCTTTGGGCGCACCAGGAGCCTGTTGGAAGTTCTCCATGATGGCCTTTTTTATGGTCTCACCCCACTGGTTCTTGAGGTAGTTAGTGGTAGAGGTGATGGAACCGTTTTGCGAGCCCTCAAAGTCACGGACACTCATTGTGTGCGTGATATTGGTGTTGTAAATGTTGCGGAGGTTGGCATCATTGCACTCCTTTCTAATGATTTGCATGACCTTGATCACCTCGTCCTTGCTCAGTAGAGTGTTGAAGCAGAACTGAGAGAACTGTTCAGGGAAATTGTGGGCTGGGATGCTTATTAGGCCGAAGTACGGCTTCTCTTTGGGGGCTGGGTCAGGCGGCAAGCGAAGGTTGCTGGAGATAAGCTCGCTGTTCTTGTCTTTCATATGCTTATCGAAGATGATCTTGTTAAGGCTCTTCGCGAAGTCAAAGTTCACCTCGGACAGGAGGGTCGTCGTGTCAGAGGATGACTTGCCCCTCAGAGCCTTGGTGTTCTGGGTCAGGCTGAGAACTCGGTTGATCTGGTCGTTATCGATCTCGGGGATCTGATGCGTAGGCATGTTCTCGATGTAATAGTTGTAACGAATCAACGAGTCAGCGTAGGCTCTGCTCTCGAAAGCCTTGCGGAAGCGCTTGGCAAACACACGAGGGTCCTCATCGTCGAAGAGAAGGAAAATGCGGAAGAGCCTGCATTTTTCCTTCGTGTTTTCCCAGAAACCTTCAAAGCGCTCGCTCTTAGGGAGCCACTTCTGGATGCGCACACGGCGCCAGTAGCAGAGGCCGTCTTTGTCGCGCCAAAGACCCTGGCCGCCAGCGCCCTGGGACTCGGGCTCCTGCGTCTTGTACTTGCGGAGCCACTCAATAGGCTTCTTGGAGTCCAAATCGCGATCGTCGTAGGCCTCAAGGGGCAGCCAGCCGCCAACGGCCTTCTCGGGATTTCGGAACTCGACGCCCTATTTGAATTATTTAAATTAAGAAAGAGGTTACCTCTGCGAGGAGAAGCTCCTCAATGTTGAACTTGCTGAAATCCTCCTGTTCTTCAACGACGCCGCTAGTCTTGCTCTTGTGCATCACCTGGGTGTCAGCTAGGAAGCACTTACTTTCTTAGGCGACTGGTATTCGGGCTCTTTAAGCTTCGGGGGAGCCTGCGGGCCGTGCGGGTTGAACCGAGGCACTGCCGAGGCCGGCATTTGCTTCTAGAGGATGAGTCCGCCTGTTAGAGGTCACAGCAAAGGCGATTACCTGCTTTGGCAGTTTCCTTTGAGGGGCTAGTAGTAGCCTGCTTCTTAGGTTGCATGAGACTCTTCTTAAATTATTTTATTTAAAAGTAATAAAGGCCGGGCCTTATTAACAGTCAGTTACTATCTAATACATTCCCCAGCAGGCATCACATCTAAAATGCCTCGCAAAACACTAAGTTGATTCAAACAGTCATATCTTTGACTCGGGAAGGAGGGGTTTTGGGGTTTTGGGG
>Ga0169931_10011204_pt1 | contig 12676 bp, 7 predicted proteins | sample Kivu_15m_20L_FD_129675 | JGI IMG/M metagenome (GOLD analysis project Ga0169931, IMG submission 129675) | Freshwater microbial communities from Lake Kivu, Western Province, Rwanda to study Microbial Dark Matter (Phase II) - Kivu_15m_20L... | ecosystem: Environmental > Aquatic > Freshwater > Lake ...
CGCAGCACCGCAGCAATCACCCTCATCCGGACTGACGCTGAAAAATCGCTGAGCGCAGCAGGCCCAGACGGTTCAGACAAAACTGCAGCATCACCCAGAGTGTCAGCAGACCGTACCGAGTACTGCGGCGGAAATTGATGCTGCTGGCCTCGGCAAAATAACGCACTGGTACCGGGATGTCCCCCAGCCGAAATCCAAAAAAAACAGACTGCGCCAGGAACTGCGTGTCAAACACAAAGTCGTCCGAGTTCAGTGACCAGGGTACCGTCTCCAGTACGTCCCGCCGATACGCCCGAAAACCACTGTGAAAATCACCAAGGTTCTGACCCAAAATCACGTTCTCAAAGATCGTCAGGCAGCGATTTGCAATGTATTTCCACACCGGCATCCCGCCCTCCAGCGCCTCCGCCCGCGTGCGAATCCGCGAGCCCATCACAAAGTCCACGTTCCCCAGTCGGATCAGCTCGGCCGCTACCGGAATCACACGGCTGTCATACTGATAGTCCGGATGAATCATCACCACAATGTCCGCACCACGCCGCAACGCTTCCGTGTAACACGTCTTCTGGTTGCCGCCATAGCCCGTGTTCCGCTGATGCTGAATCACCGTCAGACCCAGCCGCAAAGCCACCTCGACCGTCCGGTCACGACTGCAGTCGTCCACCAGAATGATTTCATCCACCGTACCCGCCGGTATGTCACCCACAGTACGCTCAAGCGTCGTCTCGGCGTTGTACGCCGGCATCACAGCCACAATCCGCGGCTTGTGCGGCATCTGGCGACTGTGAAAATTCTCTGAGACTGCCGAAGCCATAACCGCTACCCGAAAAAATTGATGACCAGACTGCCGCTGACCGCCGTGAAAAACAAAGAACGGACCACTGCATTACGAATCCCGGCGGATTTTCGTTGACTTTGATTCAACTTTTGATCCCCGGAAATCAGCCGCGAAACTGCCGCAAGGCACTCGTCAGCCGCTGAATCTCGTCAATCGTGTTGTAATGCAGCGCTCCCGCACGCACCGTTCCGCCCGGTTCCAGACCAGCCGTTTCAGTAAACGGCAGCGCATACGCATTGCCGTTCCAGACGCACAGGCCACGCTCCGCCAGCCACTCGGCCACCGCGCGAGGCGTGCAGTCGCCGAATGTCCAGGAAAACGTCGGTACCCGGCCAGCCACCTGCGCCGGATCCGTGATCCCGTGAATTCTGATGCCCGGAACCTGCTGCAGACCAGCCAGCATCTCCAGACTCAGCGTCCGCTCGTATTCCACAATCGCAGCAAAGACCAGATCCAGTTTCTGCCGGCGGTTCAGTCCGCTGCCAGTGGCCGGCAGCAGATCAGCCAGCGACGCCAGATAGTTAATGGCGGCCGCTGTCCCGGCAATGGCTTCCAAAGCACCTGTGCCCGTCATCCAGACTCCCGGCAGCACATCCGGAGCAGGTCGCAGCTTCCAGGGCCGCAGCTGCTCCAGCAGCTCCCGCCGCCCCCACAGAATTCCTTCATGCGGACCAAAAAACTTGTAGGCCGAACAGGCCAGAAAGTCGCAGCCAAGCTCCGGTACCGAAATCCGCCCGTGCGGCGCGTAGTGCACCGCATCCACAAACGTCAGTGCACCCACCGCTTTGGCCGCGCTGATCATCTGCTGCACCGGGTTAATCGTCCCGGTGGCATTCGAAGCCATGCCCACCGCGACAAACCGCGTTTTCGCCGACAGCTTCTGATGGAAGTCAGCAAGATCCAGTGTCCAGTCATCCGGTCGCAAGTCAACATGCCTGACCGTTGCCCCCGCAGCGCGGGCCGCATGCACCCAGGGCGATACGTTCGCGTCGTGATCCAGTCGCGTCACCAGAATTTCATCACCCGGCTGCCAGCGTTCGGCCAGTGACCGGCTGAGCAGCATGGCGAGGGATGTCATGTTTGGGCCGAACACGATGCAGTCCGGATCATCAGCGTTCAGGAAATCTGCCGCAGCCTCGTGCGCGGCCTGCATCACGGCGTCCGATTCACGACCACAGGCAAAGGCCGCTCCCCGGTTGCAGTTCGTGTGCCGCAGCCAGTGACAAACCGCGTCCACGACGCAGTCCGGAGTCTGACTGCCGGCAGGACCATCAAAAAATGCGACAGTGCGACCCTGCAACGTGCGGGACAGTCCCGGAAACTGTCGGCGAATCTGATCAATCGGCCAGGCGGAAACGGTCATAAGTGGTGATTGAATGTGATTGATTTTGAGTGAAGCTGTGAGCGATCCGGGGACAGGTTAACAGGCCCGCGAATGCGGGACCAGCGAGGCTGACAAGCAGAATCTGTTCCGGTACGGTGGGATCCCGCGAAAACTCTGCTATTCTGAATCACACTATCGCCATCGCCAGGGGATTTTTCCGTACAGACTGTTCTGCTTCATGTCCGCACTTTCGCAGTTTTTCCTGAATCCGGCCTTCTTTCTGCCGGGCGCTGCGCTGGTGCTGCTGCCGATTCTGATCCATATTCTCAGCCGGCTGCGTTACCGCACCGTGCGGTTTGCGGCCATGGAATTCCTGCTGGCCAGTGAAGAACTGAACCGCCGGCGACTGATTCTGGAACAGCTGCTGCAGCTGCTGCTGCGAATTCTGGCGGTACTGCTGTTTGTCCTCCTGATTGCTCGCCTGCTGCTGGATCCCGGTCGCCTGCTGATGCTCCGCGGCGCCAGCGCACACCACGTTGTCCTGCTGGATGATTCGCTGTCGATGCGTGATCAGGAAGGTGATCAGCCCCTGTTTCAGGCGGCTCTGGCAACCCTGGAAACCATGCTGGTGGAGGGCAGTCGTCAGGGTGGTGCCGCCCGCGTCACAATTCTGGGACTGTCTGATCCCGGCCGACCGATTGTTTCCGACCGTGTTCTGGACGGCGCGTTCGTGCAGGAATTCATGCCGCGACTGCGCAATCAGCCCTGTTCATTTCGCCCGGCTCTGCTGGCCGAATCGCTGCAGACAGCCAAAGACATTCTGGCGGCGGACGGCAGCGTATCGCCGCAGGTGCATGTGCTGACCGACTTCCGAGCCGTGGACTGGAACAATCGCCCGGAGGTGCTGAGTGCCATTGAAGCGCTGGGCACGATCAGGGCGGGAGTCGACATTGTCCGCATCGGCCGGGATGCTCGCAGCAACATCGCGATCCGCGAGCTGTCAGCTGAAAGCCTCGGGGCAGCTCGCGCTGTCCCCTGGCGGCTGTCGGCCGTGATTCGCAATCACGGCAGTGCCCGGGCGACCGATCTGCGAGCCACCGTGCTGGTCGACGGAGTTTCTCAGCCGGGACGCATGCTGATTCCGGACATTGAACCGGGCACAGAAGTCGTCGTCCCGCATGATCTCAGCTTTGAAACCGAGGGTCGTCATCTGGTGGAAGTGCGACTGGAACCGGACCCGCTGGCCGAAGACAATCGTCGGCTGCTGGCGGTGGAAGTGGCCGAACGTCGCACGGTGCTGATTGTGGACGACGAGGGTGCTCAGGAGGACGCCGGCTTTGTCTCAGCCGCCCTGGCTGCGGATCCCGGCCTGACCGGGCTGAGCACCACGATTCGCACATCGCAGACTTTGACGGCAGCCGATCTGCAAAGCAGTGACTGTGTGTATCTGCTGAATGTCCGCGAGCAGCCGGCGGATGTGGTGCTGCAGCTGGCTGATTTTGTGCGGCGCGGCGGGGGGATCGTCTGGTTTCCCGGAGAACAGGCCAGTGTCCAGTGGTATTCTGAGACACTGCGGAAACCGGGCCAGAAACTGTTTCCGATTCCGCTGGGTGTGCTGCAGACTGCGGCGGCACCGGCGGCCGACCTGCTGGCTCCCGAACAGCCTCCGTTTTTGACGCCCGTGTTTGAAACTCATCCAGTCTTCTCTGTCTATAATGCTACGGACAGTCCGTTTCCGGACACCGTGCAGGTGTCTCGCTGGTTTCAGCCGGCTTCAGACTGGAAACCGGATGACACTGAGCGTGCTGATGGTGTGCGGACTTTGATGCGGCTGCGAAACGGTGATCCGGTGGCGTTCGAACATTCGCTGGGCAGCGGACGGATTCTGACATTTCTGACAGGAGCAGGTCGTCGCTGGAGCAACTGGCCGGCCGCACCGGCCTCGCCCGGCTACGTGGTCATGCATCTGCTGATGCATCAGTACCTGCAGCGTCCGGTGGCTGACATTGAAATGCGCGAGCTGGTGGAACCGTTCAGCCTGCGGTGGTCGGCTGACGAGTGGACTGATGGCGTGGAAGTTTATCTTCCGGAAGCCGGGCCGGGTGAAGAACCCGTGGCTGAAACATTCCTGCGGCTGCGTGCCGGTCAGCCGGAATCGCCGCGGGAAGCTGCAGCGGAAGCGGAAGCAGCAGAGCCGGCAGCGACACCAACAGGCGGCAGCGGTGCAGCGGCGCAGCAGCCCGGGACCGTGGCCGGCAGTGAGCTGCAGCTTTTCGTGCCGCAGGCTCGTCGTCCCGGGATGTATCGGATTCGTCGGTTCAGGCCGGACGGTGCGGTGGGTGATCTGGCGGTGGTACTGAATGTACCGGCCAGCGAGAGTGCTTTGGCGATCGCCGACCCGGCTCCGCTGACCACCGGGGCAGACCGCAGTCATGTGGCGGTGATCACGGGCGATGACGCGGCGGCACTGGGCGGTTCCGGTGCTGGTCGCGAGCTGCGCTGGGTGCTGCTGGGTCTGCTGGCAGCGGTGCTGGTGTGCGAGCAGCTGATTTCGCTGAAGCTCAGTTATCATCCGGAGGCTGGCCGATGACTGCCTCATTTGCAACTCAGGAAGGTCCTGCTGCAGCGGCTGACCAGACCAGCGCAGCCGGTCGTGCGGCGGCCGATACACTGGCGACCGAGAGTCAGACGTTTCAGACGACCGAGCTGGATCTGCCGGAGACGGCGACGGGCATGCTGCTGCTGCTGGCCGGGCTGGCGGTGCTGTTTTATCTGACGATCCGCACATCGCTGCGGGATTCTCGTTTTCTGCGCCCTGTTTCGCGTGCTGTGTTGCTGGTGCCGCGGCTGCTGGTGCTGTGCAGTCTGCTGTTTATTTTGCTGAATCCGCAAACGCGAACTCAGCTGAGTCGGACAGAGAAATCGCGTGTGGGTCTGTTGCTGGACACATCGCTGTCGATGAAGTGGCCGGGCGCGGATCTGGCGGCGGGCGGTGCCGCGCAGGTTCCGGTCAGTCGCGCTGCGCTGGTTCAGCAGCAGCTGATCAGCTCGGGCGTGCTGTCTGAGCTGAGTCGGACGCATGTGGTGTCGATTTACACGTTTGATGAAACGCTGCGAGGCCCGTGGGCGGTGGTCAGCGACGGGGTGGTGCGGTTTGTGGAAGCGGACGGAGGGGAATCCGCGGCTGCCGGAATTCCGCCAGCTGCCGGGACTCGCATGTCCCTGCAGGACGAGCCGCAGTCTGTAGCGGGAGCGCCGGAGGCGGCGGCTGTGGCTGAGCAGTGGCGGAAGATTCTGGAGCCGACGGGCGCTGAAACGCGGCTGGGCGAAGCGGTGTACCAGCTGACGGGGCAGCTGTCGGGTCGCACACTGGCGGGCCTGGTGGTGGTGACGGACGGTCGCGGGAATGCGGGCCTGGATCAGGAAGCGGCTCGCCTGCGAGCCCAGCGCACCGAAACTCGCCTGATCGCAGCCGGCGTGGGCAGTCTGAAACCGCAGCTGAATTTGTGGGTGGCCGGAATGCAGTCGCCGCTGGACGTGCACCAGGGTGATCCGTTTGACATTGGTGTGTCGTTGCAGGGAGCGGCAGCGGGGGGGCAGTCGGCGCTGGTGCGACTGTTTCAGCAGACGGCGGGCGGGGACGGCAGTGATCGTCGCCAGATCGCCGAACAGACTTTGGATTTTTCGGAGGATGGTCTGCCGGTGACAGCTCGGTTTACGCAGACTCTGGCGGTCCCGGGCCGCTATGATTTTGTGGCGCGAGTGGAATCCGCCAGCGGTGTTGTGGAAATGACACTGGAGGACAACGAGCGGCGGCGGACGGTGGAGGTAACGGATCAGAAAATGCGTGTGCTGGTAATTTCCAGCGGGCCGATGCGCGACTACCAGTTTGTGCGAAACACGCTGTACCGGCACAGTGGTGTGGAGTCGGATGTCTGGCTGCAGACGGTGCAGGACGACAACGCCGGCATGGTTTCTCAGGAGGCGCGCAAGCTGCTGACGAAGTTCCCGGAGACCGAAGCGGAACTGTTTGAGTACGACGTGGTGGTCGCGTTTGATCCGGACTGGAGTCGTCTGACGGCCGAGCAGCAGCGGTTTTTGAATCGCTGGGTTTCCGAGCATGCGGGCGGACTGGTGATTGTAGCCGGCGAGATTTTTACGCCAAAGCTGGCAGAGAATTCTGACGCCGCGCGGGATGTCAGCGTGCTGTATCCGGTGCTGCTTTCCCGGCAGCCTCCGGCAGCCCAGCAGTCCGTTCGCGCAGAAGAACCGTGGCCGGTGCTGCCGACAGCGGAAGGCCGAGTGGCCGAGTTCCTGAAGATTGCGGATGACAGTGGCAACGCGGACATTGACCTGTGGAAAAATTTCCGCGGGATTTATCGGTCTTATCCGATCCGCGGACTGCGGGACGGTGCTGTGGTGCTGCTGCAGTACGACAATCCTCGGGCGCGGACTGAGCTGGGTGTTCCGCCGTTTCTGGTCAGCCAGTTTTACGGTGCCGGGCGGGCCGTGTTTCTGGGTTCAGCGGAAACGTGGCGACTGCGGGAAATTTCACCGCAGGGTCATCAGCGATTCTGGACCAGCCTGATTCGCGAAGCGGGTCAGGGTCGTCGCAGCCGCGGACGGGCGCGAGGCCTGCTGCTGCTGGATCGCACCGAAGCGAATCCAGGGCAGCTGGTGACCATCCGTGCGCAGCTGCTGAATGCTCAGCTGCAGCCGCTGGTGGTGCCGGATGCTGCTGTCACCATTACCGGACCGGACGGGCAGACGGTACCGCTGCCGGATCGGCTGACGGCCGACAGTCGCGGCGGCGGACAGTACACGGCCGGTTTTCGACCGGAGCGACCGGGACAGTATCGCATTACGGTGCCGGTGCCTGAATCTACAGATGTGCTGCAGGGGGTGCTGGAAGTGGTGCTTCCCGGACTTGAGTCTCTGTCGCCGGTGCAGGATGCAGAATCGCTCACCGCACTGACTCGGGAAACCGCCGGTCGTTATCTGCCGTTTGCCGAAATTGCGACTTTGCCGTCGCTGCTGAAGGACCAGAGTCAGCCGGTTATTGTGGACGAGCAGTTGCGGACGCTGTGGGACCGGCAGTGGCTGATGTACGCAGCAACACTGCTGCTGGCTTTTGAGTGGGCAATGCGTCGAGTCTGGCGGCTGTCGTGACTGGACAAAGGCCGGTTGTCCGCTGAGAATACTGCGATACCCCCAAACCCCAGTAGCTCGGGCTTTCCAGCCCGAGCCCCCAGCTCCAAAACACACACCAACTGCCCTGTGCGATCCAAAACCGTAGCTCGGGCTTTCCAGCCCGAGCACCCCACTCCAAAACACAACCCAACCGTCCCTGTGCGATCCAAAACCGTAGCTCGGGCTTTCCAGCCCGAGCCCCCAGCTCCAAAACACACACCAACTGCCCTGTGCGATCCAAACACGTAGCTCGGGCTTTCCAGCCCGAGCACCCAGCTCCAAAACACAAGCCAACTGCCCTATGCGATCCAAAACCGTAGCTCGGGCTTTCCAGCCCGAGCACCCAGCTCCAAAACACAAGCCAACTGCCCTGTGCGATCCAAAACCGTAGCTCGGGCTTTCCAGCCCGAGCACCCCATTCCAAAACACACACCAACTGCCCTGTGCGATCCAAACACGTAGCTCGGGCTTTCCAGCCCGAGCACCCCACTCCAAAACACAACCCAACCGTCCCTGTGCGATCCAAAACCGTAGCTCGGGCTTTCCAGCCCGAGCACCCCAACAACCCAGCGTAGCTGCAATCCTTTGTCATTCTGCGTGTCAGCACAGCCTGCTGTGCTGACTGTATGTTACTTCCCGCCTGAACTCCTTTGAATGCCTGTGCCGGAGTGCCCCATGAACTTCCGGATCTGTGTGCGGTTTTCTGCCGTGCTCTGGACCTGCCTTTCGTTGTCTGCTGCTGTTCCGGTCACAGCGGCCGAACTTCCTGAGGTTGTGGAATTCAATCGGGACATTCGCCCGATTTTGTCGGACAACTGTTTTTTCTGTCATGGTCCGGACAAGAACAAGCGGCATGCGGATCTGCGGCTGGACACAGAAGCCGGTCTGCTGGGAGCGGCCGGTTCTGCGGGCGCGGTGGTGCCGGGCAAGCCTGATGAAAGTCCGCTGCTGCAGCGAATTCTGACGGCAGATCCTGAAACCCACATGCCTCCGCCGTCCACCGGCAAGTTGCTGACAGCCGATCAGATTCAGCTGTTGCGTCGCTGGATTCAGCAGGGCGGACGTTACGAGGGTCACTGGGCGTTTTTACCTTTGAATCCGGGTGCGGTGGCGGGTACGGATCATTCGCCTGCTGCAGTGGCGGCGAAGATCGACGAATATGTGGACAGCAGTCTGCAGTCGGCCGGTTTGCAGGCAGTGGAAGCGGCCGATCGGATCACGCTGATCCGTCGTCTCAGCTTCGACCTGCTGGGTCTGCCGCCGACTCCGGAAGAAACGGCCGCCTTTGTGGCTGATCAGTCGCCGGATGCCGTGCAGAAGCTGGTGGACCGGCTGCTGGAATCACCGCACTTTGGTGAACGAATGGCGGTGTGGTGGCTGGATCTTGTGCGCTATGCGGACAGCGTGGGCTATCACGGAGATCAGGAAGTCAGTGTTTCTCCGTTTCGCCAGTATGTGATTCAGTCATTCAATTCCAACAAGCCGTTTGATCAGTTTACGGTTGAGCAGCTGGCGGGCGATTTGCTGCCGGGTGCCACGCTGGAACAGAAGATCGCTTCGGGCTACAACCGGCTGGGGATGATGAGTGCCGAGGGTGGTGTGCAGGACCGCGAGTATCTGGCGAAGTATATTGCAGAGCGAGTGCGGAATGCATCGGGGACGTGGCTGGGGATTACGCTGGGTTGTGCCGAGTGTCATGATCACAAGTTTGACCCGTTCACAACTCGGGACTTTTACCGTTTCGAGGCGTTTTTTGCGGATATTCGCGAACGAGGTTTGTACAGCGGCGCGAATTCGGACGGCAACTGGGGCCCCTATGTGAAGGTGCCGACGGCTGAGCAGTCAGCGCAGCTGGATGCGCTGTCGGTGCGGATTGCGGAACTGCAGCGAGTGCTGGAAACTCCGACGCCGGAGCTGGCGGCGGCTCAGCAGGCGTGGGAGCAGGGACAGCAGCCGTGGATTCCGCTGACGCCCGATTCGCTGCAGGCCTTATCGGGGACTCAGCTGAAGACTCGTGCCGACGGCGCGATTCTGGCGACGGGTCCGAATCCGGCCACGGAAACTTACACGCTTTCGTTTTCAAAGCTGCCGGCTGCAGTAACGGCGTTTCGGATTGAGGTCTTGCCGGATGATTCGCTGCCTCAAAAAGGGCCGGGGCGTGCGGGCAACGGGAACTTTGTATTGTCTGAACTGACAGCGAAGGTGCGGACGGCAGCGGGCGAGCAGTCTGTGTCGCTGCAGAATGCGACGGCCACGTATGAGCAGACCGGAGCGGCGGTTGGCAATCCTTATGGTCGCTGGGCAGTTGCAGCTGCGATTGACGCTGACGCGAAGGGTCGCACGTGGGGCTGGGCGGTGATGGAGCAGGTTGGCAGGTCGCAGACGGCCGTGTTCGAAACGACTGCGGATCTGACGCTGTCGGAAGGAGCGGTGCTGTCGCTGGTGCTGGATCAGAACCTCGACAATCCCGGGCACAATATTGGCTGTTTTCGGATTTTTGCATCGACGGCGGCTCGACCGCTGCGGGCCACAGAGGCGATTCCGGCGGAGATTGCGGTGATCGTCGCTGTTCCGTCCGAGCAGCGGTCTGAGCAGCAGTCGGCCCGGCTGGCTGCGTGGTATCGCACGATTGCTCCGCAGCTAAAGGCTGCTCGCGAGCAGCTGGCGGCGGCAGAAAAGGAGCGGGCCGGTATTGAGGCTGCCCTGCCCTCCACGCTGATCACCGAGGCGGTTGCTCCGCGGATGGTGCGAGTGCTGCCGCGGGGCAACTGGATGGATGAAAGCGGCGAAGTTGTGACCCCCGCATTGCCGGCCGTGTTTGCCAAAGAACCGGCTCAGGACCAGCGACTGAACCGGCTGGATCTGGCCAGGTGGATTGTGGCCGCCGATAACCCCCTGACCGCACGAACCACCGTCAACCGGCTGTGGAAGGTGCTGTTTGGAGCCGGTCTGTCGCGACGCCTCGACGACCTGGGGGCTCAGGGTGAGTGGCCCAGTCATCCGCAGCTGCTGGATTTCCTTGCGGCCGAATTTCAGGCGGGTGGCTGGAATCTGAAACAGCTGATCCGATCCATCGTGCTGACGAGGGCGTATCAGCGGAGTTCCCGCGCGGCAGCCGGGGTGCGCGAGCTGGATCCGGGCAATCGCTGGCTGGCGCGACAGGGACGATTTCGGCTGGATGCCGAGTTTGTCCGTGACAATGCGCTGGAGATCAGCGGACTGCTGGTGAAATCGGTGGGTGGCCGCAGCGTGCGACCCTATCAGCCGGCCGGGTACTGGGCCTATCTCAACTTTCCGACTCGCGAATGGCAGAATGGTGCCGGCAGCGAACTGTATCGCCGAGGTCTGTATACGCACTGGCAGCGACAGTATCTGCATCCCAGTCTGCTGGCCTTTGATGCTCCCAGCCGTGAAGAGTGTACGGCAGATCGCAATCGTTCGAATACCCCGCTGCAGTCACTGGTGCTGCTGAATGACCCAACGTATGTCGAGGCTGCTCGCGGGTTTGCCGAACGTATCCTGCGGGAAGGCGGTGCCACGGAAGCAGAGCGGATCAGTTTTGCATTCCGCAAAGCCGTTTCGCGGGACGCTTCTGCTGACGAGGCGGAAGTGCTGACCGAGCTGCTGCAGAAGCACCTCACGGAGTACGCGGCAAATCCGGCTGCAGCAGACGCGATCCTCAGGACAGGCAGCCTGCCGGTGCCTGGCGAGGCTGATCGCACACAGCTGGCGGCGTGGACCAGTGTTGCCCGTGTGATTTTGAATCTTCACGAAGTCATGACTCGCAATTGATGCTGCGCACGCCGCGTCTCACCGAACGCATTTTCATCTTTCCTCAGACAGGCTCAGAAATGTCTCTTCCTTCGCCTCATATCTGCCGCCGCAGCTTCCTGCAGACGGGTGGAGTCAGTCTTGGATCAATGGCCCTCGCTGACCTGCTGCAGACAGGTCAGCTGCAGGCCAGGGACCGTCAGGACGCACAGGTGCAGCGCTGGAACGGCATGCTGACCCCGCTGCCGACGGCTCCGAAAGCCAAACGGATCATCTGGCTGTACATGGCTGGCGGCATGACTCATATCGATACCTTCGACAACAAGCCGAAACTGGCCGAGCTGCATGGCACACCGATGCCTGAATCCATCACGAAAGGTCAGCAGATTGCACAGCTGCAGGGGCAGCGACTGACCTGCTTTGCACCGCAGCACCCGTTTCGTCAGTGGGGGCAGTCGGGGCAGTCACTGGCGGAAATCTGGCCTCGGCTGGGCCGGCACTGTGCGGACGATATGTGCATTGTCAGATCGCTGCATACGGATGCCATCAACCATGACCCGGCTCATACGTTTATGAACACGGGGACGATGAATGCCGGGCGACCGGCGATGGGCTCGTGGCTGCTGTATGGACTGGGGGCCGAGACTCAGAGTCTGCCGGGGTTCGTGGTGATGGTTTCCACAGGACGTTATGGTCAGCGTCAGCCGATTGCGGCGCGGCAGTGGCATTCAGGTTTTCTGCCTGGGCAGTTTCAGGGTGTGGAATTTCGCGGCACCGGTGATCCGGTGCTGTATGTGAACAATCCGGCCGGAGTCAGCCGGAATCAGCAGCGGGACGTTGTTGATGCCGTTCAGAAGCTGAATGGCATTTCCAACCGGCGGCTGGATGATCCGGAAATTGCGACTCGAGTCTCGCAGTACGAGCTGGCGTTTCGGATGCAGACCAGTGTGCCTGAACTGATGGACGTCAGCCCTGAGCCGCAGCATGTGTTTGATCTGTACGGCACCAAAGGCGGTGACGGCTCATTTGCCTCCAACTGCCTGCTGGCGCGGCGACTGGCGGAACGCGGAGTGCGGTTTATTCAGCTGTATCATCGGGACTGGGATCACCACGGAGCTGTGAAGGAACATTCTGCGGGCACAGCGGCCGAGGTGGATCAGGGAATGGCGGCACTGATTACTGATTTGAAGCAGCGCGGCATGCTGGACGATACGATCATTGTGTTTGGTTCCGAATTTGGCCGAACGCCCATGGCGCAGGGCAATGGGCGGGACCATCATCTGGCGGGATTCACGATGTGGTTTGCGGGTGGTGGATTCAAGCCGGGGTTCAGTTACGGGGCCACGGATGATTTTGGGTATCATGCGGTGGAAAACCGAGTCTCTGTGCATGACATTCATGCCACACTGCTGCATCAGATGGGCATTGATCACACCCGATTCACCTACAAGTACCAGGGTCTGGACACGAAGCTGACGGGTGTTGAAGAATCTCGCGTGGTCAGCGAGCTGCTGGTCTGAAGATCCCGCTGCTGTTCCCGGGTTGCTGTTCCC
>Ga0169931_10011207_pt1 | contig 12673 bp, 9 predicted proteins | sample Kivu_15m_20L_FD_129675 | JGI IMG/M metagenome (GOLD analysis project Ga0169931, IMG submission 129675) | Freshwater microbial communities from Lake Kivu, Western Province, Rwanda to study Microbial Dark Matter (Phase II) - Kivu_15m_20L... | ecosystem: Environmental > Aquatic > Freshwater > Lake ...
AGGGCTCTACTAGAGTGAATAATTCTTCTTTGGGTTTTGGAACATTTCTGAGACGATAATTATTGCAATAATTACATACACCTTTGTCATCAAATTTAATAAATGGCATCGTTTCTGGTAAAATACACTTTGTACAACGCTTAATATTGTGTTTTTCATACAACAATAATCTTTCTTCTATGGCATTAAACTTAAATTCAGGAATTAGATTTTCTTTTCGACTCTTTTCATCGATTATTTTGAATTCAAAATTAGAATTTGGAATATCTAGAATTTTAAACTCCCCCTTAATTTGAACTGTATCATTACAATTAATTAATTGAAGTCCATAACTTTCGGATGCAAAGTAGGTGATGCCATCACTTTCACCAATATACAAACTGCCATTATTAGAAAATAACAAGAGTTTACCATATTCAGGTAAAATCAATGCACAAGAGATTACCCCTTTGCACAAAGATAAAATTACTTCAGGTATTTCTTCTATTGGTTTATTCTGACTTAAATGTTCTTCGGCAATTGCAACTATAAGTTCAGAATCTATATTCAATAATCGTTTTACGGTTAGCTTTGACCAAACTTCAATCTCATTTACAATTATTCCATTGTGTATTGCAGCTATATTTCCTCTTACAACAGGTTGATTATCGCCTAGTCCATTTGTAATTAATCTACTATGGCCTAGAACAACAGTGCTTTTGTAAGGTTTTACTTTGTATAGCAATTTATCAATATCATAATCGGCACGATTAATTTTATATGCATCATTTTCAATATAAATTAAACCGCTAGAGTCTTTACCCCTTTGCTTCGAATGTTTAACTAATGTTTTGAGTTGTTTTTTATTTACTTCACTACTTGAAATAACTCCAAATATTCCACACATAAGATTTAATTTTTTAATAAATTATTATAAAATTCTATTAATTTTTCAGATTGAAACTGCCAACTCAATGTATATAAATCTTTAGTTGTGAGTTTTATAACCTTAGCTTCAATTTCAATAATTTTTTGTTTTATGTCATCAATTTTTAAAGAACTACAAGCACCTAAATCGAAATCTTGTATAATATTTTTCATGTCAGGAAAATCTGATGTTAAAATGAAAAGTCCCGAAAATGCATATTCAAATAATTTATTTGGCAAACAATAATAATCGCTAAGTGAAACTGCTTCAATCATAGCTAAGCCAACATCCGCAGATTTAGCAATTTTAACCACTTCGTCATGGTTTACTACTGTATGGTAATGTATTTTTTCAGAATTTAAAGAAGCCCTTTGAATTTTTGCAACATCATCTCCATAACCAATAAACACGATGTGAGAATTGATATCCGGTGATTTAAAAATATTTAAGTATAAATCTATTCCCCTGCCTTTTCCAATAATTCCTATATAAATAAATATTTTGCAGTTCCCAGGAATGTTAAATTTTTCTCTTAAATAATTATTAGATCTAACATCAAAATTCTCTAATTTTAATTGCGGACTGTTAAGGATCAACAAACTTTCTTTATCCCCTAAATTTTTTTGATACCAGTCAATAATTGATGGAGATACCGTTATAAATAAATCAACAAATCTCCAGGAAATCTTTTCTATAAACAAAGTGGCCTTTGATAAAACTTTTGATTGTCCATTCTTCTGAGATTCTAATTCATGTGCATCATATATTAATTTAGAATTAAAAAAAATACTCAAAAAAACTCCAACTGGCAGGACCAAAGTATCATGGCAATGAATGACTTTTGGACGGTAAAAGATTCCTTTGCAGAAAAACCTAATTGATATTTCAATCATTAAAAAAACAAACATTATTGATTTCGAAAACCTAATTAAACGACTAGAAATTACATTTATATTTACAAATCCCGATTTCGAACTTGTATCTAAAAACCCTGTTAGTCCATAATCAAATACTCCAAATGCTTTTACTTTTGTTTTATCAATTTTAGAAACAGCCTCTAATTCTTTTAATATTCGACTATCATACCGAATATCTGTATGTGTTAAGTGTAGAATCCTCATATTTTTAATTATTAATAAATATTTAGATTATTTAAAGTGGTGAGTTCAAACAATAAGTGCAAAAAAATCTTCAAAAAGAAAGTCAGTGCATAAAACTATAACACTCCCCAGCAAAGAAGCACCCGGGGTGAGCGAAAGAATATCACGAGCGTTACAACCTTTAAATAACGGCAGGTTTCTTACATTAACATTGGATAATGGATTGGAATTTGCAGACCATGAAAACATTAGTGACAAATTAGGCAAGATGGTGTACTTTGCAGATCCTGACAGTCCATGGCAACGTGGATGTAATGAAAATACAAATGGATTAGTTCGACAATATTTACTTAAGGGAATGGACTTTAGCAACTTAACACCGCAGAAAATCTATTTTATACAAGAAAAACTAAACCACAGGCCTCGTAATAAATTAGGTTACCGAACTCCTTACGAAGTCTTTTACGGTTTTTTTGCACTTGATCCTTGAATTCAGTCATCTTTACTATTTTTTTATTCAAAATCAATCCTAAACTTTACATCAAAAATCTTTTCCCATTTAGCAATATTATAATATTTCCACCTTTGAGTAATTGGTAATGTGTGAAACTTCTTAACTAATTCATCCAATTGACATATTTCATTTAACAAATCAGATTTTTTTACTAAACTTAACATTGTATCACTATAATTTTCTAACCAAATTTTGTCTGGAGCGTTAAATCCAAGTTTAGATTTTCTCCAAGTTATTTCTTTTGGCAAAATATTATCCATACTTTTTCTAAGTATATATTTAGTCCACCCATTAAATATTTTATGTTTTAGCGGAAATGATATTCCCGCTTCCACTATTCTATAATCTAAAAATGGAACTCTGCTCTCGATCGAATTACGCATTGAATTTCGGTCCTCATAACGAAGTAAGTGAGGTAATTGAAGATTTGAAATCTCATAAATTTGAAAATCAACAACATTATTAGCAGTATTACTACTTTCTTTCAAAGTATTAAAATTAAACAAACTGTAAATTTCTTTTTTCAAAAAAGATTTTTTTCTAAGAATTCGAGTCCTAATAGTTAGGGAATTGAAGTATATGTACATTAAAAATAATCTTACTAATGTTTGAGAGTTCCTCCTTGATTGCAAATAGAATTGTTTGAAAAAACCAATTATGTTCAAATTATTAAAAGGAGCAGTCAAATATCTTTCATAACCTAATAACACTTCATCACCTCCTTGTCCATTTAGCAGAACTTTACAACCAAATTCTTTTGCTTTTTTTGAAACAAAATAACTCATGAATATTGATGTGTCTGGGAATGGCTCTTCTTGAGTATAAACAAGCTCATCAATTAAATTAATAAACTCATTGGTTGATGGAGTAACAATATGAAGTTCTAAACTCATAGCTCCCGTTATTGCCTTGGCATAGTCACTTTCATCAATTTCTCGCTCCACTGAATTTGCATGAATGGCAGTAAACCTTTCATTTGAAGCTTCGGAATATAACTTACTAGCTATCGCAGCAATTGAGGAAGAATCTAAACCGCCACTAAGACTAGTACCTACTTTTACATCTGATCGAAGTCTTAAAGCTATCGATGAATCAAATAATTTTTTAAATAATCCAGTAGCTTCTTTGATATTTTTATTCGTTTCGATTTTATTCAAGAAATACCATTTTTCTATTGTATAGATATTAGACTTGATGTCAAAAACCATAAAATGAGCAGGCAATAATGAGAATATTCCATCAAAATAAGTATTCATAGTGTGATTATCTACATTTGTTAAAATATACTCAATTAATACATCAACATTTACTTTATTATTATTTTCTTTAACCAGTTGTTTCAATTCAGATCCGCACACAAATTTTCCGCTATTTTGAGAGTAATATAAAGGTTTGACACCAAATCTATCTCTAGCTAAGAACACATTCTTTTTAATTTTATCTAAAATTGCAAAAGCGAACATTCCATTAAATTTATCCAAACATCCTTGTCCCCACTCACAATATGCCGCCAGAATAACTTCGGTATCAGAATTGCTTTCAAAAGTATAACCTAAAAATTTTAACTCATCTCGTAATTCTAAATAATTATATATTTCGCCATTAAAAGTAATAACAAAATTTTTTCTATATTCCATAGGTTGACTTGCAGCATCTGATAAATCTAGGATACTCAATCTTCTGTGTCCGAAAGCAACATTTTCATAAAAATAATACCCTTCAGCATCAGGACCCCGATGAATTATTTTATCTGTAATTGCTTTTACTTCTTCTTGTTTAATTATTGAGTTAACCTCTCCAATAATAATAGAAATTCCACACATAACTCTATTTTATATAAATTCTATAAGACTTGTAAATAAATTTCAAAAATAGATTTGCCATATGAACTTGAATCAAAATTTTCAACAATTTTTTTTCTTGCCTCAAACATAATTTTATTAATATCAAGACTATTATCTATAATTTTTTTTAATAATAATTCTAAACCATTTATTGAATTTTCATAATTAATTAGACCATTTACCCCGTCATCAATTACTTCTGGAATCCCTCCAACATTATTTGCAATTACAACACACCCTGATGCCATAGCTTCTAATAGAACATTTGGCAACCCTTCCTCTTTGCTTGGTATTAGTACTACATCAACTTTTTGGTATAATATCTTCAAATCATCAGGCTTAAGTTCACCTAATAATTGAATACTCTCAGGATACTTAAGAGAATTTTTAAATCTTTTTACTGATTCACTTGAAGAATTTAAACCGCCGTACAATAAAGATCCAAATTTCCTATTAAATTCAGATTCCAATCCTTTCCAAGCTTTCAATACATCAAAAGCACCTTTAAAATTTCCAATTTTGTCAGGTCCATTTCCTTCTAAACCTCCAACAAATAAAAAAATTATAGGGTAATTAATTTCTTTTTGGCCAATATTAAAATCGCATCCATATTCAAAAACATCTACGCCTCTATATTCTACCCAAGTTCTTACATATCCATTTGACAATCCTTTTACATTTTTTTCTAAATCTTTACTATTACAAATTACACCAGATAAGTTTTGAGACCAGTTTTTATAAAGTCCATTTTTATTCAATTTAGGTAAAAAAGTATTTACATCAGAACCAATTGCTTGGCCAATATGTGGAATTTTTAGTACTTTGCTTAAAGCGTTGCCAATTAGTACATTTAAACCTAAATCAACTGAATGTATTAAATCTATATTATAATATTTTTTCTTAAGCCAATACATAGAATATATAACAGCGAATATATTGAAAATATTTTGCACATGTTCGTTTTTGGTTAAAGATATATTCTTATAACCATAAGGTATATTTGGAACGTATAAAATATTTACTTCTACTCCATTATAGTTATAAATTTTTTCTTTTATAAATGGACGCCAAGAACGTACAACTACAACTTTTAAATTTACGAATTTTGAAATTTGTTTATATGCTCGATAATTAAAAATTCCAGAATTGGGTTTTAAATCAGAAGGAAAAGAACCAACCAAAAATAAAATATTTTTCATATTATTTATTGATTTGCTATTTACATCCATTCTTTCCACCACATTTGAAACATCAATAAATTCCAAATCTTTTCAGAGTCACTATTATCATTTTGATAATATTTTCTTAAAGTTTTTTCAATTTCATTTTTATTCAAAATATCAGATGATGCTGTATCTAAGATAACCTCTTTAGTGAAATTCGCTAAATCTTTTCTTAACCAGATTTCTTTTGGAATTGCAAAACCCATCTTTGGCCTATCTAATAATTCCTGTGGAATATATTTATGAGTTATTTTCCTCAATAAATACTTCGGGATATTATTTGAAATTTTTAAATCAGATGGAACTTTTGCTAAATATTCAATTAACCTATAATCTAAAAGTGGTTCTCTGACTTCAAGCCCAAACGCCATACTAGCTCTGTCTACTTTAACAAGTAAATCATCTACTAAATTAGTTTGAAAATCAATAGACATTAAAATATCAATTATTGAAGCTGATTGAGAATGGGAATTCATTTTGTCATAAGCTGTTTTCTGGTTCGTAAGACAGCTCCTTAATAATTTTTTCAAGTCAAATTCATTAATATGAGAAGGCTCAATTCTATGTCTGTATCTTTCAATGTAATTGATTTCATTTAAAACTTTTTGAGTTTTGATGATTTTATTTGCATACAATTCGGGAATATAGTCAATGATTCCAGATTTAATTAATGTACCAGATAGTATATTATAGAATTGTTTTTCAAAACCTTTCAAATTTGCAATTTTGTTAAATTGATGAATTTTTTCGAAATATTTACCATATCCGCAAAAAATCTCATCACCTCCATCACCTGACAATACTACTTTAACTTTTTCTGATGCAAACTTTGAAACTAATAGTGTGGGTATTGCAGAACTATCTCCAAATGGTTCATCATATATTTTTGGAATTAATTCAATTAATGATTTTGCATCATCAACACTACAATATAACTCACTATGATTTGAACCAATATGATTTGCAATAGCTTTTGCAAAAGGAGCTTCATTAAATTTTTCTTCACCAAACCCTATCGAGTAAGTATTTATTTTTTCTTTACTATTAGCTTGAATTATTGCTGCTACCGTTGAACTGTCATATCCTCCACTTAAGAAAACACCGACAGGAACATCAGCTATCAATCTAAATTTAAATGAACTAACAAGTAATTCCTCTATATCTTCTAAAATCTCTTTTTCACTTTTGCATGATTTCTCTTGAGAAAAGAAATTAGTTACATCCCAATACTTAGCTTTTCTAATATTCTTATTCCTTAGATTTATTGTCAAATAGGACCCTGCATCTAACTTATAACAATCATTAAAAATTGTATGCGGAGCAGGAATAAACCCTAGCTTTAAAAATGATGCAACTGAACTATTATCTATTATCTTTCTAAATCTTGGATGGTGATAAAAAGATTTTAATTCTGATGAAAACAAAAATAAATCATTAGTTTGATAATAATACAGAGGTTTAACTCCAACTCTATCTCTAGCAATAAATAGTTCATTACTCTTACTATCATAAATAGTAAACGCAAACATTCCATTTAGTCTACTTAAACAATCTTTACCCCATAGATGAAAGGCCACTAATAAAACTTCAGTATCAGAATTTGTCTTAAAACTATAATTATTACAAATTAACTCTCTTTTAATTTCTTTAAAATTATAAATCTCGCCATTAAAAACAATCGCTAATGACAAATCATCTCTAACCATAGGTTGGTTCGCTTCTGACCTTAAATCGATAATTGAAAGTCTTGTATGACCTAAACCAACTGAATAATTAACATTATCCCACTTCCTGAAACTACTAGCATCCGGGCCCCTGTGCTCCAATGAAGAAACCATCTTTTCTAGTTGATCTAAATTGGAATTTTTAGAAAAATCTATATAACCAACAATTCCACACATATATACTTATATTAAATTAAATAAAATATTAGTTTATTAGTTCTTTGTTTTTCCCCAAAATATATCCCAACATCATCATTAATCCGAAAGAATTAATAGAATTATAAACTTGTTGATATTGACTATCCACAATCCATACTAATAAGATTGTAATCACTATATAATTATCTCTTTGTGATAATTTACTTTTACGAATTATTTTCCACAAGCTATACCATATACCAACGAAAAAAGTAATGCCAAAAAAACCGAAGTTTGAGAAAACTTCTAATAAATCATTATGAGCAGTTCCTCCAAAAGCAAAATACATTGATCCAACAAATCCAAATCCAAATATCAAATTTAAAATTTTTGTAAATTGAAAAGATTCAGTCAAAATGTTAATGAAAATAATATCTCTTGAAGACCCGCCGTCATTTTCTACATCCTTAAACCTTTCAAAAACTATTTCATCCCTTAATAAAAAATCAATACAATAGTATAAAACAAAAATCGCAACGATAATCGTTATAAATTTTGAAAATAATTTATTAAGATTGGACAACTTATAAGAAGTTTCTTTGATCTTAAAAATAAAAAATATGATCGCAATTAAAAATGAAGTTATAATTGCTCCTCTTTTAAAACTCAGTATTATGAATAAAATCAAAAAAAATAAGAGTGAAAATGAGATTAATTTATTTTTGATCAAAAATAAAAATGGCAATAACATAACAATGCCATAAATAGCATTATTTTGATTATTAAAATCTAAACCAATCTCTTTGGCATACACAAAATAATTCGGTATTGCAATCAACAATAAAATAAAAAAATACAATATCATATTATGAAACAATATTTTATTCTTTGCTGATAAATAAAAAAAAATAAAAAAAGTTGAAAGATTAAAGTATATTGTTCTGAAATGATCAACATATATTAAAGTAATCCCATTTGGATTAATAATAAAGTACAATAAATTTAACAGCAAGAATAACAACAGATATTTGTAAATTGGAATTTTGATAAAGCCAACTAGTACCCCTCTTGATATCAAAAAAATAGAACACATGGAATAAATAAAAAATCCCAATTTAGCAATTGGTGAACCAACTTCATATATTACGCCTTGGCCAATATACATAACCAAGAAAAGAAAAATAAACAAAGAATTATTAATTATTTTAAACATGTCATATTAATTCTGATATAATTAGAATCACATACAGAACTAACTTAATATAAGTTGTATAAACTGCTTTGCTACTGTTTTTATATTATATTTTTCTATATCTACTATAGTTTTGTTAATAAAGTTATAATTCATGAACTCCTCTATTACTTTTAGTGGTAATCTCGAATTTTCGTACATCAAGATTGGTCTTTTTGAAAGAGCATAATCTATTAACTTAGATGGATATGCAGTAATTTGATTGTTAAAAGAATCAAAATTAACTGCTACTAAGAAATCAAGTTTGGAAAGTTCCAAAATTAATTTTTCTCTATCAACATAATCAAATAATAATAATTGATTTCCAATAAATTCTTTATACTGAGCAAACAAATCCCTTTGATTTGTGTAAATATAAAACTCAAAATCATATTCTTGTGAAATCAAATAATCGATTAAAGAGAATATATCTCTTGACCCTTTATAAATATAACCAGAAAAGCCGATTTTTAACGGTTTGTTTTGTTTATAAATGGATACTTCCACTCCCATTGGCACTCCCTGAGGAATAACATGCAATTTTTTATGAAATCTATTATAAAACTGTGATTTCATTTCTATAAACGGAACTGTGACATAATCTGCTTTTTTCAGCATATTACGTTCGAAATAATGAAACAAAAAAAATGGCTTTGATTTTAATCCTTTATTTAACATAAAAGGATCTCCAAGATCTGCAACCCAAACGCCAAATTTATCTTTTATTTTTTTTTTTGAAAAAGAAGCTAAACCCCAGGCAATTGGGAATGGTACCGATACAGTGATTACTGAATCGTATTTTTTTAAATTATCAAATGATTGTCGTACCAAAAAATAATAATGAAATAAATAAATTCTAGAAATTATTTTAAAAAATAAATTACCAAAACCTGTTTTTCCAAGATAAGTCTGCCATTTTTTTAATTGAAAATTAATAATTTCGATTCCAAATTTGTTTTCGAATTCTTTTTGAAAATCTATATGTTTATGCGTTAAAACATCCACCTTATGGCCTTGAACTATTAACTCTTTTGATAATTCTGTAGCACGCAGAGATCTTGGCGATTTAACTGGAAAATAATCTCCAGTAATAATTAGAATGTTCATCTAGTTTAATTAAATTATGAAAACCTCATTTAAGTAACTATTTCAGTAGAAATTACTAAACCATCAAATCATTAATTTATTAATGATTTTTTCAGCCGTTTTACCATCCCCATATAGTTCCTTTGCGAGCACAAATGGCTTGTCAATAAACTCATTAATTTTGTTTAATATTTTTTCTTTATTTAATTCAACTAATTGATTGCATCCATTGTCAATCAACTCTTTCCACTCAGTCTCTTCCCTTAATGTCAAGCAATATTTTTTGAAAAAATATGCTTCCTTTTGAATACCACCGCTATCAGTTATAACTAATTCACAATTTGTTAATAACCATATTATTTCCAAATATCCAACAGGCTCAATAAAAATTATATTACTATTTTCAAAATTATAATTTAAATTAACTAATTTTGATTTTGTTCTAGGATGTAATGGTATTACAATTGGCAATTTGCTTGATTGTTCTTCGAAACTTTCAAAAATTGTTACTAATTTTTTTTCATTATCAGTGTTTTCCGCTCTGTGAATGGTTGCTAATATGAATTTGCTAGGCAACTTGTAATTGGGTCTTCTTTCTTTGTTCTTGTAAAAAACTGAAGCATCAAACATTATGTCACCAACATTAAATATTTGACAATTGAAATCATGAAAACCTTCTTTTTCTAAATTTTGAACGGCAGTATTAGTAGGACAAAATAAAATATCACTTATTCGGTCAGTTAAAATTCGGTTAATTTCTTCGGGCATTTGTTGATTAAAAGAACGGAGTCCAGCTTCAATATGAGCTACTTTAATATGTAATTTTTTTGCTGCTAATGCTCCAGCAAGTGTTGAATTCGTATCTCCATAAACTAAAACCAAATCAGGATTTTCTATAAATAGAACTTCTTCTATTTTTTCTAACATTTGTCCGGTCATAGAACCATGAGAAAGACCATTTATATTTAAGTTATAATCGGGTTTTGGAATTTCCATTTCTTCAAAAAATATCTCTGACATGTTCTTATCAAAGTGTTGACCAGTATGAACAATGACTTCTCTTACATCTTGTCTTATTCCTATTTTTCTGCTTATTACCGCCGCTTTTATGAACTGTGGTCGAGCACCAATTATTGTTACTATTTTTAATATACCCATGGTAGTTTGCTTTTATATGAAATTATCAATTCTTTAAATTCTGGAATAAATTTATAGGAAATACAAAAATAAATCGACCCGAAGATTGGTGCGCCTATGAAAAGAGTTAACAATGAGTTCATCTCAATTAGTAATATTAAAGAAGTAAATAATCCTGTGATTATAGCTACAATTAATATTACACCCACTCTCTTAAATGGAATAATAAAAGTAGACTTACAATTGAACTGTTTCCCTAAAAAAATTAAATTATAAGGGATTGCCCAAACATAGTACATTGCTACTGTTGCGATTGCAGCACCAATATATCCTATAGAATTTGTTAAAAAGTAAGCAAAAACAGCTGTAATTAGCAGCTCAACAACACTTCTAAATAATATAGCTTTTGTTTTCCCCAAGGCAATCAATGCTGAACCATAATAGACTATTCTAACTGGAAGCATTAACAAATAAATTCTAAAGGGTAAAACACTTTCAACATATTTACTTGAATATATAACATTTATAAAACTTTCAGCAAAAATCATTAAGTAAACCATTGTTGGAAGTAAAATGCTTGCACTAATAGCTGCAGCTTTTTTAAATAATTGTAAAGCTGCATTCAAATCACCTTCTTTAATTTTATGTGCCATCTCAGCCATTATCACTATAGAAATGGAACCAGTAACGATACCTATAAGTGGTACTTCTTTAGCGCCATTTGCATAAATCGCAAAATCAGAAGGTGAAGTCATAAAAGCAACAATCATACTTGATAATTGTATAGTAATCGTTCCAATGACAGAGGACAATCCCAATGGAATTGAGAATTTAGCTATACTCCACATTGAAGATATTCTAGGAATATCCCAATCTCCAGGTACATGTTTGAAAATCAAATAAATTGTTAAAGGGAAAAAAAGTAGTGGAATGAAAACACGGATTAGTATCGGTGCATCAAAGCTTTTTGTTGAAAAAGCAGTTAATATTAATAGAATTGTTAGAAATAAACCAGTAAATACGTTATAAATGGCATTTAATTTAACTTTATCTTTAACAATCCAGACTGCACTTTCTATTAAAACAGGAAATGTATAAATCGGATAAAAAATCATCCATTTTAGGGTTCTCAATAAATCAGGATTATTGAATCGTTTTGCTAATAACTCTATACCTCCAAATGCAAGAAAAAAACTAAATAAAATAGCTGATACAAACAGCATAGCTATATTATCCAACACCAGTCCTTTTTGACGAAATTTAGCACCAGGAAGAAAATAGTACATTGCCGAAGGAAGCCCCAAAGTTAATATTGGAACAGCAAAATCATAAGCGAGAAATGTTTGCAAATAAGTACCATAATCTGCAACACTTAATGTCCGTGAGAATACCATTCCTGAAACAATGCTAACAGCCATTAGCATAAATTGAGCCATAGATAATGATAGTACTTTAGAAGATATTGAACTCAAAGAATTGATATAATTTAAAAAGGTGGTTTCAACGTGTTAGTGCAGAAATAGCAACAATTTTCGTTTGATTGTTGATGTGTGTTATAGTTCGTGGATTTTAGCTGGAATTATGTCGTTGGTTGGGTTTTTTGAGGCATAATTGACCTGAAAAAAAATAACCGGCTGAAATCTGTCCCTTTAGGCCAGAAATCCCTAACCAAGCCATTGGTGTTCTCATTGGTTCCCCTCTGCCAAGGACTGTGCGGGTCGCAGAAGTAGACCTTTATTTTGGTATCCATAGTGAACTTCTTGTGCTCA
>Ga0169931_10011208_pt1 | contig 12671 bp, 20 predicted proteins | sample Kivu_15m_20L_FD_129675 | JGI IMG/M metagenome (GOLD analysis project Ga0169931, IMG submission 129675) | Freshwater microbial communities from Lake Kivu, Western Province, Rwanda to study Microbial Dark Matter (Phase II) - Kivu_15m_20L... | ecosystem: Environmental > Aquatic > Freshwater > Lake...
CCCCAAAACCCCAAAACCCCAATGGTCAGAAGAATAAATTTTGTAAAGTTTTAGAATATATAAATGAGCACGAACGGCAGCCAAAAGGACGAGCCCTGATTATTGAACGCTGCGACCAACTATCTATTGAGCCAGTCGCGAGGTCCGCAAGCCAAGCACTACATCCAGTCTGGTTATCCGCTCACTTGTGCTAAAACATTAGTTTCAAGGTCATCACTCGGGGCTCATAAGAAGAGCAACACCGGCAAGAATCCACTTGTTGGGGTCTGAGTCTTCGCTTTCCATTCTAAGACCTGCTGTGAAAATGTAGGTCGGGCCGCGCATCGAAGTCGTGTAGACCGGGCATTCGTAAACGCCTTTTGCGTTTCTCTCAGATCTTCTGATAGCAGTGACGTGAACTACTGGCACGACTGGATGCAGGTCTTTAAGCTGCATGTCGGTCAGATAGCCCTGCTCGCCACCTCTGCCGTTCTCCCAAGCGGCGCCTTCTAGGAAGAAACCGTTGATGTAAGCGCCAAGAGGAGCAAAAGTTGGGAATTCTGACTTCTCCTTTGTGTTCAAGATGTCCGTAATAAGGCACATGTCATCAAGGGGCAGTTAGTTAGCGCGAGCAGTTACCTGCATGATAGCGGTAAGGTAGGACATGGGGTTGAAAAGTCCCGAGATCCAAACAACTGCTGGAGTCTCTAGCACCTCCTGCCATTCAACTAACTGAGTAACACGCTGAAGCATGTCTGCAAACCAGTCAATAAGGTTCTTCTTTGAAAAATAGGCATACTTCTCCCAAGAGCCAGGCACCAAATTTAGGTTAAGCTGTCTGGAAAGCAATTCCATGGCGTCGGTGATGTTCAGGGCGCCCTTGAGACCAGAGTCGAGGTCGGTGAGGGAGTTTCTGATTTCTTGAAGTAGAGTATTCATACGTTCGCACTCCTGAAGGCACACGACCACATAAGGAGTCTTGTTCTTAGCCTTGAGTTGGATTTCGTACATGTTGAAGTCTGCGGGCAACTGGCCTAGGAAGGTCACGATAAGCGACTTCACTTTATTGTCGTCGCTGCCGCCGCTCGATGATCCGCCGCTAACTGAGAGAATAGTGCTGAACAGCGTTTCTGACTGGTTGGTCAAGTAGCCGATTTCAGCGTTTGGATGAAGGCCAAACATTTGAGGTTGCTCGACGGGCAGCTTCTCTTCGATGTATTTTCTGTAAGCCTCGCGGTCGAACTTCACAGGGTCCGGTGACTTGAAGCCGGGAGCAAGAGTAAGTTGCATCTGCTGGAGAATCTCAGGTCTGATGAGAACAATAAGGTAGGAGTTATTTGTTCTGCGGTCCCAATTGTCAGTAATGTGGCCACCGTACATGATTTCGCCATAGATGTAGGCCAAGTCAGCATACGGCACTTTATCGTATTTTGTTAAATAGTTGTGGAGCACATCGCCGCAAATAGTTAGATCACCATCATTGAAATTGTAGTTCCTGGACCATCCTTGAGATCCAAACTTCTTTCTTCCAACAATCAAAGAATGGAACATGCAGAGACCGAATAGAAGAGCCTTGTACTCAGAAAGTTTGTGTGATTTGGCACGCTCGAATTCTTTCTCATCGAATTTGCTGAATGCTCGACGCAGGTTAGATTTCAAATCTGTAGGGGCCTCGTTAGCAACCTTAATAGAGTTCTATAGAATTGATTCAGGAATGATTTCCATGTCAGGTAAACCTGGTGGCTCGGAAGAAACGAAGCAACGGAATTCAGGGTGAGCGCCATTTTCGAGGGCGATTTCAAAGTTTCGCTCGAATTTTTTCATCCAGCTTTGCATCAGATGCACGTTCTAGAACATGACCCAATGACCTTCTTTAGCGGCTTTAGCGAGGACAGCATTTGCATTCTCTTCCTGACCCTATCCCATAGAAATGTTAGTGAATGTGCCGTCTTCAATCTTCTTGCCGTTGGCGAAACCAATCTTTTCAACATCTGGAGTTGGATCAACACCGGGGAACAGAACGAAGAAGGTTGGAGTACCAGGTTTGGTCTCCTTGTATAACTGGAAGACATCAAAAGATGGCTATTCAGTGTATTCTTAACCTAACCACTCGGTGACGTACTAGATAAGCGCGCCAGTCAATCTGTCGGGTCTGAGAGCTCTGAGAAGAAGAAGTCTGTGGAAAAGTGAGCAGTCCTTGAATGCCCTTGGCAGTTCAACACTCTCTGCCTTTTCATCCATGTACCATTTACGCCATTGCAGTGCTTCGCTTTCCATACTGCTAACTAGGTTCTCGAAGACTTTGACAGTTTCGAGTCCCTTTACAGCGCCCCAAGAAGATTCCATAATGAACTTGAGGGACTCTGGCTAGTGAGGGGCATCAAGAGCAACTTCCTTTTTAATCAAAGCGTTTACTTCTTTTTCATCAATCAACTTTTTACGGATGTTTATCCTGAAACAGAGCATAGTTGCGATGATCAACTTATGACGTTCGAAAGTTCCTCTACGGACATAGTTGAATCCCTGGAATGTGATTGAAAGAATAAGTTCATTGACTCTTGCAGTGAGAGTTCTGGGAGTCATTTCCTATTCAGCTTGCTCCTCCTCACCTTCTGGGGCTGCATCTGGGTCAGCCTCTTCGCCTTCCACTTTTTCCTTTACTTCCTTCTTTGGATTGAGCTTTTCGGCGACAAGATCGATGGCTCTGTTGATGACTATAATAAAAGAGTCGAGAGAGAACTTGTAGAACGAGTGGATTCTGGTCAACTCGCTCATCAGGAAGAAAACGAGGGCACCACGATTGGCAGCTGGTCTGTAGGCTTCAGATGCATCGTTGATGGCAACTTCCGTTACTTTGGCAATTTCTACTTTTGCATTGATCTCCGTAGAAAGCGCTTTAGATCTTTCAAGGTTCTCAATGAGATCGTAGTTTTCAAGAATATCACCTGTAGCATCGGCAAGTCTTTGCAGTAGATCGTCTTCGAGGTTTTTAAGAGTAATTTTGAACTGATTTTGTTGCTGAATGAGTTCCTCTTTCTTAGCAGCGAGATCAGGTCGCTCCTTTCTTACGACAAGAGTGAGCAGCTGATCCTCAAGACCAGCCTCAGTGACAGTGAAGTTGATGAGAGTGGCCTCGGCCTAGATTTCAGGAGGATAGTGAGGGTTAGAGAGTTTGGTGTGCAGGAACAGGTTGAACTTGGGATCAAGAGTTAACTCCTTGTCTCCCATCTTTATGATGCTAGTTCTGCCTCTCTTAATGATTTGACGGGCGTATATTGGTTGAATCGAAGCGTCGATGGCGTTTTCGAGATTTTCAATCAGGACTGACTTTCCTTGTTCAACGCAGCGTTCCAAGATCTTGATGGCCTGGGCCATTGTTTCAGGTGTAAGTCTAGTCACTTCGAGACCATTATTCTTCTCTTTTTCTTTTATCCAAGTTATACCTTAGAGCTGAGGGTCAATCATTAGTGAATAACGGTCGGAATTTACTAGAATAGCACCATTCTCACTCGATACGGTGTCAGACGGAAGCTTTTGACTGTTCCAAAGGGCTTTCTGAGCATCAGTAGTCAAAATCTGGAGTGGTGTAGATTGTGTTGAGAATGGAATTTGGTTCTTGACGAAGAAGGCAACGAAGTTGTCTTTAACAATTTTTTCTCTGAATTTCTTGTTAAAAGGTCCAACATATGAAACGAATGAAGACGCGATCAGTACATCACCAATAACGACTTCAATATCCTAAGTGAGTTGCACAATTGAGTTGTTCCAACGTTCAGATTCAGATCCAAGAGCTCCAACAAGTCTGTTGGCTGAGTCAAGACGCTTTGCGCAGCGAGCAGCCTCAGCTTCTGCCTTGTTCTTTTCATCCATAGCTTTGTTATAAGCAGTCATCAGGACATTTAGTTTCGCAGTAAGATCAGCGACAAGGTTTTCCATCGTTTCTTTCTTATGGTTGGCTTCAGCTAGTTATTGCTGAGCAGCAGCGACCTTTGCTTTTTTGGGCTCGACAGATACGACGACGTCATAGTAAGTAGTAATGTTAATAATCCAATCGCAAAGACCGGCGGCAGCGGAAGATTTAGTCTTGATAATTTCAGGTGTGAAAGTTTCCTCCTCAAGAGTTGGACGGATTGCGTTGAAATTCTGCTTGGGAACTTTGTCAGCGTCAATAGCTGTTTTGAATTAGTTGAGTGAATCAAGGAACTCTTTAGGGTTAGCCATCAACTTAAGAGCGGCTTTCCATGGGTTTTCAGCGTTTAGTCTGCCTTTTTTATCAACTGGAACAGTGTCATTGACCGTGCAGAGCAAGTTGAGCACAGCTGTGAAAGTCTTCTGGACGTCAGCTGGTGGATTTGCCAAGGCTTTAAGCATCTAGAAATCTTTAACGTTTAGACCTTCAAGGGCTTTCATAGCTCTTTCGACGGCGGGAAGCGCTTAGTCGAGATCAGCCTACACAGAAGCCATTTCAGCAGCTACATTTTTTGCGATAACTGCGCAAGCTTCGGATTCGATGTTTGCCTTAGCTGCTTCAGCGTCCACAATTTCTTTCTCAGCACCGACGATGGTTGCTTATTCATCTGCAGCTTTCTTAATCTTTTCTACTTCAACAGATGAGACTTTGAGCTCAGCTTCAATTTCGGCGACCATAGCTGAGGTTTCGTTTAGTTTGCTAACACCACCTTCGTACTTCTCTCTGGCGTTAACAAGCGCGTCCTTTTTCTTGCCGAGCATGCCCTTGAATAACTTGATAAGTTCGAGGAAAGACTTTGGCGTAGTGTAAATGTATCTACGTTCCTATTCCTAGACAAGTTTGGCCTATTAATCGACAATCTTGAAGGAGAAGGGCATGAAGCGTTCGATTGCCTTTCTGACTTCAGGACTTGGCATCTCTATATCTTCGAGGAACTTAGCAGCAACAGACAGCAGAGCGTCCTCAGGCCATGGGTGGAACCAGTCAATAACTGTGCAGTTAACTAGCGCCGGGAACTTTCTTGATCTGTTTCTGAATGCGTCACCGACTGGAGAGAAGCAGAGAGACATGTGAAGGTTCTTCCTAACTCTATCAAGGAAGAACTTCCAGCAGTTTTCTTTATTGTCAATCAATCCCTCGCTCTTGACAGCGGCTCTAATGTTGTTCACAATGCCTTCAAGTTCTTCGTCGTTGAAGAGATCATTAATTTCACCAGAGGCAAGTAAATCGTTGATTGAGACCAAGAACTTTTCGTTGGTGATCTAGCCCTCGTTGAAAAGGAACATAAGACCTTCGTCTTTGATGCCTGATCTATTGTACATGTTCTACAAGTCGATCTTGAGCTCGTTAAGACCGTAAGTACTAGATATCATGATTGTAGTAGTGCGGAACTAGCAGATTGAAGATGCTAGTCTTGAGAGTGACTGTTTTCCAGAACCACCCACACCGACTAGCAGTGCGTGGCCAGCAGAAGCTGAAATGATTCTAGAAATCTTGCAAACGTGCTTCATAGCATCGTCGAATAAAACTAAATCCATAGCGGCATTAAGCTCATTGTATTCTCTGAGAGCATCTCTAAGACGCTAAGCGACGAGATCCATGTTGGGGAACTGGTCGTAAAGCTTTTCTTCAAGACCACCGACGAAATAAGCAAAGATGAGTGGTTCAGGTGTTGGCATGGCGAAGTATTTGTTTAGATTAAACTTGCCGAAGGCTTTCTTGCAGCTGTCAGCAGCGAGTGCTCTGTACTTAATCAAGTCGTCGTTATTCACGAGACGATCTCCGTAGATTCTCTCTGACTCGTGGAGCCAAAGTTTAATCAGCTGGTCGGGTTCCTTAATTGCTTCCTGTTTGGCGACAAGAAGACCTTGGAAAATATTAGTCAAATGACGGACGTTGAATTCGTAATGGAAGTTGAGAGCCGTCTTACGGAAATTCTTTTCGACTTCGGAGTGAAGTTGAAGTGCCGACTTGATAACTGGGGCGACCAATTCCTGAATTGTTCCCTTAAACTTGTTGAAGTGTTTGTTTAGGTAGGCAGCAAAGATGGTGTTCAAACTGCTTTGTTCTGGGAATGGAATAGCCAAGATCCAGAACCATCTTTGGAGACGTGGGTCAACGAAGAAAGAACCGGCTGTAGGATTCATTGAGGCGACGTACATCGTGTTCTTAATGTCTCTAAGAGCCCATTTAGTGCCACGCTCAAACCAATGCTCATAATCTTTGTGCTGACGGAGGAGGGAAATAGCGTTTTAGGTCTCGTAGGGATCTTGTTGCGGCATATTGAGGTCGTCGATGAATTAGAGCAACTTATATTTACCGAGAGGAGCATATGTCTTACCAGCCTTCTTTTCGAGCTGACTTTCGAGTTGGCTCTAGAGAAGAGTTGAGTCGGTGTAATAGTTGAAGTTGATAATTTGTTGAAGGTAGTCATCTGTCGCAGAAGTCATGTCATTGAGCAGACCTTTGGTGATTTGAGTCTTACCACATCCAGCATTACCTACAAGAAGAGGCGAGATGTTTACTTAGATGAACTTCTTCATCAAGAATTAAGCCGAAATAGTGTCGGGTGTTGGCACAGTGAAGTTTTGAATCGGCTTAGAGGTATCGATTTACTCAGTGATGTCTTTGGTTTGGAGTTTTATCCACTCCTCGAGACGGTTCTGCTCGATATCGACGTAGTAGTCGAAAACAGTACCCTTAGCGGGGAACTTAATCACCTTCCATTTGTCTTTCCACCAGTCAGAGAAGCTCCTTCTGTAGTTGATGCCGTCCTTTTCAGCAAAGCCGCCACCGAGACACCATACACATGCGAACACGAAGATATACTCAAGACCTTTGACGTCGCTGGTATTCAGAATCGACTCGAGAAGTTTGCAAATAGTCATAATTAGTTGAATGTCGCAAGCGGGCACCGTGTATTTGAATGACTTTCTGATGTGCTTGAGGGATTCATCGATGTACTTGTCGAACAGCGCTTAGAGATCCTTCTTCCTTTCAGCATCATACTTTTGATTTTAAATCCACGACTTGGAGTAAGCCTTCCATTGGTAGCCTGAGGCGTCTGAAATGTACAGAATACCTGCACGAGAGACAGTGGCAGGAGTGGCGAACTTCAAGTTTCTGATTTCAAAGATCAGGCGCATGTGTGGTTTAAGGACGATACGTTCGTTTGAAGCGAGAGTGAGAATCTTGTTGTCGTCCATGACTGAGTTCATGGACTCAATCCAGTTGGCATCGAGATCGCCGTCGAGAATAATCCACTTGGGGTTGGAATCGGGCTCTTCGGAGAGGGAACGGAGCTTGTTAGACATCAGGCCGTCCTTCCAGTCACGAGTCTTTGGATCGCAAACACCGTAGAGTTCATTTGTACTTACGACCTTGGGATTCAAATCAACAACAGTTGTCTTCTTTCCGTCAATGGTCTGAGCACGTGATAGAATCTTCCAAGTGCTTGATTTTCCAGCACCTGGAGGTCCCATAGTGAAGACACAATGTCTAATGACTAGAAGTTCACCGAGTTCGACGACCTTTCTAATGAAGTTTTCGTCGGGGAGGAGTTTGCTCTCTTCAGTAGCCTTTTGAATGACACCTTCGAATCTCATATCTCTGTTACGAGCGACTTCGATGCCAGGGAACAGATCACCAAGAAGACCGAAGAAAATATCCCAATCTTCAGCGACGATCTTAGGAGTGTTGAAATCTCTCAGAGCTCTCAGCAGAATAGCCAGTTCTAACTGATTAGGCTCCTATCGCTTGAATGAACCAGCGACGACCAAGACAGACTTGATGGCTCTGAGACCCCAATCGTAATGAGAAGCTTTTGAAAGCAAATCACGGCAGAGGAAGTAAAGAGTAGTGAATTTCTTAGCGAGGATCTTCGCGTCGACGAAACCCTCAGACATGAGCATGTTTTCGCAAATAAGTTCAAGATCTGGAACGACGACAGTGATGGGTCGGAAAAGAGCTTTTAGACCTTCAGGAAGTTCAGAACGACCAAGATAACCGGGGTTCATAGTAATGAAAGCACCACAAGTCGGGTCAAGGTCCATTTCGTCACCTTCAATCTTAAAGCGAGAGCGCTCGCCCTTGATCGCATCTGTAACAGACTTAAACTGGACTGAACAAACAGAAAGCACCTCGGGTACCAGTCTGTTGAACTCGTCGAAGCAGCCCCATGATCCTGAGGCGGCGAGTCCCTTGAAAATACCAGCCATACCTTTGTAGTCCATTTGATCGGAACAGTTGAATACGTAAATGGCTTTAGCAAGAGCGGAGGACAGATCCTTAGTAGTTTCGGTCTTACCAGTACCAGCGGGTCCAGCGGGGGCGCAACCCATGCACAGGTGAAGTGCTTGAGTGGCGGTGACGTAAATTCTGTCAGTAAGAGGCGTGATGACCAGACGAGGTCCGTTACCAAGGTACTCGTAACCATAGTCGAATGCTGCATCTGCAATTCTCAAGTTGAAGTCTTTTTTGTCTTCAAGCCAGTAGACTTTGAGTTGAGATTGCCATTAGAATTCTTCACTATTGTAAACCTTCTCGAGGTACAATTTTTCAATGATATCACGAGAGTGAGCATCCATGGTAATCATGCAACCAATCTTCTGACGCATGGGTTTAGTGAGGTCTCCCTGTACCATCTTAATCAAGTCACTGAGTAGTTTAACTTGGTTGAGGTGACACTTTTTCATTGCTTCTTTGTCTCCCTTAATTTGACTGAAAGCGCCTTCGACGTCCTTAGTCCAGTTAAGCATGTTAATGAGAAGAGTTGTCTATGCAGGGTCCATTCCGAGCCATGCTTCTTTGCCGTGTTTGGCAAGTTTGATCAGGGATAGTCCAGCAATGTCTCTGAGAGAAGCTTTCATAGCGTTGATGATTTCTTGCATGTAGTTTTCAACTTTTCCAAGAAGTTTGAGTGGAGACGTAAATTCTACGTATTCGATACCCACGTTAGTGTGCATTCCAACGGCAATCGGTCTGTCCGAGCCCTACTCCTTCAATTCGAGGTTTTCGATGGCCTGGAAAATCTTTGACATGAACTTCATGACCTTTGAGGGTGTGCTACCATTCGAAAGAATGTCGAGTAGATCAGATGAGGAAGTGAAGTAGAAACGGGGGAAGCATTTCTTCTTTTCGTCCATGAACTTGTTCAGGGCCTTTTCACAAACTTGAAGATCTTTTAGAACAGCTTCGAAACCTTTAAGTACCCATGGTTGATCGCAGAACGTGATTGCGGTCTATTTCTAAAAAGCATCAGCTAGAATTTTCTTGACCTCTTAGTCGATGTGAATGAAGCGCTTTGCCTATTCAGGAAGTTCCTTCTTTACCTCATCTGAGTAGAGGAATAAGTTTTCAAGGTAAGCCCAATTTCTTTGCACCTCAGCTGAGATTGTAAGAACGTCTGTGATGTTTGCAAGTGATCGGACCCATCTTTCAACTTCTGCTTCAAATGTAGCGATATAGCGAGAAGATTGCATAGATGAAGCTTGGTTAGTGTTCTCTTCAAGAATGTCGAAGTTTTCATCAGCGAGTCTTATCAGTTGTACGTCAGTTTGTTTGTGTTGAGTGAACTCGAACTTAATGTCCTTCCAGATCTCATTAAGTTTAGCAAGAGTCTTTTCCATCTTAGCTTCTTGACGAGCCTAATCTGTGATTTCCTCAACATCCTCCTTGTAATCTCCGAGATTGAGATTGTAGATGTCTGACAAAAGCAAGTTGCTGTCAACAACAAAATTTGTCTTTACTTTGGTCTTGATAGCGTTCCAATGGCGTTCACGCATAGCTTAGTCTCTGAGCTCAGCAATCAGCGGCAGGAAAACTAGCCACTTTTTAATGTCCTCGAGTATTCCCAAGTACGCATTCGCTCTCTTGTCGACTTTCATATCTTTGAGAGTCTTCATGAGTTTTTTAACTTCATCTTCCATTTCAAATGGCTCAGTCTTTTCCCAAGTATTTCCCATGTAGCTAGCGAAAAGCTTTTAGCAAAAGCTAATATGATCCCAAAGCATTTTCATGTTTCCAATTTCGTTCTTGATGGTATCGACCTACTTGTTGCAGTTGTCGATCAGTTAGGGGTTTCCGAACTTCTCAGCGGTGTAACCAAAGTTACCAATCTTAACGTTCAGATCGTTGATTTCTGCGTAGACGGCATCTAGCTTAGTCAGTGCATTCTCCCGTCCGCACTCGTACTTGTAGAAATCACGCTTCTTGAGATCTTAAGTGAAGACTTTTAGATCTTCCTCCAACTTAGCAATCTAGTTGTTATTCTTTTAGGTTTCACTTTGAACAAGAGGCGAGATTTCCTTGTGAGTCTCCTTGGCAACTTTCTTGAGATTTGTCCAGTCTTCAAAAAGCTTTTTGGTTTGCTTTATTTGCGAGTCCTTGGCCAAACTCTTTGTTTACAAGAAGTTAAGAGTCTCTTCAAGCTGGTCCAGTTGTAACATGATTGAGTCAGTTTGAGCTTGGACTTGTTTAACGCTATCGACAACGCCAATCAGAGTTTTGATTTCGGCAAGATCCTTGTCGGAGGTCTTTGCGGCGTTTGTTGTCTCTTTCATCCATCGACCCGTCTCGTCAATCACTTTTGTGACGTACTTTGGAAGGGAGGGACCAGTCAAGTGGTTTGAGTCAGCCTTTGTACCAGCGCTAAAGGAAGCAGAGTAGGGAGAACCTCTTAGCGGGACCATTTTACCCTTATCGTCCTGGAAGAGAACTGTAATTGTGACTGAGCATTCTTGTTGAACAGTGTAAGTAACGAAGTACTGTCCGTCATCGTGATCTGCGATCTCGCATGGAACTTCAGCACCTGTATCGGTTTTGATTGTCACCTAGAAAATATCACGGCCAGACTTTCTGTTAAGGCCTTCGTCGTTACGGGCCTAAATCACAAACTCTACTGGCTCGCCAACGGCCTGCTCTTTTAGAAGACCTGGGCCAAAACAGAGTGACTTGAGAGCACGAGTGTTCATGAAGTAAGTAAAAGGTACAGAAGTTGTTGTGAGCTCATTGCCTAGAATAGACAATTGAACTACGCATTCTTTTGGTCCAAAAGTTTCAAAGTTGGGTGTGACAGCAGTGAGTTCAGTTTCGCTGACAAAAACACCAGTGGTTTCAAGTGTAAACTTGCTTGGAACATCTGTGGGAAGCTTGCCAACAGTGAAGTAGATTTTAATACTCTGGTCTTTGAAACCTTGGCCTTTGATAGTTACAGGTACACCACCAGTAAGTTGACCAAGAGGTGGATCAATTTCGGTAATGGCGTAACTTGGGCCAACAATCTTTCCAACACTTAGAGCGTAGCAGTCGTTGAGCCAGCCGTTATTCCAGCCCCCAAAAACTATCAAACGAGAGTTCGCGTGGTCGTAGCTCATTGAGGAATACTCGCGAGGTGTAGGTCCTTCCTTGTAGTTCTCAGTTTTGATCTCAGCCCACTTAAAGTTGGCTAAGTCTAAGTAGCAAGCAGAGTTAACATATGCTCCGAAGGTTCTCGCTTGTCCCTCATTGAAGTTTGTGCTTTCGCCACCGAAAATGAAATACTTCCATGATGGAATAGCTTCAACCATAATTGCAGAGTGGTTCCAGCGAGAAACATCGTTGTAAATGTCAGGATCGCTCCACTCTTGAGTGTTTAGGTCAAAGATGATTATGTTGTTATACTGAGTTTCAGAGTTCCAACCGCCGTAGGAGTAAAGTTTATCATCGATCGCGAACAGTGAGTGACCGCCGCGACCTTCGGGAAGCGGTGATTGTGTCACAACTGGGTCGTGTTTTGTCCAAGTTTCGGTTTCAATGTCGAACGAATAAACGTCGCTGTGGGCAACTCTCTGGTAGTTGAGACCACCGTGTCCTCCATATACGTAGATTTTGCCGTTGTAGTAGCAGGCAGCGGCGTTAGCTCTGGGGGAGGGTGCACCGATTGAAGACTCCTAGTTGTTGGCGCTGGCTTTGTCTCCGAGACAACGGGTCCAAGTGAAATCGCTGACCTTGAGCCACCAGCAGTCGTTGAGTCTTTGGTTGGGAGCAGCATGGCCGCCGAAGATGAACACACGGTCGAACTTGGGGGTGGCAACAGCGATGTGCTGAGCTCTGGCTGGTGGGAGATCTTCTCCTTGGGGTTTCTCTTTTTCCCAGCGGCATTCCTCTATAAAATCAATTAGTAAGAAGGTTCTTAAAAATAAAGCGCGCTAACCGTTTCGGTCCATTTGAATTAAAAGGACCAGGCGCAGGTGGAGTGTGAGGCTTTGACTTACTTTGGGAGAGCTTCATGGAGTAGATGTCTCCAGTGGGCACGATCTTAGTGTCGGCCTTGATTTCTTTGGGTTCTTCGATACCGCCGTACATGATGTAGGTTCCGCGGTCCACGAAGGTGAGGGAGTGGCCTGATCGAGGCTTGGGTTGGGTGCCTTTAGCGGCGAGGTTAGTCCACAGTAATTCAGCCGGCTACAAAAAGATTAGCATCGAGTCAAGGTGTCTCCTAGTGTCGACGAAATGATGTGTTTTTAAAGTTTTTCAGGTTCAACCGCCGAACAGGAAGTGGCGACGAGGCGAGGATAGATTTGAATTTTTTCTTACCATTTCGGTTGTTTTTTTTGTGAAAAATAATAATTAAGTTTGAAATCTTCAGCCTTTTAAGCTGGGCTAGTCAGTTAAGAGCCAATCAAATTAATCCCTCAAATCAAAAATTTCAAACGAACTAAATTGGGGTTTTGGGGTTTTGGGG
>Ga0169931_10011209_pt1 | contig 12669 bp, 14 predicted proteins | sample Kivu_15m_20L_FD_129675 | JGI IMG/M metagenome (GOLD analysis project Ga0169931, IMG submission 129675) | Freshwater microbial communities from Lake Kivu, Western Province, Rwanda to study Microbial Dark Matter (Phase II) - Kivu_15m_20L... | ecosystem: Environmental > Aquatic > Freshwater > Lake...
ACACGGCATCCCAAACGACACCGTTTAGTTTCTTGCCAACAAGCAGTCATACGCGAACTGTGACGGTGCCCGCCTCAATCACACACAACAACAATCGAACGTTATCCGTGACGCATCCCTCGTCCGCATCTCTCACCAGGACCCAGTCGATGACGGTGACCTTCACAGCTGGTCGGTCCACCACGTCGAGTCAAACGAAACGCCGATCGATGACAAAGAGCGAATCCGGCACGCACACACATAGCCAGACGCATGAGGAGTCACGGAGTCCAAGTCCAAGTCCAAGTCCAACGCTACAACTCACAACAACGATCACGCTGTCCTCAAGTGCATCAGGCACGGTTTCACACAATCGAACGCAGTCTATGACTTTGACATGGTCAAGCTCAGCTACTGCAACACGCGTATTATCTGTGTCAACGTCGAAGACAGTATCACGCTCAGCAACGAGGCCGTCAACCGCTTCTGCATCAACAACCTTCAGTAAAACGCATTCCCGTACGGTCACGGCAACCGACACTCCTGTCGTCACACATTCACCGTCGCGTACAATGGAGCAAACGTTATCGTATTCGACGTCTGCATCGTACACCGTGGAAAGGACCAAACCAACGGTCTCTCGTATTTTCACGATCACACGAACCCCAACGAGTGACGTGACCGTTCCTCGGAGCATCAGCCAATCACGCTCACACACGACCACCCCAAGCTTATCTTTCTCCAAAACGATTACTTCCTCGCCGACTGTGATTTCCACGCGAACACTGTCACCAACCCGATCCCAAACAGTGAGCAAAACACACTCAACGACACGAGATGTGAGTTTGACGAATACCGCAACTGCCTCGGCTTCACCGCTACGAACGAGAACGATGACCACGTCACCACTAGAGTCTTCATCGAAGACAGATAGTCCAGGACGTTCGTCAACGACGTCGAGTTCACAGACCATGTCAACCACAGACACTGCCACCATCGACGCCACGAGGACAACCTCGGTCACGCAAACAGATACATCAACAGCATCACGTTCAACGAATCGAACAAGAACAGATACGATGTCGAACTCCAACTCTGCAACACTCTCACCACAGCGATCGGGCACACAGTCAAGAACAACAACTGTATCTCGCAGCGGTAGCTTAACACAGACACTGGAAAGGTCAAGAACATGGACAAGGTCGAGGACGGCCACCTCAGGCACATCTGGCAGCTTCAGCTCGACACAAACTGTCTCAAGCTCGGCAATGTTAACGACGACACCCTCAATTACCTTGAGCAGCACGATGAGCGTCAGCCGCGCAGTGTCGGAAACGGTCTCAAACACCCGGTCGCCGACGCGATCGGGTACGACGTCGGAGACCAGTTCACCGGTCGTTACCCGTACAGTTTCCTTGAGCGTTGCTGGGTCCGCGTCGTTTACGCCGTCTTCAAGACAGACTTCGTCGATGACTAGATCTCGATCGGTGACAGCGTTGCGCTCAAACACTCGATCGCAATCCATCAGCCAGACGATGAGCACGACCGATAGTTTCAGTCGCTCTGGCTCAGTGTTTCACACCACAAGTACAAGCAGATCGTCGATTCGCAGTACGTCGACCACGGTCAGTGTACCGGTGACTGTAACGTACTCGACATCGCGATGGCGTAGTAACTCGACGACACAATCGTTGAGCCGAGCAGGAACCTTGTCGTTCAGTAACACCCCGAGCTTGTCTCAAACTGAATCTCCAACCGCAACGGTATCCCCCTCACCTAGTGCTACAGACAGCGCATACCCAACGGCAACGGAATCCAACGGCAAGAGCGCGACGACAACGTCGACGATGACCGGCGCTCTGACGAAATCCCATTCCGTAACACGAACTCGATCGGTTTCTCGCTCTCCGTCGCAACAGCGGACAGCCTCGGCATCACCGTCAGAATCACATACCGAATCGCGTTCAGGCAAACCATCGGTGAGCACATCCCTGTCGCAAACGGCATCCAATCCTCTCTCGGGGACGAGAAGCGGTAGTGCACCGCCAAGCTTGCCCTTGACGTCCAGTGCCTCGACAAGCAAAAGCATCTCACTGACTGATAGCACGACGCAAACCATCTCTGTCACCCCCGAGCCGTCATTATCGCGTAGTTTGACCAACCTGGTAACAGTGACAGCGACGAGTGTGTCGTCCTTGTCTCGTACCATCTCGAAGGCCACATCGTCAACGCGGACCGCAAGTACGACCGTTACCGTCACAGTCTCGACCTCACAGCAGAGCTCGTCTAGCCGAACGTTGAGCTTGACCGTGAGCTTGACTGTGACTCTCTCGCGCTCCGTTTCAGCAACACGGTACCTCAGCACGACGAAGACACCCAGCGGACGGGGGACTCTAACAGCTTCACCAACACAAATGTCAACCGTAGAACAAACGATGACTGCATCGATTTCTCACACAAATTCTCCATCACGGTCATTGTCCGGCTCAGTCAGCCAGCCGCTGTCCCATACACAAACCTATTCGTCTAGCTACACGAGCGACGTCACTGTCACTGCCACTGCAACCGTGCGAGCAACTGAATCAGTATCCATCCTTATCATCTCTCAATCGAGACCTTTGACCCCAACGCGGACCCCGTCGCCAACAGTGCGGTCATCAAGGACCGATTCGTATGAGATTACTTCAACACAATCACCGATGCAAACGGCATCGCATATCTTGAGCCCCACACGCAGTGCGCGACATACTGTCTCGATGGATGTGTCCATCACGAGGCCGTCACATTCCGTTACGCTGAAGAGATCATTATCATTCTCGTACACGGTAACGCCTGAGCCTACAGTGACGTCGACGTTGACCGCGACACCGACTGCATCTCCGTCGTACACTGGGTTCCGAACCAGAACTCTCTCCGGGACTCGGTCGCGAACACAAGAAGCTCGGACCGCGTCACGCAGTTCAACGCCGACAAGCGTGCATTCCGGGACGGCCACAGTATCACCTCGTCGTACCAGTAGCCTTACCCAGCAATTGTCATCGACACGATCAGAAACACTATCTACGTCTCCATCGCTGAGCAAATCACGGAGCCCATCGTTGACACGGAGACTCACGCCGACACAGTCGATGTCAGCGGCCGAGACGCCATCTTGGACGAACTCTGAGACGATGGACTTGTCCAGAACCAAAACGCGGATTCCGTCTCCCACGGTAAGTGGATCGCTGTCGCGCAGTACGTCAAGTCTCAACACAGCAACCGCCTCCAGAAGTGAGGAAAGCAGTGCAAGTATCACTGGAAGCGCGTCTGCCACCGTTACTTGGTCTCACTCGCGATCATTATCGACGACGGCTGGGGCAACAGTGACCGCATCGCGCACCATCACCCAAATCCGATCCAACACGAAAACAGACACCGAAGCACTATCCAGAGACGCATCGGTCTCAACAACAACCACCTACACGCGTAGCGAGTCGGTAGTCCGATCCGCAACGGCAACACCAACGCATAGTCGCTCTCCGACGCATCATACGTCACTGACGCCGACGCGATCATTGTCGACAAGCTCAACCCCATCGGTATCTCTCTCACCAAGTCATGTTTTCTCACAGACAGTCTCTGAATCATGGACGACCTCGGTGGATCGCACAGGAACAGCGTCATTCACCAATGTGGGCTCAGTGTCGACGACGGCAACGGTGTCCGTCACCGCCACTGTCAACGACTCGCACAGTTCCTCACCAACACCACAAGAGTCGACGTCGTCAACCCTACGAGTGACGGAATCCAACAGTGACGTACCGTCACAATCGCGTTCAACGACAAGCACGCCGACGCAGCAGAAAACATCCACCCTGTCGATTTCGTTGAGTGTCACATGTTTCCGATCAGGATCACGATCTCGCACGGAATCCAGGACGGTGTCACCGGTAACGTCATTCTCGCGATCGGCCACACTCAGTGCGTCGCTCACGGCATCCCCGACGACGAGTACCGACAACACCGTCACTCGATCGCGCCCCCATTCTCCGACGCTGAGCAGGTCGCCCACGACGAGCTCGACGAACGCTGCGATGACCAACACACGAAGCCGGAGCCCGACAAGAAGCATCTCGTCCTCTCCATCCATCTCCCTCAACATCTCATTGACGGGAAATCTGAGCAGCACGTTTCATGTCACTCATACACGAAGCGATGCGCCAAGTAAGACACAAACGGTGTCGATGGCGCTGTCGCGCTCGCCCTCTGTGAGTGTAACGCCGACCACCTCCGCAAGTGCGTCTGATTCAATCACTCCATCACTCTCGCATCAGCCGACAGTATCAGCGTCTAACGTTTCGACTCCGTCCGAAACACCGTCGGGGAGTGTATCGCGAACGCCCACACCGACCCGCTCGCACACGGCAAGCAGTACAGACACGATACTCGAGTCCTCAACGGTTTCGGTGAAGCCAAGCCCAACCTATAGCCCTTCCGTGTCCCTGTCCCAATCACCGTCCCAATCGATGAGTCACTCGCTGACGTTGCCCACCTCCAGGACCGAGTCCCCTTCAGTCTTCCGAACAGCCTCTGAAACCAAATCAAGAGAGGTTTCTGCTTCGCCGAGTCAGTCGGCGACGCTTAGCCGGTCGAAGTCGAGAACGGCCTCTGATTCTGACACTGATTCGCGTTCGGACTCTCCGACGGAAAGCTACTCCAGGAGCAGGTCTCTCACAGGATCGGTTTCGCCATGGCGGACTCGATCGCCTACGACGAGTGTGTCGCGGCGCCCGACCTTAACGATTTCGATGAGTGGAAGTCCGACTCAAACCGCAACACCCACGCATGAGGTCTCAAATACAGGAACGATGACCCGTTCGTCGTCTGGAATCCCCACGATTACCAAATCGCTGTCTCGAAGCAACACTCTGTCGACTACGGGCACCACATCCGCCACCCGATCTTCTTCGCGTTCCGTCACCGCAAGCAGCTCAGTGTCACCAAGCGTTACCTCGTCGAACACACGAACCGTTACTTTCGATCGATCAGAAGCACCGAGCTTGAGCGTAACGCTGTCCGTGACACCGTCGCGAACTCCAAGCGACAGCGGACGTCAGTCCTTAACAATGTCGAGGTCACGTTCACCAACACAAACACCGGACTTGACGACTACCCTTAGCGAAACCCATTCGCACAGCATCACGACCTCGACGACTGCATCTCCATCTGAATCCGGTTCGGTAAGTGCGTCGCGTTCCCTGTCCGTCTCCGCGTCGCGATCACACACGGCCGTCCCGACGGCCTCGCTTAGCACCACAATTACCGTTGAGAATCGTACACATACGGTAACGTTTTCCGCGAACGAGTCTGTGACGCGACATAACATCTCCTATACACTCACATTTCCGTCGACTCTGTCGGAATCCAATATGAGGTCAGACAGCTCAACGACAACCGTCAGTGTATCTGTCTCACACGAGACGTTGCGCAGGACAGCCTCGCGTTCAGTTTCGTCATCGCCGACGAGATCCCACGGCACGCGCACGGGCCTCAGCACCGTTACCGTCTCGAACCGCACGACGCCGTCGCTGTCACAGTCACTGACGTCAAGACTGACGGTGTCGCGGACTGCTTCCTCAACGTTTTGGCTCACGGCGACTACATCTGCATCGAGAAGAGCATCGACGTCGAGGTCCCCGTCGAGAAGTTTGACACGGCCAAGATCGTTTTCAGGGAGTGATTCGTTCACCGCAACGCGGTCGATGTCACGTAGCCCCTCCGTTTCTACATCGAACTCGAAGTCGCACTCGTCCATACCGTCTGCGTCTGTGACCAAGACGCAGTCACCACCGAAGTCAACCTCACGAAGCGCATCGTTCACCAAGACACTCGCGCTGACAATTACGCCGTCCACAGTGCTGACCGCAACCACGTCTGGCACACCAACGATCTCGGTATCGACAGTTCGCACCGCTTCTTTATCCGTCACTCGTGAATCGTCAGTCTCCACCAGTAGAACACGAACACTGTCAGACACGACGGAAGTCTCTCGCTCATTCACCACTGAAGACACAGCGAGTCAATCACTTTCTTCGACGCCTACACCGCCAGCTTCTGCAACCACGTCCAAAACGACCGATCCGTCGACGTCCATGACGTGGACATTGTCGCTATTGGCAACAAAATCAGCGTCCAGATCAAAAATCTCGGGCACTCAAGGAGTCAGTCGCACACTCACACGATCCATACCGACAACTCTTACTGCTACCTCATCAGCTTCGACCTCTGGGACATCCTCGCCGACCGCGTCGACAGTGAGGACAAGCACCAAGTCGACGTCAGATTCGGTATCGCGTCCGCAAACGTCGTCGGGTTCTCCTTCGCCGAGCGAGTCCCGCTCCACTTCGTTGACACTGACCGTTTCCGTGTCCTACACGAGGACAGTAAGTCGTGACAATACGCTTAGCGTGTCTGGAAATGCCACAGAATCGCCAACGCTAAGTCACACCATGTCGACGACGAAGACGCAATCCTTGTCAACAACATACTCATTTGATCCTACAGAGACTCAAACGTCCACACCAACAGAGCGGTCCGATACGCTTCAAGCGACAGTTACGCAAACCAGCACCATGTCCGTGGCCCCTACCGCATCATCCTCGCTACTGTGCGAAGGTGTGGGTATTAACGTCCTTCCTCATGTGGCAACTCGTGCTCCAGCCGTGCGGTACACAGCTGAGTCGGTCAGTGGGTGCCCTGTGAGTGCGTTTCCGTCGACCGGTGACTGCAGCCTTAACGAGAGCACGGTCTTGACGGTGCTTGGGACTGGGTTTGACCCGTACGCGAATGTAAGCTTCGTGTTTGACGACGGCACTGTGGCTGGGTGCACGGACGTCGAGGTGCGGAGCGCATCCATGCTTATGTGCATGCTCGGGCCAAGTGCAGTAGCCGTTGGAAACGGTCGGATTGTGTTCCACAGCCCTGCAAGCCGTGCGTTTGTGTTCACGACGAACCGACACGTGACGGTATCATATGCAACCGCACAGTTTTGTACCAGTGACGTATCGTGCAGCGGGCACGGTGCCTGCATCAACGGAGCCTGCGTGTGTGATCCGAGGCACACTGGTGAGCACTGCGCAATGTGTGTGGCGACGTACTACGGCCCGACTTGCGCGACGAGCTGCGCAGATTGTGCCCACGGCGTCTGCGTGGATGGTGTGAACGGCAGTGGCTGCGTCTGCCACCAGGACCCGTATGCAGGGTACTGGAGCGGGAGTGCGTGCAGCGACTGCGGGCCGTCGCACTACGGTCTTGGATGCACCCTGCCGTGTCCCGGCAGCAGGATGACCGGAACTGTTTGTGGTGGGCACGGCTCGTGCAGCAGCGGCCTTGGTGGAACCGGTCTGTGCTGGTGTGATTCTGCCTTCACGCACGACGCGAGTGGCTCGTGCACTGTGTGTGCCGACGGGTACGTTGGACCACTGTGCACGCCGTGCGGGGGTGCGATGACCATACCCTGCAATGGACATGGGACGTGCCGATTGGGGTCGTGCGAGTGTGCGCCAGAGTACGTGGGGGCGTCTTGCGACACGTGGTGCCCACTCGCGTGGCTCGGTGGTGCTGCTGTCGTGTGTGGCGGTGGTGAGTGCGTGAGGAATGGGACGTGTGCGTGCTACGCTGGATGGATGAAGGATGCGCTTGGGGCGTGCAGCGACTGCGTAGGGACCCTCGCAGGCCCTCAGTGCGCCGTACCATGTGGGATGTGTGTGCACGGACGCTGCTCATCGGGAGTGAATGGGACCGGTCTGTGCGTGTGCGACCCCGCAAATTGGGGTGCTGCGTGCACACAGCCGTGCCCTGTAGCGAATGGAAGTGTCTGTGGCGGGCACGGAATGTGCAACGTCACCACGGGGTTGTGCGAGTGCTATAACAGTGCAGCGACGGGGTACTGGACTGGACCGCATTGCACGTCATGCGCTGCCGCGTACCAGTCGTGGAACTGCAGCGTAGCATGTCCTGTGAGTGTGCGTGGGCAAGTGTGCGACGGGCGGGGAACGTGCAGCAACGGGTTGTGCACGTGCTTCCCGCAGCCGGGGGATGCGTTCTACAGTGTGTGCGGACCGATGTGCACCGTGTATGACAGTGGATGCGATGCGCTCAACGACTGCCGGTTCGGGTACTGGGGCGCGCAGTGCACGTTGCCATGCCCTGGGCTGGCGGAGACATTTGGGGTGTGCAGTTCCCATGGCACGTGCAGTCGCGCGACGGGCCTGTGCCAGTGCTACTTTGGGTACGGTGGCAGTTCGTGCGGGACAGCGTGTGCCCGTGGAGTCGTGTCTGGACATTCCTACCCGTGCAGCGGGAGTGGCACCTGTGGACCCGACGGCAATTGCGCGTGCAATGCTGGGTACACCGGCGATGCGTGTGCGTTTCGATGCCCCGATGGCTGCTCTGGCCACGGTCTGTGCTTGAGCAGTGGGAACTGCTTGTGTGACGTTGGGTACTCTGGGTTGTCGTGCGTGGCCTGTCCCGGTGGGGCTGAAGTGTGCTACGGTAGGGGTAACTGCAGTGGTACCGGCGAGTGTACCTGTGTGGGGCCGTTCAGTGGAGCTGCATGTGAGTCGTGTGCATCAGGGTTTGGTGGCGTGGACTGCAACGTCACGTGCGCTCCGCAGAGAACTGTGACGACGATAGGTCGACAGTGCGTGTGTGTACACGGTTACGGTGGCCCGGACTGCTCGAAGTCCTGCGCAGTGAATTCTACTGGAGCAGTGTGTGGGCACGGCGTGTGCGGCGCGGACGGGACGTGTGTGTGCACCGCTGGGTACTACGGCCCTGCGTGTGACGTTGCGTGCAGTGTGACTCTTTGCCGAGGACGAGGGTTACAGCTGCCCCAATGCAACGGAACGACGGGAGCGTGTGAGTGCGTCGCGGGAGTGACGGGCCTTGGTTGCGACGAGTGCGTAGCGGGACTATGGGGCCCGCTGTGCACACTGCTCTGTCCGTGCGGAGGGCGCGGGTCGTGCGACCGTGTAAAGGGCCAGCCGTGCGTGTGCAGCAGCAGCCTGTCGACTGGGTACTGGGCGGGTGGTGCGTGCGACCAGTGCGCGCCTGGGTACCTGTCGGCGACGTGCACAGTGAGGACTGTGGGAGCCAGCATCGCGGGCATGTCGAGCGGGATTCCTGCGGTCGGGGACATCTTCAACAGTGGTGTATCCGTTAGCGACGATGTGTTGCAGCTGCTGTTCACGGGTGTGAACCCGATCAGCGTATACCACGTGCCGAACCGGACCTCCCCACCGGTGTACGTATCTTTCATTGACTTTGGGGGAGTCGTGTTGGATTTGGCCGTGGAACAGAGCAGAAGTGTGAGGGCATGGGTGATGAGCGCCGACGGAAGTGTCCGTGTACGCCGAGTCCGCAACGGCGCATATGGGACTGTGGAGGAAGTAGCATCATCCCGGACATTCGACACCGCGGCAGCCAGTGCGCGAACCGTGGCTGCAGCTGACGGGCGTAGTGGCTCATACGCTGCAGCTGTCGGACGGAACGTGACTGTTACGTGGGGAGGAGGAGGAAGTACCCAGTTTGTGACGTCTGTCGCATCGTTGCTGTGGTTCAAGTTCGATCGCAGCGTGCTTGTGATAGCAGGATCGACGGCTAGTGGTGGATGGTGCGTCGAGTGGCTAATGCCGAACAGTACCGTGCCACGGACGATGCACGGAGCGTCAACACACGCAGCCTGCGGAGTAGATGCCTGCGGTGTGGCAACCGCGTGCAGTGTTGCGAGCGTTGAAACCAACGTGGTATCGCTGCACTGCATCTTGAGCGTGAACACGACTGGCGTTGGTGGTTCGTACTACGCGCTGCTGCGAGACGGTGCGTCGAGTCTTGTGCGGATCGGGCTGCTTGACATCGCGGCGCTGCAGGTGAACCGAACGACGCAGGTGTTGGACGTTGATCACGGGCTAGCGCTGGTCACGACAACGTACCCAAAATCGTCGAAGATCGTGTTCTACGTGGTGGAGATGGAGGCACCGCACGAGGTTGTGGCGCGGTCGGAGGTGGTGGCCACGGAGGTGTCGGATGTACTGACAATCCTGCTGAATGCGACTGCCCGTATTGCGTACGTGACGGTGCAAGGAGCAGTAAGTCGTGTTGTGGCGGCAGTCAACGTCTTTGGAATGAAGTCAGCATGGCCGCGTGTGGTGGACGCTCGCGGTGGGACGCCGGTGACGGTTGTGGGGTACGGATTTCCGGTGGGAGCGGAGGTTGGGATGTGGTGTGACTTTGGCTCATTGGTGCTCGTACGAGCCAATGTGTCGACGCCTCGCGATGCCGTCTGTGTGGCCCACACTGCTGAAGGGTGTTCGACGGAGCTGCTGAAGTTGGCATTAGAGCGCAGAAGGTACTCTGGGGACTCGATGGCACTGAAACGGGAGTTGACGGCGGCTCCGTTGCACGTTGGCGCTGGGCAACCTGGTTTGACGGCAGGGTTTGGTGGTAGTGTCGTGGTGACTGGGACAGGATTCGTGCCGTCGGAGTGGGCAGTGTGCCAACTGATGAGCGCTGGAGGTGTAAGATCGGCGAGTACGAGCGTGACTTACCACAACAGGGAACGTGTGACCTGTGCTTTCGGGCCGATGGTGTCGGTGGGAGTTTACTGGTTTGCGTACTCGCATGACGGGACGATCTACAGCGGCGGGCGTGAGGCGTTGGTGTCCGTGGCAGGTGCGGCCACAGGTCTCGCGTCGAACGGTACTGGACTGGTGCTGGTGTCGACGGCGGCGACGGTGCTTCCACCCCTGCTCGTGTGGGCGACGGACGCCCTTGGCACCCGCATGTTCTCATTCGTACCGCTGGGGGCGTTGGTGGACGTGAGGTACGACAGCGGCCTGCGAGGGGGCGCAAACCGAAGTATTCCGTTCGGGAGCACTGGAAGCTGCGTAGTGCCGGAAGCGTTGCTGACATGGCCACTGACTGGCGTGTACTCAGTGACAGCGACGTGGGCTGGTCAGGGGACTGCACGCGAGCGCATCCAGATTGTTGCCGGAGCTGCGTCTGGGGTGTATCTGTACAAGCCTGGCGAATCAGTGCGTGTGTGGCGCATGCCTGTGGTATCACGTCGTGCGCTGGTGCCGCGACCAGCAGCATACATCGGTGACGGCGCTGGGAACGTGGTCAGCGTGGTTGCTCGAGCACCACACATGCTCGTGCTTGACATGGTGGCGGTAGGACCGACCGGAACGGAGCCGCTGCTTAGTGTGCCGATGGTGCCCGAAGTGATGAGTGGGCTGTACCTCGTGCCTTCGAACGTGACGACGCAGACCGTGTTTGGGAGCGTTGTGTCGCTGCGTGTGCTTTGGGCTGCGCTGTCGACACCAACGTACGACATACAGCTGGAGTCGTGCGCGAACGTGACTGAGTTCGCGAAGAAAGGCACGACAGTCTGTCTGCCGTGCCCACCGCACGCCCGCTGTGACGGGACGAAGGTTGTAGGGCCGGCGCAAGGGTATTGGCGTGCGGGGCCACTGTCAACAAGAATGTATGCGTGCGAGCCTTTGGCTGAGCCGTGCCTTGGCACCGATGGGCCCTGCGCTCTTGGCTACGAGGGACCTGTGTGCGGAGTATGCTCCGCTGGGTATGGCCGCAGCGTCGGACGGTGCCGTCCATGCCCCCACGAAAGTCTCGGCTGGGTGTCGCTTGTGTCGATGTACCTCGTCGGTGCCGTTGTTGTGGTGGTCTTGGTGGTATGGAGCCTATTGCGGCGAGGTGTAGGGGCGGCGGCGCTACGTCACGTGATTGGGCACCTGCACGTGGTGGCTGCGCTGTGGCTGCTACCCAGCGCAGGGGTTCTTCCGTCGTACGTTGCTGAGGCGTTCGGCGCTGCAGCACTGTTCCAGCTAGAGTATCGCTATGCGGCGATGGCGTGTCAATGGACATCACCGCTACCCGTGCAGTTTGTTACTGTATCGGCGTCGTCGACTGCCGTCGTTGCGTTTGCTGTTGGTATTGCCCTATTTGCTTACGCGTGTCGACAGGCGTCAGCGCATTATTTGTTCTTTCCCCGCCGTGGCGATGCCAAGGAAGTACCTAGCGACCTCGCCATGAAACGCACAGCGTCCGGCGTCGTTGTAGTGGCCGATCGGCTCAAATCTATCACCCCACCGGAGAAAGTCAGTGAATCCGCCTCACGTGGCATGACAAGTGGCAGTGACGCGAAAACCACTCCGCCTACAGTACCAAACACGAATTCGCTTCCGGTAGAACCAGTGGGCGGCGCATCATTCTCGAACCCCTTCGAGGGCCCTGCAAAGACAAGTCCACTACATCAAGCTAATCCACAGTCGCGCAATCCACTGGCCGGAAGTGAACTGCATCAGCCCAATCCATTTGCTCTCGTCGCCCCGCTGGCACGGGTTGCATCGACGCGAACCCATCGGGTCTCGATTGTCGATATTGAATTCCCGTCCGCTGCGGTCGAGCCTGATGCGGTCCCAAACAAGCCCTTACGTCGTGGATCGAGTGCTTCAATTGTGGACTTTGAGTTCCCCCGAGAAGTGGACGCTGGACTTGAGTTGCCGCAACCGGTGATCCAGCGACGTGGATCGAATTCTTTACACGCGGCGCTCGTGGCCGGTGGCGAACGTTCTGTTCGCGTTGCTCCCGCTGTGGCCCAATCGCAATGGACTCGACTGGTGCTGGAGTGGG
>Ga0169931_10011211_pt1 | contig 12667 bp, 11 predicted proteins | sample Kivu_15m_20L_FD_129675 | JGI IMG/M metagenome (GOLD analysis project Ga0169931, IMG submission 129675) | Freshwater microbial communities from Lake Kivu, Western Province, Rwanda to study Microbial Dark Matter (Phase II) - Kivu_15m_20L... | ecosystem: Environmental > Aquatic > Freshwater > Lake...
TATGCTATAAATTCCGTTAATACTAGTTTAGTACCTAAAAAAGTACCAACGCTCAGAGCATCTTGAAGGGGTATTCCGATGGCAAAAGCAATAGGGGAAAAAATGTATCCGAGTATTGACTGAATACTTAATTCAAATCCAGGAATAAATTGATTTAGTTGTGTGATTGAACTTATGTATCCTAAAATACCATTGCCCATTGCTAGTAGAGCTATGAAGGCTAACAACATAGCGCCAACATTTAATGCAAGTTTTAACCCTTCACCAGCGCCAGAAGCAGCAGCGTCTATTCCATTTGCATCTGTTTTTTCAATATCAACTTTTACCTGACCTCTTGTTAAAGGTTCTTCAGTTTCAGGAATTAAAATCTTTGCGATAATCAAAGCCGCAGGAGCTGCCATCAAACTAGCACCCAGTAATTGTTCGGCAAATAAAAGTCGTGCAGTATCAACAGGAATATTATTCGCAAGAGCATATGAATCACCCAAAATCTGGATATAAGCGGCCATAACTCCGCCTGCTATAGTTGCCATTCCACCCGTCATAACTGCTAAAATTTCGGATTGTGTCATTCTCTCAATGTAGGGTTTAACAACAAGCGGAGCTTCTGTTTGTCCAACAAAGACATTCGCTACTACTGAAAGAGACTCGGCACCAGAGGTCCCTAAAACCTTCTGCATCCCAATGGCCATCACTTTTACAATAAATTGTAGGATACCATAGTGATATAAGAGAGTGGTTAATGATGCAAAAAAGATGATCGTTGGAAGTACCTGAAAAGCAAAAAAGAAACCTAGACTACCTTCTGTAGCAGGTCCGTTAGCCAATGAACCAAATACAAAATTGGCACCAGCTGTCGTATAATCGATGACCAAAACGAAAAAGGATGAAATCCAGCGGAATACTTCTTTTGGCCATCCAAGAGGGGAGAACCATTGTTCCATCATACGACCCTTTAGGATAAAAACAGCTAATACAAATTGTATCAACAAACCTTTAGCAACAGTAACCCAAGGTATTGATTTTTTATTGTTACTTAAGACCCAAGCTATCCCAATAATGGTTAGCATTCCTATTAATCCACGTAAGATGTCCATTCGATTATAGACTAAGTTGTTTCAGTTTTTTTTACCATTGATCTAGCATTTTCATTTCGTTTTGTTGGGACATCAACTGGTGGACGAAATGCAGATCTTGATCGAGGTTCATATGCATCGTATTCTCCCAAAAGTACTTGTGAATCGCTTTCAACCACTCTTTGTGAATAGTTTGCGACACCACCAGTTACAGTGCAAACAGCATGTAATTTTGTAACGTATTCAGCAATAGCCATAAGCTGTGGCATAGGATCAAAAGGTTTCCCCATGAAATCCATGTCTAAACCAGCGATGATTACACGTTTTCCATCATTGGCTAATTTATTTACGACATCAACTAATTGATGATCAAAGAATTGCGCTTCGTCAACACATACAACATCAGCATTACCACTAAGTAGAATTATTTGTTCAGCTGTTTCTACAGCTAAGGCATCAATTGCTGTATCATTATGTGAGGTTATTTCATTCTCTGCATATCGTATATCCAGTTTCGGCTTGAAAAGTTGAACATTTTGCCCTGCTATTAATGCTCTTCTAGCGCGACGAATCATTTCCTCTGTTTTACCGCTAAACATTCCTCCACAGACCACTTCAATCCATCCTGTTCCAGGGGTGTGTAGACTAGGTTCATTTACCATCTATAATCCATAAACGTTTTGGGTTGAAAGGAAGCTCAATTCGAATGTACATAACATGGAAACAGTAAACTAGTTCTGGTTCATTTGCTTATACTGTCTGATCATATCAAAAATAAGCCAGCCAACTGGGAATGGTGGAAAAATAACACTTAAGATGATCTGCCATGTCTTTATGTTTCGTTGACTTGAATCCGTAAGGCCAGCGATACCAGCTACCCAAAAAATGATTAGGATAAATATTGAAAGAGATATCAATAATGATCCAAGAATACCGAAGGATTGGTAAAGATTTTCTAACATGATAGGTGAGGCAGAAATTGCTTATTTTGAACCAGATAAAATCTGTTGGATAAGATAGTTAACAAGATTTTAAGCTCCCAATAAGACTGGCAATTGTTTTGCCACCATTCATTAATTCAATATAGAGATGCTTCCCGTTGTTTCCATTGTCGGTAGACCAAATGTTGGTAAATCCACCTTATTTAACAGAATTGTTGGTGAGCGAAAAGCAATTGTTCATGATTCCTCTGGTGTTACTCGCGACCGACATTATGGGGAAGCTTTTTGGAATGGTATCGATTTCACCTTAATTGACACTGGTGGATATTTACCTGATGATGGTGATGCGATAGTGCTTGGTATTCGCCAACAAGTACGTTTAGCTATCCATGAATCGGACGTGATTTTACTAGTTGTAGATGTTACAATGGGAATTACGGACTATGATCTAGAAATTTGCAAACTTCTTAGAGAACAGGATAAACCCGTTATTATCATCGCCAACAAGGCAGATAATGAAGACCGAATTTGGGAGGCTCCAGTTTTTTATAGCTTAGGATTCGATGAGGTTTTTGCCATCTCATCGATCTCAGGTTTAGGAACTGGTGATATGTTGGACAGGGTATTGGAATTATTCCCACAAGAAAAAAAAATAGCAGAACACAGTGATGTACCCAAAATAGCTGTAGTGGGTCGACCTAATGTGGGTAAAAGTAGTTTAGTTAATGCACTTCTAAATCATGAGAGAAGTATCGTGACCGATATTGCCGGTACAACGAGGGATTCTATCAATAGTCCATTACACTTTGATGGAAAAGAGTACATTCTTGTTGATACAGCAGGTCTGCGAAAAAAGGCTAAGGTTCATGAGGATATAGAGTTTTACAGCACAATTCGTACTCATAAAGCAATTCGCGAAGCAGATATTGTTGTACTACTTATAGATTCAACCCAAGGACTCGAAGCACAAGAAATTCGAATTCTACAGGAAGCGGAACAATTCAACAAAGGAATCATTATTGCACTTAATAAATGGGATTTAATAGAAAAAGAAACGAATACTCTTAAAGAGTATGAGGAGAAAATCAAAACTAAAATTCCATCTCTGAGCTACATCCCTATTATTTCTATATCAGCAAATACTCGTCAACGACTCAATAAGCTTATGGAAATGGTTGAAGACGTTATTAATGAACGCAAAAAAAAGATATCAACATCTGTTTTAAACCAGTTTATTGAAAAGGTAACAACTCAACTTAAACCACCGGCAGTACGTGGTGTTCCTTTAAATATCAAGTATGGAACAATGGTGAAGACTAATCCTCCAGTATTTAGCTTTTTCATGAATCGCCCTAGTGATTTACCAGCAAATTATCGCAGGTATCTAGAATCGCAGATTAGAAAAGAATTTGGTTTTATCGGGGTTCCGGTTACCATGGTGTTCAAGGCAAAATAAGCTCCAAATGACATGTCATTTAATGGATATCTTATTGAAGATGACAAGCTAAAAGGGTATTTTAAAACTTAGCGTTTTAACATCAACCTCAAAATAAACCGCTGGCATGTCCGAGCGTCTTGATCTACCCAAACTAAATGCACTTAATAAAGACTTCAAAAATGAGAGAAATCTCAATTTTATGGAACGTCTTTATCTGCCAGAGATTTTTAAAGGAATGTGGTATTCCTTCAAGCAGATGTTTCAACCTACGGTTACAATGATGTATCCCGAAGAGCGATGGGATCCGCCAGCAATTTTTCGAGGCAGACCTGTCCTTGTGCAGGATGAAGGTAAAGAACGTTGCGTTGCTTGTGGTTTGTGTGCCAGGGCTTGTCCACCATTAGCCATAAGTATGCAGGCTTCCGAAAATAGTACTGATCCCAAAGAACGCTATCCAGATTTTTTTGAGATTAATATGCTTCGTTGTATCTATTGCGGATTTTGCGAAGAAGTATGCCCTGAAGAAGCAATTGTAATGAGTAAAGATTATGATCTTGTTTTTGAATCTCGTCAAGAGGCGATTTATGGTAAAGATCGTTTGCTCGTACCCAAAGAAGAACTTAAAGAACGACTCGATTATTTGAGAGCTTACAAAAACAAACAGTTTGGTCAGTTTTGGGATTTTCAGGAAGAAAATAATATCCACTCTGTCCGTAACCGTGATAAACGATGGGAAACCAGCTTAAGCCTGGTTGAAATGTTGGAAGCTAAAAATGCGCAGGAACGTCAGTTGAACGCCTGATAAATCCTCCAATTTACACGAATTTTATAGTATACGATGGACTTTACGATCGATGATGTAAGGCAGATAATGGAAGATGCTCGTTATTTGCAAGATGAGATAGAAGCGCTTAAATACGTCATACATGATGTTCCTTATGACGAGAAACCTGCTGAAGGTGAGTATTCCATCCTTGAGATGGTTGGAATGATTGATCATGCTCAAGTTGCGTTTTATCGTCCAGCAATGGAAGAAATTATCAAGCAATCAAGTCCTGAAGTAAGTGTATCAACTGAATACGAGTCAAGCTTCAAGCTTAGAAAAGACGAAACGGACACCGTTGATACCATTCTTAATCGAATAATAAAACATAGAGCTGCTTTTTTGAATTTTATGAGTAAAATCAGGCCACTTGAGTGGGAACGTTCAGGTTTTATTAATGGCAAAAGGCGAACCGTATACTCTTTATTGAACGAATTAATTAATTTCGAGCGTGATCAACTTAAAAAAGTTGCAGAACGTGTAATGACTCTTAATCGAAATTGAAAGGGTAGGGGATGTTAGACTGGGAATGGTATAGTTTTATAGTAGCCATATCCTCAGTAGTCTCACTATCCATACTACGTGAAACACTGATGCAACAAGGCAGGGCTGGGAAAGCTCTGATTATTGTTCTGGTATTGACGATTGTAGGTTATAGTGTATCATCCATTGGGTCAATATTCGATTCTCTTGAAAAGTACGCTTCCATCGTTTCAGACCTTTGCTGGATCTCTCAAGCATCATTTCTGTTGACTTCACTAGCTAATTTCTTACGTGAAGATAAACCCACCTACGCACGATATCCCGTGTTGTTTACCTATTTACCTATGATAATTTTACCGGTTTATCCATTCATATTGGATACAATAGTAATTAAGGATTGGGTTTTAGCGCTTTATCAGCTAGGTTCCATAATCATTACAGGTTTGCTATTGGGTTTATTAGCTACGAGGGAATCAAAGTTTTTTATAATTTTCATTCCTTGGTTCATTTTTACACTCGTTTGGATCCTTAATTGGATTATTGAACCCATTTGGTTTCCAGAGACCGTTAAATCGATTGTAATTGCTTTTGGAATTATTTTCTTTTCAAAAACATTCAAAGACATAACACATCACTAATTAACGAATAATATGGCTGTTCAAATCGGAGACAAAGCAATAGACTTTACATTAAGAAGTCATAAAGGTGAGGAGGTTCAACTTTCAGCACATTTGGATGAAAACATACTATTATTGTTTTTCCCGTTTGCATTTACGGGAGTGTGTACCACTGAATTGTGTATGACAAGAGATAACCTTGCATTCTACAATAATGTCCATTCAAAAGTTTTTGGGATCAGTGTGGATAGTCAATTTACACTCGCTAAATTTGCAGAAGTCAATAATTTAAACTTCCCACTTTTGAGCGACTTCAATAAGACTGTAAGCAAGCAGTATGGAAGTCTTTATGAAAGTTTTATTGGGTATTATGATGGAGTATCCAAGCGATCAGCATTTGTAATAGATAAATCAGGAGTTGTACGATACGCTGAGGTGTTAGAGTCTGCAGGCGACCTTCCTAATTTCGAGGCTATAAATAAAGTTCTACAAGATTTAAACTGAATCTTGAACTAGAGAAGGGGTAAGATAGAAAAGCCGATTATTCATATCGGCTTTTCATACATCTATCTACTTTACATAATATAAATTATGTGACTTATTATAATGTAAGCTTTAGCCATTATAGCTGTTCGCTCTGGCAAGCCTTTTATTGAAGATCAACAGTAGGATGATTAAAACAGTCCATTGAGTGAATACTGTTGCTACTGAATATGGATCGAATGGATCATACCAAGTGTTAGGAGAAAATTCTGTAGCACTTCGCCAAATCCACCAAGTCAATAATACTATACCTTGTATTGGTACGATTTTACCAATTAGGAAGTCCCACCATCTCCCTAGATACATATCACTTGTAGATGTGTTCACTAAATTATTCCTAAAGTCAGGTATTCCATACTTAATAACTGTATATGAGATAAATGCACCAGAAACCATCAAAGCAAGTCCCCAAACAAAGTCCTGATTAGCAAAAAAATCTAAATTTCGTGCAGAAGGTAAACCAATGATAAATCCAACTGTAGCTACCCCAAAAGCAGAGAGCGTTCTGTTGAATCCCATATCAACAAAAATTCGTGTTGATAAGGCAATCATGGACATTAAAGATGTAAATGCTGCAAATGATAGACCTAAGAAAAAGATGGATGCAAAGATGGGTCCACCAGGGATACTATAAAATAACTTAGGCATCCAAATAAAGGTTAATCCGGTTGAAGCAGGACCACTTGTCTTCATCACATCCAAGATTTCACTATTTGACAATGTGCTTCCAAGAGTTCCAAAAACGGTAGAGAATATAATTACAGCAGCCATGAGAGAGACGATATTATTACCTATACCTGTTACAAAGGCATTTTTTGTCACTGAATCTGTACTGCGCATGTAGGCAGCATAAGTAAGGATTAAGCCCCATCCTGCGCCTGTATCCCATGCATTTTGAGTTAAGGCTTCCAACCAGACCGTAGGGTTTGATAAGGTTGACCAATCCGGTGTAAACAGATATTGAATTCCCACAAAACTTCCTTCAAGAGTAACCGCTCTTATCAAACTGATGATAACAATTAGCAGAAGCGCCGGGATAAGTACCTTGCTTATTTTTTCAATTGATGAAACACCCTTCCATACTACAAATGCACCTCCAAAAATAGCCGCAGCGTGTAATAGTGTTGGCCACTTACTTCCTTGAAAGGTATTCCATAGCTCAGTGGATGCCGCAACATCATTAGGTAAGGAGCCACTGATTGTAATGCCGAAATAATAAAAACACCATGCAGTTACTACGCTGTAATAAAACATGATAGCCATCGCCACGAAACCTATAAAACCACCCATCCAAGCAAATTTTGCACCTAGAATTGAAATGATGGATCCAACCGTTCCCTTCTTACCATGTCTGCCAATTGCATATTCGGCAATAATCAAAGGAATGCTCCATACTACTAAAAAAACTACCCAAGCTACCAAAAAAGCCCCTGCACCATCTTCTCCACTGTTTTGTGCAGCTATTCTAGGGAACCTCCAAATATTCCCAGTACCAACAGCTATCCCCAACATACTCAACAATAAACCCCATCTACTCACGAAACTTTCTTGAGGATTCTCTTTATTTATCATAATAGCAATTGGTTATATTTTTCCTGTTGAGTCAAGTTTTAGGCAATTGAATATATCTCCAATCTTTATAAATCCAATATTCAATAGGGTAAAAATTAAACATAGAATTACGGTATTTCTGTGATTTTAAAGCGAAAGGCCGTAAGTTTAGCCGATATAATAAACATCGTCTACTCAGCTTTTTGCAAGTGATAGACCCCCCTTCTGAAATTGAGTTTCCAATTTATACCGAATGAATTTAACATCGCACGCCTCTAAAAATCGACTTTTCGCCGGTTTAGTGTTCCTCTATTCATTTATTATCTACCTACTAACACTAGCACCAACAGCTAGTTTTTGGGATTCAGGGGAATTCATCGCTGTTGCACACGGATTACAAGTAACCCACCCACCTGGTGCTCCCTTATACCTACTTATTGGTCGATTATTTTCAATGTTTGCTCCAGTTGAGTGGATATCCTGGTCTGTAAACCTTCTAAGCGCAGTCGCATCAGCCCTAACAGTAATGTTACTGTATTTGATTATCGTTCGTTTTATCAAGGAGTGGTTGCCTAAGGACACTGAAAATTGGTCTCTGGGCGATAGTATATCAACTTATGGAGGTGCTATCATTGGTGCTACGACTTTTGCAGTTACAGACTCCTTTTGGTTTAATGCTGTTGAAGCTGAAGTTTATGCCCTTTCGATGTTCTTCACTGCAATTGCCGTTTGGCTTGCTCTAAAGTGGAGCGAAGACTTTGATAAACCCGGCAACGAACGATGGATCGTTCTTACCTCATACATGTTCGGCCTCGCCCTAGGTGTTCACCTTCTTAATTTATTGGTGATTTTCTTCGTCGCACTCATTATCTATTTCAAAAAGTATGATTTTAAGGTAATCTCATTTTCAGTAGCAGCAATCTTAGCCTCACTTAGCTTCCTACTTATCTATCCATTTACAATGAAATCTATAGCTGCGATTTCATTATCTGTGAGTGAGGCAACTTTTGGCTTTGTGAGTCCGGTCGTCTTTTTTCTACTTGTTGGCCTTCTTGTAGTTGCTGGTATTGCATATACACATCTAACCAAACGTAAACTTGCCAACATATTCTTGATGAGTTATTTCATGATATTAGTTGGATTTTCAAGTTATTCGTTAGTGATTATTCGTTCCATTGCAGACCCCCCTGTTGATGAAAATGATCCAGAAACAATTGAAGCATTTATAAAGTATATCAATAGAGATCAATATGGGGATACACCGATTCTATCAGGTTATAGCTATGACAATGAAACTGGAGGATTGAATCGTACAAGTGAGAAATTTTTTCCGCGTCGTCACTCATCTGAACCGCGACATCAGCAGCTATACTCTAACTATTCAAGTGACTGGCATTTCTTTTGGTCATACCAGGTTAATCACATGTATGTACGTTACTTTAACTGGCAGTTTATAGGCCGAGAAAGTGATATTCAAGATACTGGGACGGCAACAGGATTCACCACTAGTGAATACAGTGACAATCACGCACACAACGTTTACTTCTTCCTCCCCTTTCTTCTTGGCTTGTTTGGAATGTTTTACCATTTTCAAAAAGATTGGAAACGTGCTATCTCAGTTCTTGCACTCTTTTTGATGACAGGCTTTTTCATCCTAATCTATTTGAATCAAACGCCATACCAACCTCGTGAGCGAGATTATTCTTACGTTGGATCATTTTTTGCCTACGCCATATGGATTGGTATCGGTGCTACTGCCCTTCTCGACTGGTTGCGTCAACTCAAAAAAGACCAACCGGCTATTTTGTATAGTGCACTTTCGGTCATCTTTGCCGCCGTTCCTGCTTGGATGCTTTATCAAAATTATCACGATCACGATCGTTCTGGCAACTACGCAGCCCCTGATTATGCCTATAATCTACTCCAATCTGTTGCCCCATATGGTATTTTATTCACCAATGGTGATAATGACACCTTTCCACTTTGGTACGCTCAGGAAGTTGAAGGAGTACGAACTGACGTCCGAGTTGCAAATCTTAGCCTCTTAAATACCGATTGGTACATTAAACAATTAAAAAACCAATGGTCTCACGAATCACCACCCATTAAATTTTCTGTTACTGACGATCAGATTTCTAGACTTGAAGACAAATTCAGCTCGCAACGTTTAGAAGATTGGTGGACCCCACAAACAGTCGTGATTCCGGTAAATAAAGATTTACTGCGAGGTGTCAAATCAGACCCTGAGAATATGAATCGATGGTTCAGTTTAGATTCACGTTCTCCACTTAATCCAGAGGCAAACTTACCAACATTTGAAAATGTCTCATTTGATATACCAGTTGATTCCCTGGATGATCAGATAAGTTGGTTCTTTCAAGGCAATTTCCTTACGCGAGTTCAGGATAGGGAAATATACTACACCCGTATACAGGACGATATGGTTATGGATATCTTGAAGTCAAATGATTGGTTGCGTCCTGTCTATTTTGCTGTGACTGTTTCTCGAGACGGGCAAATAGGGCTTCAAAATTATTTCCGTACTGAGGGTCAGGCGTATCGTGTAGTACCAAAACTTGGTAAAGGTCCAACCGAGTCACTTAATCCAATCACCCACGGACAAAGACTCAGATCGTTCCGATTCAGGAATTTAGACAATCCAAATGTCTATTATGATGAAAACGTACGTCGTATGACCGAAAACTACCGTGAGCTCATCACAAATCAAGCAATGGCATGGTTCAAACTCAATGAGCCAGATAGTGCGAAGCATTGGTTACAATGGGGTGAATCTAAAATCCCATTCGATGTTATCGAATCAGATATTAGTAGTACAATTCGATACGCTTACCGTTATGCACAAATCGGTAGTACAGAAGATGCCGTTAGACTTGCAGATCGATCTTTACCAAAAGCAGAAAAGGCTTTACGTAAAGCAATGGCAACATTCAATGCCTACGCCGACAAAATTGATGATCTTCGTCAAAGAGCCGATGAAGCTAGATCGAAAGGTGACGCAAATAAGTCTAGAAGTCTAACTGCTCAAAGTGAAATCCTGATCGAAAATATAGAGTCGTATCGCCGTGAGCTTTATTTTAATGCCGGCAACTTCGCTCTATTACAGAACATCTATTTCAAGTCAGGTAATTCGTCTAAAGCTGAAGAAGTTCGTTTAATGGCTGAAACCATTTCAGAGGGTATGATTCCATTACCAAAAACAATAACTGAAAGTGACGATCAAGTTCGAAGCATGTATGGAGAGTAATAGCATCGAAATTTTTAATACAGTACATTGCGAGTATCAAACTCCAAACAGGATCATGAGATGATACACGATTTTAGTATCGAAAATTTGGATACTGTTGCTAAAACTCTTGGAGCGACCATTAAACGAGTAGGCTCGATGGTTCGTCTAGAGGTTCTAAGTTCTTCTACCTCTAGTAAGTTAGCAGTCGAATTTTATTTTAATATCACGGTTGATGATCAATCAGTGAATGTTGTTAGTGTTTACGCAAACAATACCTTCTTTCAATTACATAACTGTAATGGGTTCATTCAGAGTGATATTCTAAATCAGGTTACGTTCTTCGGCAGAAGTAATGACACTATATCTGGCTTAATTATTGACAAAGATGCTAATTGTAATTTCTATGCAAATGTGAGTAATAAACTTCTACAATGCGATTTTACAACTTTACCTACAGAACTTATGATGTGCAGTCTTGCGCTATCACTCACTGATTCTGATACCTTCGATTTAGAAGGCTTCAACTTTGATGAATAGTTCATGCATAATCAATCAGATCAACATGTTGAGAACTATCAAAGTATTCAGTTATTCAATACAACTACTGAATCCATCCCGATTCTAATAGAAGATCTTACTTTAATCGCTAACTTGGTTGCAAAACAAAGAAACGTAGCATTTGAATTGGTTGAGATTGTTTTTGTGGACGAATCAAGTATTATCGATATAAATAAAAAATATCTTGAAAAGGACTATGTCACAGATGTGATTTCTTTCAGATTAGATGATGGTGATCTGAATGCAATCGAGGGTACCATATATTGCTGTGTTCCTCGTATTAAAGAACAAGCTTTTGAAATGTCTTGTGACGAAAAAACTGAATTTGGGCGAATAGTATGTCATGGATTGTTACATCTCAGCGGCATGAATGACACAACTCCAGCTCAAAAAAATGAAATGACACTTTTAGAGGACCAGGTACTCAAATTTTGGAAAATGTAGTTGAAAACGACAATCAGATTTTGATCTTTGATCTGATTATTGAAATGGTTGAACACATCAGAAAAGGTCTTGATTTAAAGGACTTTGATGTTAGCTTATCTGAAACTTGGCACGAATTTACCATTTCAGAACAAAGTGTCGCTTATTCTTGGGTACTTGAACGAATGGATTATTTGATTTCTAAAGTTAGAAGTCATCCACCGCGTGTTCTTCACATTGCTGAGCGAATGATTTTATCTAAAGAGGCATGGGCTTGGTTTTTGAAGCTTGAAAATCTATGCATTGTAGACCAATCAGGCATAGAAAAAATTATAGAACTTCTCATGATGAATTACGATACGGATATTAGTCTTAAATATTTTAAACAGCTTGTAGTACCTATGTTACTTGAAAGTGACAGCTCCGGAAATCTAATTTCTCCAAGATTGAAAGGTACTGAATCTGTTAACTAGTTTTTTCGAATGATCATCGGATCTAATCCTTAGTTCATAGACCGTTTATGGGGATAAAATATGATATTGATAGATCTGATAACCATCGATCTTTAAAGCAAACATCAACTGAATACAGTAAAAAACTCTATGAACTTCTGGTTCGTAGCGTAAACAAGTATCCCTTTTTTGATAATAATTCTACTGATAAACGTCAGCTGCCTGCATTATCAACGAGAAAAAACAAGATCTTCCTTAAGTTCCTTCAGCTACTTCCATCTTTATGTATTGTGGTATTCCTTATATCCTTCCTCTGGGACTTTGATGACATAATTATTAGCAATACAGTCTTCGACTTATCATTTGATGGAATACTCAGAATAGTAAGCGTGAGTGGTCTGATAGGTTTTGGAACAAACTGGTTGGCAATAACCATGTTATTTAAACCAGAAAAAAGGCGACCAATATTTGGACAAGGACTTATACCCTCTCAAAAAGACGTAATTGCCTATCGA
>Ga0169931_10011212_pt1 | contig 12666 bp, 15 predicted proteins | sample Kivu_15m_20L_FD_129675 | JGI IMG/M metagenome (GOLD analysis project Ga0169931, IMG submission 129675) | Freshwater microbial communities from Lake Kivu, Western Province, Rwanda to study Microbial Dark Matter (Phase II) - Kivu_15m_20L... | ecosystem: Environmental > Aquatic > Freshwater > Lake...
GACACGGATCCAAATATCACTTCGGTTGTCTATAATGTATACACTGGACCTGTTGCTGTACCAGGTACTCAAACAATGACTGTCACTTGGGAACCACCTGGAAATTCAGCTCTTCCATTTTTCAGTGTTACTTCTTATACTTTATACACTTCCGTTGATAATGGACCTTTCAACTCATATGTAGATGTTTCTGGTAATATATTGAATGCTACAGTTAACGTAGGTTCTACAGGCTCGAATCCTTTGAATCTAGGTTGTGGTCAAAATATTAAATATAGAGTGGATGCTCTAACAGTCCAAGGTAATACTGAACCATCCCCAGAAAGTCCTGCCACAAATATATTTAAATATGCTGAAGCTGTTCCTAATTTGACTATCACAGATACATCATATGATGTCGGTTCAGGTCTTGTTGGTATGACTGTTAATTTCACTGGTTTGGATGATACCACAGCAGGATGTGGTGCTGGTGTCTCATATGTTGTTTCTATTGATGGCAGTACTAATTATGTTCCTATAAGTGGATCATTAAATTATAGTTCTGGTGCAAGTTATTCATTAACATACACTGGATTACCAGTATCACAAACAGGTAATGTTGTAGTTTTGTTGCTAACAACTGATACAAATGCACCTTATAATAATTTAGCTGGAGTAACAGCTACCACTAGTTATATTGCTAACAATCTTGTTTTGCAGCCAGTGGTTTATGATGTTTACTCTTACGGCAATAATAACCAACAAATGCAATTAGACTGGAACAATCCTGCACTAGGTCCTTGGACTGTTTCATCGTATACTGTTCAATATTCACTTAATGGTGGTAGTTCTTGGATTACCGATGTCTCAACGAACAATGACCATAGTACTTTTGATGCTAGCGCAATTGCTCTTTTTTACCAACCAGCAACACAACAAATACAATTCAGAGTTCTAGCTGCTATGACACTAACTGGTTCCGTAAATTATACCATTACATCAAACGTAGAAAGTATGAATACATTTAAATATGCCGAAGCCCCTGCCACTGCTGAGGTCAATTGGGCTGTTTCTGATCCATCTAATAGTATTATGGATATACGTGTTCAGTTTACTAATCCATCTTTCTTAGGTATCGATGGTAGCATGCAATATTTCATTGTTACAGTCAGAGATGCTTCTGATAATACTGTCGGTTCACCACAAACTATTTCATATGTTGCTGGTTCAACTCCATACTTTGTTAATTTTGACGACCTTCCTTATAAACCTGTAGGTACTGTTAACATAGCACCTTATGTTAGGGATACAAATTCACCATTTAGTAGTATTAGTTACGATTCTGCTAATCCTTCTTTCATTACTGGAGGTGTACCTATTTTCTTGAACGTAAGTAATTCCACTGCTGGTCAAATTACAGGTAACATTGTCAGTAATAACGAACTAAAACTTTTTGGTAGTGTTTACTATCCTGAAGCACTAAATGGAAATTGGACCGTAAAAACATACTTTGCTGACCCAAGTGGTAATATTCCTGGTATAGTTCTTACTGAACAAGTACTTGCTAACAACGAATTTTTTTACACTTTTACAATTACTTTATCAACATTCTTCCCCCCATCCAGTTATCAACCTACTCAATTAATTATGGCTGCTTCTAACAATGCAGGTATTGGACAGGCAATTCTAAATACAGTAAACTACTAGTGTAAATCAAATAAACTTGTAAATATAAATAGTTTAATTATATAAAATAATTATGTACACATTTTACATAATTATTCACTCAACAACAATGTAAAATATTAATTACCGGTTTTTTTACCATTTAATTTATACATCATCAGGTGCTTAAAAGCGTCGGTATTTGATTTATGTATTAAATTGCTATTAGTATTATTATTAGAAATTTCTTGTGAACCATTTTTCAATTTATTCATATTTTGTTGTTGTAATTCTGATTTAGTAGCAGTATTAACATTAGTAGCAGGATTAACATTAGTAGCAGGATTAACATTAGTAGCAGGATTAGCATTAGTAGCAGGATTAGCATTAGTAGCAGGATTAACATTATTTACGATTTTTCCCCGCAGTTCATTTCTATAGTCATTTGTAACTTGAGGTTTCAATTCAGTTTTTAACTCATTTATTACCTCGTTACGTAAACTATTTTTTAACTCATTTATTACCTCATTACGTAAACTATTTTTTAACTCATTTGTAACTGGTGTTCGCAGTTCATTTTTTAACTCATTTGTAACTGGTGTTCGCAGTTCGTTTTTAAGTTGATTTGTAACTGGTGTTCGCAGTTCATTTTTTAACTCATTTGTAACTGGTGTTCGCAGTTCGTTTTTAAGTTGATTTGTAACTTCATTACGTAAGCTATTTTTTAACTCATTTGTGACTGGTGTTCGCAGTTCATTTTTAAGTTGATTCATTACGTCATTATATAAACTATTTTTTAACTCATATGAAACTTGAGGTCTTAAATCATTTTTTAAATCATTTATAATTTGAGGTGTCAACTCATTTTTAAGTTGATTCATTGCGTCATTGTGTAAAACTGTCTTCAAATCACGAATGACTGGTTCTCTTAATTGATTTTTCAAATATTCTCTCACTTCTTCTTTGATTTCATTTTCAATCAAAGGTTTGCATGTTTTTTCATATTGTTGAGCTAAAAGATTTAACGTATTTTCATAGACCTTATTATTACTTTCATTTTGACAAGTAGTCGTTAAATCCTGAATGATTTTATTTATATTTTCATCATTTAAATGTTTTTTTAACTGAGTCTCTCTTTCTCTAACAACATTTGTAACTATTTGCCTAACTTTGGAACTATCCAATTTATTTAAAGCAATTTGTTTATTTCTAAATTTAAATTCCATTATATAATTATGAATAATAAATAATATTGTAAAAATACGCATATACGTTTAACATCGAAACGCAAAGGCAAGAATACCAACCGCGATGATACCTAATACTAATCCCGCGTGATAATTAAACTGCATCTCTTGATACATCAAAAGCCAAGCCTTAACTTCTTCTTTGTTAGTAATATGATTTAACATCCAATCTGATTTTGGAGATAATATGTAGTAGAAATAATTAGTTACAAAAGCGGTTGCTACAACAGTGCAAACTAAGGCAGAAGTATTCATTGAAGAACGTTTAATTTTAAGGTTGTAAAATATGATGATAAGAGAAAGGATGACTCCTAAAATATATCCTTGATATGATATATTTGTTCTCTCCTTTGTTATTTGTTCATATCTTTTTTGCAAATCACTGGAAAGTGAAGATTTATAATGTTTTACTATTTCACTCTTATCTGTTAAATTATAAAAATAAATCATTCCTATAACAAAAATTGCTGAAATCATACAACTAATAGTACAAGCCATTTATATAATTATGTAATATAAATTAGTTAAGTTTGTAAAGGGTTAACGCCTATAAGGCATATTACTTTGACTATTCGACAAGTTTGCTTTGAATTGTTTTCGACAGCTATTACACTGTTTGAAAGAACCATCATTTGCTAAATTCATCGTATTATTGGAAGAACAAAATATACAAATGGGAGAGAATTTGCTATTTAATCCGCCATTTATAATATAAGCACTAAATGTGTTAAATTGATATGCGTCATTTAAGGGAGTTTGTTGAAAATTTCCATTGTTGAACATGTTTGAATTACTCATAATAATAATAAAAAGAAATTATTATTATATAAAAAATGTATATAGACTATATGAAGAATTATAATATAGTAGACAAATATACCATCTATATCACATTTATTTATTTTATCAAAATTGGATTTATTATAATGGGTATTTTACACATATACTTGGCTATAAAAGGTAAAGCACATTCTGAATTAGATGAAGCAGTTTTATATTGGAAAGAGAGATTCGAATTTATTTTTATTGTCGCGATGGCATTACTGCTAATATATTTATTTAATCCAATGAAAAATAGAACTACTATGATTGACTATGAAACAACTGTATTATTATATTTATTTGGGTTCCTTCTTATCATAACAGCAAAATGGGGTTTGTTTTTTACAGAATCTCCAATCTTGAAAAAAATTCAAGCATCCATAGGTCCATCAACATAAATTCTCTATTTTTAGATCGAAATTCTGGTTACTCGTTCTTTCTGCCATTTTATTATTTTCGTCTATCGAAATGATGGCCATTGCTGTATAATTATGTAAATCAACCAATATATCTCTTAATGTCTTTGTATTAATTAAGCTTATACCTTTATTTGATACCGAAACAAGTCGTTGAATTTTGTCACCAATTCTTACAATAAGTCCAACTATACCATAATCAGCAAATGCATCTTCATAAGATATAGTTTTCCTCTTGAATACTTCTGTTGCTTCATTATGAACAATTTGCATTTGTTTAATTTTATCAGCCGACATTATATATAAAAATAATTATTATTTTTACATTATTTTTACATTATTTTTAATTACATTCGTTTTCTTTGAGCTAAATATCCTGCAGAAGAACGACCCACCATTCCAACATCTGTATGTGGTTTATAAATAAATGTGCCTTTGCTTACATTGTAGCATAATTTAGTACCATCATACATTTTATTATAGGGAAGTAAAGTAGTGTCAAACATTGTTATAAAATTGGTTGCCTTATGTAATCTATTGGACGGATAAGGGGTTGTATAAATTGTCGAAAGTTGCATAGGAGATGACATTATATTATACAACAATATATTAAAAATATATTAAATAATAACAAAGAATTAATATATTATTATGATATCTATTAGTATATTTGCAGTTATTTCATTTATAATTATTATATTATGTAGTACTTTTACACCTTTAGACTTTTACAATCTTTTTAGATGAACTGCATAAAATTCACTGTTTAAAATGACCTATGGTGTAATGTGCATTAATTACGATTAATGTCTTCCACAAGAACCGCATCCAGGTCTCACATTATGGACACGAGCTAAAATAGGAGCATTTAGTGAACTAGGTGCCTTTGGAGCTGCCATTGATGGAGAAGCAGCTAAATTTACGGTATTGGGAACTTGTTTTTGAAAATATGATGGAGTACTACTGTTAGTAATAGACATGTATATTTTTTGTGGCATACTATAATTACTCTAAATATTATAATTTTAAAAATATAATTTTAAAATGTATTTTTAAATATTTATTCTTTTATATTTATTCTTTTATATTTATTCTTTTATATTCTAGATTTACACTGTTAAATTATTAATAAAATAATTTTCTAAAATACTGCAATCAATACCATAACGTAAATAGATTGGTGCATATTCGATAGAAGCTTTTGCAGATAAACTAGTAGTAGGAACACAATTACAAGGGAAATATACCAATAAATTATTCACATTTGTTTCGGTTTGAATAACACCATTATCAAATTTTATTGTATACACCCCTTCTTCTGTTTTAGAGATAACAACTGCTCTAGTATAGAAGTCATTTCCTGTTTGAATCGCATAAACGTAACTACCAACAGCAAATCCATAATTACTGGATGGATAAGGTTGCCATAATGGATTATTATATATTCTAAGATTTTGTTGTTCGACATTTTCTTCAGGACAATCACAGCCATCCACAATATTTGTTTTCATTGTTTTACCTCCATAAACAGGGAAAGCGGGATTAAAAGGAATTGGTTTTCCAAAATTTGGCGGAACTACTCCTCGTCTCATAGGTCCTTTACCCTTTAATCTATTTAAATATCTATCGTATGAGTTATGTTTAATATCGCATCCTTTTCCTCCGGGTGTTTGTGAGCCTGGTTTACTAGATGTAACTGAAGTATGACGTCTATTCATTGCTGTTCCATAACCTGTCGGAATAGATGCACGTTGAACACTTGGCACAGGTCTATCGCTCATTTGATTCCAACATACACCATGAAAACCAAGATCTGGGTCAGATATAGGCTTTTTGTAAGCAGTAAGAGGACCTAAATTAGCTACATATAGTGAACCATAAACTCTAACAGTATCTTGAATCACCTTTAATTTTTGATATTGTTCTGCTGGACTAAAACCGCCAACACCTGTTTGAGTTCTATTTGGAAAATTGGGTTCACAGCTTCTCCATCTATAATAAAAAGGTGGAACGCCTAATTGTTTTGCATATGGAACATTATATACAATTGATGTAAGTGAATTTGCTTGATTCATTATATATAAAACGTTATAATATTATTTTTATAAAAAATTGATTTTCAAATATATTAATAAATTTATGTAAACCAAAACTATTATAAAGAAAATAAAGAAAAAAGAAATATATTATAAAAATGAATAAATTAGCTGCACCTATTCCAAATATGATTAAACAGCCTGCACAGTGTTGTGTACATTGCGGTAAAAGTTATAAAAAGAAAACAAACTTGGATAAACATGTTATTCTTTGTGAATTACTAAGTAAAACCAAAAAAATACAAGAAGATGAAGATGAAGATGAAGTTATTAGTCAGCGAAAAATGTATAATATATTATTGGAATTAGGTACAAAATTTAATAGGCTTGAAGAAAAAGTGGATGAACTAAATAGATGGGTTGTTAAAAAGAAGAAGAAAATAAATGTAATGGAATGGTTAAACGCAAATATGAGTCCACAGATAAAATTTGATAGTTTAATTGAAAAAATTATCATTACTCAAGATGATATCAAATATTTATTTGAAAATTCGTTTGCTGATACGCTTAACCAAATATTTTCGAGAAATATTTATAATTTATCGGAAAATGAATACCCGATATTTGCTTTTATTCAGAAGTCAAATGTATTTTATATTTATGAGGATGACCAGACAAAATGGTGTGAATTAAGCAGAGAAAAATTAATAAAGTTTTTAAATCGCGTTCATATGAAGCTGCTAAAAGTTTATATAGAATATAAAAAGGAAAATGCTGAAAAAATTCGTGATGATGAAAGCTTTTCGATTTTATGTGATAAAACATCAATTAAAATAATGAGCACGGATTTTAGACAGGACGCCATTTTAGGAAAAATCAAGACGAATATGTATACAAAAATGAAAACAGATATGAAAGGGTTAGTCGAATATGAATTTGAATTTTAGAGTTTATTATCATTAAAAATTATATTTTATTTCTTTTTTTCTTTAACCTTCAACAGCAACAGTAGCTCTATTTGGATTATCTATATTATCCATATCAATACAAGGCAAACGTCCTCCATTACAGAATTGATATAAAGCGATAAACCCACCAATGGGACCAGCGATAATTAAAACGATAGCTGTTTCCACCATTTTATTATATTTTATTTTGATGATATATTTTATTTTGATTATTTTGATTATTTTGATTATTTTGATTATTTTGATTATTTTGATTATTTTGATTAGTGTTTTCTTTCCTTTTCTTTTGAAAAAAGCTTTTCAATTTTTCTTTAAATTAAAAAATTAAAAAATAAAATATATAATTTACACATTTGGAATTTTTATAACTTATAAAAGATCACGAAATTTATTAGTCGACACCAACAGCAACCTCTTCAACTCTAATATTATTATCTTCTTCAACATTATCTTGTTGATTATCTTCTTGTACTCTAATATTATTATCGAAGAATATAATGTTATTATCTTGTTCCACTTCTTGAATTTCAACCGCATCTTGTTGAACTCCAATTCTATGTACATTATTTATGCCAACACAAGGCATATGTAAATACAAACATCGATATCCAGCAATGAAACCAGCGACTGGAGAAACGATAATTAAAGTAATAACTATTGGGACAATCATTTTACTAACTATATGATATTTTGATTAATTTTTTGATTAGTTTTATACTTTTGTATAAAAGTTTTCAATTTTCTTTAAATCAAAAAAATATATAAATATACCAAACCTACTTTATAACTTGTAAAATAGAGAATATTTTCATTTCATTACATTTTGTAAATAAATCCTTTCTTATCATTTTTAAAGTTTTTGCCCTTATATGTAAATCTTAAAAGGTAATCATATAACACTTTGGAGATAACTGTTTGAACACATACATTTTTGAATTTTTTAGTCGAAGACGAAGAATTCTTATCAATTAAATAATGCAGAATACTGCGACACAATCCATTCTCGCGATATTGTGGAGCAATATAAATTGCATAAAGTATTAAATCATACTTATTATCGGATTTTAAAAATATTAATTCTCCGTAATCACATTCAAAACTTATTTTTTCTTCTTTTTCATAACTATCATAGTTGAGAAAATAGGTGTCGATCATTTGTTTAAACTGTTCCATACTTAATTTATTTGTAAGTATTGTTTTAAATATTTATATTTTAACTTCTACTAGTTCTTTTTTAGCATTATATATCCATATTTCGTATTGATAACCAAGTTCTTTTGCTGCATTTTGCTTTAAATATATATTATCTTTTTTATCTTTTCTAGCCGTCCATGTGGACTTTACTTCAATACAACGATTTTGACTTGGAATATAAATATCGACATAATGACGGTGTTTTTTACCATTTTCATCATCATACCAAATTTGTGGTACATTTTTACAACCAGTTACAATATCTTCCTCTAAAACATTATCTTCTTTTACTAATTTATCTAATGCAAAAGGCTCATAACCTTGACATATAAGCTCTTTTCCCGATGGAAGAATATATATCTTTTTTCTATAACTATTTTTATGGGATTTTTCGGCTATTTCTGGAACTTGATGTGGATATTCAACTCCATATTTTTTAAGGCAGGTTTGTTTATAAATATTTTTCCCTGTTTCTGATTGTAACATATATCTTACTCCATATTTTTCCATGCATGTTTCTTCCATTTTTAATTTAATCTCATTTGATTTTGAAGGATTATCTACTCCATATTTTTTCAAACATGTATTTTTTGTTTTATTTCTTATTTCTTTACTTTGATTTGGATTTTCAACACCATATTTTTCTAAATTCGTACATTGAATTTTATCCTTTATTTCTTTCATCTGAAATACATTTTCAACACCATATTTATTTAAAACGACTTCTTTAATTTTATTTTGATGTTTTATTTTAGAACATATATTACAATAAGCCCCACTTTTAACAAGTTGTCTAAAAACTTTATCAAAATTATATTCACAATTTTCAGTTAAGCATTTTCCTTTAATTCTTGTATCTCTATTTGTACTGTCATAAGAATTAGTTAATATTATTTTATTTTCTTCACAATAATTTTCTAAGAAATTGGTATTATATATCATTTTATTCATATAAATATTATTAAACTATTTTTATATGAATTTTATTAATTATTTAAACAGTAGGAAAGCTTGGCGAGAGGGAGATACCGCATATTCCTGCATCATTAGTAGAGGATGATCTTTGGATTTTCACGTACCCCGATTCGCCCCACGAGGGACCCCATGAATTTTTGACCAACCAGTAGTCCACACCATTTTCAGTGCCGTAACCAGTTACGGTGACTCCATGGTCTAGGTTAGTACCACAGCTAGTAGAAGTGAGTACACCACCAGAATAAGATTGGAAATAACGAGTATCAGCTTCAATAGCAACAGAAACAGGTTGTTTAGCTACAGCACCCTTCAATGAAATTTGATCCTTTGGTTTAACATCGGAGCATGAAGAAATCTGGGCAACAGGAGAGCACTTTTGACATGAACCTCCAGTCTTAGTAACACCGGAAGTATAAGGATAAGAGGAAAGAGAGCATTGACCATTAGCAATAATGAATTTGAAGGCACCATCCATCTCGCCCCCGTTGCAAGAATATGATCCGTAAGTAAGACCAGTTGCGCAGTCAACCAATTCTTGTTCAGAAAGATCAACTAACTTTCCAGTAGAAATGGCCCAAGCACCTTCAACTGCCGCAGTAGCAGAGAAACTCCAGCATGAACCACATTGACCTTGGTCCTTAACAGAAGTTACGGCACCCTTTTGACGCCAATCGATAGAGGAAGGAGCTCCAGTAGCAGAGGAGGTAAACGACTTGCAACCATAAGATCCAACTTCAGTCTTCAAACCACCAATGTATTGGTCTTTGAACTCTTGAGGGGTCAAATCAGTGAATTGGTTGACGCCCATAGTGAAGTTTTGGGTGCGATCCAAATTGTGAATGATAATATTGCGAAGATTTGATTGGAAAATTTGGAAACGAGTCTCCATTTCTTCAAGATTATTGTATCTCTTATTAAATCTCTCTTGGAAATCAGTGAATTGCTTCCATTCATCATCTTCATTCAAAAAGTTACTAATAATTTCTCTTCTTCTGAGGTTAGAATCAGCAGAGAAAACAGACAAAAAAGAGCTAACCAATAAGACAAGTTTAAACATCATCTTTATACATTTAGACGAGAAAAGTTTTTATTATGTTTTCATATATATATTTATTTAAGTTTTTTAAACCAAGGTCTGACCAATGATCTAAAACATTTTTTTAAATTCATCCTCTCCATACTGAAGTAAGTATTGCATACTTCTCATAGTTAAACTAAATGATACTCCAGAATGTAGATTGTATCCAAGTTGTTCCATTTTTTCAGTAATCTCATATACTCTTGGGTCTTTTGACAATGAAAAGCTGTCAATTTGTTCCCCAATAAAATCCCAGTTATTAGTAATCGTAATTGCCTTCCAAGCATTCGTAAACATTTCTCTGTCTGAATTTTCTTTAATATACTCCATTTTACCGTCTCCAATTTTACTCTTAAAAGTAGGATTTATAATTTCTGCTGGTTCTAAATACAAATCATCTATTTTTTCTTGTTCTGAATAAAGATCATGCGTTTCATCGCCAACGGAAGAAATATAATCACTATTCCTAAAATTAAATGGGTAGTCGTCTGACATATTTGATATTGGAGTAATAGGTTGTTCTAAAGTATCATCCGGATGAATTAAACTTAAATTCGAAGAATTCATTTATTAAATTATTCTAAATATATTAATTTTTAAATATAAATATCAGTAAATATACTGAACATATATTATGGAAAAGTATTTTATTTTATTATTTATAATTTCATATTTTTCATAGTGTCATTTTTTTATGATAAATACTTACTCATAAATTCCTGTGGTGTCATTAACGGTACACCTAATTTTCTTGCTTCATTTGCCTTCCCAGTATCTTCCTCTTTATCCTTAACTAGTACTACAAAAGTTTTACTCGAAACGCTAGACCCTAATTTCGCACCTATATTTTTTAAAGTTTCTTGAATAGCAGCATCTCTAAATCCGGTCATAACAATGGATTTACCGAATAAAGGATGTGATTGATCTACCTGTTTCTTTTCAACCATTCCTCCTTCACCTAATTTTTTAACGAGCCCAGCTTCTTTAACAAAATTTATAAAATCCGGAATTCTCTCTACAAATGCTTCAGCTGACTTAGAAGCCATTCCTTTGATTGCAGCGATCTTGGCCACCTTCTGAGAATCTGTTTCTTTCGACAACAAAACTTGCGGATATGACTCCATAATAAGCTCAATTTTCTTTTCACTGAAACCGCGACCAAACATGTTAGAAGCCGACATAATAGTTGTCAATGTCGCGGCTTGTATTTTCTCTCGGATACCATCATAAAGCTTGGTAGCAGTTTTCTCTTTAAATCCGTCTACTTGTAAGAAATCGGCAACGGTCATATTTAGAATCTTGGGAACCGTATTGTAACCCGCTTCCATAATACGCTTAATATTTCCAGTACTCAAACCTTCCACTCCAATTCCTCGAAAGAATCCGGTAATATTTTTCTCTCGAACCGTTTCATCGGATTCTAAATCTTCAAGCATAATATCAACATGAGTATCATTCCATTTAAAAGGAACGGATGGCATTTTTGCCTCTTCCGCCGGAACAACCACCTTGCGAATATATGGAATAACATCACCACTTCGAATTAGCTCAATTGTGGCACCTACACCAATTTTATTATCATTAATGAACGCACCATTAAAGCCAGTCGCATATGTTATTTGAACACCGCCAAGATTAATCGGTTCAATTTGCACACGAGGTTTTAAATATCCATCTTTGCTAGGTGCCCAAATAACATCGACTACTTTTGCTTCAGCAACTTGATCGGATAAAACCATTTTGAAAGCGAAAGCATGTTCCGGATTTCCTGATTTTCTTTCATAGACCGCATCATTGGCAACAATTACACCGTCAATCTCATAGGCATAGTTATATCTCCAATCAAGGAGTGTTTTGGACAATAATTCATTGGTAATAGTTGGATCAACCTTATACATTACGGTCTCGACATCGAGTGTCAGTAATAATGCCATTTGTTCCGATGGTTTTTTAATAGGTTTCATCACTTCATACGCGACAAAATGCAAATCTTTACTGGCTGTATTTATGGTCTTGTGATTCACGATTCCAGCAACCATATTTCTTGGATTAGCAAATTTATCCTTGTATTTAGCCTCAAATAATGCCCTTGGAATAATAAATTCGCCTCGGATAACAATGCCCTTTGTTTTCGGCAAGCGTAAATATGGAATAAGATGACTTATATCTTGACCCACTTTTCCGTCGCCTCTTGTATACAGTTTGGACACACCTCCTTCCGTTGTATAAAGCCCGCTTACTCCATCCAACTTACACGATAATACATAAGGTCCCTTATATTTCGCC
>Ga0169931_10011213_pt1 | contig 12665 bp, 9 predicted proteins | sample Kivu_15m_20L_FD_129675 | JGI IMG/M metagenome (GOLD analysis project Ga0169931, IMG submission 129675) | Freshwater microbial communities from Lake Kivu, Western Province, Rwanda to study Microbial Dark Matter (Phase II) - Kivu_15m_20L... | ecosystem: Environmental > Aquatic > Freshwater > Lake ...
CCTGCTCGTCTACACACCGGCGAAGGTGGGGGACACACCCGACGCACTGCCCGGTCAGATCATCTGCCGCGGCCTCGACCGCCCCAAGCCGACGGGCCATCCGCTGTTCGTGCCGCGGTGGGACGTTGAGTCGGTGGTGCGCCTCGACAGCAATCCGTGCTGGAGCCAAGGACCCTTTGCGAGTTTGGAGGTGTCGATCTCCGGCGGCGTTGGATGGGAGCTCTTGGCGCCGGACTACGTCTTGGCCATCCTGTCGCTCAGCTCGCAGACGCGGACGGTTCTACGGGCCCCCCTCACGGTCGCAGAGTGGAGCGCGGGGTTCGCCGAGTTTGCGGTGCCCCAGGGCAGCTACGACTGGAAGCTAGCCCCCAACGCGCGCGAGAACTTGCCCCTCAGGTCGGGCACGGTCGACGTCGAACACGGGGCCGGTCAAATCACCGTCGCGCTCGGCGAGTTGGGTGGACTCTTGCTCGACGTGCGGTACGAAGATGGCACAGCCTTCGAGGGGCCACTGCGCAGCTCCTTGTTGCACAGCATGGTGACGACCACCCATACGACGCTCGACGGAAGGGAGTTTCTGATGCGCGGCGGCATCGGAGCGGAGGAAGTCTGGCCTCACGCGCCCTACGTGGCGGTGTTTCTGACGCCGGGGGAATACGGAGTAGGAACGGCCTCGCGTCCGTCCGTCGGCCGGCAGTTGCCAATGACCCAGAGCCAGCCGATGGTGTCCGTTTCGGCTGGCAAGTTGGCGACCTTGCGGCTCGAGCTGCGGTCCGATCCCCGCTGAGGCTCGCACCACCCGGATCATCGGGCCTCTTCCGTTTGGGGCGGCTGCGGCGCCGAGAGGGACGCCTGCACCACTTCCGCCAAGTGCAGCGCGGAGCGGCCCTTGGGAGCTAGGCCCGCTTGCCACTGCAGTTGGCAGCCCGGGTTCGCGGTGACGAGGACCTTCGCGCCGCTGCGTCCGAAGTCGGCGAGGCGCGGCGCAAACACGGCGGCGGAATCGGCGGGGCGAAGGAGTGTGTAGAGGCCCGCGGCTCCGCAACACGCTTCGGGGTCCTCGAGTTCGCGCCGTTCGATCCCGCGCAGGGAATCGAGCACGCGCCGCGGCACCTCGCGCACCTTCTGGCCGTGGCACAGGTGGCAGGGATCGTCGTAGGCAACGGGGCCGAGGTCCGGGGCGCTAGGGCGGAGCTCTTCGAGCGGCCCCACCACCACCTCGCTGTAGTCGCGCACCCGCGCGGAGAGCGCCGACGCACGGCGCTGCCAGGGATCGTCCGATGCAAAGAGCGGCGCCAGCTCGCGCAGGTGCGAGCCGCAGCCGGCGCTCGAAATCACCACCGGAGCATCCAGTGGCGCCGCACTTTCGAACCCTGCGATCAACTGCTTCGCGAGTTGCCGCGCACCTTCGAGATCGCCGTTGTGCGCGTGCAGCGATCCGCAGCACACGACCGACGTTGGCACATGCACGTCGAAACCGAGCTGCACGAGCGAATCGAACACCGCGCGGTTGGCGCGGCCGGTCAAGACCTGCGCCACACACCCCTCGAGCAACACGAGCGGTCCGCGCTCTTCTACACCGGCCCGCGGCGCGCCGCGTTCGGGCAGCGGGCGCTGTTCACCGAGTGGCGGCACGGCAGGCGCGTGCCTCAACCAGGGCCAGCGTTTGGCGAGTAGGCCCTCGCCGACGGCGCGCAGTCCGCTCCATTCGGCAAACCGAGCCAGCGCACCGACAATACGCAGCGCGGGGCGGTGGGGGAGCAGCACGGAGAATCCAATCCAGCGCATCGCCCGCACCAGCGGCGCAGGCGGCACACGGCGCACCTCCTCGTCCCGCGCCGCTTCTAGCAACGCGCCGAAGTGCACACCGGCCGGGCACACACTCTCGCAGCGGCGGCACATCAGGCAGAAGGACAGCTCTTCGCCGTACCGCGCGCCCGGTTCGAGCCGCCCTTCCATCCGCCCGCGCACCAGGTGGATCCGCCCGCGCGGACTGGAGGACTCGACGCCCGTCAGTTCGTACGTCGGGCACGTCGCGAGGCAGAGGCCGCAGTGGATGCAATCCAACGTCTGTGTGTACGCCACCAGGCTGCCCGGGTCGCGCACATCGAAGGGGCGGGTCGTGCCGCTGCTGGTCGAGGGATGGCTCACAGGCTGGGGTGGACGCGGCCGCGGGCAAAACGACGATCGGGGTCGAACTGGTCGATCAGACGCGCCATCTGCTCGGCGCCCGGGGGCGGAGGGCCGGCGAACTCCGCGCGCAGGGCGACGGGCAGATTCCTCCAACGGGCGGAGAAGCGCTCCCACGCCACGGCTTTGTTGAGGGAGCGCAACGCAGCTTCGCCAGGCGCGGTTTGTGTGCGCAGCGCAACGCAACCGAGGGCTTGCTCCACGACGAACTCCGCGCCCATGCCGAGACCCTGCGCCGTGCGCTGCAACACGTCGTGGGCACGCGACGTGTCCGAGGGCCGCACGTGGACTTCGAGCAACGGCCAAGGATTGTGCGTCGCGGCATTCGCATGCGCGCCGCTATCCCGGAGCGCGTGCGCGCGGGCGCGCGCCGCCTGGTCGCGCAGCACCCGCGCGCCGGGAAGCCGCGACGACGCCTCCGACAACGCCGCCGCGAGGGCGCGCGGGCGGCCCTCCATGTGCACGGCCGCACGCCACGCACCGTGTTCCTGAAAGGCGAGGAGCCGCGTGGGCTGGATCGACGCCCCGTGGAGCTGCGCAAGGCTGCGGAGCGCGCTGTCCGCGTCGTCTTCGTCGCGTTCTAGCCAGGCCGACGCCGGCGGATCGGGGTAGAGCCGAAGCGACAACTCCAGCACGCACCCCAACGCCCCGTGCGCGCCCCCGTGCAAGCGGAACAGGTCGTAACCTGTCACGTTCTTGACGAGCCGACCGCCGCTGGTCGTCACCGTGCAGTCCGCGCCGAGCACACGCGCACCCAGAATGCTGTCGCGCCACGTGCCGCGCCGCATGCGGTCCGCTCCGCCCTGGCCTGCACAGTACGCGCCGCCCACCGTGGCGCGGGAGGGGTGGGCCACATCGGGTGCGATGCGCCGATCGTCCTTGGCGAGCAGCGCCGCGATCTCGGCGACAGGTGTGCCCGCGCGCACGGTGAGCACACCTTCGGCGGGTTCGTACGCAACTGGCCCAGTCAGGCGCGCCGTGGACAAGAGCACGTCCACATTCTTCGGCACCGGGCACCAATCGAGTTTGCTGCCCTTGCCCATCGGCAACACCACCAGACCGTCGGCCGCGCGGAGGAACTCGGCGGCCTCGTTTTCGCTCGCCGGAGAAACCTGCGGCAGCTTCGGTCCCTGCCAGCCGGCAAACCAACCGCGCGACGCCGGATCGACGGCGGCCAACGCGCGTTCGGTCCGTTGGGCCAACGTGTTCATCCGCGGACCTCGTTCGGTCGCCTCGGCGGTGCGGTGCGCAGCTCCATGCAAGGCCGTGTGGGCAGCAACTTGTCGGGATTCATGCGCCGCTCGGGATCGAATGCGTTGCGCAGTATCGCCATGGCGTCGAGATCGGCCTGGTTGTAGAGCGCACACATGCCGTCGCGTTTTTCGAGGCCCAGGCCGTGCTCTCCGGACAGCGCACCCCCGGCCGCCAAGCACAGGTCCTGGATGCGATGCCCTGCCTCCAGCACACGCGCCACCTCGTCCGCGTCGCGTCCGTCGTAGCAGATGTTGGGGTGCAAGTTGCCATCGCCCGCGTGGAAGACGTTCGCGAGTTTGAGGCCCAACTCGCGGCAGATCTCCGCCGTGCCCGCGACCAACTCCGCAAGCCGCGTGCGCGGCACCACCGCGTCCGTGACGTAGAGATCGGGCGCAACACGTCCCATGGCGCCGAAGGCACCCTTGCGCCCGGCCCACAGGCGTTTGCGCTCAAGGGCAGTGCTGGCCCGGCGCAGATCGCGGCCGCCGTTCGCAACGAGCACGGCTTCGAGCTCCTCGACCAGTTCTTCGACCTCGGCCGCGCTGCCCTCCACGTCGAGCAGCATCACCGCATCCGCGTCGAGGGGATAACCGGCGCGGTAGACACTGGCCTCGACCGCTTCGATGGTGAGCCGATCGAGGATCTCGATTGCCGAGGGCTCCAGGTTCCGCGCGATCAGGTCGCTGACCGCGTCGCAGGCTTGGCCCAACTTGCCAAACACCGCGAGCAGTGTCTCCGTGCGTTCCGGCGTCGGCAGAAGGCGCAGTGTCAGCTCCGTGGCGAGCACCAAGGTTCCCTCGCTTCCCGTCAGCACACCCACCAAATCGAGGCCCAAGGGATCGAGCCGCGGTTCGCTCAGATCGAGCACGTCGCCGCGCGCATCGACGGCCACCAAACCGAGCACGTGACGCACGGTGCTGCCGTACTTAAAACAGTGCGGTCCGCCGGAGTTGTTCGCAAAGTTGCCACCCAACGTGCAGGCCTGTTGGCTCGACGGATCGGGCGCGTAGAACAAGCCGTGCCGCGCGCAGGCCTTCGACAGATGCGCGTTGACGAGTCCCGCCTGCACACGCGCGAAGCGATTCTCGGCATCCAGCTCCAAGAGGTCGCGCATGCGCGCCGTCGACACCACCGCACCGCCCTGCACCGCGGTGGCGCCGCCGCTCAATCCCGTGCCCGCACCGCGCGGCACGATCGCCAAACCCTCAGCCCAAAGGCGCGCCATCGCTCGCGCCGCCTGTGCAGTATCGCGAGGCAGCACCACCAGCCACGGCGCCTGGCGGAAGAGCGCCAATCCGTCGCTTTCGTAGGTCGAGAGGCGCTCGCGGTCCGCCACCACACCGGCCGGACCGAGGAGCTTCACGAGGTCGTCGACGAGGCGCGCGGCCCGCTCGACGGAGAGCGACGTCTCCAGCGGAGTGCGCCCCGAACCCGACCCGTGGCCCGCGTGCATGGGATCTGCGGCTTCGAACCGCGCTCAGAAACGGATGCGCGAGAGCCGCCAGGCCGCCGCCAGGAACACCGCGAGCGCAAAACCCAAGGACGTGGCGATCGACACGTACGCGTTGCGCGGCCAGGGTCCGCCCCAGCGCAGGCGGAAGTCACCCGGGGGCGGTTTGGGTGGCGAGCGCGGCCGAAAGCCCTTCGCCACACGCTCGGCGTTCTTGGCGTCGAACTCCGCGCGCTTCTGCGCATCGGCCGCGTCCGGATCGCCGTCGGTCAGAAGCTCGACGATGCGCGGCGCTTCGCCCGGTTTGGGCAGCACGAAGTGCGCCACCGTCACCGCCTTCCACAGGCCGCGCACGAGGGAAAGACCCTCATCCGGGGGAGACTCCGGCTCGGTGTCGGCTGCTTCGGCCGCAGCCTGCGCCTCTTCGACGGGATCCGGCTCCGGTTGCGGCTCGACGGGCCGCGCGGAGGCCTCCATCTGGCTGCGCGCGTTGACGGTGAACTCGCGCACCTCCCAGGCCCCGTGCACACAACCGTTGAAACCGAGGAACAGAAAGGACCCGAGGAGTGCCGCAACGGAGCTGCGAGTCAGCACTCCGATCAGCACGGTTGCCGAATAGACGATCGCGTAGCGGTACACGAGGACGGGCGCTGACCACAAGAGGTCCGTTCCCTCCAAACCCCAGCGCGCCTTCAGCCCCAAGAAGAGACCGCCCACCAACGCCACGGCCAGGAGACCGACGAAGAGCAACCCGGCCGCGTACCGCGCCGTCAGGAGCGCGATGCGCGACACCGGCTTCGAGAACAATGTGTCCGCCGCGCCGCGCTCCAGCATCTGCGGCACGAAGAACGACGTCGCCGCCAAGCACCCGAGGAGTCCAAAGGTGCCGACCACGTTGTCGATGAACAGGCTCTGCAGGCCTTGCAGGAGCTCGCGGCGCGCCTCGCCGGGCAGCATGTTCGCCTCGAAACCCAGCTCCGCGTAGGGATAACGCAGCCACAGGATGGAGATGAAGTCGGGGCTCGCGCCCACTGCAAAGCTGAAGGCGACGGTGCCGAACACCAGCACCGCCAGGATGCGGAACACCCAGTTGTCCAGCACCTGCTGGTAGGCGTCGATGAAGAGAGCGCGCAGGACTGTGCCGTTCACCGTGGTGCACTCCCTTCTTGGGCGCCGACGAGGTCGATGAACACCTGCTCCAGCGTCAACTTCCGAGGTGTGATCGCGCGGATCGAGAGGCCCTCCGCGCGCAGTTTGTCGATGGCGGCGCCGAGACCCTGCTCGTCCGCGATCAAATCCACGTGGCGCGGCCCGCTGTCGGTGACCTGGCCGCACTTCGCGAGTTTGCCCGCGAGATCCGCCGCATCTCGGCCGATTTCGATGCGCACGGCGCCGGCGCCGCGGGTCATCTCTTCCAGGGACCCCTCGCGCAGGATGCGGCCGCGGTTCAAGATCACCACGTGGTCGCACATCTGTTCGACCTCCATCAGGAGGTGCGAGTTGAGGAACACGGTCGTGCCCTTGCGCTTCAGCTCCGCGATCACCTCGCGCACGGCCGCGCGGCCGATGGGATCCACACCGTCGGTGGGTTCGTCGAGGAACACCACGTCGGGCTCGTGCACCAGGGCCTGGGCCAGGCCCAAACGCTGCTGCATGCCCTTCGAGTATTGCTTGACCTTGCGGTGGGCCGCTTCGCGCATGCCCACTCGATCGAGCCAGCCGGGAATGCGCTGTTGCAGCCAGGCGCGCTCGCGGCCGCAGAGCATGCCGAACAGCTCGAGCACCTGCCACGCGGTCAGGTACCCCGGCAGGCGGTGGGCCTCGGGCAGGTAGCCGACGCGGCGCCGCGGCAGCGCCCTGCCAACCGGTTCGCCGAGCAACTCGGCGCGGCCCTCGAAGCCCCCCACCAGGCCGAGCAGCACCTTCACGAGCGTCGTTTTGCCCGCGCCGTTGGGGCCGAGGAGCCCGAACACCCTGCCTGGTTCGATCGTCAGGCTCACGCCGTCGAGCGCGCGCACGGCGGTTTTGCCCTTCCCGTAGCGCACCACCAGGTCCTGCACCGATACGGCCGGCGTTTGTTTCATGGCTGCTCTCCTTCGCCACGCGCGGGATCCATCGCCTGGCGCGCAGCCCCGATCCATCCGGCCTTGGGGCCAAGGCGCGCGGGCAGGAGCTCGACGGCGCCAACGCGGACGCCGTACGACGATTCGTCGAGGCCATCGCGAATGCCGTCCTCGAGGCAATCGAAGGCGCGCCCGAAGCCGCCGCCAAAAACGTAGGTGCGCAGGTCCAAGAGGTTCAACACGGCGCCGAGACCGTAACCCAAATCGCGACCCACGGCCCGCAAGAGCGCGCGTTCGGCCCCGGCGCTGCGCCGGGCGGTCTCCGCCAGCAGCGCGAGGTCCCCGGGCGCCGCGGCGGGCAGGCCCGCTTCCTTCGCCCGTCGGCTAGCCGCCGTCGCGGACGCCAGGGTTTCGAGGCACCCACGTCGCCCGCAGCCGCACAGCTCGCCGCCCGGGTCGATCTTCACGTGGCCGATCTCGCCGGCGAGGCCCGCGCCCTCCCACAGGTCGCCGTTCAGCACGAGCCCGCCGCCCACACCGGTGCCGAGCGTCACGAACAGAAGGTCGCGCCGCCCGGCGCCGGCGCCGATCCAGGCTTCGCCCAGCGCCGCCGCGTTGGCGTCGTTCACGAGCCGCGCGCCGCCCAGCGCCAACCCGAGTCGCTCCTCCACGGCGGCGCCGAGCGGCTGCCCGTCGAGGTAGGGGATGTTGGGCGAAACCTCGACGATGCCGGCACTGTGGTCCACCAGCCCCGGCACACCCAGGCCCACACGCACGGTCGGCCCCAACTGGCCCGCCATCTCGGCGAGCAGGCCCACGAGCCCGCCAAACCCGCCGCGCCGCGGCAGGGGGCGCTCCAGTTCGGCGAACACACGCCCATCGCCGCCGATGCGCCCGGCCTTCACCGCCGTGCCGCCCACATCGAAACCGATCGCCTGCGGCACAACCCCCGGCAGGGCGCTCTTCCACGCCCCGAGGCGCGGCGCGTCGTTCGAATCGGGGTTCTTCAACGGCCGCGGATGCGGCGTGTCACCCGTCGGTAGGCCTTCAGGTATTCGGCGGCGGCGCGCTCCCAGGAGAAGTCCTGTTCGAGCAGCCGCTGCACCACCGCATTCCACTTCGTCGGATCCTTGTGGAACTGGATCACACGTGTCAACCCGTCGAGCAGGGCGTCGCCGGTGTACGGCGCGAAGTGGAAACCGAGGCCCTTGTCCGGCTCGTCCACCGCGTCGAGCACCGTGTCCTCGAGCCCACTTTGGCTGTAGATGAGCGGCGCCGCCCCGTAGCGCAGAGCCACCGCGAACAGCGAGTTCGCCGGCTGGTAGTGCGAGGGCATCAGCAGCACGTCCGCACCGGCAAGCAGCTTGTGGGCCGCCGCCGGGTCGTAGCCAAAGAGCACCTTCAGTCGGCCGGGGAAGGTCGCCTCGACGGTGCGCAGGCGCTTTTGCACCTCGTCGCTGCCCGCTCCCATCACAACCAACTCGATGTTGTGCTCGAGCAGGGCGCCCATGATTTCGGACAGCAGGTCGAAGCCCGAATCCGCGTCCCAGCGGCCCACGTGGCACGCCAGCAGGGTTTTCGCCGACACGTCGAGGCCGAGGTCCTGCTGCAGGGCCTGTTTGCACTTCTTCTTGCCCGCCAGATCTCCGTCCTTGGCCGAGAAGTTGGCCGCGAGGAGCGGATCCCGCGATGGATCCCAAGCGTGGTAGTCGACGCCGTTGTGGATGCCGAGCAGCTCCTTCTTGCGGCGCTGGAAGACGTCCTCGAGGCCGTAGCCGCGGTCCTGGTTCTGGATGACCTCCGCGTGGCTCGGGCTGTGGGTGCAGAGCACCGTCGCGAACTCCGCGCCCGCCTTCAAGAAGTTGACCTTGCCACCCAGCTCGATGCCGTTGGTGTTGCGGAAGTACTCGTGGGGGATGCCGAGGCGCGGCAGGATCTCGCGTTCGAACGAGCCCTGCATCGCCAGGTTGTGGAACGAGAAAAAGGTGCCCGCGCGCGCCAGGGCCGTGTCGGCCGTGCCGGCGGTTTCGCCGCTCAAGTGTTCCAGTCGGTGGATCAGCGGCACGAGCCCTGCCGTCCAATCGAGGCAATGCAGCACGTCCACGGCAAAACCGAGGGGCGCCATCGATTCGAGCACGGCCCGCGCGAACAGACCGTAGCGGCGCCAGTTGTCCGGATAGGGGCCGGACTCGTCGCCGTAGGGGAAGCGGCCCTCGAACAGTTGTTTCTGTTCGAACAGATAGATGGGCAGCGGGCCGAGCTTCGCAGCCAGCACGCGGAAGTCCACCTTCTCGCCGCCCACCGAGACACGCACCGCGGCCGCCTGTTCGACTTCGCTGAGGCCCTCGAGGGACACCTCGCGGGTGCGCGGCAGGAACACACGCACGTCGCAACCGACGAGCTGCAAACCGCGCGCCAACTCCTGCGCCATGCCGGCCAGGTTGGTGCGGCGCACGAGGGCGTGCAGCTCAGGTGTGATCAGGGCGACTTTTACCACGGCGTGCTTCGGCTCTCCCTCGAGCCCTCGGCGCGCCCACGAAGCGCCGTCCGGTGGCGACCGGAGGGCCCTGTCGGGGTACGAGTCTGGTGCGAGGGGGGCGGCAGAGAGGGGGTCTCCTCCGGGTCCCGGACGATCCGGGCGGCCCGTGGAAGCTAGAAAAAGCGGGGCCGCGCTTCACGCTTCGAGACTGGCCCACCGCCCTAAGTGCCAGAATAGGAACGACTTGGGACCGCGACTGCCGTTTCGGCCGCAGTCGGTTCGCGGGCGCCGGGTGCGGGGAGGCTCGCGGGGGCCGTGTGCGCGCAGGGGCCGGGTGCGCGGAGGAGCCGGGTGCGCGGGCCTCCTGGCCCGCCTTGGAGCCAAACCGATGTCCAGGGACCCCGCCCCGCTTCCCAAGGCGGGCCAGGAGGCCCGCGCACCCGGCCCGCGCACCCGGCCCGCGCACCCGGCTCCTCCGCGCACGCACCCGGCCGGCGCACCCCGAGATCCCGCCTACCGCCCCTGGCTCGCCTCGTAGATCGGCAGGACCTCGGGCAGCAGCGCCTGGATCTCGGCGATGCGGTCCTCCCCGCTGGGGTGCGTCGACAGCCAGCTGGGGGTATTGGAGCCCCCCGACAGCGCCGACATGCGCTCCCAGAGGCCCACGGCCTCCCGCGGGTCGTACCCGGCGCGCGCCATCAGGACCAACCCCAGGCGGTCGGCCTCGAGCTCCTGCCGGCGGCCCCAGGGCAAAAACACCCCGTACTCGATCAGCGCCCCGCCCAGGGCGGTGTAGTCCGAAGCACCCTCAACCGTCGTGTTGACCACCTCCGTGACCACCCCTAGTGCCTGGCTCTGCGTCAGGCGTTCGGTGCCGTGCCGGGCGAGGGCGTGTCCGATTTCGTGCCCCATGACCGCGGCGAGGGCGGCCTCGTTCTGCGCGATCGGGATCAGGCCCGAATACACCGCCATCTTCCCGCCGGGCAGGCAGAAGGCGTTGGCGGTGGTGGGCGCGCGGATCAGGCGCGTCTCCCAGGCGTAACCCGGATCCTCGGGTGCCGCGGCCTCCACGAGCCGCGCGCTGATGCGCTGCACCATGTCGAACTCGGGGCCCGACGTGATGAGCGATTCCTCGCTGAGCAGTTGTTCGTAGGCCTCGGCGCCCAAGGGCACCTCTTCCTCGACCGCGTAGAAGTTGAGCGAGCGCCGCCCCGTGATGGGTGTGGTGACGCAGGCGGCCAATAGGGCAACGAGCGCGGCGGAGCCGAGGCTCTGGGCCAGCCGCCCTGCCCCGCGGCACCCCGGGTACACTCCGCTTCCCAACTGTTGGTTCTGACTCATGGCGATCGACGTAGGGGCCGGGCGCCGCTCGGACGCCGTGCCCCAGTATGGGCGCTCCGGACCCCCGCGCGAAACCCGAGCCCAGCGGCGCACCCCCCAAGCACCTCTCCTCCCCATGCGACACCGCCCGACCCTTTTGATCGTGCTCGACGGCTGGGGCCACCGGGATGCCGCGGACGACAACGCCATCCTCAGCCACGGCAAGCGCTTTGCAGAATTGCGCGCCCGCTACCCGTCGACGCTGCTCTCCGCTTCCGGCGAGGAAGTTGGGCTGCCCCTTGGGTTGATGGGGAACAGCGAGGTGGGCCACACCAACCTCGGCGCTGGCCGCATCGTCTACCAGGAGATCACGCGCATCGACAAGGCCATCCGCGAGCGCCGCTTCCACGAGAACGGCGCGTTGGTGGGGGCGATGGAACACGCGCGGGCGAACGGTACGAAGTTGCATTTGCTTGGACTGGTCAGCGACGGCGGTGTGCACTCGAGCGACCGCCACCTGGCCGAGCTTCTGAAGATGGCAAAGGCCCAAGGCCTGCGCCCGGACCAGGTGCTGGTGCACGCGGTGACGGACGGGCGCGACACACCACCGCGCTCCGGCATCGGCTACCTCGAAACGCTGGAGCGCGACATTGCCAACGCAGGTGTCGGCCGGATCGCGACGGTCGTCGGGCGCTATTGGGCGATGGACCGCGACAACCGCTGGGACCGGGTGCAGCGGGCGTATCGGCTGTTCCTCGAAGGCGAGGGCCTGGTCGTGCCCACCGCCGTGGATGCGGCGCGGCGCTCCTACGAGAAGGACGTGGGCGACGAGTTCCTGGAGCCGACCGTCGTCGGCGAGCCCGCGGTGATGCGCGATGGGGACGCGCTGCTCTGTTTCAACTTCCGCGCCGACCGCATGCGCCAGATCTGTGCCGCGCTGTCGTTCGATGCGTTCGACGGATTCGAGCGCGGCCGCCGCGCGAAGTTGCACCTGGCGACGATGACCCAGTACCGCGCGGAGTACCCCTTCCCGGTGGCGTACCCCCAGCAGGAACTGCGCGGCATCTTCCCGGAGCTCATCTCCAAAGCGGGCCTGCGCCAACAGCGCATCGCCGAGACCGAAAAGTACGCCCACGTGACGTTCTTCTTCTCGGGCGGAGTCGAGGCCGAGTACGCCGGCGAGTCGCGCATCCTCATCCCGAGCCCCAAGGTCGCCACCTACGACCTGCAGCCCGAGATGAGCGCGCCCGCGGTCACCGAAGCGATCCTCGCATCGCTCGAACGCGGCGAAACCGACGTCTACATCGTCAACTTCGCCAACGCCGACATGGTCGGCCACACCGGGATCGTGCCCGCCGTCGAACGCGCGGTCACCGCGGTAGACCAGTGCCTGGCGCGCATCGTGCCCGCCGTGACCAAGAAGGGCGGCCTGGTGGCGATCACCGCCGACCACGGCAACGCCGAGATGCTGTGGGACCGGGTGCACAACCAACCGCACACCGCGCACACGACCAACCCCGTGCCGCTGATCCTGTGCGCCGAGGACCTGATCGGCGCCAAACTGCGCCCCATGGGAATCCTGGCCGACGTGGCGCCCACGCTACTGGCCGCGATGGGCCTGCCCCCGAGCGCGGGAATGGACGGCCGCTCGCTGCTGCCGGGCTGATTTTTCTGATTCGCGCGACACCGGGTGGCGGGAGGCCGGTCTTTGGGATTGGGTGGGGCGAGCCGTCGCCCGCCTGGCGGCGCCGACGTTGGTCCGCCTACCATCAAGGAGGGAGATCCCGAGGATGTCCGTGCCCTTGTGAGTTTTGCAGGGGAGCAGTCCTGGCAGGGAGGCATTCAAGCAGCGGTCTCTGTCGGGTGCAAGGGGGTGTTCGCCAGCGCGGTCAGTAAGGCGGGCAGTTCC
>Ga0169931_10011214_pt1 | contig 12664 bp, 9 predicted proteins | sample Kivu_15m_20L_FD_129675 | JGI IMG/M metagenome (GOLD analysis project Ga0169931, IMG submission 129675) | Freshwater microbial communities from Lake Kivu, Western Province, Rwanda to study Microbial Dark Matter (Phase II) - Kivu_15m_20L... | ecosystem: Environmental > Aquatic > Freshwater > Lake ...
CGTCTACAACGGGCTGGCGCTGGGCGTCGAGGAGGGCGAGCGCATCGCGCATGCCATGCAGGGGGCCGACGTCGTCTTCATGGCCAACCATGGTGTACTCGTCTGCGGCGGCCGCATCGACCATGCCTACGACGACCTGTACTACCTCGAGCGCGCCTGCCAGGTGCAGGGGCTGGCACAGGCCACAGGGCGCCCGCTCGCGCCCGCGGCGGCGGCCATGGCCGCCCAGGTGGCTGCGCAGGCCGAGGGCGAGCGCCTGCAGTCGGAGCTCTTCTTCGCCGCCCTGCGGCGCCTGCTGTAGCGCGCCGGTGGCGGTGGCGCCCCTCAGGGGTTGCGCACACGCGCCGCTTCCAGGGGCAGTTCCACGCTGAGCCGGCTGCCGTGGCCGGGCGTGCTGCGGAAGTCGGCGTGCCCGCCCAGCGCCTGGGCCAGGGCGCGGCACAACACCAGGCGCAGGCCGTCCAGGCCGGCCTCGGCCGGAACTGGCAGCGAGCCGCTGTCCCAGCCCGCGGCCAGCCGGTCCAGCATGTCCTGCGGCCATCCGGGGCTGGAGTCGACGAGGTCGATGCGCAGCCCGCCCGGGGTGCGCATGGCCTTGAGTTCGATGCGGCCGCTGCGCGTGGCCGCGACGGACACGCCCAGCAGGTGTCCGAGCAGGCTCGCCAGGCGGGCCGGGTCGCCATCGGCCTGACCCAGCGTCACGGGGTATTTGTAGATGCTGAGCTGGACCCCGCGCGCGCCCGCGCGCCGGGCGGGTATCGCGGCCAGGGCCTCCAGCAGTTCGTCGAGCGAGTAGGTCTCCGACCTCGACGATGGCGAGCCAGCTTCGCGCAGCGCGGTGAAATCGGCCACGGTGCGCACCCAGGTCTGGATGTCCTCGGCCAGCGCCTGCGCCCGCCCCAGCGCGATCGCGTCCGGACGCGACGGGTCACGCGTGTCGGATCCCGACTTCAGCGCCGCGATCTCCAGGTTCAATTCCTCGGCTGCGCGCGCGATCGGGTCGTCGGCGCCGGGCATCCAGGCGATGGCCGTCGCGGCGCGGTCGAAGGTGCCTGAAGCGTCCTGGGCGGACCCGCCGCCCCCCGGGGCGCGGCGGGCGTGCAGGCGCTGCAGCAGCACGCCCGCGACCAGCAGCAGCACGAGGGCGCCGGCGAAAGGCGGTGCCAGGCTCCAGACCTGCTGGCTCTGGATGCGGTTGAGGTAGGCGATGGAGGCGGTGCGGTCGGCGTAGATCTCGAGCACGGCTTCGATACGGTCTCCCACGCGGACTGGTACGTAGGTGGACACCAGGTCGCGCTGGTAGAGCTCGCCGTCGAAGCTGCCGAAGGTGCCGCGGCGGGTGAGCTCGCTCGCCACCTGGCCACGGGTCGAGGCCAGGAATCCCGGGTTGCGGGACTTGTTCTCGCCGATCTGCGCGGGGTCGGAGGAGTAGACGGTGGTGCCGTCCAGGTCGTAGATCTTGACCTTCAGGATGTCCGTCGTGCGGCTGAAGCGGCGCACGAGTTCGTCGATCTCGGGCACGCGGGGGTTGGCGCGCGCAGCGTCGGCGCCGCTGCCGGGCGCCGGCAGGAGCGGGCGCACGCGGTCCCAGCTCTCGTTCACGAACACGCGGGTGAGCGTCTTGTTCGCCTCCTCGGTGGACTGCTGCACCATCAGGCGCAGGTCCTGGGTCCAGCCCGTCAAGTGGAGGCCGACGACAGCGGTCAACAGTGCCGCCGCCACGCCCGACAGCCACAGCAGGGGCCGGTGTGCCAGCCTGTCCTTCCAGGGTCCGTCCGTCATGGGCTCAATCCGGGTGCGCGACGAAGATCTGATGGAAGCGATCGCTGTGGTCCAGCAGCAGGTCGGTCAGGTGCGGGTCGAAGTGGCGGCCGCGCAAGGTCTGCATCTCCCGGACGACGTCGTCGATCGGCCAGGGCTCCTTGTAGGCGCGGCGCGCGAGCAGCGCGTCGAAGACGTCCACCAGCGCCACGATGCGGCCCGACACCGGGATCTGCTCGCCCGCCAGGCCGCCGGGGTAGCCGCTGCCGTCCCATTTCTCGTGGTGGGCGAGTGCGATCTCGGCACCGGCCCGAAGCACCGCCAGGCTGGGATGCCACAGCAGCCCGTGCCCGATCTCGGCGTGCTTCTTCATCACCTCCCATTCCTCGGCGTCTAGCCGGCCCGGCTTGTTGAGGATGCGGTCGGGGATCGACACCTTGCCGATGTCGTGCAGGGGTGCGGCGGCCTCGATCAGGAAGGTCTGTTCCTCGGCGAGGCCCGCCAGGCGGGCCAGCTCGCCGGCATAGCGCGCGATGCGCCGGATGTGGGAGCCCGTCTCCTTGCTGCGGCTCTCGACGGCCCCGCACAGGCGGTGCAGCACCTCGGTCTGGGCGTCGATGACCTCCTGCTGCAGCAGCACGCTGCTGAGCATGCTGCTGCGCTGGCCGAGGAAGAGCAGCAGGATCTTCAGCGCATCGGCCGGGACCGAGGGCGGGTCGGCGATCCAGAAATGGAAGGATTCGCGCGGATGGGCCTCGTGGCTCAGCAGCAGCCCGCGCGCCGCGCGCTGCGTGGCCTGGGTGGGGGCGCCGAGGCGGAAGGCTTCCTCGGCGAGAGCCCTGACCGTGCTCTCGGCCGCCCCTTCGGCCTGCTGGCCGGCGTAGCGGCCGAAGCCGCCGACGGCGCGCAGGCCTTCGGCGCCGTACTGCAGCACCAGCCCGTGCGCTCGCGCGGGGCCGAGCGCGAAGGCCATCAACCGTCCGCACTGGGCCACCAGGGCCTCGAGGTGATCCGACAGGCCGGCCGTGCTGCCGATGGCGGTCGGGGCCTCGATGATGTGCTGCAGGCCCTCCTGGAAGTGCAGGCGCGCCAGCAGGTTGCGGTAGCTTCGCAGCGAGGTCAGCACCGCGGTGCCCAGGCGGTCGGCGGTGAGCTCGGTCTTCTCCTTGTAGTCGTCGATCTCCAGGTAGCGCACCACGTCGCGCTCCGGCGCCGCGCCGGGGTTGCCGGTGCGCAGGATCAGGCGCGTGCGGTCGTTGCGCAGTTGTTCACGCACGTACTTGATCAAGTCCAGCCCGGCGTGCTCGGTCTCCATCACCACGTCGATGAAGGCCAGGGCGATGTCGTCGTGGCTCTCGAAGATCTCGCGCGCCTCGCGTGCCGAGCGTGAGGTCAGGATGTTCAGGGGCCTGTCCTCGAAGGTCAGGTCCTCGAGCACCATGCGCGAGACCTCGAGCACGTCCTCCTCGTCGTCGACAAGGAGGATGGTCCAGGGGGGGGATTCAGTCATGCTTGCAGGCGATCAGCCCTCGGTGGCGATCGGCAGGTCGATGTGGAACACCGCGCCGGCGCCGAGCCGGGATTCCAGCGTGATGCGGCCGCCGAGCACCTGCTCGACGGCGCGGCGGCTCGAGAACAGCCCGAGCCCCGACCCGCCGGCGCCGCGGCGCGTCGTGAAGAAGGGGGTGAAGGCCTTGGTGACCGCTTCCTCGCTCATACCGACGCCATTGTCGGCGCAGCTGATGCGCACGCCGCCCGCGGTGCGGACGACCTCGATGCGCACCTGCCGGTCGTCGCGCCCCTCGAAGGCGTGGATGGAGGCGTTGACGAGCAGGTTGGTCAGCGCCCGCCCGAGCGAGCCGGGCTCGGTGCGCAGCGTCAGGGCGTCGGGGCACTGCACCTGCACCTCGCAGCGGGCGCGCTTCATCAGGGGCGACACCGAGACGAGCAGCGTGTCGAGGAAGGATCGCAGGTCGATCTTGCGCCACTCCTCGCGCGTGGCGTCGGCCGTGGTCTGCTTGAAGCTGCGCACCAGGACGGCGGCCTTGTTCAGGTTGCTGCGCACCAGCGCCAGCGAACGCTCGGCCTGGCTGAAGAAGCGCTCGAGCTTCTCCTTGGGGGGTGCCTCCTGGGCTGCCTCGAGGGCCAGGCGGCGGGAGCTGTCCTCCAGCAGCGAGGCGGCGGTGATCGCCACGCCGATCGGGGTGTTCAGGTCGTGCGCGATGCCGGCAATCGTCAGGCCCAGGGACTCGAGCTTGAGCGACTCGTGCAACTCTCCGGCCAGGCGCTGCCGCTCCTCGTCGGCGCGGCGGATGTCGGAGATGTCGGTGATGCAGGCCACGTAGTGCTGCAAGGCCCCCTCGGTGTTGAAGCTCGGGAACAGCAGGATGCGCGTCCACAGCGGGCTGCCGCCGCGCTGGTGGACCGCCATCTCGAGCTCGCAGGTGCGCATGTCGGCGATCGCGGCGTCGATCTGCGTGATCGCCTCCTCGCTGGTCTGCGGCCCCTGCAGCAGGCCGAGCCCGCAGCCGATCAGCTCGTCGGCCACGTAGCCGGTCTGCTGGCACAGCGCCTGGTTCGCGTAGGCAAAGCGCAGCCCTGGCGTGCCCGGCTCGGCGATCAGGATGCCGAAGGGCGCCTTGTCGAGCACGGTGGTCTTGGTGCGCAATTCGGCAATGGTCTGCGACAGGGCCAGCCCGCGCTGCTCGAGTTCGGCGCGGGAGTTCTCCAGTTCGTCGTTGGCGCGGCGCAGCCGGGCGTTGTTCGCGCGCGATTCGAGCACCGCGAGCACGCCCGTGCCGAGGAAGAACAGCATGTAGAAGCCGAGCAGCCCGCTCTGGTCGGCCTGGTCGACGATGGCCAGGTCCACGCTGACGTCCTGGATGCCGCGCACGTCGCCGACCTTCCAACCGCGCACGGGCGAGTCCGGGTGGGCGTTGTGGCAGGCGACGCAGCCCGGCTCCATCCGCACCGGGATGGCCAGGCGCATGCGGCTGATCTCGCCTTCTTCTTCGACGCGCCAGTACTCGTTGGCCTGAGCTCCCTGGCGGAAGGCCCGCAGTGCCGCGGCCTGGAAATCGCTCAGCGGCGGCCGGGCGCGGTTGCGGAAGGGTGCGTCGGAGACGAAGGAGAACTGCAGGCTCTTGTCGATGGACTCGTTGCGGATCTTCTCCCCGAGCTCGATCGACAAGGTGGCCGGGATGGGCACGCCGCCCGGCACCTCACGGTAGCGCTCGGTGACGGCGACGTGCCCGCCGCCCTGCAGCAGCCGGCCCGACACATTGGCCGCGTAGTAGGAGCGCACGATCGCGATCACCGAGCTGAAGGCGCGTGCGTCCTTCAGCGCCTCGGTCTCGGCATGCCGCACCAGCGCGGCGTACATCACGAACGGGCCGGCGAGCAGGGCGGCGACGAACAGGGACAGCGCGGGCGTGATGCCGGCGCGGCGGGCCGCGCGCCACAGCGAAGGCCGTGACGTTCCAGCCCGCGTTTGCGCAGGGGCGGACGCGGGCACGACCTTGGACGCGGACGACTCCATGCGTTCCAGCGTACCATCCCGCGCCCTGCGGCATCCCTGGAAAAGCCGCGCTCCCCAGCCGCTCCGGCATCGAAAAGCCCCCGCCCCATGCCCGCCGTCACCGAGCCCGCCCGCAAGCCTGCCGCGACGGCGGATCGCGCCAGCCCCTGGCGCCTGTGCGTGGCGCCGATGATGGACTGGACCGACCGGCACTGCCGCTGGCTGCACCGTCGCATCACGCGCCGGGCGCGGCTGTACACCGAGATGGTGACCACCGGCGCGCTGCTGCACGGGAACGTGCCGCGCCACCTGGACTTCGACCCCTCGGAGCACCCGGTCGCACTGCAGCTCGGCGGCAGCGAGCCCGAGGACCTGGCGCGCTGCGCGCGCCTGGCCGCGCAGTGGGGCTACGACGAGGTGAACCTGAACTGCGGCTGCCCGAGCGAGCGCGTGCAGCGCGGCGCCTTCGGCGCCTGCCTGATGGCCGAGCCCCGGCTCGTGGCCGACTGCGTGGAGGCCATGCGCGCTGCCGTGGACCTGCCCGTCACCGTGAAGCACCGCATCGGCATCGACCGCGTCGAGAGCTATGGCTTCGTGCGCGACTTCGTCGGCACCGTGGCCGAACGCGGCGGCTGCGAGGTCTTCATCGTCCACGCCCGCAACGCCTGGCTGCAGGGGTTGAGCCCGAAGGAGAACCGCGAGATCCCCCCGCTGCGCTACGAACTCGTGCACCGGCTGAAGGCAGACTTCCCGGCGCTCACCATCGTCGTCAACGGGGGGCTGTGCACCCCGGCGGACATCGCGGGCCAGCTCGGGCCGGTCGACGGCGTCATGGTCGGGCGCGAGGCTTATCACAACCCCTGGTCCATGGCCGGATGGGACGGCGACTTCCTCGGCGCCGCGCAGCCGGCCGCGGGCTCGCGCGCCGAGGTGGAGGAAGCGTTCGTGGCCTACATGGAGCGCGAGCAGGCCGCGCGCGGCACACCGTGGCGGCAGATGGCCCGCCACATGCTCGGCCTGTGGAACGGGATGCCCGGGGCGCGCCGCTGGCGCCAGGTCTGGAGCGACCACCGCCACGCCGGCCTGGCGCCGCGCGAGGTGCGGGCCCTCGCGCACCGGCTGCCGGCGGGCGAGCCGGCGCCCGCCGCGGCCTGAGGACAGGGTGTCCGGCCCGGGGCAGACCCCCGGGTCGGCTCACGCGGGCCGCTGCACCGCCGCGGGCTTGGTCAGCTCGTGGTAGGCCAGGGCCGCCAGCACCGCGCTGCCGCCGATTAGCGTGGCCGCGCCCGGGCGCTCGCCGCCGAAGGCCCAGGTCAGCAGGATGCCGAAGACGATCTCCAGCAGGATCAGCAGCGAGGTCTCGGTGGCACTGAGGTGGCGCGCGGCGCGCATCGCCAGCACGCAGGGGATGCCGAGCTGCACCACGCCCAGCAGCGCGAGCAGGGCGAGGTCGTGCGCGCTCACGCCCAGCGGCCAGGCCAGCGGCAGCACGCACAGCGCCGAGAGCGAGCCGCCGATCAGCACCGCCACCGAGAGGTCCGGCCCACGCCCGGCGCGCTGCACGACCACCCAGTTCACCGCCGCCGCGAGCGGGATGCCCAGGGCCACCAGCACGCCCAGCGCATGGCGCCCGTCCAGGCCCGAGACGTCGAAGGCGTACATGGTGCAGATGCCGAGCGCGGCCACCGCGATCACGGCCCAGGTGCGCACGCCCACCGGCGTGCGCAGCACCGCCCCCGCCAGCAGGGCGGTGAAGATGGGCGCCAGGCTCTGCGGAATGAGCACGTTGGCCACGAGGGTGAGCGACAGCGCGATCGTGAAGCAGGTGAACATCACGGCCCACATCGCGCCGCTGATCCAGACCGTGCGGCCCGCCGTCGCCAGCGCCTTGAAGGCGCGGCCACGCCCCTCGAAGGCCATCCACAGCGCCACGGTCAGGGCGGCGAAGAGGCTGCGCCAGAAGGTGACCTCCAGGCCCTCGGTGGTCTGGAAATGCCGACTCACGACCCCGCCCAGGCTCCACATCAGGGTGCAGGCGATCAGCAGGGCGACGGCTTGGAGGTGGGACATGGGTTCGACGTCGGGGGTGACGGGGCGGGTGGGCGCGCGTGACAATCCGGCATGGTATCCGGCGACGCCGTCTCTCCCCGCCTGCGCGTGGCCTTCGTGCTCGCGCCGCGCTTCACGCTCACGGCCTTCGCCGGCTTCGTCGACGCGCTGCGCCTGGCGGCCGACGAGGGCGACCGCAGCCGCCCCCGGCTCATCCGCTGGGAGGTTCTGGGCAGCGAGCCGGTGCGCGCGAGCTGCGGCACGGCCGTGCTGCCGACGGCGCCGCTGGCCGACGCCGCCGCCTGGGACTGCGTGGTCGTCGTCGGCGGCCTGCTGCACGGCGGGCAGCGCGTGGCGCCCGCCGTCGATGCCTTCCTGCGCGAGGCCGCGGCCACGGGGCGCCGCCTGGTGGGCCTGTGCACCGGCTCCTTCGTGCTCGCCCGCGCCGGCCTGATGGCGGGGCACCTGGCCTGCGTGAGCTGGTTCCACCGTGAGGACTTCGAGGCCGAGTTCCCGGGGCACCCTGTGGTGTCCAACCGCATGTTCGTCGTCGATCGCGAGCGCCTGACCTGCGCCGGCGGCACCAGCGTCGTGCACCTGGCGGCGCACCTGATCGAGCAGGCGCTGGACCGCGCCAGCGCGACCAAGGCCCTGCGCATCATGATCGAGGACCAGCCGCTGCCCGCCACCGCGCTGCAGCCCGAGCAGGTGCTGACCGAGCGCGCCACCGACCCGCTGGTGCGCAAGGCCATGCTGCAGCTCGAGCAGCGCCTGCACGAGCCGCTGGCGGTGGAGGACCTGTGCGCGCGGCTCGGCCTGGGTCGGCGCCAGCTCGAGCGGCGCTTCCAGCGCGACGTGGGCCTGAGCCCTGCCGCCTACCGCCTGCGCCTGCGTCTGGAGCGCGCGCGCTGGCTGCTCGTCAACAGCGACCTGGAGGTGGGCTCGATCAGCCTGGAGTGTGGCTTCCAGGACGCGGCGCACTTCGCGCGCGCGGCGCGCCAGGCCTTCGGCCGCAGCCCGCGCCAGTTGCGCGCCGAGGGCCGGGCGGGCTGATCCACGCCCGCGCCCGGGCGCGCAGCCTCACTCCTGCAGGCCGCGCAGGCGCACGTTGCGGCGGCGCAGCGCCTCCAGCGTCAGCAGCATCGCCACCGAGATCAGGATCAGCACCACCGCCGCGGCCAGGATGGTGGGGCTCAACTGCTCGCGCAGGCCGGTCCACATCTGGCGCGGGATGGTGCGCTGCTCCACGCTGCCGAGGAAGAGCACGACCACGACCTCGTCGAAGGAGGTGGCGAAGGCGAACAGGGCGCCCGAGAACACGCCTGGCCAGATGATGGGCAGGGTCACGCGCCGGAAGGCCGTCCACGGCGAGGCGCCGAGCACCCGCGCCGCGCGCACGAGCGAGAGGTCGAATCCGGCCAGCGTGGCCGAGACCGTGATCAGCACGAAGGGCGTGCCCAGCACCGCGTGCGCCAGGATGATGCCCGTCAGGCTGTTGGCGATGCCCAGCGTGGAGTAGAAGAAGTAGGCGCCCACGGCGATGATGACGATGGGCACGATCATCGGCGAGACGAGGATGGCCGTGATCAGCGCGCGCCCGGGCAGGTTGCGGTGCATGAGCCCGACCGCCGCCAGCGTGCCCAGCGTGGTGGCGATGGCGGTGGCCGCCAGCGCGATGACGAAGCTGTTGCGCACCGAGACGCGCCAGATCTCGTTGGTGAAGAACTCGACGAACCACTTCAGCGTGAACTCGTGGATCGGGTAGGTGAAGTAGGGGTCGGCGTTGAAGGCCAGCGGCACGATCACCAGCACCGGCGCGATCAGGAAGACGAGCGCCGCCGCGCAGAACAGCCGCAGGCCGTGGTGCACGAGCTTGTCGCGCAGCGTGGCGTGGGGCGGCAGGGCCGAGGGGGACGGGCTGGCGGGCATGGGGGAAAGCCTCAGCCCAGGCGTACGTTTGTGAGACCCACCGTGCGCTCGTAGACGGCATACAGCAGCAGCACGCCCGCCAGCAGCAGCGCGCCCAGGGCCGAGGCCAGGCCCCAGTTCAGGCTGCGCGAGAGGTTGTCGGCGATGAAGAAGCTCATCATCTGGTCGCCCGCGCCGCCCAGCAGCGCCGGCGTGATGTAGTAGCCCAGGGCGAGGATGAAGACCAGCAGCACGCCTGCGCTGACGCCGGGCAGCGACTGCGGCAGGTACACGCGCCGGAAGGCCGTGGCCGGGCTCGCGCCGAGCGAGCGCGCCGCGCGCACATAGGCCGGCGGGATGCCGCGCATTACCGAGACCAGCGGCAGGATCATGAAGGGCAGCAGGATGTGCGTCATCGCGATGACGACGCCGAAGCGGTTGAAGGTCATCTGCAGCGGCTCGCTCACCAGGCCCGTGGCGAGGAGCAGCGAATTGACCACGCCCTCCTTCTGCAGCAGCACGATCCAGGCCGTGGTGCGCACCAGCAGCGAGGTCCAGAAGGGCAGCAGCACCAGCACCATGACCAGGTTGCCGGTGCGCGGCGGCAGGTGCGAGATCCAGTAGGCCAGCGGGTAGCCGATGGCCAGGCACAGCAGCGTCACCAGCAGGCTGACCCACAGCGTGCGGCCGAAGACCATCAGGTGGATGCGGGTGTCGGCGGGCTCGCGCACGATCGCGCCCTGCGCGTCGTGGCGCAGGTCGACCGCCTGCAGCAGGTGGTTGGGCGTGTAGCGCGGGCTGGTCTGGCGCAGCACGGTCCAGATGCGCGGCTCGGCCCAGGCGGGGTCGGTCTCGAGGAAGAGCGGCTTCCAGGGCCCCGCGTCGGCCTTGTTGACGGCGCGCGTGGTCTTCATGAAGACCGAGCGCAGGCCGCCGTGCTCGAAGTTCAGGCGGCTGGCGACCTTGCTGGCGGTCTGATTGCGCACCGCCTCCTTCATGTCGGCCGCCAGCGCGGCGAAGACGGTCTCGTCGGGCGAGGCCGTGCCCTCGGGCAGGGCGCGCAGCAGCGGGGCGCTGCGCGGCAGTTCGTCGGCGACGAGGGGGTCGTGCACGCTGTTGACCAGCATCAGCGCGATGGGCACGAGGAAGGTCAGCAGCGTGAACAGGAACAGCGGCAGCACCAGCGCATAGGCGCGCAGGCGCTGCCGCCGCTCGGCGCGGCGCAGGCGCTGGCGCAGCGCCTGGGGGTCGTCGATGCCGCCCCCCGGGGCTGCGGTCGGTGCCGATGCCGCCATGCCGTCGCCTGCGCGCGGGCCTCGTCGGGTATCCGGACGGGCGTTCGCTCAGCGCGCCGCCCAGGCGGCGAAGCGCTGGTTCAGCTCGTCGGCCTTGTCGGCCCACCAGCCGGCGTCGGTGGTGAAGCCGCGGCCGGCCTGGGCCGGGCCGGGCAGCCAGGGCTTGGTCTTGGCGTCCACCAGCGCGAGCGAGGACTTGCGCGCCGGCGCGTAGGGGATGAACTTGGTCTGGTCGGCCAGCGGGCGGGTGCCGGTGGCGAACATCACGAAGTCCATCGCCGCCTTGGCGTTCTTCGAGCCCTTCATCACGACGAAGAGGTCGGGCACCGTGATCTGGCCGTCCCAGAGCACAGCGAAGTTCTTGTTGTCCTTGGTGTTGGCGTCGAAGATGCGGCCGTGGAAGACCGAGGTCATCACCACCTCGCCCGAGGCCAGCAACTGCGGCGGCTGGGCGCCGGCGCTCCACCAGACGATCTGCGACTTGATGGTGTCGAGCTTGCGGAAGGCGCGGTCGACGCCCGCCGGCGTGGACAGCACCTTGTAGACGTCGGCCGCGGGCACGCCGTCGGCCATCAGCGCCCACTCGAGGTTGACGTTGGGCTCCTTCTTCATGCCGCGCTTGCCGGGGTACTTGCGCAGGTCGAAGTAGTCCTCCAGCCGGGTCGGCGGGTTGCTGCCGAGCTTGGCGCGGTCGTAGGCCACGACGTTGGCGTAGGAGATATTGGCCACCGCGCACTCGGTGACCATGCCGGGCACGAAGTCGTTCTTCGCGTCCGAACCGTCGGCGCCCTTGGGCAGCTTGCTGGCGTCGATCTTCTCGAACAGGCCCTCGTCGCAGCCGCGGATGGCCTCGGCGAGCTCGACGTCGACCACGTCCCACTTGACGTTGCCGGTCTTGACCTGGGCGCGGATCTCGGCCAGGCCGCCGTTGTAGTCCTCGCTCAGGATCTTGACGCCCGAGGCCTTGGTGAAGGGCTCGTGCATCGCCGCGATCTGGCTCTTGGTGTAGGCGCCCCCCCAGGAGGTGACCGTGATCTGCTGGGCGCTCGCCTGGGCTGCGAACAGCCCCGTGGCCGCCGCCAGCAGCAGCTTGAAGTGGGAACGGGAAGTCATCTCATGCTCCTCTCGGGGGCAGGTTGTGGCGCCGGGAGAACACCTCCCGGTGGGCCAGGGTGCCTGGCGGCGCGTGCCATGCGGGGCCTTGGCGCCTTCAGGCGGGAACGTCCAGCGCGTGGCAGTCTTCCGCGCGCCAGCCGATGCGGATGGAATCGCCCACCGCCACCGTGCGCCGTGACGAGGCGTTGGGCAGCTTGGTCACGAGTTCCTGGTCGCCGAAGGCGAGCACCCGCAGTCGCAGGTGGTCGCCCAGGTAGGTGAGATCCTTGACGGTGGCCGGCACGACCGTCTCGCACAGGCCCTCGGGCGGGTTCAGGCGCACGCGCTCGGGCCGCAGTGACAAGGTGGTGCGGCTGCCCGGCCCGCCACATGCCACGGCGCGGGCCTGCAGCAGCGCGGCCACGCTGCCGCCGTCGGCTCCGGAACCGCCGTCGAGCCGCACGGTGCAGCGCTCGCCCTCGCGCTCGGTCACGGTGCCGGCCAGGCGGTTGTTCTCGCCGATGAAGCCGGCGACGAAGGCATTGGCCGGCTGCTCGTACAGGCGCTCGGGCGTGTCGAGCTGCTGCACCACCCCGGCGTTGAAGACGGCCACGCGGTCGCTCATCGTCAGCGCCTCGGTCTGGTCGTGTGTGACGTAGACCACGGTGACGCCCAGGCGCCGCTGCAGCGCCTTGATCTCGTACTGCATCTGCTCACGCAGTTGCTTGTCCAGCGCCGACAGCGGCTCGTCCATCAGCACCAGGCGCGGCTCGAACACGAGCGCTCGGGCCACGGCCACGCGCTGCTGCTGCCCGCCCGAGAGCTGGGCCGGGCGGCGGTCCTCGAAGCCCTTCAGGCCGACCATGGCCAGCGCCCGGGTGACGCGCGCCGAGGCGTCAGCCTGCGGCACCTTGCGCACCGACAGCGGAAAGCCCACGTTCTCGGCCACCGTCATGTGCGGGAAGAGCGCGTAGCTCTGGAACACCATGCCGATGTTGCGCGCCTCGGGCGCCAGGCGGTGGATGGGCCGGCCGTCGAA
>Ga0169931_10011215_pt1 | contig 12664 bp, 11 predicted proteins | sample Kivu_15m_20L_FD_129675 | JGI IMG/M metagenome (GOLD analysis project Ga0169931, IMG submission 129675) | Freshwater microbial communities from Lake Kivu, Western Province, Rwanda to study Microbial Dark Matter (Phase II) - Kivu_15m_20L... | ecosystem: Environmental > Aquatic > Freshwater > Lake...
CGCGTGGCGACCCGGTACGACAAGAAGGCGCAAAACTTCCTCGGTTTCGTCTGGCTCGCGTCCATCGCCATCATGCTCGCCTGAACCGCCAACGTTACCGAGCTTCAGTCAATATGGCCTAAGAGCGAGTGCGGCGAGCAGTCCGTAAAAGAGGGCGACGGACAGCGCGAGGGACGCACCAACGGCGATTCCCCCGAACGAGAACGCGAGGCTCCCCACGACCGCCCGGCGCGCGGCGCGGTCGGGCGTGCCCAGTGCCCCGGCTTGGCTGCCCAAGAACACGATCCACACCACCAGTTGCACGCCCAAAAGCAGCAGGACGAGCGCGGGCACCGAGGTGAACGCCAAGACCGACCCGGCGCCTTGGCAAATCGTCGTGAAGACGAGCGCTTCGCGCGAGAGCCAAAACGCCCACACCGCGTTCGCCCACGGTTCGGGCAAGCCGTCGCGCTGTGCGAGTCGCGGCGCGGGCGCTTCGCCAGAGAGCGCCGCACGAACCGCCCAGATTCCCCGCGCGCAGGCGCACTGGATGCGCTCGCCGACCACGACGCCGTTCAGGTTCACCGAAGCGCCGCACTCGCAGTTGGCGCGCGGCAGAGGGTCCGGTTGCGGAACCGCTTCAGCTTCTACTACTGCATACAAGACACCACAAACGGTGCAGACGAAACACGCACCGAGCGACGGTTCGGCGAGGCGGTAATCGGCACCACAGTTGCCGCAGTTGAAGATGAACGACACGCTCACGCCCTCGCTGCGGCGTTGTCTTCGACCGTTTCGACGAACTCGCGGGCCGCGCGGCGCACAACACTGGCCGCGTTCCGGTGCGCGAATACCAGCACGAACCACACCGCCGCGAGCGCCCCGGCTTCGCCCAGTTGGGATTCGGGAGTGGGAGCCACCGGGCGCCAGTTCTGGACGTACAACTCTAACCCGATTGTGACCGCGCAGGCCGCGAGTGCCAGCAAGAAACCGAATAGCCCCACGGCTTTCGCCGCGCCCGGCCGCTTCAGCGCCAGCCCGCACGCGGTGAGCGCCACGAGGAACAGAAACTCCGTCAGCGGGAACGCGATCGCGAACCCGATTCCCGTGTACTTCGCCACCAGCGGTTTCGACGCTTGCAAGCACACGGTACAAATCGGCAGCGCGACCCAAACGAGAGTGAAGAGGCAACTCAGCGCGAACAGCCCCTTCGCACCGCTCGCGCGCGGCGCGCCGCTCGCGATCCATCGGCCGAGTGTAACGCACAGCAACCCAAGCACGAACGGGACGCCGTAAGCCGCGAGGTCGAGCAGTTGCTCTTTCGAGAGCTTGAGATCACCTTCACCGGCCGAGTTGACGAACCCGTCGATGCGCACCCACTCCGCGCCGTCGCCGGCCGGGAGCGGCCCTTTCGCCATCACATAGCCGGCCTTACCGAGTTCGACGAAACCTAAAAGCGTGACGAACAGCAGCCCGAAGCGGACCCAGCCCAGCCCGCGGCGCACGCTGTCCCAACCCCGCGCGAGTGCCTCTGCGGCGGTGCGTTCGTCGGCCGTCAGTGGCGATTTCGCGGGAGTCGGGCGCGGCCGGTTCGCGCCGCCCGCGACCGGGTACGGCGCGGGCAGCGGTGCGGGCGGCGGTGCCGGCGGGGGCGGTTCCGGCGGCGCGGCACCCCAATCGCCCGGCGAAGCGACCTTCGGCGCGGGCGGCGGCAACCCCACTTCCGCGCGCGACGCACCCGGCCGCGACATCGGCGGGCGCGGCAGATCGGCGCGCGACGCCCCCGGGCGCGACACCGGAGGCGGAAAATCCGCGCGCGACGCCCCGGGCCGCGACGCCGACGGCGAGATCGGTGCGTCCTCGGCCGGCGGCGCGTTGTCCGGGTCGTTGGGGTTGGGCACCAGCACCGCGGCTTGGCAGTACGGGCACTTCACCTTCTTGCCGGCGGACTCGTCGCGCGCCCGGAACGGCTTCGCGCACGCGGTGCAAGATAGCGTAATCGGCATCGCGGCTCCTCGGTTGTGCGCTCAGTTACCGTCGGCGCGCCCGGCTCGCAGGCCGGCGTCGTACAAGTTGTACTGCAAGAAAGTGTACACCGCTTGAAGGGCGTACGTGAGACCGAGTACGATCAGCACGGGCGGGCCGAACGCGCCGCGCCCGGCTATCGGGAACAGCCCGGAAAGTCCCACCAGCACGTTCGCGGTTACGATCCCGGCGAGGACCGCGCAAGTCGGTTGTACCGCCCCCGCCAAACGTGCGCGCCGCAGGTACTCCTCACCAAACGTTGTCACCGCCAGACGCGCCGGCCGTCGCGCCGGCGTCGTAGAGCGCGTACAGGAGCATCGCGTACGCCGATTCGAACACGACCGCCGCGCCAAGAAGCGGTACGGCGAGCGGGCCGTAATTTTCGACCGCACCGCGCCCCGCTTGGAGCGGCGCGGTCGCCATCAGTGCGACCGGGGCGAACACCGAAACGCACGCGCCGATCTGCAGGAGCACCGTCGTGTTCAGCGCTGAGCCGCGCAGGGTCGCGCTCGGCATCGCCGCGCCGACCGCAACCAGCGCCGGTAGCGCCGACAGTTCTGCGATCGAACCGAACACGGTTCCCAGCGCCACGCAGAGGCACGCCGTAAACGCGAGGTCGCCGGGACTACGGTCGTCCACTAGCACGCCGAACGCGAGCACGACCGCGAGCGAGAAGCACACAGCCCGGAGCCACGCGAGCACCGCTCCCACGGCAAACACGGCTCGCGCCCCGCACCGCTGCGGCACGCGGTAGACCCGCGTCCGGCCGACCGCACCGAGGAACCCGGACGTTGCCAGCGCGAGCGCCGTCGCGGTCGCCAGCGCGTGCGCCAACCCCCAACTCATCGGCGCGCTTTGTGGTGCGATCTGCTTCGGGCCGAGCGCGAGCACGAACCCGCCCAGCGCGAGCCCTGCGAGCAACCCGACGAAGCCAAGCACTCCGGCCCACTTCAAGAGTACGCACCCCCTACCGAACTCGATCCATTCGTTCCGAACGACGCGAAGCGCCTCGCGCGACAGCGGTTTTGCGGGGGCCGGGGCGTCCGGTTCGATGGCTTCTGCGAGTAGCGGCGGCAGCGCGCCGGGGACGGGCACGAGGCACGCGGCCCCGCACTTCGGGCACGGCGCGAGGCCGTCGGCGTCTTCGTCCGGCGCGTCGAACGCGCCCCGGCACTCGTCACACGTCACGCGAATGGGCACGGGCGACCTCAGTTGTTAATCGGCGCGCGCGGCGCGACTGCCGGCGGCGTGTACGGCGTACTGCCGGTTCAGATACCAGAACAGTGCTTTCAACTGAAACAGGAACGCGGACACTTCTTCCCACGGGACAGGGCGCGCGTCGAAGATGGTGCGCCGCGGCGGCCCCGGTGGCGCGAACAGCGCGACCGCGACGGACAACAAACTCGCGACAATGAACCACTGGAAGGTGAGTGTCGCCCAGTTCACCTGTCGGGCCACCGCGCGCAGGTTCCGCGCCGCGGCCACCGTCGCCAGCGCCGCCAGAGCGGTCGCTTCGAGCAACAGACCCAACAGGTACCCGAATAGGAGCGCCATCACCCCGTTGCGCAACTGGGCGTCTTCTGTGGCCTGTGCCGCGCGGTCGCTCTCGCCCGCGCCGGTCGCCACCGACAGCGCCAGCCCGCCGAAGTACATCAGCGCGACCGTGGTGAGGACGAACCGCACGCACGCGAGCGCCAGCGCGCCGCCGATCACCGCGCCCACCCCGTCGGTGCGCGCCGCGCGGACCATGTGCGCGCGGCCGAATGCCGTGAGCAAGTTACCGACCGCGAGCGGCACCACCGGCAACAGAAGGAGCAACCCGGCCGTCCGGCCCAAACCGGAGGCGATAGCGGCCACCTCTACCGGTGCGAACCGCACCAGCGCGAAGTACGCGACGCAGAGCAAGATACCCGCCGCTTCAAACAGTACGCCGGAGCGCACACGCGCGCATCCGTTCGCGAACGCCTTCAGTTCAGCGTCCGCACGAACCGGCGGCGCAGCGGGTGGCCTCTCCACCAACTCTGCAACCAACGGCGCGGCGGGTGGCGGAACCGGCGGCGGCGCGGCTTTGGGTGCGGTCGGCTTCGCGCCGAGTTGCGCACCGAACGCGCCCCCGCACTTCGGGCACGCACTGGGTCCCGCGCCCTCGAACGTCAGCCGCACCCCGCACGCTGGACAGTTCGCTACGGCCGGCATCGTGCGCGCTACTCCTCGTCTTCGAATTTGGGCTTGCGCCGGTTGTAGCCGGCGATCGCGGTCTGGGCCGCGCCGTACATGCTGACTTGCAGCGCCGTGTACACGAACTGCAACAGCAGGTACACGAGCAAGATGATGAAAATGAGCGTCTGCGGATCGATCGGCGGCCCGCCGGGGCCGCGCGGCCCGCGCGGCCCGCGCGGCCCCGGTGCGAGGTCGTCCAACCCCACGAGGAGCACCAGCGTCACGAGTACGAAGTACGCGAGCGCGCACATCTGCGTGACGAACGTGAGCAACCCGGACTTCCGGCGCAGGTTCTCGTCCGGGATGCACCCGCCGGCGAGCGCCATCGCGACGACCACCGTGAGTTCGGCCACCGCGCCCGGGGCCGCGCCGATCACCAGCGCCATGCCCGCGCGCGACGCGTACATCGCCCCGGCCATTCCGTCGTTCGCCACCGCGAGCACCGAGAACAGCGCGCCCGCGAGCACCGCGATGCCCCGCAACCCGGTGAGCAGCACCGCGCCGAGCAGCACGGTTCCCGCACCGGTGCTCTTCGGTGCGCTCATCATCTTGAGTCGGCCCATCAGAATCAGGCTCGTACCCGCGAGCATGAGCAGCGGGGTCGGCAGGAAGAGCGCCCCGCCCGGCGACCCGCGCCCGCCGACGCCGGCCAGCGCGAGAAACATGATAATCGCGAAATATGTGATCGCGGCGAACTCGATCCACAGGCCGATTTTCACCGACCCGCACCCGGAGCCGAACGCGGCCCAGCCCTTCGCGCCTTTGCGCGGCGCCTCGCCTTCCCAATCCTCATCATCGTCGCGGTCGTCGCGGTCGCGGCGGTCGCGCCCCCGCTTCTTGCTCGGGCGCTCGTCCTCGTCCTCGTCCCGGTCGGCGCGCGAAGCCGCCTTGGGCTTCTTGACCGGCGCGTCGTCGAATCCGAACGGATTGTCGTTCGCGGGGGCAGCGGCGGCTGCCGCGGCCGCAGGAGCCGGCGGGGGTGGGACCGCGGCTTGCGGGGCTGGTGGCGGTACCGGCGGTGCCGCGGGGCGCGCCGACGGGGGCGGCGCGGCCGGAGCCGCGGCTGGTACCGAAACCACCGCTTGACAATTCGGACACTTCACCCGTTTCCCGGCGGCAGTGTCCGGCGCTTGCATCGGCTTGTTACAGGCGGAACACGTGAGGCGAATCGGCATAGCGGTTCCTTGTCCGTGGCGCGCGCGGGCGTGCCGGGACATGGTAAACCGCGCCGGGGCGAAAGCCATAGCCGAGTTGTGAAATGTGCCTCAGAACCGCGGTTGCGGGCGCGGCCAGTTCGGGTCGTAGGCTAGCGAGAAGAGCTGTTGGAGCAACTCCGCCTTGTTCGGCGCGTCGCCGAGCAAGAGCGCGACCGCTTCGCGCAACTTGGCGTACCGCGGGTCGGTGGTGGCGGCGTCCGGGGCTTCGCCGCGGCCCACGCGGTCGAAGATCGCGGCCACGTCGAGCAGTTTGCTGCGCGCCTCGTGGAAGAACGAGTCGAGCGCGCGATCGGCGGGAAGCGGGGTCATGCTGTGGCCGGTGTTTGCGGTGTGCTGAACGCGCTGCGAACGCCCAGCGGGACCAGTTCGTTCAGGCTGCCGCTGCGGAAACCGTCCAAATCGAGTGCGACGAACTTGAAGCCGAGCGCGCGCAGCGCGCGGGCCAGTTCGGTGCGCACCGGATCGGCCGCGAACCGCGCCACGTCGGCGACCGGCACTTCTACGCGGGCCACCTCGCCCTCGTGGTACCGCACGCGGCCCTCGCGCGCGCCCAGTTCGCGCAGCACCGCCTCGGCGCGCTCCACGCGCTCCACGCGCTCGGGCGTCGCGGCCACGCCGGGGGCCAACCGGCTCGCGAGGCACGGCGACGCGGGCTTGTCCCAAGTCGGCAGCTCCCACAGGAGCGCCAGCGCGCGCACGTCGGCCTTCGTGAACCCGGCTTCTTGCAGCGGGTGCCGCACCGCGTGTTCGGCCGCCGCCGCGAGGCCCGGACGGTAGTCGCCGCGGTCGTCGAGGTTCGCCCCGCTTGCCATCAGCGCGACGCCCAACTCCGGCAGCAGCCATTGCACGGTGGAGTACAGTTCCGTCTTGCAGTGGTAGCACCGCGAGCCGTCGTTCTTCGCGTACTCCGGGTTGTCGAACTCGCGCGTGGGCACCACGACGTGCCGAATCCCGATGAGGCGCGCCAGCTCGCACGCCTCGGTCAGTTCGCGCCGCGCGACACTCGGGCTGTCGGCCGTGACCGCGACCGCGCGGTCGCCGAGCGCGAGGTGCGCCGCCTTCGCCACCACGGTGCTGTCGATGCCGCCGCTGAACGCGACCGCGACGCTCGGCATGTCGCCGAGAATTGCCAGCAGCAAGTCGCGCTTCGGCAGTAGGTCCGCTACTCTCATGGCTTCCTATGGTCCGGTCACAACGCGACCGGCGCGCTGTATTCTGCGGCCCTCCGGACACCCGGCCGCAGGGCACGGACGACGGGAGGCATTGTACCGCGTTAGGTCGAGGGCGGTTTGGGAGGGCCGCGGTCGAAATCGAAGTCCGGGTTGTACTCGGCCGGCGCGCGCGCCGCGGGGTCCGGTTGCAGCGGGACGCGCACGGGCGTCGCGCGCCGATGGAAGTTCGAACGCGCGACGTACCACCGCGCGACGTTCAGCGCGCCCATCACGAGCGCGAACACGCCGCCGAGCGCCATGTTGCGGGGCCGACCGAACCGCACGGCGACGTCCGGGAAGCCGAACCGCAGAACCAACACCGCCGCGCCCGCGACGAGGAAGAACAGCCCCAGCGCCAGCCGAGCGTGCCACACGTTCATCGGTCGTGCCCCCCGTCTCGCTCCATTCTAGCGCACCGGCGGTACGCCGGGCTACAGGGTGTGCGCACGATTTCCGTGCGCGGCGCGGCCGCACACTTTGCCCGACCCGCACCGCCGCGCGCCGGTTCGTGCGCCGGCGCGAACGAATTCCGCCCGTGCCTCACTTCCCTAGCCAGTATTGGACTTCCGGCGCGAAGTGACTTACGGTTCAGGCGCCATTTTCTGGAACGCGCCCGCGGTCGCTGCGCTCACGACCGAAAGGTGACTGTCGTATGAACTGGCTCCGAGAACCCGACACCGAACCGCTCCCCGGCTACCGGCTGATCGAACCGATCGGCACCGGCGGGTTCGGCGAAGTGTGGAAGTGCGTCGCGCCCGGCGGCATCCACAAGGCCATCAAGTTCGTGTACGGGAACCTGAACGCGCTCGACGGCGACGACCCGCGCGCCGTTCAGGAACTCAAAGCGCTCGACCGCGTCAAGCAGGTGCGGCACCCGTTCGTGGTGTCCATCGAGCAGATTCAGGACGTGGGCGGCGAACTCGTCATCGTGATGGAGTTGGCCGACCGCAACCTGCACGAGGTGCTCGAAGAGTACCAAGCGGCCGGGCGCCCGGGCATCCCGCGCGACGTGCTCATCGGGTTCCTCGACGACGCCGCCATCGGTCTCGACCACCTGATCGAGAAGCACAACCTGCAACACTTGGACGTGAAGCCGCGCAACCTGTTCGTGGTGTCGGAGCGGGTGAAGGTCGCGGACTTCGGCCTCGTGAAGCAGTTGGAGCGGAGCAGTTCGAGCGGGCTGATGGGCGGCGTCACGCCGCTGTACGCGGCCCCGGAAACGTTCCAGAACAAGATCAGTAAGCACTCGGACCAGTACAGCCTCGCCGTGGTGTACACGGAACTGCTGAGCGGCAAGCGCCCGTTCGCCGGAAAGAACATTCGTCAGCTCGCGCTCCAACACACCACCGAGCCGCCGGACCTCTCGATGCTACCGGAGTGCGACCGGCCCATCGTGGGGCGCGCGCTCGCGAAGGAGCCGGACGACCGGTGGCCGAGTTGCACCGCGTTCGTGCGGGCGCTCGCCGGCGCGAAGTACGACGGCGGATCGCACCGCGAGGCCGTGCCGAACGAGCCGCCGGGGTGGGGGCGGGGCGCGAGGGCGCGGCCGGAAATGGAGTTCACGCCCCACGGGCGCGTTGCGGTGCTCGCGCCCCCGCGTGGCGCGCGCGAGCAAGAAACCGACGAGGTGGAGATCGACGAGCACCACCTGCTCAGCCCGGTCGGGGTCGGCGCGGCTCACGTGTCGGCGCGCAAAGAAGTGGGCGTCCTGCGCCCCACGATCCTCATCGGCATCGGCAGTTTCGGCCGGCGCGCGCTTCAAGAAGTGCGGTGCCGGCTCACCGACCGCGTCGGCGACGTGAACCAAGTGCCGTGCCTGCGGTTCCTGTACGTCGATTGCGACCCGGACGCGGTGAACAAGGCCGTCGCCGCGCCGCCGGACGTCGCGCTCGACCCCGACGCGGTGTTCCCGGTCCCGCTTCAACCCGTGACGCAGTACCGCCGCCGGCAGCTCGATCAGATTCTGGACTGGCTGCCGCGCGAGAAGCTGTACGCGATCCCGCGGAACCTGCACACCGGCGGCTCGCGCGCGCTGGGGCGGCTCGCGTTCTGCGACAACTACTTGCGGTTCGTCGCCCGGCTGCGGCGCGAACTGCAAATCGCCGCGCACCCCGAATCGCTGGCGCAGTCCGGCGCGCAAGCGGGCCTCACGGTGCGCGCGCACGCGCCGCAAGTGTACGTGTTCGCCAGCGCGACCGGCGGCAGCGGCGGGATGCTGCTCGACCTCGGCCACGCGGTGCGCCGCGTGCTCGCGCGCATGTCCGCGGCCCCGGCCCCGGTTACGGCGTTCGTGTACGCCGGTGCGCCCACCGACCCGAACGCCCCGGACCACGAACTCGCGAACCTGTACGCGACCGCGACCGAGTTGAACCACTACGCCGACGCGGACGTGAACTTCAGCGCCCACTACGCCGGACCCGAAGGGCCGAAAGTGGAGGGGAAGGGGCTGCCGTTCACTTCGACCTACCTGCTGCCCCTGCCGGAACGCTCGGGCCGCGCGTTCCGCGACTGCGTCGCGCACCTCGCCGGGTACGTGGCCCACGACCTCACGACGCCGTTCGGGGCCGCGCTCGAGACCGCGCGCGCCGCGCCGCTCGGGTTCGACCGCACCCCGTTCCGCTCGTTCGGCACGTACGGCGTGTGGTTCCCGCGCGGGTTGCTGCTCCGCTCCGCCGCACACAAGGTGTGCCTCGGCCTGCTCCGCGAGTGGATGACGAGCGTGCCGCCGGCCGACACGAGCGCCCTGAACGCGGTGGTGCAAGCGGCCGCCTCGGACCCGCGGCTGAAACCGGAGATGGTGCGCTCGCAGCTCGAAGAGCAAGCGGTGCGCGGCGCGGAAGGCGGCCCGAGCGAGCAAGTCGAGCGCTGGCTGCACGGCCTCGAAGCGCAACTCGCGGCGTCCGGCCGCCGCCCGGATTCGGGCGCGTGGGCGAAGGCCGTCTGGGAGCAGGCGCGCGACCTGATCGGCCCGCGTCCGGGCGATTTCGAGCCGGTCGTGCGCCGCAGCCGCACCGCGAAGTTGTGGGACGAAGCCGTGAAGCGCCTCGCGGAAATGTGGGGCAACGAGTTCGCCGAGGTGGCGCGCCCGCTCGAGGGGCTGCCCGGGCGCCGGCTCGGGTCCACGGTCGCGGCGCTCCGCGCGCTGGCGCTGGCCTGCGGGGACTGGGCCGAGGCCGCCGACGCGCGCACGGCTGCCGTCGCGCTCAAGGCGCGCCAAGCGAAGAACGACGTCCAAGCCGCGCACGACGCGTGCCTCGCCGGCAGCGGCTCGTTCAGCTTTTTCGGGGGCCGCAGCGGGCGCAGCATGCGGCACTTCTTGGATCAGGTGCGCGCCTACACCACCGTGCGGCTGCAAGAAGACGCCGCCGACGCCACCGGGCGCTTCTACCGCGCGCTCCGCGAGCGCGTCGAAGCGCGGCTCGCCGAACTGGACCGGTGCCGCACCCGACTGAGCGTGCTCGTCCAAGCGCTCGCCTCGCCTCTGGCGAACCTGCCCGTGAGTTCGGACACGCCGGTTTCCGTTTCCGAAGAGGTGCTCGAACACACACTGTACCCGACGAACACGCTGAACGTAGTGCTGCCCAACGGCGAGACGCACCTCGAGCGCGCCGCGGCGAAGGTCGTGAAGGGCATTTCGGCGAACGACATTCTGCGGCTCGAAGGCGCGCTCCAGAAACTGGTGCTCGAACCGCACGGCGGACTGTCCGCGCTGGCCGCGGTGAACGCGGACCCGGCGCGCACGCTGTTCGCGCCGATGGTCGAACAGACGACCGCGTTCCTCGGCGACCTGCTGCCGGAAACCGATGTGAGCGAAGTAGAACTGACGAACGACCGGGTGCGCAAGGTGGACGCGGCCGACCGCATCCGCGACTACCACTGCCGGTCGGCCCCAGCGTGCGGCACCGCGGACGCCGCGCGCACGTTCGTGCTGATCCCGGAGACGGACGCGGGCGAAGCGTTCGCGCACACGGTGCGCGACGCGGTGCCGGAGGCGCACACGATCCCGGTGAGCGGCCCGGCGACGGACCTGATGTTCTTCCGCGAGAACGGCAACCTGAACACCGACGAGGTGGCCGAACTGCTCTCGGCGGCGCGCCCGGCGTACTTCTCGGCACTCGCGAGCGCGCAAGCGTCGCCGCACTCGCGGTACGACGTCACCGAATGGCTCCCGATCGGCGAGTGACCGCGGTCGCGCTTGCACTTCAATTGGCACACACAGCGCCCCGCGCGCCGAACCGGTTCCGGGTGCGGGGGCCGTTGCATTCGTGCCGCGGTCTGCGATAATCGCCTCTCCCGCCCCCGCTACCGATTCGAGACCCACCATGACTCGCGCCTGTTCGCTCGTCGCACTCGCGGCGTTCCTCGCAACGGCCAGCGCCGCCGATTGGCCCCGGTTCCGCGGCCCGAACGGCACCGGCACCGCCGAAGGGACCCTGCCGGCCATCGACCCCAAGAAGCCGCTGTGGAAGACGCCGATTCCGGGGAAGGGCGTCAGCTCGCCCGTGATCGTCGGCGGCAAAGTGTACATCCAAACCGCGCCGACGGACCAGAGTCGCGAACTGCTGTGCCTCGACGCGAAAACGGGCAAAGTCGAATGGAGCAAGGACATCGCCGGCGCGAAGGCGAAGGCGCACGCGAAGAACTCGCTCGCCTCGGGCACCCCCGCGGTCGAAGGCGACCGCGTGTATTGCGCGTGGTGGGACGGCACCGGCGTGAGCGCCACCGCGCACGACCTAAAGGGCAAACAACTGTGGAGCACCTCGCTCGGCGGCTACAAGAGCCAGCACGGGCCGGGCTTCTCGCCGATGGTTCACAACGGGCTGGTCTTCCTCAACGTGGACGACGACGAGCGCGCCGAACTGGTCGCGCTCGACGCGGCGACCGGCGCGAAGAAGTGGCTCGCGCCGCGCAAGAGCTACCGCGCGAGTTACGCGACGCCGTTCCTGCTCGAGCGCCCGGGGAAGGGCGTCGAACTGATTCTCGGCACCACGACCGCACTCACGTCGTACGATCCGGCCACCGGGAAGGTGAACTGGGAGTACGCGCTGGAGTGGCCGAAGGAAGGCGGTATGCCGTTGCGCGTGGTGGGCAACCCGGTGTACGCGGGCGGGCTGCTGATCGTGTACTGCGGTGACGGCGGCGGCTCGCGGTACATGGTCGCGGTGGACCCGGACAAGCCGGTGCCACAAAAGGTGTGGGAACTGAAGAAGGAGACGCCGTACGTGCCGTGCGTGATCGTGAAGGGCGACCGGCTGTTCTGGATCGGCGACAAGGGCATCGCGACGCTCGCGGACGCGAAGACCGGGAAGTCCGTGTGGCAGGAGCGCGTGTTCCCGGCCGATGTGACCGCGTCGCCGGTGCTGGTCGGGAACAGCGCGCTGTTGGTGTCGGAGAAGGGCGAACTCGCGGTGCTGGCGCTCGGGGCGAAGTTCGCGGACCCGGAACTGGTGTCGCTCGGCGAGCGCGCGTACGCCTCGCCCGCGGTAGCCGACGGCCGCGTGTTCGTGCGCGGCGAGAAGCACCTGTTCTGCTTCGGGAAGTGATGCCGCCCGCGGCGCGGCCCACGGGCCGCGCCGCCCGGGCCTTATTTCTTGTTGCCGAACTCCTTCATCTCCATCGTCAGTTCGATCTTCTGCCCGTTCACCTCGGTTTTCACCTCGGTCTTCGCTACCCCGATGGCGAGGCCCTTCGCGGTCCAGAGCTTGATCTCGAGCGCCACGTCCTTCCCGTTCGCCTGCCCGGTGGCGTTGTACGCGGTCCAATCGCAGTCGTACTCCTTGCCCGCGATCTTCAACTTCTCGGTGCCGCTCGTACCCTTCGTGACCTTCACGCCCGCGGGCACGTTCGCGGCTTTCGACGGGTCGAACGGTTGCGTCAGGTCGATCTTCTGTGTAACGGCCCGGCGAATCACGTCAGTGAAAGTGTGTGGAATTGCCCTTGTCGAAATGGGTTCGGCCAGCGGATCGCTGGATCAGCCGGCTCGGGGCGTGCAGTTTGGTGAGTGCTCAGCCC
>Ga0169931_10011216_pt1 | contig 12662 bp, 12 predicted proteins | sample Kivu_15m_20L_FD_129675 | JGI IMG/M metagenome (GOLD analysis project Ga0169931, IMG submission 129675) | Freshwater microbial communities from Lake Kivu, Western Province, Rwanda to study Microbial Dark Matter (Phase II) - Kivu_15m_20L... | ecosystem: Environmental > Aquatic > Freshwater > Lake...
CAGCTCTCTACCGAACTGGAGCAAAGTCTGAAAGACAAAGGGATCCAGGTATTTTGTCCAGAACGGGACGGGGCCATCAGCTGGCATCCCCAGCGGGGCTATCGAGCCTACCTGGCCCACCAGTTCGCCGCCAGTCAGCCCCTAGACTAGGGCAGCTATGGTTGTAGCCCTCTGCAACGGAGCAAAGGGAAGCTAGAGAGCCTACCCAGGCTGTGCTAGCCAATCCAACTAACCAGGGGGCTAAGGCTCCGCCATACCGGCCACAAAATCAGCCGGGTCCTGGGCGACCCAACCCATGGCAGAGTTTAACCGCACTTCAAAGTAGAGAAAGGTAGGTTGGTCACTGGAACTGGGGGCCACCAGGGCCAGGCGATCTCCCTGGCGCAGGCGTTGCCCCGACTTAACCCTTAGGTTAGCGATACTGGCATAGCGGCTTTGCAGCCCCTGGGCATGGTTGACCACCACTAAGGGCCCGTAGACGGGGTCCGTCCCGGCAAAGGCGACGGTGCCATCAGCGACCGCAAGCACTGCCGTGCCCGCCGGACTGGCAAGGGCCACCCCCGTGTTAAACACCACCTTGTTCTGGGTTGCATCCGGTTGCCAGCCGTAGGGCCGTAGCAGGGGGGCGGGGGTCGGGAGGGGATAGCCCCCCAGGGAGCGGCGAGGTGACAGGCTGGGGTTAGCCGCTATCCCTGGGAACCAGTTAACCCCTGGTACAAAAATAATCGCTGGAACAGTGCTGATGCAGCCATTGGCCTCAAACAGCAGATCCGCCCGAGTGCTATAGACCTCTGCTACCTGGGCCCAGGTCTGGCCAGCATTAACCCGCACCTGAATACCGTTGTAGGGGGGAATCACTAGCTCCTGGCCAACTCGAATACCAGCGGACTGCAGACTAGGATTAAGGCCAATGATGGTACCTGCCATCAGGTTATAGGCTTCGGCAATAGTGGCCAGGGTTTCCCCCCTGGCCACCCGATGGCGAATCAAGCGAGATAATACCGGTGCTGGACAGGAGGAGGCCCGAGGCTCCGCCGCCTGCCCCAGGCCCAGCAATCCCCAGCCTGGAGTGATCAATCCCGCCAGGGTAATCACCAGGCTGAGGCCAGTCGTGCTTAGTCGAGTCATCTATCTCCACTCTTCCTAACCCGATCAAATCCCAGGGCTAGGGCCTGACCTAATTACCATCATAGACAATCAGGCCGGTCTCACCTATCCAGGGTCACTCTTTATTCACCGATCTGCAGATAGTTCAGAATGCCGGTGGCAATGGCCTGGGCCATCACCTCCTGCCAGGCTGGGTCTGCCAGCCGGGGGGCGTCCTCAGCGCCGGTAACGAAGCCTACCTCCACCAGGGCGGCGGGCATGGCGGTACGGCGCAGCACGTAAAACCGGGATTGTTTCACCCCTCGATTATTCATCCCGGTCGCCGCCAGCATACTGGCTTGCAGGGTGGCGGCCAGGCGTTGGCCACTGGCGCCAGCGTAGTAGGTCTCAATACCATTCACATCGGGGCGACTGAGGTTAATAGCATTGGCATGAATACTGACAAACACGGTTGCCCTGGCCCGGTTGGCAATATCTACCCGGCTTTGCAAGTCTAGACTGATGTCCTGGCGACGGGTGAGAAGAACGGTTAACCCTTGACCCTCGAGTAACTCTGCTACCCGCAGCGAGATTGGGAAGATCACCCGTTTTTCCTGCAGGCCGCCGATGCCCACAGCCCCGGGATCACGACCACCGTGGCCAGGATCAATCACCACCGTGGGGCGTGACTGGGATGGCGGCAAAGCGGGGGATGGGGGGGTGGGCTGGGAGGGGATCTCAGCAACCGGTGCTGCTGGGGTAACCGACGCTGCTCCTGCGTTAGTGGGCTGGTCGGGGCCAGCCGATGGCGACTCCAGAGAGACGCCGATGGGGGGCAGGAGGATGACACCGCTCTGGTTAGGCAGTAGACGCCATGGCGGACTACCCGGGGCTAACCGTAGAATCAATCGGGTCAAGTCTGGCGAGGGGTTAGCCGAGCTGACTTGCCAACTGATCACCCCGTAGCGGTTTCTGGGAAAGTCCTCAGGTTGCAGGTCCGGGGCCACGATGGTACCGGGTAGATCAAGAATCGCCAGGGGAGCCTCTGGGCCATCATCGATGAACTGAAGGGAGGGGGATCTGGCGGCTCCGGTGATTTTGATTAAAAACCCATCACCGGTAGCCACCACCCCCTGCAGGATGGCGGGACTGGATCGGTCCTCCTTTATCTGTTGCCGGGGTGGGGTCGGGGGGGCCATGACCAGGGGTAATAGGGCCCCAGGGGGAGTTGGACCGGAGGTAGGGCTGGCACTGACGGGTATGGCCACGACCACACTCAGGACACTTAATCCGAGGGAAACTAGCCAGGATGATGGCATAGGTGGAACCGACACTAAGACAGCAATGAATACTATAGGGATAGCAAGCCCCTAAGGATCGCGAACTAAATGTGGGATAGCAGTCCCGGCTGACAACGGCCAGGCAAGATACCTGACCTACAAAAATTACAGCTTAAAAGATCCGCGTTCCTAAGCATAGGAGACTGGGAGATCTTCATCTGAATCTAATCCTCAGCCTAGCTAAAGCTAACTCATGTCCGCCTGACCCAGCGCCCAGGTCGAAGCTCACTCCATCACCCGCTACCACGACTATGCAACAAACCTAGGATTGCCCTTGGATCAGATGTTGAAAACGGGGATGGTGACGAACAGGGTCAAAATGGCTGTCAATTTGGGCCATGGCCCGATAGGTGTAGGGGCTGATTACAAAGGTGCGGTAGAGGCTTTTGATCGTCATCTCTACATCTTCCCCCATGGCATAGGCCCGAGCTTTGCCGTACCAGGCGTTGGGATTATGAGCTTTATAGCCTAAGGAAGTATCGAAGCTAGCGATCGCCTCTGAGAAGTATCCCAGCTGAATTAGAGCAGTGCCCCGCTGATTCCAAATGTAGTAGCTTGAGGGTTTAAGCAGCAGGGCTTGCTGCAAGACCTGTAGGGCGCTTTCGTAGCGCTGTAACCCACAGAGGGCTACCGCCTGGTTACAGTAGGCCCGATGGTCCCGGGGGTTGAGGGTGAGGGTTTGGTCAAAACTAGCGATCGCCGCTTTATAGTACCCCAGATTATTTTGAGCCATGCCCAGGTTATACCAGGCCTTTTTATCGCGGGGATTGAGCCGCACCGCCTGCCGCAAATGACTGACCGCCTCCTCATAGTGGCTTAACTTAGCCAGAGCATGTCCCTTACCATGCCAGGCCAGGGCGTAGTCTGGGCAACGGCAGAGGGCTTGGTTAAAACTGACAATGGAGGACTCAAAACATTTCAGAGCGGTTAGACAGAAGCCATGCAGAACCCAAAGCTGATAACTCTCAGGTTGCAGCTCTAAAGCCTCCTGAAAGCGGCAGAGGGCTTCATCATAGCGACCTACTGCGTAGAGAGCATCACCCTGACCCTGCAAAATCTTAGTGCGGCTCAGGCCAGAGGAGGATAGGGGAGGAGGGCAAGTCATAGAAAGTCATGTAATCCTGCTTCCAGCTTGCCCATTTCCCTAGGCCCGATCCCAGCAAACTATGCAGTCATCCCAGAACTTTCTACTTATGGCGGATATAGTCATAGATGTCAACGTAGGCATCACCAGGCTGGTTCCAGGAAAAGTCATACTGCATGCCCTGTCGAGCAATTTGTTGAAAGGTGTGGGGGTGTTGTTCCCAGATATCAAAGGCCCGGTTCATGGCCGATTCAAGGGCAGTATTATCATTTTGGAAAAAGACAAAGCCATTGCGGTCTTCAAGTTCGTGGAAGCTATCGTAGTCCCAATCAAACACGGTATTAACTAAACCGCCCACTCCTCTAACAATCGGCACCGTGCCATACTTAAGGCCAATCATCTGGGTCAGTCCGCAGGGCTCGAAGTTACTAGGTACCACAATCATATCAGCCCCAGCATAGATGAGGTGGGCCAGCTCTTCGTTAAAGCCAATCTCCAGATGGACATCAGGGTTGTCATTCAGGTGTAGCTTTTCGTGCCAGAACCAATCATTGATGCCTTTTTCGGTGGCTGAACCCAGCAGCACAAATTGACCACCCCGGGCCAGGGTGAAGTAAATGGCATGGTGAACCAGGTGTACTCCTTTTTGATCATCCAGGCGACCGATGAAAGCCACCACGGGCTTGTCACTCTGTCGGAGCAGCAGGCGCTCACGGAGTTCCTTTTTATTTAAGGCTTTATCCTCAAAGGTGGTCAGACCGTAGTGATGGGGGATGTAGCGATCCACCTCGGGGTTCCAAACCTCATAGTCAAGGCCATTTAGAATCCCTGAAAACTTGTGCTGGTGCAGGTGGAGACTATGGCCCAGGCCAAACCCCTGATCGGTGTGCTGAGCTTCCCAGGCATGGTAAGGCGAAACGGTATTAACATGGTTTGCGTAGGTGATCCCCCCCTTCATGAAATTGATGGCGAAGGGGTTAAAGTTATCCCGTAGGCGATCGGGCTGAAAGTAGTAGTCATCGCGGTTAAGACCGGTGGCCCTAAGAATTTCATTGGCGCTAATCCCCTGGTGCTTAAAATTATGGATGGTATAGAGGGTGCGCTGAAACTCCATGCCATTGTATTTATAAATTTCAAACAACATGACGGGAATCAAACCCGTTTGCCAGTCATGGCAATGGATCACGTCAGGACGTTTGTTACTCAGCAGTAAGAACTCCATGGCCGCCTTACTAAAGAAGGCGAAACGCATGGGGTCATCGTAGCAGCCGTAGTAACAGCCACGATTGAAGAACATTTCCCAGGACTTGGGCTCAATGAAAAAGCACAGCCGACCGTGTACCCAGCCACAGAAGACATCACAGCGAACATCTGTACCATACCAGGGTACAATCAGGTCTCGGTAGGCATCGTGCAGACCCCAAATATGGTCATAGCGCATGCAGTCATATTTGGGCAAAATAATTTCGACACAATGACCGCGGGTTTCTAATTCGCGACTCAGGCCATAGACCACATCACCCAGCCCACCAGCTTTAATTACGGGAGCACATTCGGAGGCGATCTGGACGATGTACATAGATGTTTCCTATTTTGAGAGGTTTGCTAAGAATGCCCCTATTCAATCAAAATGTTGTGGCCTAGGCAAGGAAAGACAGGCACCCATCACTGTATTTCACTAGCACGGGTACTGCCACAGTTCAGGACGCTGGAGAAAACTATGGGTCTCAACCCACAGCAGTCTTGTTATAACCAACCTGGCAACTGCTACATAAAGCATGGACGCTCAACCCTTAGAATAGGATTGAGCGGTCAAGACTAATACTTAGGCTGCGTTCTGAGTAGCTTTAGCCCTATTTCAGAGGACTAAGACCATAGGTTTCAGCCATTTTGGCTAAGGTCGCTAATCAAGTGAAGCTTATACCGTGAAACCTTCAAACCTTAGCCCCAACTCGACTGAGCGTTCAGATGTTCAGCCAGGGTATAGCTAGACTAATCCTTCGATATTCTGGGAGGCTCACGGAAAGCAATGGCAAAAAATAGAGTGCCAATAATGCAAGCGAAAATAAAAATGTAAGCAACAGCTTCCATACTAAAGAAGGCTCCTATTCTACCAGAGTAATTCCAGTGTACAAGCAATACGGATAGGTTGAGGAATCAATCGACCTCACAAACCCTACTCAACTGTTGAAAACGCGATTTTAACAGTTGAGTAGGGGATTAAATCTAGACCGCGCTACACAGTCTCCCGCTTACGGGTAGAGGTATCGCCCACTTTTTGGAAGAAGCCCCATTCCACCTGCTCAGGAGAGAGGTCGGGGTCAACACCGGCAAACACATCCCGGAATAGGGTGCGGGACCCGTGCCAGATGTGGCCGAAGAAGAACAGCAAAGCAAAGACGGCATGGCCGTAGGTAAACCAACCGCGGGTACTAGTACGGAACACCCCATCAGACCCCAGGGTTTCGAGATCAAACTCAAAGGGTTCACCCAGTTGAGCCTTACGGGCATAGCGCTTCAATAGGGCTGGGTCTGTAATGGTTTGACCGTCTAACTCACCCCCGTAGAAGGTGGCGGTTACCCCAGTCTGTTCAAAGCTGTACTTGGATTCCGCCCGTCGGAAGGGAATGTCTGCACGAACAATTCCATCCCGATCCACCAGAACTACAGGGAAGGTCTCAAAGAAGTTAGGGAGGCGGCGAACGGTTAACTCGCGACCTGCCTTATCCTTGAAAACAGGGTGACCAATCCAGCCCTGGGCCAGCCCATCCCCTTGATTCATAGGACCTACCCGGAATAGACCGCCCTTGGCCGGACTATTGCCCACGTAATCATAGAAAGCTAACTTTTCGGGAATTTGACCGTAGGCCGTTGCCAGGGTACCGCCAGCATTAACTTCCGATTGGACCCGTCTTTGAATCTCCTGCTGGAAGTAGTTGCTATCCCACTGATAACGGGTGGGACCAAACAATTCAATGGGGGTAGCGGCACTACCGTACCACATGGTGCCAGCCACCACGAAGGCGGCAAAAAAAACGGCGGCAATACTGCTGGAAAGCACCGTCTCAATATTCCCCATGCGGAGGGCCTTATAAAGCCGTTGGGGTGGCCTCACTGTCAAGTGGAACAGTCCGGCAATAATACCGACAATGCCTGCGGCAATGTGGTGAGCCACAATACCGCCAGGGTTAAAGGGGTTGAAGCCAGCCGCTCCCCACTCTGGGGCTACACCTTGGACATGGCCCGTCAGACCGTAGGGATCAGAAACCCACATGCCTGGACCCCAGAGACCGGTCAGGTGGAAGGCACCAAAGCCAAAGCAAAGTAGGCCAGATAGAAACAAATGAATACCAAACATCTTAGGCAGGTCCAGGGCCGGCTCACCGGTGCGGGGATCGCGGAACAGGTCTAGATCCCAAAATACCCAGTGCCAGCAGGCCGCCAGGAACAGCAGCCCTGAGAGAATAATATGGGCCGCAGCCACCCCCTCAAAGGACCAGAAACCTGGATTGACAGCGGCTTCACCAGTTACGCTCCAGCCTCCCCAGGATTGGGTTACCCCTAATCGGGCCATGAAGGGCAAAACAAACATGCCCTGACGCCACATGGGGTTGAGCACAGGGTCACTTGGATCAAAGGTTGATAACTCAAACAGGGCCATTGAGCCGGCCCAACCAGCCACCAGGGCTGTATGCATCAAATGTACAGCGATCAGTCGCCCGGGATCATTGATGACGACGGTGTGTACCCGGTACCAGGGTAGTCCCATTGACTACTCTCCTCCTCTAGGTAAAACAGTATTGTTTTGAAGTTGTCTTAACTATGCCAGATACTGATAAGCCTACCAGATTGGGCTGTCAGAATCCCCACTTGCGATCGTATCCCCAAGGACTTTTTCGCCTGAGTCAAAAAGATTGATGGGTAGAAAATCCTTGGAGATGTAAAAATGAATTACTTAAAGAAGTGTAACCACTTCAAATCTCCCTCGCAACCTCGCTGCCTCCTTTTCCCGAGGCACGATCTCAAACAACAACGCCAGTTGAGCAGTGGAGACAGCCCAAAATGGCGACTTTACCTATGGTTAGGAATAATTGGACGGCAAGGAGCGTTAGGCCATGGCTACTATTAAGTTTCTTAACGAGAACACCGAGATTATTGTTGCTGATGGGGCCAATCTGCGCTTTAAGGCCTTAGAGAACCGCATTGACATCTATACCTTTAGTGGCAAGTTGATGAACTGTGGGGGCTACGGTCAGTGCGGCACCTGCGTGGTGGAGGTGTTAGCCGGTGCTGAAAACCTATCCCCCCGTACAGCGGTGGAGGAGCGTAAGTTAAAAAAGTGGCCCGATAGCTGTCGACTGGCCTGTCAAACCCTCGTCAACGGTCCGGTGACCGTGGTTACTAAGCCTAAGCGATAGTTGGAAACCCTGATCTCGGCCGGGTGGCTTTGATACCAGCCTGGCGCCAGAATCATCTGGGCGATGGCGCATCTAGGACTAATCCTGGCCACTAAGCAGCTAGAGTTAGCAGAGTTATTGGAAAATAATGATATTCTGAAAGCGTTGGTGATCATCCCATCGAGCATCTCGATATTCTTTGGTTGAGAGTAGAGGCAAGTTAATGGAAGTTAATAAGCTCGGCTTTGTTGCCAGCATTCTGTTCGTACTGGTTCCTACGGTTTTCCTGTTGATTCTGTATATTCAAACCTCTAGTAAGCAGACTGGAGCCTAAGCAATTTTGTTTTAATATCCGGTATTTTGATAGGGCGTTGGTTTAGCCAGCGCCTTTGACTGTTAGAGTCTGTAGCAGTTGCCAATCCGACCGGGGTTAAGACTACACCATCATTTGTCCTAGACTGGGGTTCACAGCCTGATTGAGTATACTAGGGTTCTTTATGTAAACTATGTCTAGACCAATGCTAGGTTAGGTCTGTGAAGGACTTTAGACTTGGTTAAGGTTTTCGATATTACTTAGTTAGAAGCATGAGCCTTAGACCCTCTTTCTATGGTCGCAATAGCTATTTTGATGGGTTTCGTTCCCATCACTCTTCAGATATTTCAGGCTCCTAGTATCGAAGGTTACGAACAAAGCCTATGACCTACTGTTTAGGTGTCTTGGTGGATGCCGGTTTGGTCTTGGCTGCTGACTCCAGGACCAATGCCGGGGTAGACTATATTTCCTCCTATCGGAAGCTATTTGACTTCTCCCGGCCTGGCGAACGGGTCATTCTCCTCTGTACCTCTGGCAATCTTTCCGTGACCCAGGCCGTGGTCCATAACCTCAGCCAGGACATAAAGCGCAACCGTGAGCCCAACCTCTACAGTTTGCCTACCCTTTACGACGTAGCTCGCTACGTGGGTAGCCAAATTCGGCGAATGCAGGAGGTCGATCGCTCCTGGCTCGAACAGGATCGGATCGACTTTCAATGCAGTTTTTTGATCGGCGGTCAGATTATTGGAGAGGTGCCGGAGTTGTTTTTGGTTTATAGTCAGGGCAACTGTATTCAGGCCACACCAGAAACCCCCTTTCTGCAAATTGGTGAGACCAAGTATGGTAAACCCATCCTGGATCGCACCCTGGCCTTCGACTCTCCCCTGGACGCGGTGGCCAAGTCAGCCCTGCTTTCTTTGGACTCCACTATGCGATCTAATCTCTCGGTAGGGCCGCCAATCAATCTGATGATGTACAAAACTGATAGCTTTGAGGTCAATCACCGCGCCCAGTTTCAAGCCGGCGATCCCTACCTGCTGAAAATGCGCAAACATTGGGAAGTTGCCCTAAAAGAGGCTTCCGCCGGCATTCCCGATATTTGTTGGAATCAGGGTGAACTGGCGCCCATCCTGGGTATCCCCGGGCTTGACATTACCTAACTTAGGCCAGCAACCGCCGCCATCGTTAGCCGGTGTACCTGGGGCAATACCAGGGCTGTCTTGGATGCTAGGGGATAGGCCAGGGCCGCCACATAGTCTGACTCCACCAGCCACTGCCAGATCTGCCATCCTGACAACATCCCTGACCCCTGACCTAGGGGTTGGGGATACTGGAATAGGGGCTGCTGGTCAAGGCTAACCTCGAGATCCCCCATGGGCTGACTTAAGCCCACCCCTACCCCCTTAAGATAGGCTTCCTTCGCCGTCCAGTAGCGGAAAAACTGGAGAGTAGCCTGGGGTTGGGGCAGGGTGAGGAGGCTGGTCTGTTCTCCAGGGCTGAGACATCGTTTACAGAGGGCAGGTAGGGCAGTTAGGGTACGGACCTGCTCTAGGTCGATGCCCACCCTACGATCGGCGATGGCGATGGCCACGTAGTCACCGGAGTGGGAAAGGTTGAACTCTAAACCACCAGTCCCCTGGCCCAGGCTAGGCTTACCCTGGGGACCGTAGGTAAAACTCAGGGAGGCGGGCGGTTGACCCAGACAACGCCCCAATAAATAGCGCAGACAACCCCGCCCCACCAGAAAATTCCGCTGGGTCAGGGCATGGCGAATGCTGTGTGACCGATGTCGTTCTGCAGGGCTGAGGTAGGCCAGGAATTGGTCTAAGCAGGAGGGCTGAGGATCTCTGGTTAAAATTACCCAGACCTGTACCGTTGCCACCATACCCCAGAGCCACCCTAGGACTAGACGTTTTGGGAAGCCGGCTCGAACTTATGGGCGTGATCTTGAAGGAGGGAGGTGACCTGATCCAGGACGGTATTCTTTTTCTGGAGGTTCTGGCGATCAGGGTAAAAGTCGGGTTTATCTAAACTGCGGGAGATCGCCGCCTTCACCTGATCAGCGATCAACTCCGCCAACTCACCCTGGGCCGTCTGCCGTTGGAAATTGGCCCCCTCTTCGGTGGTGGCATAGAGGGGCGGTAGCCGGTTCAGGGCATAGGCCGCGATGTCGCCCAACTCCAGGGATTTTTCAGAACTAGACTCGATCTCCGCCACCCGGGCAATGGCCTCCGTCAGCACCAGTTCCTCCATAACATTGATAAATTGCTTACGGGGTACCGCCACCACTTCACCGGTCAGCAGGGCCCCCATCAGGCGATCCAGGGCCATGTATTCCTCAATGGAAAGCTCTGAAGCGGTATCACAAATGCGCCCCACCTCAGCCTCCATGGCTGGCGTTAAATAGCCATCTTGCAAAGCCTGCTCAACAATTCGTTCGATAGTCATTTTGGCTAAACGCTCCATAACATCCCGTAATGGGTAAACAGCTTTTAGACAGATTCTGAATTTTGATGCCTGCTTTTCGCCTAGTGTGCCCCAACCCTCATCCTAAAACCCATCTCAAACCTTGTCTAACTTAAAACCTGGAGTTTACTACCCTTCGGGAAGCAAGCTACGCCCTCTGGGAGAGGAGCCCGGGGTGAGGGGGCAGACCTACAGTTCTCAACATGGACTTGGTTTAGATTCAGGAATCTTTAGGCTTTCTAGGATACTATTAGGTCGCGAAAAGATCCCCAGGGCTTTTGCCTAATTGTCTAACCAACCTAAACGTTGGAGCGGCCAAAACCGCACCATGGCTTTACCAATGATATTTTCAGAGGGGACAAACCCCCAGGCATGGCTATCATAGCTACTGTTGCGATTATCCCCCAGCACCAGATAGGCGGAGTCTGGTACCTCTTCAGGCCCCCACTGGTAGTCGGGGGCCTCCTTAATATAGCCCTCCTTGAGGGCCTCGCCGTTGACGTAAACCTGACCATTTTTCACTTCCACCACGTCACCGGGTAAACCAATGACTCGTTTAATGAAGGCATCCCGTCGCTGCCCTGGCGGGGTAAGGCTGGCGGGAGGCCAAAACACCACGATATCCCCACGGTCAGGGGGGTTAAAGTGATAGGTAATTTTTTCAATCACCAGGCGATCGTTGATTTGTAGGGTGGGCTCCATGGAACCGGAGGGAATGTAGCGGGCCTCAGCCACAAAGTGTCGTATCCCCAGGGCCAGGACCACGCTAAGGGAAACGGTTTGTAATAGCTCAACCCATGGATTGGGGTGGCCAGAGGATTTTGATCGAGGGGAATGGGGCAAGTCTTAACTCGTTTTAATAAACAGGACTGAATCTATAGACCTGGAAATCGGCATTAATTAGCCTACCGGCGGTCTATCTAATTCATAGATTTTAGCAGGGGAGATTGGTTATGACACGGGGGGGGCTCTGGGTCCGCCCCAGGGCTTAATCCATCTAGCGATTCACCAGGGATGCCAGGCGATCGCTCCATAGCCCCTTCTGCTCCAGCCAGGGTCGATGGTAAATCCGGGACTGGTAACGAGCTCCGCCGTCACAGAGCACCGTCACGATTCGATGGCCTGGGCCCAGGCGCTCGGCCAGGGCCAGGGCGGCGGCCATATTGATCCCCACCGATCCCCCCATAAACAGGCCATCATCGTAAAGCAACTGATAAAGTACGGTCAGAGCCTCTGAATCGGTGACTTGAATGGCATCATCAATGGGAACATCCGCCATATTAGCGGTGATCCGACTGTTGCCGATTCCCTCTGTGATGGAGCTGCCCTCAAGCTTGATTTCACCAGTTTTAATATAGCTGTAGAGGCCACTACCCATGGGATCGGCCACAACACAGCGAACTCCAGGGTTTTTCTCCTTCAGAAAAAGGGCGACGCCAGCGTAGGTACCACCGGTACCGGTGGCGGCTACCCAGCCATCGATACGACCATCGGTTTGTTGCCAGATCTCTGGACCAGTGGTTTCGTAGTGGGCCTGGCGATTGGCCAGGTTGTCAAACTGATTGGCCCAGATGGCATTGTCCATTTCCGCCGCCAACCGCCCAGAAACCTTGACGTAGTTATTAGGATCGCGGTAGGGAACCGCCGGTACCGTCCTCACCTCCGCCCCCAGGGTGCGCAACAAATCAATTTTTTCCTGGGACTGGGTATCAGGGATCACAATTAAGCAACGGTAGCCCTTTGCATTACAGATATGAGCTAAACCGATACCGGTATTGCCAGCCGTTCCTTCCACGACGGTGCCACCAGGCTTGAGTAACCCCCTGGCCTCAGCATCTTGAATGATATAAAGGGCGGCCCGGTCCTTCACCGAACCGCCGGGATTGAGGAACTCAGCCTTTCCCAAAATGTCACAGCCGGTGGCCTCACTCAGGCTATTGATGCGAATCAACGGGGTATGCCCAATGGTGCCTACA
>Ga0169931_10011217_pt1:0-5000 | contig 12662 bp, 4 predicted proteins | sample Kivu_15m_20L_FD_129675 | JGI IMG/M metagenome (GOLD analysis project Ga0169931, IMG submission 129675) | Freshwater microbial communities from Lake Kivu, Western Province, Rwanda to study Microbial Dark Matter (Phase II) - Kivu_15m_20L... | ecosystem: Environmental > Aquatic > Freshwater...
AGCCATACTCATCAGTCGCACCGTAGATCGTTCCGCCCTTGACGCCACCGCCACACATCCAGAGGCTGAAACCAAACGGATTGTGATCGCGCCCATCGGACCCTTGAGCAAAAGGCGTGCGGCCAAATTCGCCAGACCAAATGACCAGCGTTTCGTCTAGCATTCCGCGCTGCGACAAGTCTGTCAGAAACGCACCGATCGGTTGATCAACCGCTCGAGCATTGTCCTCGTGTCCCTGCTTCAGATTCCCGTGTTGGTCCCAGCGATCATGACCGATCGAAGGACAGGTCAATTCGATGAACCGGACACCTCGCTCTAAAAGGCGCCGCGCGAGTAAACAATTTTTAGCGAATACCGAAGTATGCCCATTCTTTGAATCGAGTCCGTACATCGTCTTGGTCGCGTCCGTCTCGCCGTCCAAATTCGCTAGGTCTGGCACCGAGGCCTGCATGCGAAAAGCCAGCTCATAGTTCGAAATAGCCGAATCAACTTCATCATTGGCGCCGCGCGCGAGCACGGTGCCTCGGTCGAGTTCGGCCAAGAGGTCGAGCTTTCTTCGCTGAATCAGCGGGTCTTTTTCCAATCGGCGAATGTTCGCCAGCGGGTAATCGCCCGGATTAAAAACGGAACCTTGATAGGTTGCCGGGAGAAAACCGCTGTTGAAGCAATCGAGTCCACCGGGTGGAATCAAGCCGCCATTGAGAATGATAAAGCCGGGCAGTTCCTCGCATTCGCTTCCCAGGCCATAGCAAGCCCAAGCGCCCATACTCGGCCGTCCCTGCAATCCGCTACCGGTGTGGAGAAAGTAGTTCGCATTGGTATGCTCGGGGAAATTGCTGACCATCGAGCGAACTACGGCGAGCTTATCAACGTGCTTGGCGATATTGGGAAACAAGTCGCTGACCGGAATCCCCGACTCACCGTATTGCTGGAATTTCCAAGGACTTCCGAGTGTGTTACCGATGTTATTGAACTGCGTCGGTTCAATTTTCATCTTGAACGGCTGGCCATTCTCCTTGGTCAATTGCGGCTTGGGGTCCCACGTATCGACTTGGGATGGTCCGCCGTCCATGTAGAGATAGACGACTCGCTTCACCTTTGGTGCGAAATGAGTCGGCTTCGGAGCCAGCGGGTTAGCGTTGTCCGGGCGCACCATCGACGGGGTGTCGGCGTGAGCCCATTTGCTCAGCAATGCGCTCGCGGCGACCGCGCCGAATCCACAGCCGGCTCGACGAAGCCAGTCCCGGCGGCTGTGCAGCGGCGCCGAGACTTTACCGCAGGGATAATAAGGGCTATTCATCGTGTTCCTCCGTCAAACAACGACCTGTCGTTACGTTGCTCAATAAACAAATGCGAACTCTTTCATGTTGAACAAGACGTGGGCCAAATCGCGCCACGCTTCCAGTTCGCCTTGCCCTGCCGCCGACTCCGTAGAGACATCTTGGGTAACGAACCGCAGACATCGCTCTAGTTCCTCAGCTGTCGGCGGTCGACCGATCGCTTTCACAAACATGCGATTGACTCGAGTTTCAGCGTCTTCTTGAACTTCCAGCAAGCGGCGAGCCCAGCGTTCGGCTTGTTCGAGAACGAAGGGGTCATTCATCAAAATCAGGGCTTGGGCCGGCACGTTAGAAACATTCCGTCGACCAATGGCGCTGAACGGCGCGGGTGTATCAAAGGCCAGCATCATCGGGTTGAGGAAGTTGCGCCGCACCTCGAGATAAACGCTGCGGCGACGATTCCCATCCAGCGGTCCGCTGTGCCCGGGCCTTCCCCGCCCTTGCATAAACGGCGTGAGATGCACGGAAACCGAGGGGCCATACATCGTCAAATCCAAGTCGCCGGAGACGGCCAAGATGGCGTCGCGCAAAGCCTCGCCCTCCAGTCGCCGCAAATTGTGAACATGAAACAACTGATTCGCCGGGTCTTTCTCTTGTGATGTCAGAACAGGCGTCGTCGAGAGTTGATAGGTTCGGCTCAGGACCATCCGCCGGATCATTCGCTTAAGCGACCAGCCATCGGCCGTGAACTCGCTGGCCAAGTAGTCAAGCAGTTCCGGATGCGTCGGCAGCGTTCCGAGCACACCAAAATTATCGACGGATTCGACAATCCCCCGGCCAAACAGATGATGCCACAACCGATTGACGACCACTCGGCTCGTGAGCGGATTCTCAGCCGAGGCAATTTCTTCCGCCAACATCAGTCGTCCGCTTCCAGCAATCGATGCATAGTCGTCGGCGGACGATAAATCGAGTGCTTCCAGATTTCGTCGCCGCGCTTCAGGACCGAGCGATTTGTGATTTCCCCGAATGAAGACATGCTCGTTTTCCGGAGTCCCCTCCGTGATTGCCAAACAGAGGACTGGACTTGGAACCTCTCCCACGAATTCAGTCCAACCTTGAATTGCAACCGCTAAAGCTCGGCCTTCATCATCACCACTTTCGGCTCCACCCAGCGAGTGCTTCAGCAGCGCCGACAGTAACCTCGGCGAGCGTTCTGCGGGTGAATCAAGTTGCTCAGCCAAAAATCTTGAAAACTGGGTCGCTAGGGTGGGAAGTTCCAAACTGTCCCCCGCCAGGGTTCGGCTATTTGCCGGGTCGATTCCAGACGGCGCGTTTTCGCCATTCGAGAAACGAACCTCCGCGACTTCAAAGTAGCCACCACCTTGGTCAATGACCTCGAGGTGCGCGCGATGCCCCAAATAGTTACGCAGCGAGCCGGCAATTGTCACCCAAGTAAATTCCGTGGTATCCGGCAAGCCGATCGACATGCCCTCAAACAGAAGGCCATTGAAGATGTCCATATCGTAGCCATCGACAATCACGCGGGCCTGTCCACCTCGGCCTCGATAGCGAATATGAACTTGCCCCTGCTCGACATCAAAAGTGGGGGAGCGAAGGGCGCCCTGAAAGCCATCCCCCCAGCGTCGACTGCTGACCACTCCGCCCGGAATAAGTTCTCCGTTTGGCGCGAGTTCATCTTGCTCTTGCCATGCGTCTTCCAGCGCGGCGCCCGAGGGAAACCATCCGGCCAAACCTTGTTGAAATTCTGCGAAGAGCACCGACTTTCCCAAATGCTCAGAGGTTGCTGCAGTGGCTTGCTTTAGCTCACTCCTCACATTTTGGATGGCAGTCGCTATCGGTTGGTCTTTCAACTCGCTCAATCTTCTCCAAGCGAAAGCTGGATGCGACCAATCGCGGGCCTCGTTGATCAAAGCAAGCGAGAATCCAAATTCACGCGGCCACTGGAATGAACTCAACTTTTTCTCAAGGAGATCATTCCAAGCCGCAAGTGCGACTTGCTCTTCAGCTCGTACCAATCGCAATCCATCCAAGCCAACCAGCGGTTTCTCGACCGTCGACTTTCCACCAGCGACGATCCGAATTTTCAGTGTGTGCTCTCCGGCCGCTAACTGTTTTACGGTCCAGCCAAGCGGTTGAATTCGCCCGAGTTGCTCGGCGTAGCAGTCGACAGCCTGCCCGAGGGGTTGGTCATCCAGAAGCAATTCAGCCTGCCCGAATTCGGGGCCTTGGGTCAGGAAAGGCTGGAGAACATAGTCGCGAGCCTCCGGCAAATCAAACTTCAACTCAAGCGTGTCCGCTGGTTTACCACCGTTCCAAAGCAAATGGTGATCGCCACTCCATGCGACGTCCGCCTGCCTCGGCCGGTGCTGTGGTTTCGCCTCGCCACTCGGCGGAGTCGTAACTCGCATTGCTTCTGCTTGTACAAAAATCTCCGCCGGCAAAGGCGGTCGGGGATGTTCGCGTAGAAAAGTGACGACTTCTTTCCAAACCTCGGGTTTCAATTCATTTCGAAGAAGAGCTTGGCTCTTCCACTCCTTGAAAGCGGATTCAACCAAGGCCTCTTGTTTCCGTGACTCCAGCAACTTCCCGGCAATTTTTCCGCCGGGGTCGAGCATGCCTTTTTGATGGCGGCTACTCTGGAGAAAACCAGCCATGGAATAGTAGTCTTCCGCTGAAATCGCGTCGAATTTGTGATCATGGCAGCGAGCGCAGCTGACCGTCAGCCCCAGAAATGATTTCGTCAGCACATCGATCTGATTGTCGATATGCCCCGCTTCGTCCCCTTTCACATCAACGGGCGAATGAGTCTCCTCGCCAAAGTACCAAAAGCCGGTGCCAATCAGCGACTCGTTGTACTGCTCAGTCGGATTCAGCCGCGGCGTGGGCAGGAGATCGCCAGCAACCTGTTCTTTGATGAACTGGTCATAGGGCAGGTCGGTGTTAAACGCGCGGATCAAGTAGTCGCGATAGCGAAACGCTTCGTGAATCGGGTAATCGAATTCATGACCATAGGTTTCAGCGTATCGAGTCAGATCCATCCAGTGCCGCGCCCAGCGCTCACCGAATTGCGGCGAAGCGAGCAAGCGGTCGACGACTTTGGCGAAAGCCTCGGGCGAAGCGTCCTCAACAAAATTCTTGATCTCTTCTGGGCTGGGAGGCAGCCCGACCAAGTCGAAATAAACTCGCCGCAAAAGAACGGCCCGCTCCGCATCGCTCGCGACTTTGACGTTTGCGGACTCAAGTTTAGCCAGGATAAACCGGTCGATCGGGTCGCGAACCCAGCTGTTATCGCCCACTAGCGGCGGCTGCGGTTTGGAGATGGCCTGCCAGCACCAGTGTTCGGCTTTGCGTTTGGCCAGGTCAAACCCCTCTTCGCTTTTCTGTTTCGCACCAGCCGTTTCGGCTGGCCAAGGGGCTCCACGTTTGACCCACTCGGTCAGCAACTCGATTTCTTCAGCCGGCAATTTCGAGTCCGGGGGCATATCGTTGTCCCCGGTGTAGCGAATCGCTTGGACGAGCAAGCTTTCGTCGACGTTTTTCAAATCGATTGCCGGTCCGGTGTCGCCGCCGTCGAGAATTTCGGCTCGCGAAGTCAGGTGCAGCCCGCCAGAGTCCTCTTCGTCGCCATGGCATTCATAGCAGCGTGCGACCAGAATTGGCCGGATTTTGGCCTCAAAAAACTCGAGATCCGCTGCG
>Ga0169931_10011217_pt1:7500-12662 | contig 12662 bp, 4 predicted proteins | sample Kivu_15m_20L_FD_129675 | JGI IMG/M metagenome (GOLD analysis project Ga0169931, IMG submission 129675) | Freshwater microbial communities from Lake Kivu, Western Province, Rwanda to study Microbial Dark Matter (Phase II) - Kivu_15m_20L... | ecosystem: Environmental > Aquatic >...
TACTAAATTGTCAAAGAGCAAATCCCGACCGGTCCAGCCTTTTCAAGCTGGTTCCCGTGCGAGAGGTCATGATCATAGGCAATCGGATTCGAGTGTCAACGGTGTTGAGCAAATTTCTGGAAAGTTTTTTTCTCTCCAAACTTTAGCTCGACTCCACCAAGACAACCCGGCTCGAAAACCCAGCTGACCGTCACCCCAGAGAACCACCCGACCCAACGGTCAGCAGGCTCATCTGGAGCCGCTCAAGCGACTCTTCGTCTCTTGAGCAGTCACCATAGTACCCGTTAATCGGAGATTGAGAAGGGGCTCCCCCAAGAAATCTGAAACAGCCCAAATCAGCCGCTAATTTGTGCCGATTTTGCCCGCCGGACAGCCCCACAGCCGCTTCATTTTCACAACTATCACTCGCCAGACAGGTGGTACATCAGAATCCCAGCCGCCGTGGAAACGTTCAGCGAATCCACTTCCGAACTCATTTCGATCGTCACCTCGCGTCGACAGAGACTTTCCCAGTCCCCACGCAACCCATTCGCCTCGTTTCCGAGCACTAAAATAGTCTTCGATGCTCGAACAAACTGACGCAGTGGCTCAGCTCGCGCCGACCGCGAGGCCCCCACTGCTTCAAACCCCTCTTCCGCGATCAACCGCCCCAATTCCGCTTCAAAATCCTCCGGTTCAAACACCGGCACACTCAAAATATTGCCCATCGAGACCCGCACCACCCGCCGCGAAAACGCATCTGCTGACATCGGCCCGGCAATCACTCCGTCCATCCGAAACGCCGCCGCCAAGCGAATAATCGACCCCAGATTGTCGGGCATCGACACCTGCGGACACGCAACCAAAGTCACATTACCCCGCTCACTCCAGCCACCCGCTAACTCCACCCGATTCCTCCGCCGTCGACGCCCGCACGCCATCAAACCCGCATGAAAATTAAAGCCCACCAGTTGGCTACAGGCCGCATGCGAAACCACGTAAACCGGCACTCCCGGACGCAAGCGATCACGAATTCGCTCCAACCGCTCCGCACTCACCAGCACCGACTCCACTTCCCAATCCTTCGCCGCCAAAAGTCGCTCCACCACCAATCGGCCTTCCGCGATAAACACCTCGGTCCAGCGAGTCGCGTTCGTTCGCTTCAAGTCGCGGTAGACATCCAGCCGCGCGTCATCCAGCCGCTCAATCTGTTCGTAAGCCGGCCCCGCTGTCATGCCTTCATCACCCGACATTTCATTCAGCTCCTACCCACAAAAGCAAAAACGACCTCGGCCACAGAAACACACCAAACTCTTGAAAAATGACCAGCTTCCATCGACGCCCGCTTAACGACTCACTCGCCTGTTCTTCGTAGCTCTGTAGCCGCACGCACTCGATTGCCTCATATTAAAGCCCGCCGCTTGTCGCAAACCCAAGTTCGCGGCGGTCTAAGAATTTCACGACGGACCGGCTCCGAAGACATTCATTAGCTCGCAAGCCACTCAACACGGAGAAAGCCGCATGACCTCCCCTTCAAGCCCCCTCCCGATTCTAGCAACCAAAGCCGCCATGCTTTTGCTCCTCAGTTGGACATCTATCGCGGCACTTCTCTCCGCCGGCAGCTCGTTCACTGAGCCAAGCCCCACTGCCGTCACCAGCAACGATTCCGCCCCACCGAGCCAACCGCCCAACATCGTGCTGATCTACATCGATGATCTCGGCTACGGAGACATCAGGCCGTTCGGCAACCCCGCCTACCCCACGCCAAACCTCGACCGGCTCCAACGCGAAGGCCGCGCCTTCACCGACTTCTCGGTCTCCTCTGCCGTCTGCTCCTCATCACGCGCAGCTCTCCTCACAGGCTGCTACCACACTCGGCTCGGCATCCATGGAGCTCTCGGACCACGATCAAAAATCGGTATCGCCGCAAGCGAAACGACTCTCGGCGAACTTTGCAAAACGCGAGGTTATGCAACTGCCTGCATCGGTAAGTGGCATCTCGGCGATGCTCAACAATTTCTCCCGCTGCAGAATGGCTTCGACGAATACTACGGCCTCCCCTACTCCAATGACATGTGGCCCAAGCACCCCGAACTCTTCAAGCTCCCCAAGGAAGCCGCTCAACGAAAATCAAACTACCCACCTCTCCCTATTTTCGAGGGAAATCAAATCGCTGACGAACAAGTCACCGCCGAAGACCAAATGCGACTGACCACCGATTACACCACCAAGGCAGTCAACTTCATCGAGCGCCATCGCGACCAGCCTTTTCTGCTCTACCTTCCTCACGCCATGGTCCACGTGCCATTATTTGTGTTACCCGAAAACAAAGGTCGCTCCACTCAAGGACTCTTCGCCGACGTAATGCAAGAAGTCGACTGGTCTGTGGGACAAATTCTCGACACGCTCGACCGCTTGAAGTTGTCAGAGAACACACTTGTTATCTTTACTTCAGACAATGGTCCATGGCTTTCATACGGCAATCATGCCGGAAACGCTGGCCCACTGCGCGAAGGCAAAGGAACCAGCTTTGAGGGCGGCGTCCGCGTCCCCACGCTGATGCGTTGGCCCGGAAAGATCCCAGCCAGTTCCCGCTGCGACGAATTCGCTTCGACGATTGACATCTTTCCAACCGTAGCCAAATTAATCGAAGCTCCACTCCCCGAACTGCCAATCGATGGACTGGATATTTCAAGCCTGATGTTCGAAGCCACTCCCGGCCCCTCCCCGCACGAGTACTTCTACATCTACTACTCAGGCGGACAACTGCAAGCCGTGCGCGACCGCCAATACAAACTACTGCTGCCACATCGTTACGGTTCGCTTGAAGGCCAGCCCGGCGGCAGCGATGGAAACCCGGCTCCCTATCGCCAACAAGATTGCCCGCTCAGCCTGTTCGATTTGAAGGCCGACCCGGGCGAGTCCAAAAACTTGGCCGACTCCCATCCCGAGGTCCTCACGAGACTGCAAGCCGCCGCGGAAGTAGCTCGCCAACGCTTCGGTGATACGCTGACCAAGCGACAAGGCAGCGAAAATCGCCTGCCGGGTAAACTCGAGGAAGCCGAGCAGAAATAATCGCGAGAGGTACTGCCACTGTAGCCCTTAAATCGGGCACGAAGCTCGTGTCGAGTTCGACATCACGCCGCGCAGAGCCAGCACCAAACTGCTGGCAAAACTGGTACTGAGCCAATCGGGCAAAACTCCTACAATGCAGCCGCCGCAGAGGTAGCTTCAGCCTCGTGCGGCTGGACTTTGCCCCAGACCCTGCACCATGTTTCTTTCGCTCCAGCTTTGGTTGTCCGCCCCACTGGCAAACGCGAATAAGGTCGTCGCGTCTCGCGTCTCTCTGCGCCTGCTGAATTCTCGTCGCTCTGCTCTAGTCCCGTTTTTGCTCCTATTCATCAGTCTCTACGCCAGCAACTCGCTCGCTCAGGAGCCAAGCAAGGAACCCGCCGGTGGGCTAGTCGCCTCGGCAACATCGGACTCCGTCGACGCAGCCTCGATCAACGCGGCGATCACTCAACTACAAGCCAAAGCGGATCTGGACGAGATCACAAAAAACAACGCCTTGCAGCTCTATCAAACGGCGCTCAAAAGACTCGAAGCCCGCGAGCAATCGTCAAAAAAGTCATCTGAATACGACCAAGCCATTCAAACAGCTCCGCAGACGCTGCTCGACATCAAACAGGAGCTCCAGCAACTCGCCAACAACCGCCCTACAATCCCCTTCGGACTTCCTTCCAATCAACTCGACCAGCGTCGAGTCCAACTCCAAGCCGAAGTCGAGACCCAGCGCAAACTCTTTGACCAGTTGACCGACGAACCCGCTCGGCGTCGTAACCGAATCGCCGAACTTCCGACAACCCTGCAGCAAACGCAAACCCAACTCAACGATGTCGCGGCTCAACTTGCTACCTCCGCCCCCAGCGGCGAGCATCCCGAACTGACCCGAGCCAGACGGACGCTTCTGGTCGCACAGAAATTCGCTTACGAAGCCGAACTCGAAAGACTCAATCGCGAACAGCTGTTCTACACGGCGACAGCCGACCTGCTGCCCGAACAGAAAGCGCTCGCCAAACAACGGATGGACGATTCACTGAAACTCCTCGAGAGCATTCAGCGGACAATCGACCAGCAACAGGAATCGACGCTGCAGCGATTTGCACGTGAGACCCAAGAACTTCAGAAGATCAGTCCGGCGCAGCTTCAACCGCTGGCGGACAGCAACGCCGCGCTAGTCGAGACCTATCGCAAGCTGCTCGACCAGAATGCCCAGAATCTTGTCCGGCTAAAAGAGGTCAAGGCAACCGCCGAGGATATCGACCGGCAATTTCGATCTAGCACAGAGCGAGTCAAAGCAGTCGGCTTGACGGATGCCCTCGGCGTGATGCTCAAACAGCAACGGCGCAAGCTCGAGGAGCTACTGATCAAGTACCAGCCCGATCAGCAGCTGAAAGAAGAGGCTCGCAAACTTCAAGTCATGAGCTTTGATCTTCAGGACAAATTCAACTCTTGGCAAAACAATGACGCCGCGGCTGAGCAGGAATGGAAGCAACTGCAGCTCGACGAAGCGATGAAGGAAAAATTCTTTCCGTTCATCAAGCAGCTAGTCAGTCAACGTCGCTCAATTGCCGACGAGATGAATCAAGCCAATAACACGGCTTTCCAAAACCTGATCACGCTCGACACCGAGCAACACCAATTGGCGACGAAGATTGGGGAGTTCACCCGATTCGTCGACCAGCACGTAATCTGGATCCCCAGTGGGCCGGTGTTCACACGAGGCGAATGGAGACATGTCTTTGATGCGACCCGCTGGTTGATCGACCCAAGCAATTGGGCGGCCGTTTTCCGCGAGCCGCCTCGGGATCTGCAGCAGTATCCCCTGATTTATGTCCCGCTCATCCTCTCGCTCATTTTTCTGTTCGTCTTTCACCGACGCCTGAAAAAAATCATCTACGAAACGGGCGAACAGGCTCGGCGAGTCGGCTGCGCGAGCATCTACCCGACTCTCAACAGCCTGCTGGCGACCTTTCTGATGACCTCGCTCTGGCCGATGATGCTTGCCGTTCTCGGCTGGATGCTGGTCGTCAACTCCGAACGAAGTGAATTCGTCAGTTCGGTTGGCCGAGCGGCACTGGCCTCAGCTCTGTTCGTCGCCCCGCTTGAATTGCTGCGGCACG